>Ga0129306_1000403_pt1 | contig 68939 bp, 73 predicted proteins | sample P827metagenome_FD_94438 | JGI IMG/M metagenome (GOLD analysis project Ga0129306, IMG submission 94438) | Capybara group fecal microbial communities from Wisconsin, USA - P827 metagenome | ecosystem: Host-associated > Mammals > Digestive system > Large intestine > Fecal | place: USA: Wisconsin... | reverse complement strand
TTAGGCATGATAAAAACTTTTACTCCACCTATTTATTAAATTTAACTATTTTTAGATAAAATTAAAAATTCACAACTAATTTTCATCAAAAAATTTTAAATCAACAAAGTTTTTGAAAGAGTCGTATTATGTTACCGGAAAAAACCAACATCAGCGCAAGAGTTGAAATAACTCTCAAAAAAATAGTAGAAGAATCTAGTTTTACACACAAGGATGCATACGAACTTGGAGCTATGCTAATAGCTATCGGAGATGCACAGGAAACCATAACACTAATACACAACAATCCCAATTATGAAAGGATTATGAAACAAAGGGAATACAAGTTAATTGAAGAGAGAAAACAGGAACTTGAAAGAGAATTAAGGGATTTATAGGAGAACCATCACCATGGACAGAGTAAATTCAGACATACATTATTTTCTAGAACAGCACGAGCAGGAAATCATCAACTGTTGCAAGAAAGCGATGAGCAACAAGGAAATCATAGAACTCCTAAAAACAAAATATGGCCGTGAAGTTTCACTTACAACATTTAAAGAATTCAAGGCAGGATTGAAAATAACCAAAGGAGATTTCCTGGAAACACTTTTAGATGAAATCCAAGTAATGAAAACTCAAGGAGCAACAGATGAAAGCATCAGAAGATGGCTGGATGAGGAACACAAATTTGAAGTAAGCAGAGCAACATTCTCCAGATTCAAAAAGAAATATCATCTGACAGATAATGACAAAGACCCAAGAGCAAGGCAAAAGGAAGCATTGACAAACAGAGCCATAACACAAAAACAGATAACAGACAATAACGTTCACGAGGACAATATCGATTTAGCTATTGATTCTATCCTCCAGCAGCAGGTCACAGACATTAAAACAGGTTTGGAAAATCTGGACAAAATTACTAAAAATGCGGTTGGCCTTGAAATTGATTTTGAAAAACTGGATCAGGAAGTAAGATACAATGCCAATGAAAAAAGTCTGGCCAGATATTTAATCGACATTACCGAACTTAAAATCAGATATCTGGAATTATCCGTTAAAGCATTTGAAGCTAAAAACAGATTATTCAAAGATGAAATGGACAGACTATTCAAAAACCGTGTGTTAGAGTTAGAGGATAAGAAAATTGAAATCTCACAAAAGGACATTATGAATGAAATTGAAATCCTTGCAAAACAAATAGACGATAACAATGTACAATGAAAACGATGAATTCTATCTCAGTGCTAAAGATAAGGCCATCCTTCAGAAGTGCGTATATGAGAATCCATATATTCCATTCTCTCCATTTCCAAAACAGGCTGAAATGATATTGGCTAGTGAAAAGGAAGTGCTGATTGGTGGAGCTGCCGGAGGAAGTAAATCAACCAGTTTGTTAATGAGGGCTTTGTTCTATGTTCAGGATGATGCCAATGAATATCATGCGTTAATCTTGAGACGTACATTATCTGACCTGAAGCGTAAAGGAGCTTTAATTCACAAGGCAAGTCAATGGTTAAATCGAAAGGAAATTCAGAATAATGCAAGTATCAAACCAAAGTGGGATGGAACAGAACATTCATGGACATTTCCAAATGGAAATTCACTAACTTTCGGATATTTAAGAAACATCAATGATTTGGATACTTATCAAGGTTCCGAATATCAGTTTATAGGAATTGATGAGCTGACACAGCTTGAAAGATTCAAATACATTTACATGAGGTCTAGAGTAAGGAAAACAAAAGACAATAAACTCCCAACACAACTAATGGCATCAAGTAATCCTGGAAAACGTGGAAACAAATGGGTACGTGAAAGATTCATTGAGAAAATTGATGAAGACATACAAGACAAATCTCAAATAAGATTCATTAGCTCCAGCTATTTGGATAATATCTATTTGGACAGAAAAGACTATGAAGAATACCTGATGGGATTGGATAGGGTAACAAGGGAACAGTTAATGAACGGTAACTGGTATGCAAGTATTAAAGGTCAGCTATTCGACGAATCAGACTTCCATTTGATTTCATATGACGAATACCTAAAAATACCAATAGTTAGGATTATCAGATATTGGGATCTTGCAGCTACGGAAGTATTGAACGATGACAGATTGAAAGGTAGTGATCCGGATTATACTGCTGGAGTCATGCTTGCTAAAGATCTAAACGGCAACATTTACATCCTGGACTCATATGAATTTCAACTTGAGTCAAGAAACTTAATCAATGAAATCCTCAATACTGCAGCACGTGACAAGTCAGATGTTCAATACATTGAACTCGACGGAAGCACAGGCAAAAACTTCGGATTATTAATTATAGATGAGCTTAACCGAAGAGGGTTCACTACAGGAACTGGTAACTCAAGAGAGAATAAAGTTGACCGTGCAAGAAGAGTTTCTGCAGACATTCAAAAGAAGGGAATTTTCCTTGTTGGAAAGGATTCGGCCGGGTTCACGAAAAAATGGGCGATGGAATTTCTTGAAAAAATAACTGCATATCCAAATGAAGCTATTCATGATGACTGTGTGGTTGCGTTCACTGGAGCTTATGAAAAAATAGCTAGTGAAACTCAAACCAGAAGGGTTGATGTGGATAGATGGTATTCCACATGATAAAATAATTTTATGTTGTTTTTGATTGTAATACGTCTATTTATTATATTAATTATATAAACCAAATAATAACCTTATATTTGTTACCTTTTTGGTTTCAAAAAAATTTAATTAAGATTAAAAACAATAGAATATATTATCGTAGAGAGTAAAAGTGTGGGATATTATGCGTCCTATTGATATGGAGTTACAAAAAATATCCGACACTAAAAAAGTGTGGGATATTATGCATCCGACTGACATGATGGTTACAGATTATAATTGTGAATATTTAGGTTTATCTCGCTTATGCTTAATGGAATCTGCTGGAAAGTCTCTAGCCGAAGAAGTTGGTAAGATTGCGGTTTATACATTTTCAAAACCAGTTAAAGTAGTAATTTTCACAGGTTCCGGAGGCAATGGTGGGGATGGTTTTGTTGCAGCAAGATATTTGTTAAATAGAGGTTATGATGTGGATATTTACATGTTGAAAGACAATATCCATTCTTCTGAAGCCAAAACCAATCTTGAAATTTTAGAAAATATGAAACCTCGCCTTTCACGATTGAATATTTATAATTTAAAGACTATGGATGACATTAATTCTTGTGAAGTTGCAAAAAGCAATGATTCAGAGTTTGTAATTGTGGATGGACTTTTAGGAACTGGAATTAAGGGAAAATTACAAACTAATATTAAACGAGCTATTGAAATTATTAATAATTCAAATGGAATTAAGATAAGTGTTGATGTGCCATCTGGAATGGATCCTTTGACTGGTGATGTGGATGATTTGGCAGTAGTTCCTGATTATACAATTAGTTTCCATAAAATAAAGACTGGAGTAAGGGATGCAGAGGAGGAACTTGTTGGAGGTTTGGTTACTGCAGATATTGGAATTCCTTTTGAGGCAGAATACTTTATAAATTATGGTGATTTTTTAAGACTTAAAAATAGAAAAGCATCTTCACACAAGGGAAATAATGGTCGTTTATTAGTTGTTGGGGGAAGCAAAGATTATTCTGGAGCTCCAGCTATTGCAGGAATGGCGGCTATTGGTGCGGGTGCAGATTTGGTTTATGTTGCATCACCTGAAAAAGCAGCTCAGGCTATTAAATCTACCTCTCCAGATTTGATTGTAAAATCTCTTGAAGGGGATAAGCTGTCTTTAAACCATTCTGAAGAAATAATTGGATTGTCTGAAAATGTTGATGCTATATTGATAGGTCCTGGTGCCGGAATTGATGATGATACTTCAAAATTATTCAATGTTTTGGTTACAAAGATTAAAAAGCCAATTGTATTGGATGCTGATGCATTAAAGCAAGTTGAAATTTCTTTAATTAAAAATAGAGAAGATATTGTATTAACTCCTCATATTTTTGAGTTTAAATCATTCTTTAATGTGGATGGTGATTTGAAGCTTGATATAGATTCATATGATTTTTCAAAAGTGGATGAAAATATAAGTGAGTTTCAACAAATTTCTCGCCAAATTAAGGCGGCTGTTGTTGTTAAAGGGCAATATGACTTAATTTTATCTGGTACTAAATTTAGAATTAATAAATCCGGCAATTCTGGTATGACTGTTGGCGGAACTGGCGATGCGATGGCTGGAATAATTGGTAGTTTACTTTCACAAAATCTCAACGCTTTTGATTCTGCATGTTTGGGTACTTTCATTAATGGCCTTGCTGGTGAAAAAGCTTATGAACAAAAAGGAAATGGATTTTCAGCTACAGATTTAGTTTCATGCATTGGTAGTGTGATAAAAGATGGATTATGTTAAGGGAATTTTTAAAAATCGTCCAAATAGATTCATTGCAGAAGTTGAAGTCGATGGCAATTTAGAAATTGCACATGTGCCAAATACCGGTAGATGCAAGGAGCTTTTAGTAAAAGATGCTACGGTTTGGCTTAAACCATCAGATAATCCCAATAGAAAAACAAAGTTTTCACTCCATTTTGTTGAAAACAAAGGTGTGTTGGTGTCTCTTTTTTCACAACAAGCTAACGCTATTGTATATGATGCCATAGTTGATGGTAAAATTAAGGAACTTTACGGTTATGATTATCATCAAAGAGAAAAAACAGTGGATAATTCCAGAATAGACATATACCTGGCTAAAAGGGAAGATGATTGTTGTGGGATGAGCTTTTTGGAAGATTCTTGTTATGTTGAAGTTAAAGGAGTCACATTAATTGTTGATGGTGAAGCGAGATTTCCAGATGCACCTACGGAGCGTGGGGCTAAACACTTAAAGGAATTAATTAAGCTTAAAAATGATGGAAATAGGTGTGTTGTATTTTTCTTAATCCAACATCCGGCAGGTAATTTCTTTAGGCCGAACTGGGAAAATGATCCAATTTTTAGTCAGACTTTAAATGAGGCATATGAGGAGGGTGTTGAAATACTCGTTTATAAGTGTGATAATCAATTAGATGGAATTGAATTGGTTCCTGAATCACTTGACTTTGATTTGGCTAAGAGTCTCGCCGATGGCATCATTGATGACTAAGGTTGCAAGATTGTCATATTGTGTTTCGCTTTTATTTATCAAAACAAGATTTTTGCCTTTAAAGTAGTTTATTAATCCCGCAGCAGGGTATACGACAAGTGAGGTTCCACCAATAATCAATGTATCAGCATTTGAGATGTAATCAATAGCAAAGCTTAAAACAGCATTGTTCAGTGGTTCTTCATATAATACGACATCCGGTTTTACAACTCCTCCGCATTCACATCTTGGAATCCCATCACTTTCTAAAATATAATCTAAACTGTATTCTTTTCCACAAATCTGACAATAATTTCTGTGGATGCTTCCATGGAGTTCCAGTACTTCTTTACTTCCAGCTTTTTGATGAAGCCCATCGATATTTTGAGTAATGACTGCTTTTAATTTTCCGGCTTTTTCTAAATTTGCAAGGGTTATATGTGCCGGATTAGGCTCAGCATCTTTGAAAATAAGATTGTCTTTATAATAATCGAAAAATTCTTCGGTGTGGTCTAAATAATAGCTATGGGAAACTAGATTTTCAGGAGTGTCCCCATATTTTTCTAAACTCTTGAAAATTCCACTTTCAGACCTAAAATCTGGAATTCCACTTTCTGTTGAAACACCAGCACCTCCAAAAAAGACAATATTGTCTGATGAGTCAATAATTTCTTCCAATTCTTTAATTTTAGACATATTATTATTTATATTGTTAATTGATATTATTTTTTTTGCTAATATTAAAATACGGTTTTTATCACGATGCCCAAATTGAACTGAATATTTCACGGTTAAATATAACGAGAATTGGATTTTTTTTGGAATTGTCCTTACTTTATGAAGCTATACAAAAAAAGAAGTAAGGTGATAGCTTTAAAGCTATCTGTTTAATTTTTGATAATTTGCAGCTTGAAGACCGTGGTACTTAATCATACCTTCAACTTCACTTTGTTCAGTTTCTTTGTCTTCAAAGGTAATTTGCTCAATGCTGTGTATGCTAAATGGAGATTTTCTAACGATTGGTTGGATTGATCCTTTGAATACTTTCATTACAACTTCTCCACTTACTCTTTCTTGCATTTTGTCAATAGCTTGGTCTAAGTCTTCTCTTAAAGGTTCTTGCCAGAGTGCTCTGTAGACTAAATCAGCATAAAGTGTTGACATGTATTCTGCAAATCTTAACTCATCAGTAGTTAAAACTAATTCTTCTAATGCTTCGTGAGCAGCGATCAACAATTTTGCAGCAGGAGTTTCATAAATTTCCCTACTTTTAAGACCAATCATCCTGTTTTCGATAGTGTCTATTCTACCAATACCATGAGCTCCAGCAATTTCATTTGCTTTTTCGATAAGGTCAACTAAAGGCATCATTTCGCCGTTAATTGCTATAGGGACTCCTTCTTCAAATTCAATAGATACTTTTTCAGGTTCGTCTTTTGTATCGCTCCAGGAAGCGGTCCATTCATAAATATCCTCTGGAGGTTCATTTGCAGGGTCTTCTAAGACATCTCCTTCAATTGCTCTTCCCCAAAGGTTTTCATCAATACTGTAAATTTTATCATAACTTAATTCGATACCTTTTGACGCAGCATATTCTTTTTCTTCTGTTCTGGTTAAATTCATTTCTCTGATTGGTGCAATGATATCTAAATCGGACATTGCTAAAATCACTGCTTCAAATCTGAATTGGTCATTTCCTTTTCCTGTACAACCATGTGCAATAGCTGTTGCTCCTTCTTTTTCAGCTACTTCAATAATTTTTTGTGCAATTAATGGTCTTGCAAGAGCAGTACTTAATGGGTATCCTTCGTATTCTGCATTTGCTTTAATTCCGCGTGCGATGTATTCGTTTGCAAATTCTTCTTTAGCATCTATATTGTAGTGTTTTAGTCCTCCAATTTTAGATGCCATAGTTTTTGCTTTTTCCATTTCTTCTTCGCCTTGTCCAACATCTACACAAGCGGTAATCACTTCTACATCATATTTTTCTTCTAATAATTTAACGCAAACAGAGGTATCAAGTCCACCACTGAATGCTAAAACTACTTTATCAGTCATTTAATCACCATAATTATTTTGATAAGAATGAATTATCAAGAATTATTTATATTATTAATACTATTTAATAATTTTTGAAAAATAAGGCAGAAGAAAAACTCTTAATTGAGGGAATAATTGAGGTTGAAAGTTATATGGGTTTTGAAAATGAAAATCTCAATTAAGAGTTATGAGAGAAGAAAGTTTTTGACTTTATTCTCTTGTTTAAAATGTTGTATTTACTAGTATATAAAAGTTTAGGTATGCCTAAATTTTCATTAATAAATTTTCTTTTTCGACAAAATCAATTAGTCGGGCATAAGTTGGGTTGTGCTTTAAAGTATTCTTATTTCCAATAATGATTAATTTTCGCTTAGCTCTTGTAATTGCAACATTTAATCTTCGCAAATCATTTAAAAATCCAATATTTCCATTTTCATTACTTCTGACAGTTGAAATAATAATGATTTCCTTTTCTCTTCCTTGAAATCCATCAACTGTTTTTACTTCAACAGGAGTCCTATCTTGTATAATTTTAACTTGATCTGCATATGGGCTTATAATCCCTATTTCATCTTCGCTTAATCCTTCATTTAGGTAATTTTGGGTAATTTCAATTGCAATTTTTGCTTCAAGTTTGTTAATGATTGATTTTGAATCTTTAAGGTGTCTTTCACCTTCCATATCAACTTCTGAAGTATCAACAAAAAGCATAGCTTCTTCTTTTTTATTGGATTTTATAATGTCGTTAATCGTAATTTCATCAACGCTGGAATCACTTTTCAAACTGTTATTGTAAAATTCCGCATTTGGAAATTTCATTAAAAGTGAATTCATACGATATTGGACATTTAACAGTTGTGATTTGAAAGGATATAATCTAATTAATTCTTCAAATAATGTTTTTTCTAGTTCATGAGCTTTATCGCTGATTATTGTTGGCGGAAGTTGTTTGTGGTCTCCTGCAAGAATGAATCTATGGGCTTTTGAAATCGGAATTAAAACGCTTGGGATTGTGGCTTGTGATGCCTCATCGATTATTGCAACATCAAATTTGGTCCTTGCAATGGATTCTAGTGCTGCAGATGAATTTGTAGATAAAATTACATCGCTTTGCTCAATTATATCTCGAATCATCTTATTTTCAACTCTTTTAATGTCGTCGTGTAGCTCATCGATTTGTTGATTGTATTCAATCCATTGTGCCATTGATTTCATTTTATCAGGCGATATTCCTCGTCCGCCTTTTCCTTTAGATGCGTTATAAATGATGTCATAATCTCCATAACCTCTGCGGTATTGTGGAGTTGGCTTAGTGTAAGAGCTTCGTTTTTCAGCTAAATTTTCAATTTTCCGGTAAATTTTTCTAATTTTTTTATTTAACTTATGATTTTCAACTTTATAGGCTAAAGTTTGTGTAATGTTGTGTTTTGAAACTCTTTGGGGGTGTCCTAATCGTGTAAGGTTTAATTTTTTATTTTTCATTAACCTTTCAAGGATATTGTCAACTGCGGCATTGCTTTCGGCTGTAGCCAGTACTTTATGGTTCTGTCTGGTTTCTTGTGAGATTAGCTCAACCAGAGTTCTGGTTTTTCCAGTTCCAAAAGGGCCATGAATCAGATAAAAGTTTTCACATGAAAGGGCGTTTTCAATAGCTGTTTTTTGAGATTTGTTTAGTGATGTATCAATGTAGTCAATATAGGGTGTTGGACGGTTCTTTTTGGGGTTTCTTTTGTTTAAAATATATTCTAGTGCATTTTTTCCTTTTAAATTTAAATGTTTTAGGTTATCTTCCATTCGCTTAAAGGTAATGTCATTTGCATATAGGTCTAGTCTGACCTTCTTTTTTAAAACCCATCTTGGAATGGTTTTGTCGAAAGCCACTTTAACAAATCGAGCACCTTTTTCTGTAACTGTTCCTGTAAAATTGCTTTTTAGGGGATTATCGGTACTAACCAGCACCATGTCTCCTACAGATATTTCCGTATCGATTTTTTCAGATCTTCCAAATTGAACAATCTGCATGCCTAATTCTTTACCCATATGTTTTCCTTTAACCTTCATAATGGCTCGTCCAAGTTCCTCTCTTTTTTGACCAGACATATGGGCTATTTCAAAGCGCATTAATTCAATTTCTGCGTCTCTTTCATAATTAACTAATTTTATTAAGTTTTTGATATATTTTTTCAAGTTAATCCCTATTATTATATTATAATTATAATTTTAAATAAAGTTTCAATCTAATTATAATACATGGAGTTTAGAAAAGTTAGTCAATTTGATAATTTGGAAGTTAGTTATATCTCTGACCTTTCGGGAGGATATGTTTCTAAAAATAAGAATCTTTTTTCTCAAATTGAATTAACAGATTTAAATAAGTTCATATTAGAAAAGGCAGTTTTTGGAACTCCAATATTTAAATTAGGTGGGGGAAAATCTAAATTACTGATTTTATCAGGAATTCATGGTAATGAATTGCCTCCACAAATCGCAAATTTACAATTATTAAATGAGTTAATTGACAGTGATTTGTCTTCAACATTGTTTTTCGTTCCTTTTGCAGCTCCAAAAGCCACTATGAAAAGTGAAAGGACCTTTAATTCAATGGACTTAAATAGGTCAGCTCATATTAACAATTCTTTAAGCAATCTTATTTTGAAAGCAGTTCTTGATTTGGGTATAAATTTTGTAGGGGATTTCCACTCAACAGCTGTTAACTCCAATCCTGGGTTTGAATCAATATTTTCATCAAAATCTCCATCTCCTGAAAGTTTTTTAATAGCTAATTATATATCTCGAGATGTCGGTTCTGAGGTAATCTCTTTTGATTTTGCAGGTTCTTCATATAAAGGCGCTATTGAAGATGTTTGTAATCTAAAAAATGTTCCTGCGGTTACCTGTGAAGTTTTATGTCCTTTTTCTAATGTTTCTGCCGGCAGTGTTGAAAAATCACTTTCCCAAATGAAAAGTTTCCTGGAGTATTTCGGCATATGAATACTTTTCAAATGCTCTTGCAAAATTGCCTTTAATTAAATAGGGATATATTTAAAAGTAAGGTGATTTAGAAAATGTCGTCTTATAAAGGGCATTCGATATTTGCATTAATTCTTTCATTGATGTTTTTTCATAGTCCTCTGTTTATTGCTTTAACTCTGATTGGTGCAAATATTCCAGATTTCGATCATAAATTTAAAAAGGACAATGTCTATAAGTTGATTATTTTAGGATTAATAGTGTTCATTTCACTTTATATCCTCAAATTACCTTATTATATAGGCCTAATTATTGTATTTTTAGGCGTCACATTCTATTTTTCAGAACATAGGAGTTTTACACATTCTATTTTTGGTGTTTTAACATTATCCTCTGCGGTTTCATTGATATTAATCTGGGCACTTCAATTGATTACGAGCATAACATACATCAACAATCAATATTTTATAATGGCCATTTTAATAGCTCTTTTAAGCTTTTTATTTTTAAATAAGAAAGTGTTAATGATATTTTTACCTATATTCTTCATTAGTGTCATTGTTTTTAATAATGGCGATATTAATTATATAGAAATTGTTTTAAGTCTGCTTCTGGGAACATTTTCGCATGTTGTTCTTGATTCATTTACTCCAGCGGGAATTAAAATATTTGCCCCCATATCCTCAAAAAAGGTTTATAAAAATTTTGGAATAATGTCTATATTCGTATTGATTATTTTATCAATTTTGTATCATGCTCCATTCCTGTTTAATCTGTTTGAACAATATGTGTCAATTTCACTATTAAGCATTGGCATTTAATAATGAGTAAATTATATATTAATAATCATGGTTGAAATTTCAGTTATACTTCCTGTTTATAATAGTGAAAATTACCTAAACATGTGTCTGGATAGTCTTTTAAATCAATCATTCAATGATATTGAGATATTGTGTATTGATGATGGTTCTAGTGATGGATCTTTAGATATATTAAAAGATTATGAAAAAACAGATGACCGTATAACTGTTATTAGCCAAGAGAATATGGGTGTTGCTAAAACTCGAAATAAAGCAATGGATTTCGTTAACGGAAATTATGTTTACTTTATGGATTCTGATGATTATCTGGATAAGAATGCATTTAAAAAGTTGCATGATAATATAACTTCAAATAATTCTGATTTCTGTATAATGAAAGCTATTTTTGTTAATGATGATGGAGAATATAAATTCCCTGCTTTTGAATTAGATAACGAGTTTGATAAGGCTAATTTTAATAATTTCACATTCACGTATAAAGATATTAAGAGTCATGTATTAAATGATCTTTTTGCACCTTGGCTTAAATTATATCGTGTTAAATTTCTGAAAAGTAGGGATGATTTTACTTTTCCAGAAATAAAGTCATATTCTGATGCCCCATTCCATGTAAAAACAATGTTGGGAGCTTCTAGAATATCATTTGTTCCGGAATACTTGTATTATTATCGTGAAAATGATGAATCTCTTGTTCATTCATCTTCAAACACCATTAATTTTTTCAAACTTTCAGATATAATCGAAGAATATCTTGTCAATAATGGTTTCTTTGAGGAGTTTAAAGAGGAATTTGATGCATTTAAATTTGTTAAGCTAGTTTATTATATGGGTTTTACAGATTCTGAGGAGTATTACATAAAAGCTAAACATGAGCTGTCAAAACTTGGGAATTCATCTTTAATTGAGGAAAAAGATGCCGACAAAAGAAATATTATTTTGGATTCAGATAATCTGAAAGAGTGCAAATTAGCTTTAGAATTATATGATTGTAAAAGGCGTGTAAAATCAATGCAAGAGTCAAAAAGTTGGAAGGTCACTAAACCTTTAAGGAAATTCACTTCTTCATTGAGATAATCTGTTGAAATTATTTGTCATGTTGAATTTGTTTATTTTTTTTTGATAATTTTTGTTTAATTCTATGTTAACGTGTTAATCTATTTGTCTTTTTTATTTTTAGCAAGTATTTTGTTCATTTGTTTTTTTTAGAAAAATTTTTATTAATCTATTTTAATTTTGTATGATTTTTTTTAAAAAAGCATACATTTATAATAAATAATCATGATAAATAATAATATTATTATTTAATGTCATTTTTGACTATATAATTATATAATGAAATGGAGCTTGTTTAATGTTTTTAACTAGAATTGGTTATGGAATTATCTATTTCTTAGACCTTATTTATGAAATCATTAAAGCGACAGTAGATGTTGCTTTTAATTCAATTATGAGGAGAAATATTGATCCTATAGTTGTTGATATAGAAACAGTTTTAGAAAGGCCAGTTTCTCAAACAATTTTAGCAAATAGTATTTCATTAACTCCTGGTACTTTGTCTGTTGATTTGGATAGTGAAAACAACATTATTAAAGTAGCTGCTATTTCTCCAAGAGAAAAAGAGGATATTATTCCTTTTGAAAAGTATATTAAGAAAATGCTGGAATAACCATTTTCTTATAAAATAATCGAGTGAGATAGTATGGATATATTGTTTATTTCAAAATTTATCGTGGTTATAGCATTAATTATCATGATGTTGGCCGCTTTAAGAGCAAGTGCATATAAATCCACATCAATGGGGCTTTTAGGAAGCTCTGTAGTTGTTGTAGCTTTTGCTATGGTGTTGCTTATTGGTGGGGACATATATAATCTTGGGTTCTATAAAGATATATCATTAGCTTTAATATTCTTTGGTTTTATAGGCACTGTTGCTTTCGCTGCTGTTTTGGGGGGTAATGACGAATGATAGAATATGTTCAATCAGCCCTTCTTTTAATATCAGCATTTTTAATCATTGTTGCAGCAGTTGGTCTTCTTAGCTTGTCTAAAAACACTAAAAATGCGGTTTATGCAAGGATTCACATAGTTGGTGTTTTTGATGTTGCTTGTATTATTGCTATGATTGGTATTGGCCAATATTTGCTTGCTGGAATATACTTTATTTTGGCACCGTTTACAGCGCATGCTATTGCTAATGCTTATTGGAAAAAAGAAGATAGAGAAAATAATTTGGATTTAGTAACTGTTGAGGAGGATGTAGATTATAATCATCCGTTTATTCATCCTAAAGATAAAATGCAAGTTTTAGAGAGTGAAAATTCAGAAAAACTTAAAGCTGATGATAGATTCTCAGTTACTACATTGGAAATTGATGAGGGGGAGTAAGATGTTAGAATATGTATTAATGATTATCATAGTTTTAAGCGCAATTCTTGCTCTTATTCAAAAAGACTTATTAAAAGCCGCAATTTTAACAGGGTTTGTAGCTGGAGCTATTGCAGTTCTTTTCCAAGTTTTACTTGCGCCGGATGTTGCTTTAACTCAGGCTATTGTTGGTGCAGTGATCGTTCCTGTATTTATTGCTTTGGCTGTTAAAAAAACTCAGAGGGAGGATAGCTAATGGCACACGTTCAACTAGCGATATTATTCACATCCGCTGCGTTAGTTATAATTGGATTATACTCAGCGATTTTTATTGATAATATCATTAAAAAGATAATTGGTATTAGTTTCATTGAAGAAGGTGCTAACTTATTCATTGTTGCTATTGGTTATAAGCCTGGTGGTGTTGTGCCTATTTTAATGCCGGGAATGGATACTTCTTGGTTTGCATCAAATGCAGCATATCCGCTTCCTTTCGGTTTGGTATTAACCAGTATTGTAATTGGTGCAAGTACTTTAGCTGTAATGCTTGCGTTAGTGATGGTTTTATACAGAAGATATGGAACTTTGTCCACTAAAGTAATGTTGGCAGACACATCAAAACAGGAGGAATATGATGAATGAATTAATTCCACTTATGGTTATTGTTCCTTTGATGGCTGCATTGCTTATTAGTGCGTTTTCAAGATTCAACAAAGTAACTAAGATTTTTGCATTTGTTGTTGCGATTTGTCTTCCAATCATACCTATAGCTTCTAATTATGGGCTTCATTACTTTGGAGGATATGAACCTATGCTGGATAATGTAACAAATGTGATGTTCCATCCAGCAATTACATATTCGTTTTCATTCCCACAACAAATATTCATTGCAATGATTGGTCTTTTAACATTTTTAGTTGTATTCATTTATTTAACTAAATATAAAGAAGTTTCTGGACCTTATTTATTCTTGTTGTTCTTAGGTACTGCTGCTGTTACTGCAATGTTGTTAACAGACGATATTTTCCATATGTTTGTCTTCTTTGAAATATTGGCTCTAGCACAGGTAGGTATTGTTGCAGCTTCATCAATAGATTACAGTTATGAAATGGCTTTAAAATATATGATTTTGGGATCAATTGGATCTCCGATAATGCTTTTGGGAATTGGATTCTTACTTGCATTAACTGGTAGTGTAAATGTTACAGACATTGCTGCTGCTGTGCATAATGGTTTAGTTGATATGACTTCTCCAGTATTTTTATTATCACTCGGTTTAATATTCTTTGGTTGGTTATATGCATCTGGTTTACCACCATTCCATACTATAAAATCTGGAATTTATTCAAAAGCAGAACCTCATGGAGCAGCTTTACTTCAGTCATTTACAGTTATTTCAATGATTTCAATCGTATTGATAATGTTTAGAATTTATTCATCTTTACCAATATTTGAAGTTCTCGTAGTTTTCTTCTCTATCTTGGCTATGATATTGGGTGTTTCTCTTGCACTCACTCAAACAGACTTCAGAAGGATGATTGGATTTTTGGCTGTTGGTGAGTTAGGATTTATTGGTTTGGGTATTGGTCTTGGAACCCAGTATGCAATTACTGCTGGTCTTTTCCAGGCATTAAATGAAATTATTATTACTGCATTATTATTCATTGGATTTGGAGCAATTGTAAATGCGACAAATGAAGTTGATACTCGTAAGCTTGGAGGTCTTTTGGCATACCATCCAAAAGTTAGCATAATGCTTTTGATTGGTGGTCTGGCAATGGCAGGAGTTCCTCCTTTAAGCGGTTTCCAATCAAAATTGATGCTCGTTCAGGCATCTTTAAGTTGCGGATTCCCTGAGATATCTATTTTGGCAATCATGGTAAGTATTGCTACATTTGTAGTATTTGTAAAAACATTTTATGCAATGTTTTTAAGACCAAAACCAAATGATTTGGAAGTTGAAGGAAAAGAAGTTCCACGTTCAATGATTTTTGCAATGGGAATTTTATTAATTATCATTATATTACTTGGTATATTCCCAGATATGGTGATAAATGGAATTTCTAGCTTTGTAGGAGGGATGTTATGAAACTTTATGATCAAATATTTGATGTTGTAAAACAATTTAGAAAATTGTTTTCACCGGGTCCTGTAACTAATGCAGATGTTTCTGGTAGTATTACTGCAGAAATATTTATTATTGTTTCAATTGTATTGGCTGCAATATTGTTAAGGCATGTCAGTGTTCTTCTTGCGGGTTTAGTTACTTTGATATTGGCTATTGTGTTAATTTCAAATATTCCACTTATTCCTAAGTTTAAGATAGAACAAGAAGATTCTTTAGAGAAAATGTTGTTTTATGCAATAGTGGTGCTTTGTATTATTGTTGTATTCTTATACTGGGGTGGTAATCTTGTCTAGTAAAAATACAGTTCGTAATTTAATTGCAGCAGTTTTAACAGCAATATTTTCCGTTACTTTATTAGATGCGATATTCCATCTAAGTAACATAATTAATCCTGGTGTGAGCAATATTTACAATGCTTTGGGAACTCAGATAGCTCCGAATATGGTGACTGTGGTTATTTTCGATTTCAGAGCATTTGATACATTAGGAGAATCAATTATATTGTTAACTGCCGGTTTGGTAGTATTACTTATATTTGGCAGAGGATTATTGGGGGATAAACGATGAATCAAGGAAGCATGATTTTAAAAATTATATCTTTACCAATTTCAATTATTTTGATTTGTTTAGGTGTAATGACTATTCTTGGAGGTCACATCACTCCTGGTGGAGGTTTCCAAGGTGGTGCAATGATTGCTAGTGGAATTGCATTGTCTGTTCTTGTTTATGGTATAGGTAATTCTCCGCTAGAATTGTCTCACACTTATATTGAAGTTTTTGAATCAATTGGTGCATTAGGTTTTATAATATTAGGTTTAATTGGTTTGTTTGTTGGTGGATTTTACCTCTACAATGGGGGAACTGACTTATTAAATGTTGTTCCATCATCAATACAAAATGTTTTACATTATCCGGATGTAACTAATGCAGGTATTATTCCATACCTCAATATATTTGTAGGTTTAAAAGTATTTGTAGGTTTATCCTCAATTGTTATAGCATTTGCAGGATTTAAGAAATTTGTTGAGGAGGGTGAATGATGTTGTCTTTAGGACCTATAATATTTGGTATAATATTAGGTTTAATAATTGGATCTCAAATTAAACTTAATGTTAGTGATGCAAAATTCACTCTTGGCTCATTTGTGGTAATATTAATTGCAGGAATTATTGTAGCATGGCAATTAGGTCCATTTCCATTTTACACCGACTTGCCTATTTCAACTGCATTTTTATCTGCTTTAATTGGAATTTTTGTAGGCAAACTACTATTTGCAAGGAGTAAATAAGGGGTTTTTATAATGTTTTTATCAGCTAATACATGTGATGGAAAAGGAGAATGTATTAAACAATGTCCTACAAAAGCTATTAAATTAATAAATGGTAAGGCTTTTAGTTGTCTTACTTGCGGAATATGTTATAAAAACTGCCCGAATGGAGCAATTTTCCGCAATAGTTATGGTGGATATGTTGTAGATAGAGCTAAATGTAATGGCTGTGGAATGTGCATGTACAATTGTCCTACAAACAATATTGAGATTGAAGATGGAATTGTATATGGTATATGTTCACGCTGTGGAGTATGTGAAGGTGCATGTCCAAGCCATTCAAGAGTTGATGGATATGAACTCGAAAAGTCAAAACAGCTTAATTTAATAGAATCATTGAAAATCTTATATCCTCCGTTGGATAATGTTCCTCATAAAAAATCAAATGAGGTTAAGGAAGTAACAAGAACCTTCTTCGGAACTGATACTGAAAAATGTATTCTTTGTGGAAGATGTCAAGAATATTGTCCGACAGGAGCAATTCATGTACGCATTGATAGGGATGAAGGAATTTGTAGTGAATGCAGGTTATGTAATGATGTTTGTCCGAATGAATCAATGAATAAACTTCAAATTGTTAATAAATCAACCTGTACTCTCTGTTTGAATTGTATGAAGGCTTGTCCACACAATGCAATTTCTGTTGAGGATTATGAGATAATTGTTAATAAATTAAACCAAAAACCAGCTGGAAAAATCATATCTTGTTTAAACTGCGGATTATGTGCGGATTTATGTGAAAATGAATCCCTTAAAAATATTGAAGGCAAACTAAGATATAATCCAACTGCAGACACAGAAAATGTCACTCATGAAAAAGCTATCAATTCATGTCCGGTTCATACATTAAATGAAGATGAAGAAATGTTTGTTTATGACGAATTTGAGGATAGTGAGTTGCCAATATTGTCCGGATTTTGTGTATCATGTGGAAAATGTGCTCAGGTCTGTGATGAAGTTGGAGCTCGTCAATTCATGACTGCTAGTTGGGACGGTAAAGTTTCAGATGATTGTATTTCATGTGGAATTTGTTCTGAAGTATGTCAAGAGGATGCAATTACACTACACAGAGGAACAATTTCCGTTGATTTAGAAAAATGTATTTTATGTGAAAATTGTGCTGTGCACTGTCCGGTTGACGCAATTCCAAAATCTACAATGTATAAAAATGAAATTAAAGATGGATTTAACTTCATTGAACAGGAATTATGTATGCATTGTGGATTATGTCATAAAACATGTTCATATGATGCAATTGATGAAATTGATGGTAATTTTGTTGTTAATGATGAGAAATGTACTTATTGTGGTGCATGTAAAAATGCATGTCCTGCAAGGGCATTTTTATTCGAGAGAAATTTTAAAGATTCAATAGAGGGTATTTAAATGAGAAGTATACTTAGAATAGCTTTTGAAGGAGCTTTTACTAACTTTAAGAGAATCTTTTTTGCAGCAGATAGGGTTACAGACATGGAACTTCGAAGGCAGATATCTACTCTTTCAGTAGAAGTTGATGATAGGGTTGATGAAAGGGCTTGTATTGGATGTGCAGGTTGTGCCAACGTTTGTCCGACAGGTGCAATTGAGATGAAAAAATTAGCAAGTCCTGAAAAATTAACTGATGATTGGACTAAAAGTGAAGTACCTGAAATTAATCTTGAAAAATGTGTTGTTTGTTATTATTGCCATGATTTCTGTCCAATATTTTCACTTTATGGGCAAAAAGGAACAGTTCACCCAAGTTGCGTCGGTGATCAGGAAGTTAATATTGCAGAATGTCTTGAACAACCATTTAAAATATCTGATGATAAACTTAAAGTTATTGCACAATACTTATCAGATAAAACAGTATTAAAAAATAAAGAGGAAGGTGATTAGATGGGTATTAAATCATTTTCAAGAGCAAGAGCAATACATGTCATGTTAGTTTATACAGGCGGGTGTAATGGATGCGATATTGAAATTGTAAACTCAATATTATCACCAAGATTTGATGCTGAACAATATAATGTGTTTTTAACTTGGAATCCTCGTGAAGCTGATGTATTGGTTGTAACAGGGCCGGTTACACATTTAAACAGAAAACCATTAGAAGCTATTTATGAAGCTATTCCTAATCCTAAGTTGGTTGTAGCTGCAGGAAGTTGTGCTTTGATGGGTGGAGTATATAAAAATTGTTATGGCGATATTCAATCAGAAGAAATTGAAGGGCCAGTTGAAAATATCATACCAGTGAATGCAAAAATTCCAGGATGCGCTGTAAGGCCACAAGATGTTTTGGCAGGTGTTGTATCACTGTTACCTACATTATTGGATGCGGACTAGGAGGGATTAGATGGATGAAAAAGTACCAAGAAGTAATATTATCGAAACTGAAATTCCAATGGGTACGGTTCACCCTGCTGCATTGGAGCCATATAGGGTAAGATTCTTTGTTGAAGACGAAATAGTTCAAGAAGCCGAAATTACAATTGGTGTAAACCATAGAGGTATTGAAAGAATCATGGAAGGGCTTCCTGTTGAAAAAGCAAATGCCCTAACTGAAAAAATTTGTGGAATCTGTTCTAATTCACATATATGGAATTCTTGCAGAACTGCTGAAATTGGACTAAACATTGAAATCCCTGAAAGAGCTACTTATATTCGTGTCATAATGGGTGAGCTTGAACGTTTACATTCACACTTTTTATATTTAGCGCACGGTTGTGAAGTATTGTCTCATGAAACATTTTCAATGAGAGTATTCTATTTAAGAGAAATAGTAATGGAATTGCTTGCAATGATTGGTGGTAACAGAGTTCAATATGGTTGTTCTGTTTTAGGTGGTGTAAGGCCTAGATGTGATTTGGATGAGGCAAAACTTTTAAGGCTTAAAAATGATATGGATGCGGTTGAAGAAGGATTAACCGGATTTGTAGAAAGATTTTTGGCGGATTCTGTAGTTCAGTCAAGGATTACTGGAATTGGAGTTTTACCACAAAAGCAGGCTATCGAACTTGCAGTAACCGGACCAACTCTTAGAGCGACCGGTGTTGCAAGGGATTTAAGAACAACAATGTTCGAATATGATAATTTTGATTATAATGTAATTACCCAACCTGACGGAGATGTAAGGTCAAATTTAGTTATGAGAGCTCTTGAATCTTTCGAATCAATTAAAATTATCCGTCAAGCTATTGCTAACATTCCGGAAGGAAAAGTAGTTAACAAGGATTGGGAAATGTTTGATACTGACTTAATTGAAAGTTATATTGAGGTTCCAAGAGGAACTCTATATCATTCTTATGCATTAGAAAGTGGAAGAGTAAGGCACTGTGTTATAAGAACTCCATCAATGGCAAATATTGGAGCAATGCAATATGCTTGTATTGGAGATCAGATTACAGATGCACAATTATGTATTGTACAATGTGACCCTTGTTTCACATGTACAGACAGAGCAATTGAAATAATTAGGAGATAGAAAATGTTTGAAAATACAATTATCACTTCAGTTCTTGCAGTAATTGTTACAGTACTTGTTTGTTTTGTAATTTCAACATTGCTTCCAGGAATTGAAAGAAAATATATTCATGCAAGAATTCAACAGAGAATTGGGCCTATTGTAATAGCTCCAGGGATAATGGCTCCTATTAAGTTCATGTTTAAAGAAAATGTTGAGATTTCATCTCCAGTTCCTAAATTATATAAATCCTTGCCTATAATATGTTTTATTGCGGTTTTATGTATTCTTATTTCATTAACTCCTCAAGCATACAAAATACCTGCACTTGCAAGTTTAGTAGCTATTGTTGGATTTTTAAAAGTTGAAGAAATTTGTTATGTTTTAATGGGTGCATTATCTAAATCTGTAATGTCTGTTAGAATGCCTTTCCCAGATCAAATTAAAGGTGCCGTTCACAATAATTCAAACAGGTCATTTGTTGAAGATATAAGTGCAAGAAGATCATTAAGGATGATTACATATGGGTCTTTTCCATTATATTTAGCGTTGTTTGCTCCAGTAACTGCTGCTAGAAGCATATTCTTGCCAGATATTGTAGCATATCAACAGGCACATGGACCATTCTTATTTACTGTTGCTGGTGGAATTGCAGCTATTGTATTTTTCATTGGTTACATGATTATATTAAATGAATATCCATTTTCAATAATTAAAGCAAAATCTGATGTTATTGAAGGACCATATATGGAATACGCTGCAAAATACAGGGCAGTTGTGTATTTGACAAGAGGATTTTTCATGTTTGTACTTGGTGCAATATTTTCAGTATTGTTTATCGGAATACCTCCTAACATATTGTCATGGGGAATTCTAGTCAATATTGCAGTAGCTTTAATATTCGTATTTATGATGGGAATTTTCTCAGCATTTAGTCCAGTATTTACAAACAGACAGTTATTGCCAACCATACTTGGTGCAACATTACTTGGAGTATTGTCCATTGTAATTGGATTATTATGAGGTGATTATTTTGAAATTTGTTATGAGACCGTATCATATGGTAAGTCTTGGAGGATACATTGTTGAATGGGATTTTCCTTACAGAAATCTCATAGTTATAAATAAAACCTCTGAACCAATTAAAATTGAAATACCTGTGTTTCATAGGGAATGGATTGAAGAACATAGGGATTTAGGTCTAGAAGTTATTCCTGTATCAAAAGATGATAATTATTTAAGCATGTGGAAAAGGGCACATGCAGAATTAGATAAAGTAAGGCCACAAAATGAGTGATTATACAATAACTATTAAATCTGATGAAAAGAAAGGAGTATTAGATGATATTACTGATGTTATTACCTCTCATGGTGCTAATATTAGTTATGTTCATCTTTTCGTTGAAAAAAATAACATGGGTTCCATTAACTTGGAACTTGAGCATGTTGAAGATATAGATGATTTAATCGAAGATTTAGAAAAAATCGGAGAAATCAAATCTGTTGAACTTCATGGTTCTCAATTAGATATTTATGGTAAACGTATAATTATTGTTGGTGGCGGAGCACAAGTGTCCCAAGTAGCGATGGGTGCAATTACTGAAGCGGACAGGCATAATATACGTGGAGAACGTATTAGTATTGATACAATTCCTTTAGTTGGTGAGGAAGATTTAGCGGAAGCTGTTGAAGCTATTTCAAGACTTCCTCGTGTAAGTGCACTAGTTTTAGCAGGTTCTTTAATGGGTGGAAAAATAACTGAAGCCGTTAAAAAGGTTAAAGAAGAAAGTAATTTGATTGTTATTTGTCTTAATATGCCTGGAAGTGTAACAGAACATGCTGATTTAATAATTACTGATCCTATTCAGGCAGGTGTTTTGGCAGTAATGTCTATTGCTGATACTGCTGTTTTTGATATTGACCGTCTTGGAGACAATATCAAGTTTTAAATCATGTTTATGGACATATAGTGGAGTTATTTAACTCCTGAGTGAATAAGGATTTTATAATCCTTATTTACTAAAATTTTATTTTTTGAAACAGATATCTTTATATTCGCAGTTTTCACATTTTCTGATATTTTTTTTAATAGTTGGAAGTTTTTTGTTCTCAATAATTTCTTTAACTTCTCTCAGCACGTCAAATAATCCTTTTCTTAGACTCACATCCATCACGACAGGTCTCCTATCCCCTATTTTTTCATAATCAATAAATCCAACGAAAATTTCAGTTTCAAATTCTTCTTCAAGAAGAATTGCATAAGCAACCAACTCTATGGCATCCTGGTCCCAAACTCCTTTAATGGGCGGATTTGAGCTTTTAATAGCTACTGGATAATATTTTCCATCAATAATTTCGATTTTATCACACATGCCAATTAATTCGAGTTGTGGGTCTTTTAAGAGATAGGAATACATTGAATTTGGAAAGAACATGTCAATTATTTCAAAAGCATTTTTATTGAGAATGGTCATTGATTGTTTGATTTTTAGTGCTGTGATTTTAATGTTAAAATATGTGTCATCGATAATTTGATTGATTTGTGTTGGTTCGATCTTTAAGCCCATCGACTTGATTGCATCTGCGGTGCTTTCAATATATGAGTCAATTGTTTGTGATAAAATTTGTTCTATCTGGATTAAATCCATATCTTTTTTAATTTTTCGCATATTTTTTTGAATTAAATCTTGGATATCTATTTTGAGCTTTTTTATTTCGATTGCAAGTTGATAATCAGTGTTTTCAGTGGTGTCCACATGAGTTTGGAGATATAGTTTCATCGGACAGTACATATGTGTTTTAATTGAAGAAATGTTCATCATAAAATAACCTCATAAATTCTGTAATATTACTTTAAACTTGGTAATATAAATAATTAGAAGTTATTAAGGACGTTATTTCTTTAAAATAAAATAAAAAAAGTCAATAGCTAATAATTTAGCTATTTAAGGTCAATTTTAGACATCATAGTACTTTTTGTTTATTGCAGGCAATTTTGCAAAAATGAATGGAACCACAATCAACACGATTGTTAATATAAGCATGATTGTAATGCTAAAACTGTCTGCAGTTGTCATTGTTGAAAATACTCCTTGGGCCCAAAGGCCGAATATGCAAATTGGTAATATGTATTTGATAACAATTTTCCATGTTTTACCAACTTTAACAGTTGAATTGTTATTTAAGGTTTCAATTAAATCATCGAATTTGTAAATCCATCCGAAGATTATACATTCAAGAAGTATTGCAAATAGTAATGCGAAGTTGTTTAGATATGCGTCAAATACTCCTAAAATTGTACTTCCCATTCCTGTTGCGAAAATTGTAGATATGAAAAATCCAACAATACAAACTACAGTTGCAGTCTTTTTACGTTCAATGAGGAATTTCTCTGAAATAGAATAGCATACTCCTTCAAGAAGTGCAATAACGGAGGTAATTCCTGCAAACAGAATACATAAAAAGAACAGTGGCCCGACAATATATGCTGCATCGCCCATTATATTAAATACTTGTGGGAAAACTACAAATGCAAGTCCTGAACCTTCAGTTACAAGTTCATTAAATGGAATTCCACTTGATAGTGTCATGAATCCTAAAATGGAAAATATTCCTATTGAATTAAATACTTCAAAACCAGAGTTTGAAAATGCAACAATTAATGCATTATCTACTAATTTGGATCCTTCCGGCAAATAGCTTGCATAGGTCATGGCTATTGCCATACCTAAACTAAGTGAAAATACAATTTGTCCAAAAGCAGCTAACCAAACATCAAGATTAGTTAATGCACTCCAATCGGGTGTAAAAATCTGAGTATATCCAATTGATGCGCCAGGTAAGGTTAATGAGAATATTACAATACCAACTACTATTATACAGAGTAAAGGCAATAGAATTTTACTTACACGTCCAATTCCATCATTCAAATCTCTTTTTAAAATAAACCAAGCTATAAACCAAATGGCAAATACTGAAGCAAGAACAGTTGGAACAATTGTAAATAGTCCGGATATTGAATCTGTAGATTGTAAAACATTATTTGCAAAGTATAAATCAGGATTTGCTCCCCAAGCTTTTGTAATGCTTAAAAATATATAAATCAAGTCCCATCCAACAACACAAACATAATATGTTGTAATTAAGAAAACTATTAGAAGTATAAACCATGCTACTGGTTCTAATTTTTTATTAACGGCAAATAATATCCTTGCAAGGGATCTTTTAAATTTAAATCCTACAGCGTATTCAACTAAAACAAAGGATATGCCTAAAAGAAATAGGGAAACGATGTAAGGAATAATAAATGAGCCTCCACCATTGGAATATAACACATTCGGGAAACGCCAAATATTTCCAAGTCCAACAGCAGAACCAATCATTGCCATCATAAATGCAAGATTATTGTTCCATTCTGATTTTCTATTTTCTGTCATTTTATCACTTTAAATTGAATATTATTATTTATGTTGTGGAAGTTTAAATAATATTCCCATTATTAGTAATTTTTTAAAAAATAGCATATAAAAAATATGAATTATTTTTTGTGTTTGTTAAAAAAATAGTTTTTGAGAGATTGAATTAATCTCTCGTCAGATATATTGTTTAATGAACTTTATTTTTTCATTTTTTCCATTTCTTTTTCAATCAATTGATCCCTGTAATCTTCCCCGGTTTTTGCAGCGAAAACAAATACTTTTAGGAAATGAAGTATTAAACCGATTGCCCATAAACAGGTTATCCAATAAAACCACCATTCTCCTGGTGAAAAAACGAGGTTCATGATAATAAACATCACGTTGACGCCGATAAAAGCGTATAAATGATTATAAAAAGCAATTTTTTCATCTGCTCTTTTTTCTGCTCTTTTGTATAAATCTTTTTCAGACATAATTCTTCCTCACAATTTAATTTTAAAAATTTTCTAATTTGATTAATGAAAATCGTTGTTTTAAGACGATATTACTTTGTAAATAATGTTTATTAATACTTTTCATATAATATTGCTTTATGCGGGACTTTCTTTAAGTTTTAAATATTCGTCAATAGCTTCACGAGTTGTGCCGACAACTAAACGATAATGTGAATCTTCACCATTAACAATAACTTTTTCTACTTTCCCTTTAGCTATTACATGTTCTCTGTCAATTACTTCTCCGGCATAAGTGTGTGTAAACGAAACAACTTCAGTTAAGTCAAATTCAACACCGTCAAGAACTTTAACATTCTCAATTGTGTATAATGAAGGATTGTCGAAAGCTCCAAGTGCACTTACAATATCTGCTTCAATCTGTGCTGTTCCCTGAGGTTCATATACAGTGTCTCCCCAGGTGCCAGAAATTTCATCATAATCTTTAGTGGCTAAAATATCAAATAAAGTTCCATTTATTGTTCCCCTATTTGCTTTCCTGTTTTCATACCATCTGAATTCTTCTTTTGTAAGACTTGCATCACTCATTCTTTTGTTGTATACAAAGTCCCAGTAATCATTTGTTATTCCTTGAACAGTAATATGTTTATCCACTTCTTCAATGTAAACTTCTTTCCCACGATATTTCTTGAATGTTTCAATTGCTCTTCTATGATTGTCTAGGCCGTAAACAACGAAGTCCAAATCTGAAACGTCATCTTTTTGAAGACCTGGCAAAATTGATCCTGAAATTCCAAGATGGTCGTAGGGTATATCCGCCATAAAATGGAAAAAGTCACTAACATCCATTAATTTTGCTATTAATTCTGGATTTTTAACTTTTCCTCCATTTTCAAAAGTCTCTTTAAGACCTAATAATCTTTCTTCAGGTTTTATTATTCTCTCAACTTTGTCAAGTGGAACTCCCATCATTTCAACATTTGTTACATCACAAAAATACAAATAATCTGGGTGATTTTCCCTTAAATATGTATAAGCTTCTTCAGACCCAACTTTCCTGTATCTTTTACCGTTTTTTTCACGGTCTCCTTCTGGGTCAGGGACATACCTTAAAAATGAAATCACTCTGTTGTCTGGGTGAATGTAATTAGTTGATGCAAAGTATAAATCATCGCTTGTGTAAATAAAATCTCTAGTTCTAACTTGTTTCATAGTTGTATCTCCTGGTTTTAATTTTGTTTTTTTCATTAATTAATATTTATCAGAATAAATTCTTTATAGGCATTAAAAGCATTTCAACTGTTTTTTTGATAATTTCAAAACGTATCCATATAATCTATTAACAATTTGTTTTTTTGAATTTATTAAAGTATTAGTTTTTTGAGTTTAATTTAAATAATTTGAAGTTAGTATATTAAATAGTATATTAATTTTTTAGGTTTTATTATGACAATTACTCATAAACATGTTGATGAAATTTTTGAATATGATGGAAGCCAAATCAATCCGTCTTGGGCATTTCAAGAATTTGGAATTTATGGATCATCCATTATAACTTGGATTGGTCCGGTTAACATTACTCCTGATAATCTAAAAGACTTTGCAGATGTAGGTCTTGAAATTAAATCAAATTACATGGTTAATTTTATTTGTGAGTTTTTTGACCAACAACCTCCGAATATGAGAGTTGCTTATTTAAGACAAAGACTTTTGGTAATGATTTTTAGGGAAATATTGACTGAATATGGAGTTAAGACAACTAGAAGTGGTGATGATATTTTCGTTGAAAATAGAAAATTATCTATTTCAATAGCTTCTGTCTCTTTAAGCTCCGCAAAAATACATTTTGCGCTTAATTTGGAGGATAAAGGAACTCCGGATGATGTTGATACAATTGGTTTGTATGATATTAAAGTTAATAATCAACAAGTATTCAATGAAGATAATTTAATCAATTTAATAAATGAAACTGTAACTAGATTTATCAATGAATTAGAAACAATTGAAAATGATATAAGTAAAACAAAGGTGTTATAATGAAAATTTTAGTTAATGGTATTCAATCTAATTTAAGATTCTCTTCAGCTCATGTAATTCCTGGTCATGAATCATGCGGTTTTATTCATGGGCATTCTTACTTTGTAGATGTGGAAATTGAAGGTGAAAGGGCTGGAGAATTTGAATTTGTAGTTGATTTTAAAGATGTCAAAGGATATACTAAAGCGATTTGTGATGAACTGGACCACAGGTTGTTAATCCCTGTTTATAACAATCTAATCGACTTTAAAGATTTTGACAAGGATGATGATTCAATTTTTGATTTAAAAAAGAAACTCACTGTTCATTTTAAAATTGATGGAAAAGGATATTCAATTCCAGCTAGTGACTGTGTATTTTTACCTCTTCCTTACACTTCTGCTGAAGAATTATCAAAATTTTTCGCTGAAACTTTAGCTAAAAAACTCTCTGAAACCTATGATAATCTACAATCAGTTTCAGTATGTGTTAACGAAGGAATTGGTCAAGGAGCAATGTATAGGAAAGATTTCGAATGAGAGCTCCAATTATTGAAATATTTTCATCTTTTCAAGGAGAAGGCCTTTTAATAGGTGAAAGGCAAATTTTTGTTAGGTTTGCAGGCTGTAACCTAAATTGTAATTATTGTGACACCAATGATAGTAAAGCAGAGTCATCAGGTAAGTTAATGACACCTCAGCAAGTTACTGATGAAATCAATAAAATATTAACTCCTGATTGCAAGACTATTTCATTTACTGGAGGTGAACCTAGCTTATATCCAGAATTTATTTCGGAAGTTAGTAATAACTTTGATTTAAAGATTATGCTAGAAACAAATGGAACTTTGCCAGACAATATTGACTCAATAGAGAAGTTAGACATTGTTTCTCTTGATATAAAATTGCCGGAGCATTTTGATGGCGATTTTGATGAAGAAATTTTTTTAAATGAGATTAAATCACTAAATTTATTAATGGCGAAGTGCATAAATGTATATTGTAAAGTAGTTATATTGCCTTCAACAAAAATAAAGTCATTTAAAGAGGTAGTTGAAAAATTATCACAGAATATTTCAAACAAAAGCGACCTTAAAATTATTATCCAACCTTCTAGTCCTTTAGATGAATGGAAGGACATTAATTTTAGATTATTCAATTTTTCTGAAATTGTTGGGCAATATTTTGAAGTTTCCACCATTCCTCAAATCCATAAGATTTTGGATATTGAGTAATTTTGTTTTTAATATTGATTTTATTTTTTTGAAGCGTAATTGTAAATTGAGGTGTGAAAATGAAAGATAAAACATCCATTAACAGAAAATCAAATACAGGCGCAGTTGAACACCAAACAAAAGTTCATGATAAAGAAGGAGACATCATGGCTATTGCAACTAGAGATGTAGTTTCAATTCCTCCTTCAAAAAGTATCAAAGACACTGCTAAAGTAATGATGGAACACGAATTTAGAAGATTACCAATCACTGACCCTGGCTCTGGTAAATTATTAGGTATTGTAACAGTAATGGATATATTAGATTTCTTTGGTGGAGGAAAAAAATTCAACATTATTGAGAAAAAATACGAAGATAACTTCTTGGCTGCAATCAATGAACCAGTTAAAGAAATCATGACTCGTGAAATAATAACTTTATCTAATAAAGCTTCAATTGGTGAAACTATTGAGACTATGTTGTCTCATCAATTAGGTGCAATCCCTCTTGTTGATGGTGATGAAAAACTTGCAGGAATTGTAACTGAAAGAGACATTGCTTTATCCCTTGCAGGTATTGCTGGTAAAGAAACAGTACAAGATTATATGAGTACTAAAGTGTTCAATACCACTCCTGGAACTCCACTTGAAGGCGCATGTAAAATCATGGTAAGAAATGGATTAAGAAGAATTCCAGTTATTGGTGGAGAAGCGGATATTTCTAAAGCAGCTAAAAAATTATTAGGTATTTTAACTTCTACTGATGTTATAAGATTCTTAAATGCAAAAGAATTATTTGATCATTTAAATTCCAATTTAGCAACTGATGTTTTAAAAACAACTATTTCAGATATAATGGTTAAAGAGCCTATTACTGTTGAACCTACTATGACTATCGGTGAATTATGTGAACTTTTCGCTGATAAAAACATTGGTGGTGTGCCAGTTGTTAAAGATAATGATGTAATTGGTATTATTACTGAAAGAGACATACTAAACGCAGTTAAAAGAGTTTAAATACTAAATAATAAGGAGATGATAATATGCAAATTAAGAATTTGATGTCTGAGGATATTATTACTGTAGACAAAGATCAAAATCTTTCTGATGCTTTGAAATTATTGCGTAAACATAATGTTTCACGTTTGCCTGTAACTAATAATAAAGAATTAGTTGGTATTATTTCAGAAAGGGACATAGCTAATAAGTTAGGTTCTTCAAAATATGAAAGTATGCCAGCATCAAGACTTCATATTTCATCTGTAATGGTTAAAGATGTGTTTACAGTTCCACAAACAATGCAATTAGAAGATGTGGCAAAAGTGATGTTAGAAAATGGTATTGGATCAGTTCCTGTCATGGATGATGAAAAAATGGTGGGTATTGTTTCAAAAGCTGATTTTGTAACTCTTGCAACTGGAATTGCATTTGATAAAATTGCTGTAAAAGAGATAATGTCTAAAGATGTAACTTACGTATCTCCAACTGAAAGACTTGTTCATGCAAGAAGATTAATGTTAGAAGATCATGTTGGAAGATTGCCAGTTATTGATGATGAAAAACTTGTTGGAATGATTACTTCTAAAGATTTGATGAGAGCTTTCATTGATTTTAGAAAAAAAGTTCCAGAAAAGTATCAAAAATCTCAAATTAAAGAGGTTTTGGTTGAAGACATTATGTCTATTAATCCAACATTTGTGACAAAGGATATGTCTATTACTGAAGTGTCTGAAATCATAATTGAGACAGGTTTCAACGGATTGCCTGTTGTTGAAGACGATAAAGTAGTGGGTATTATCACACAAACAGATATTTTAAAACTAATTGAAAAATTAGAGTCTTAAAATTTAGTATAGTTATTATAACTATACTCTTTTTTTTTTATTTTAAGGGGGTTTGAAAATTACATCAATCTCATTTTTAGGTCCTAAAGGAACTTTCACTCATGAAGTTGCCAATATGATAGGGGATGATTTGATTCCTTATTGCACTATTCCTGCAGTTATGGAAAGTGTTGTTAATGATGAGTGTTCTTTTGGTGTTGTTCCTATTGAAAATTCTATTGAAGGGCCGGTGGGTATTACATTAGATTCATTAGCTCATCAGTACGACTTAAAGATTTTTAAAGAAATCATTATTCCTATAAATCAAAATTTAATCGTTAACCCTGGATGTAAAATGGAAGATATTAAAGAAGTTTATTCTCATGGTCAGGCATTGGCACAATGTAGAAATTTTGTTAATAGCCATAATATTCAACCGCATTTTGCCGTTAGTACTGCAAGAGCTGCAAAAGATATAATTGGGGATAAAACTAAGGCAGCTATCGGAAATAAGAAAATCGTTGAGTTATATGGTCTTGAAATTCTTGAAGCAAATATTCAGGACATGGACAATAATGAAACTAGATTTGTTGTTCTTTCAAAAAAAGGCCATGAAATCACAGGCAAGGATAAAACATCAATCATATTCTCCATTTATGAAGATAAACCTGGGATGTTGTATAAAATTTTAGGAATTTTCGAAAGGAATAATATAAATTTGACTAAAATTGAATCAAGACCTTCTAAGAAAGGTTTGGGGAAATATTTGTTTTTCATTGATTTTAATGGCCATATGGAAGATAAACTCATTCAAGATATCTTAAATGAAATAAAAGAGAACACTTATTTTTTTAAAGTTTTAGGTTCATACCCTGAATTTTAAGTAAACTATAAATTAATGTTTATATAAACCTATGTATGTACAAATTCGGGGAGGGTAGGAATGTCAGATGATAGAGAAAAACTTCTACGTGTCATGCAAAATTTAGAATCTGATTACAAGTCTGGTAAAATATCTGCAGAAAAATACAGTTATTTCCGTTCTAAATATGAAGATAAGCTAAATTCAATAGATGCTAAAGCGGCCACAAGAAGAATTAGGTCTATGCAAGGAAAACCATCTACTTCTGATACTAAGAGAAGGAAAAGAAGAAAACCTACCAAAAATAAGAAAAAAGAAGAACAGGACTTGGTTCAAAAATATATCATTAATCCTAAGAAGGATGATTCCAGATATAATAAAAAGAAAAAATCTTCAATGGATAGTGGAACCTTTAAATTGCTATTGTTGTTATTTTTAGTAATAGGATTCACTGCAGGTATTGCATATGGTATTTTTAGTTTTGATTTTGGATCTGTGTCTGATGCTGATTCTGTTGCAGTTGTTAGTGATACTGCGTTCCCTGAAATTAAAGAAGTTGTTAAATCAGATAATTCTACCACCAATTCTAATACAAGTTCTTATCAGTATGATTTTGGTGATGATGGTGTAGAAACCACTACTGACTCATCTGGCTCTGGTCAGGGATCTGGTTCTGGTCAAGGTTCTGGTTCAGGTCAGGGATCTGGTTCTGGTCAAGGTTCTGGTTCAGGTCAGGGATCTGGTTCTGGTCAAGGTGGTGGAGGTAATGGAGCTAATAATTAATGTCCATAATAGGTGAGATTATGAAAAATAAACTTTTAAAAGGAAGTATAATAGCTATTATATTAATATTATTTTTAATTTCAGTTGCATCAATGGTTAGTGCTGAAGATAATAGCGATTCTGATTTAAGTATATTGACTTTATCTAAAGGAGGCATTACTATTAAATATCCATCTAATTGGGGTGTTTCAGAAGCAACATCTAACTATTCTGTCATGGCAATTTCTAAAATTGATTCCGTAGATTCATTCGGTGTTGGTCAAGTCAATGTGCTTGTTGAGAAAAAACCAGTCGATGGGGATTTTGCTAAGTTTGTTAATGAAAGTTACAAATCTATGGAAAAGGATACCTCATTTCAGCTAGTTTCATCCGGAACAGTTTCCATTGATGGTAAAGAGGCATATGAGTATGTATATACTTCTAATCAAAATGGTGTTGAAAGAGAACACAAAGCTGTTTGGTTTGAAAAGGGCGGACAAGCTTACGTTATAATGTATAGTGCTCCTTTGGATCAATTTGAAGATAATTTGAAGGTCTTTGATTATATCTTATCAGAAATTCAAATTACTTAATTTCTTTTTTTTATGGTGTTACAATGATTATTTTATGTGTTACTGGCAGTGTTGCCGCTAGTGAAGCTATTAAATTAGCTCGTGAATTTAGAAGGAATGATGTTGAAGTAAAATGTTTTATGAGTGAAGCTGCCTGTGAAATAATACATCCTAATTCTATGGAGTTTGCAACAGGCAATGCTGTTGTAACTGAATTAACCGGCGAAATTGAGCATGTTAAATATTCCCAAGAAGATTTAATATTGGTTGCTCCGGCCACTGCAAATACAATTTCAAAGTTTGCATATAAAATAGCGGATAATCCGATTTCTACTCTTTTAATTACTGCATATGGGCACGATACTCCAATTATTTTTGTTCCATCAATGCATGATTCAATGTATAAAGCAATCAAGGACAATATTGATAAAATTAATGATGAAAAATCAGCAATTTTCATAAACCCTCGTATGGATGAAGGTAAAGCCAAATTCCCATCAAAAGAGGATATTGTTTTAGAATCTTTAAGGACAATTAATTTAAATAAAAAGGATTGATATTATTAAAGGAAAAAAAGTTTTAATAAGTATGGGTGGAACTTTTGAACCTATTGATTCTGTAAGGGGTATTACTAATAAATCCTCTGGAAAAATGGGTTTGGAAATTGCAAAAGAAGTTTATATTAGGGGTGCCGATTTAAAATTGGTTGTAGCTAATGTAAGCATTGATATTCCTTCTGTTTTTGATGTTGTTCGTGTTGAAACTAGTAAGCAGATGAATGATGTAATCTTAGATTTGATATCTGAATTTGATATTTTCATATCTACTGCGGCAGTATCTGATTTTGAGTTTAGGGAAAAGTCTGATAAAAAGCTTGATTCAAACAGTTCTCTTTTTTTAAATCTCAAACCGACAACAAAAATTATCCGCCAAATAAAAAAAATTAATCCTGAAATATTTTTAGTTGGTTTTAAAGCCGAATTTAATATCTCCCGTGAAGATATAATAAACTGTGCAAGAAAACAAATTTCTGATGCAGGTACAGATTTGGTTATTGCAAATGATGTATCTAGAACTGGATGTCATTTCGGATCTGATAATAATGAGGTGTTAATTGTGGATGACGATGTGTTGTCAGTTCCATTGGCTTCAAAAAAAGAAATTGCAAAAATCATTGTTGATGAAATTTCAAAAAAATTATAACTTAATCTATATCTCCAATTGCTAATTATATTATTTAACAAATCCTTTACTTTATTTTAACATATTCATTATTTATTTTTATATTTGTACTAATTGTTTTAATTTAATTAATCAATAAATTGATAATATTGATGGTAAATTTTGACTAATAATTTTGATTTGCTCAATTTTTAGGGTTTGACTGAATTCATTTTATATTGTTCTATTTGTTGTTTATCATTATGGTTAAATTTGATTTTTTAATTGTGATGACATTTTTAGTGCAATTTTGTTTTGAATATGTAGAATTATATAATATAATTAATTGGTTTCTAACACATATTCTCATGCAATTATAAGCTCAAAATAGTAATACTTTTTTAAATAAAATAAGCAAATTCGTCTTTTAAAAAAATTTTTCTAAAAATAGGTTTTTCAATAAAATAAGTTCATGCCTTTAGGCTTTAGTTAAATGGAGTGATTAATAGAGTGAATCCACCTAAAGGACGCTTAAATGAACTTTTATTTTATTTGCATTAGCATATGTTATATTTTATTTTATAGTATAAAAAGGTATCTAAGTAATACTTTTTTGCGTTTTTTGTAGTAATTTTTTATATTTCTCTAAGCTATTTTTTTTGTGATTATCACTTGCAAAATAGGTGATTTTTTTTAAAAATTTTTCTTTCATTGACATTACATTATTGTCTTTTTTGTACTAGGTTTATTTCATGATTTGATTAATTTTAAAAACTTTATCTTATGTTTTCTTTTAATATTCTTTTGATTCCTATTTAAAATTTTAAATGTTCCTAGTTTGGATAGTTTTATTTATGGAATTAATGATTGTCTTTTTAATATGATGGAATTTTCAAATGATTTAATCTATGTAATTTATGATGTATGGATATTTATTGAGGTATTGTGGAGATAGTTTTTTAGCTATTGGTGAGTATTCTTTCTTTTTGGTAATGTCATAAAAAATTAAATCCATTTGAATCTTTTGATTTTTATTTAATGGTGGGAAATTTATTTTTTTTGGCAAATTATTACAATCATGTCAATTCTATCAAAATCACTTTTGAGGATCTGGCAAAATTATTATAATAAAAAAAGAAGAACTGTAGATGCATCTTGCATCTACATTATTTTAATTTTAACATTTTTAGTTACTTTGTTGTAATAGTTGTTTCCTTTATATTTGATAACTGCTTTAAAAGTTCCTTTTTTAGTTAATTTGGTAATTTTAAATGTTGCTTTACCTTTGCTGTTGGTTTTGGCAGTGTATGTTTTGCCTTTAACTTTTAAGGTAACTTTTACTTTTTTCATTGCTTTGTTTTTGCTGTTTTTCAATGTTATTATGTATTTTTTGGTTTTTGTAGTGCTTTTGAATGTTTTTGATTTAGCGATTATTTTTGTTTTTTCTTTATTTATTGTAATTTTGACAGTTTTACTTATTGGATTGTAATTACTATTTCCAATTTCAATAACCAGGTTCTTTTTACCGGCTTTAGCGGTTTTTAACATATTTGCAGTTAATTTTATTGAAGCAGCTCCATTTTTGATAACTGATGTTCCGATGTTTTTGCCGTTTAATGTAAATGTTACTTCAGTGCCGTCAGTTACATTTGTGAAACTAACTTTGTATGTTCCACCATAGTTAATGACATATGCAGCATTTTTCGCATTGATTGTAATGTCTTTTTTATTTACAGTGAAATTAACAGGAATTTCCGCTCTTGATATATTATTGTCAATGTATGTAACATTGGCATTGTAGAATCCCGAATCCAAGTTTGGAATGGCTAGTGTTGCGATTCCATCTTTTACATCAGCAGCATATTCAACATTATTGACCTCAACAACTACTTTACCGATGCTCAATAGAGATATGACACTACTGTTTACTTGAACTTTAATGTTGACATTGTTACCATAAACAACGTCTCCAACTTCAAGAATCATCATGCTTATTGTATCATTTACTAATTGAACATCACTTGAAACATTATTTAGAGTTAATTTGCCTCCTGATTTAACATCAATACAATTTTCACCATTGCCGATAAATCCAGAATCATTGATTGTGAGATTTCCATTAGTTAAAATTGCTCCGCCATCCTCAGCGTTATTGTTTGTGAAAGTAGACTTGTCGATTGCTCCACTCATATTAAAGTAGATTGCTCCTCCTGATTGTGCATGATTATTTCTAAATGATGCATTTTCAATAACTCCTTCATTAACGGCTATCGCACCACCATACTTAGCAGAATTACCAATGAATTCTCCATTAAAGGCAATATCTTCTAAGTTTTCTATGAAACTGACTCCGCCACCATAATTGGCAGTATTGTTAATGAAATTGCCATTAAATGTAATGTTATGTGGAGTTTGTCTGTAATTTACAGCACCGCCACACAAAGCAGCAGTATTGTTGACAAAATCACAATTGAATATGCTATTGCATGAAGTATCCTTAAATGTTATTGCTCCTCCGTTTCCAACTTCAGCACTGATTTTTCCAAAAGCAGAGTTGTTAATGAAATAACCTGTAATGTTATTGTTATTAGTGGTATTGTAGAAAAAGATTGCTCCACCGCAGGATTCTGCTACATTGAACCTGAAATCACAGTTGAATCTATTGTTGTTTGCTTTTTTGTAAAAAAAGATTCCTCCACCATAGAGTGCATAATTGTTCATGAAAATGCTTTCAAAACTATTGTTTTCGGCCAAACTGTAGAAAAATATTGCTCCTCCACTGGCTTTAATTGCACTATTATTATAAAAGTCGGCAGAAATCACGTTATTAAAAGATTTGGCTTGGAAACATAATGCTCCACCAGTTCTTTCAGCCACATTGCCTTCAAAATAATCAGCAATCACGACATTATCAGTTTCATTGTTAAAGAATATTGCACCACCTCGAGTAGCACCATTATTGATAAAAGTAGAGTTGATTTCACAATTAGAAATATTGCCATCAGTTCCTTGCCAGTAAATTGCACCACCATCAGATTCTGCTGTATTGTTGGAGAATTTACAAGTAGTTACTGTTCCATCAGTTCCTTGCCAGTAGACTGCACCACCATCAGATTCTGCTGTATTGTTGGTAAAGTTAGAGTCGTTTATTGTTCCATTATATGCATGCCAGTAGATTGCACCACCATTATCTGCTTGGTTATTTGCGAGGCTAGAATTGTTTGTTATTCCATTATATGCATACCAGTAGATTGCACCACCATTGGATGCTCGGTTGTTAGTGAAATTACAGGTAGTTAGAGTACTATTACTTCCTTCCCAATAGACAGCACCACCATTCTCTGCCTGATTGTTCATGAAATTACAGTTGTTCACTAATCCATGTCTTTTTTGCCAGCTGATTGCACCACCATTGGAACCTGTGTTGTTTATGAAATTGGAGTTGATCACAATTCCATTTTTTCCTTCCCAATAGACTGCACCGCCTCTTAGTTTTGCTTGGTTGTTGGTGAAGTTACAGTCGTTTATTGTTCCATTATGTGCATACCAGTAGATTGCACCACCATTATCAGTAGCATTACCATTAATGAAGTTAATATTTTTTAATGTAACAGTGTTTGTTGTAATATTGAATATTCTTGCAAGTCCGGCTCCATTGATTGTGTGTCCTTGTCCGTCAATAGTGAAATCGGGCTTGTCAATTAAAATTCCATCAGTATAATTTGAATCCTTTTCGGGGTTATAAGTATAATTTTTTGTTAATTGTATTGTGCTTGTTGTTGAGTTAGCAATTTCTGCATTTAAAGTTGAAAAATCGCTAATCTCATTTTTTCCATCTGTTAATTTTTCTTCAGCATATAAATTGGTTTGTGCTGCTATCTCAGCATTCATGCCATTATCTTGTGCTATTATTTCATCTGATGTATTGTTATCTGCTGCGCTTATGCAAGATAAACTGATTAAAGCAAATAAAATCATTGTAGCTACAATAACTTCATGTTTAATAAAAATTCCTCCTTGTATAAAAAGCCTATATAATATACATATTTTAAATAGATTATATAAAACTTATTTTTTTAGGAAAAAAATTCATTAATGATAAAAAAAGGACATTAAATAACTACAAAAAGTATTTAGTATGTGAAATAGAGTATTAGATAGTGAGGTAGCAAAAACTTGATATACTTTGATACCTATCTAAGTAATACTTTTTCGCATTTCTTGTAGTAATTTTTTATATTGCTCATAGCCATTTTTTGGCCGATATTCTTTTCAAAATTTCTTATTTTTTTTAAAAATTTTTTTCTACTAAAAAAGCAATATGGTCTTTTTCGTAAGGTTCTAGTTTAACTTTTTCTATAATCTTAAAGCCTTTCTCTTTCAATTTCTTTTCTTGTTCCTTGAATATCTTTTTTGGTTTCTGTACTACATCAATACTTCTAGCTTTTATCATTAAAAGACCAACACCATCTTCCTTTGAAAATAAATTCATGTTTTTCATAAACAATTCACTTTGTGTTGGTTGGGCGACATCACAGTATACTAAGTCTGCCTTTTCAACAATGTTTAGATATCCTTTAGGTTTGGTTGCATCACCTAATATCGGAGCAATATTAAGCCTTTGTCGTGAGAGTTGAACTAATTTTTTTGCTGTTGTTGGTGAAAATTCAACAGCATATATTCTTCCATTAATTACAATATCAGAAATATGTGAAACTGTAGTTCCAGTTGATGCACCTAAGTAGAGCACTTTTGAAGTGTCTAGAAGCTCTAAATTTTCTAATCCATTTAATAAGGCCGCTGCCAATTTTGACCTTCTAGGATTCCATATCCTATATTCCACATCTTCCTTAATCAATTCTTCTCCATAAACTGAAATTCCAGGAGTTAAATTTTTAGTTGCTATGTTTCCATCTTTAAAATAAACATTCATGCTTTATCTCCTTTTCTTTCTTTTTTTACCTTTTTTCTTCTTATTTTTTGATTTTCCTTTTTCTTCTTTCCTTTTTTTAGTGGTTTTTGTTGGAAATGGATTATTTTTTTCAATTTCTTCTACTTTTTCAATAAAATCATTAAATGCATTTTCATCAAATGTTTTGGTAAAAACGTCCCGCCTAACTGCTAGTGATATTTTACCTGCAAGCATTCGTGCAATCTTTCCACGATTCCACCATTTTGCACCCCTTACTTGTGGATGTTGGTAAATTAATCCGTATTTTGGAGGTCTGTCTCCGCTTTTTAAATGCCTGAACAATGCTTTTTCAGCCCCCATTATTTGAACGGTACTTGAAGGATAAATAGCTAATCTTTTAAGCCCTCCTGCATGTGAAATCAATTTTGCGCCAAGAGATGATCCAACTAAAAGTCTTAAGTTTGGCGCAATGTCTTCCATTTTAGCATCAATATATTCTTCAATATCCTTTCTTGTTTTTTGAAGTTCATAAATGGATTTTGCATAATTGTTCATTATTTCTAAATCTTTAGCATTAATGTCATCTTCTAAGTCTAAAACATTGCTTGGGAATGCTTCCGGTTTTGCTTGTAGGATATTTTCTTTGGTTTTATTCTGTGAAATTAATTTGATGTAGGTTTCATTATTTTTAATAATGTCCATTTCAGGGAAATATAATGCATACCATTCTCTGATTCTTTCAATTAGTTTTGAAATGCTTTCGTCAATTTCATCAATGGAATTAATAGCTTGAATTAAGTGTTTGTCTTCACTTGCAGATTCTTTTTTAATCTTATAGATTGCCAATCTTTGATATAAGTCAATGATTTCTTCTTGATTTAATTCGAATTCTTCATAATTGTTCCTTAAATAGTCTCCGCCTTGGTTGGGTGTTTGGGTTCTGATTTTATCGTTATTGTAGTCGGATAATCTTTTATTTGATTCGATTATAATCTCATTATAATCGTTGGATACTTCTTCAATTATCTCATTTTCTTCAGGTACAATTTTTTTATCATCGATATCTGCTAATCTGTTGATTATTTCATCTTCGGGAAATAATTTTTTAGTAATTAGTTTGTTTTCATTATTAAAAGCATAAAATCCTTTAATACTGTAAGTTATATAGCATTCCATGCAATAATTTATTCATTTTATTTTTAATAAGTATTTTCAATATGATGTTTTCAAAGTATTTTTATGATGAAATTTAAACTATTAACTGTATGTCAAAAGAAACTTTGGATGATTTAAAGTATGAGCTGGAACTTAAAAATGCAGAAATTGATGAGCTTACGATGGACCTTCAAAACAAAATTGAAGAGATTAATAAACTGAAATTATATTCTACTAAGTTAAAATATGAAAAGAAAAATTTAGAAGATAAATTGGATACTAAAATAGACTATGATAAATCTAGAATGAAAGAATTGGATGATTTAACTGATAAATTAAAAGAAAAGGATTCAATTATTGATGATAAACAAGACCAAGTGAAATATCTAAGGTCTTTGATTGATGATTATAAAGAACAGTTAAAGGCAAATACTGAAAATTTGGAAACCCAACTTAAAAAGATTTCTAAAACATATGAAAATTTACTAGAACAGAAAGATGTTATTATCCAAAAACAGGATGAACAAATTTCTGATTTAATAAAATCCAAAGAAGAAATTATAAAATCTAATAAAACTAATGTCATTAGCTTAAAATTACAAAATGAAAAATATCAGGAAATTATTGATAAATTAACAAAAACTAATTAAACAATTAAATACAAAGTTGATATTATGTTAAAAACAAATGTTTGTGGAGTAGAATTTAGAAATCCATTGATGTTGGCTGCAGGCATTATGGGCAGTAATGCTTCATCTATGAATTGGATTTTAAAATCAGGTGCTGGAGGAGTAGTTTCAAAATCTTTTTCATTAAATCCTCATCCAGGTTACCCAAATCCAACAACCGTTGCAGTCGAAGGAGGTATTTTGAATGCAATCGGCCTTTCAAATCCAGGTGTAGATAATTTCAAAGAGGAATTAAAGAAAATTGAAAGGGAAAATAATGTGGTTATTGCTTCTATTTATGGAGCTACTCCTGATGAGTTTTCTACATTGGTTGGTGAAGTGCAGGATTACGTTGACATGATTGAATTGAATATATCCTGTCCTCATGCGATGGAAGGCTTTGGAGCATCTATTGGCCAGGATTGTAATCTTAGCCATACTATTGTATCAGCAGCAAAAGATGCATCAAATGTTCCAATTATTGCAAAATTAACTCCTAATGTAACTGATATTACTGAAATTGCAAGAACATGTGAAGATGCCGGTGCGGATGCACTATCTCTCATTAACACATTGGGTCCTGGAATGAAGATCAATATTGATGTTGCCCGTCCAGTTTTGTTCCATAAATCTGGTGGAATGAGTGGAAAAGCAATAAAACCTATTGCAATAAGTAATGTTTACTCCGTTTATGAAGCAGTAGATATTCCATTAATTGGTGTTGGAGGAATATACACTTTTGAAGATGTTGTCGAGTTTATTTATGCTGGTGCAAGAGCAGTTCAAATAGGGACCGCTATTATGGATGAAGGTGTTGAAGTATTCGGCACAATAAATGATGGTTTAGAAAAATTCATGGCCGATAAAGGTTTTTCATCTATTGATGAGATGGTTGGTCTTGCACATAGGGAGTTGTAAACATGATTAATGAACCGAAAATTGTAAAAATAAAAGATATTGTTGATGAAACTCCTACTATTAAGACTTTTAAATTTGATTGGGACATGCAAGCATTGGGCCGCCCTAATCCTGGTGAATTTGTGATGGTTTGGAATTTTAAAAATGAAAAACCGATGTCTATTTCCAAAATTAACGATAATGAATTAGCCATTACTGTAAAAAACATTGGTGAATTTACCTCTCAATTGCACGATTTAAAAATCGGTGATGAAATAGGTGTTAGAGGCAGTTATGGTAATGGGTTTAACAATTCCTTTGAAGGTAAGAATATCTTAGCTATTGGTGGGGGCGTTGGTATGGCTCCAATTAACGCAATAGCTAGCGATTTAGTTAAAAAAGGTAATAATGTGGATGTTGTTGTAGCTGCAGTCACTAAAGAGGAATTATTGTTTGCGGACAACCTCCAAGATTTGGGCGCAAATATCCATCCTTGTACTGATGATGGAAGTTTCGGATTCAAGGGATTTGCAACAGATTGTACTTTAACTTTACTTGAAGATTCGTCTTATGATTATGCATTTGTCTGTGGTCCTGAGGTAATGATGAAAGGTATCTTTGATATTCTTGAAGAAGCTTCAATACCTGCCCAATATTCTCTTGAAAGATACATGAAATGTGCTCTTGGAGTATGTGGTCAATGTTGCGTTGATAGTGAAGGATGGAGAATTTGTGTAGAAGGGCCTGTTTTTGAAAATGATAAAATCAGCAAGATTACAGAATTTGGAAAATACAGAAGAGACGCTTCAGGCATAAAATATTAATTTAAGGTAGATATTATGAAAGTAAACATTGAAGATTATTTGACTCCGCCAGTATTATTTATCATAGTATTGTTAGTGATTTCTTTAATGTTCATATTTCCTGTTTTGAATATGGTGCTTTTAGGAGCAATTTTAGCATATATAGTAAAACCAATAGCTCTTAAAATTCAATCAAAATTAAAATATTCTTCCATATCAATTATACTTGCCATGATAGTTGTCTTAATACCATTGGTTCTGTTATTTGCATATCTCCTATTTGAAATTTCTACTTTTGTAAGTTGGATATTGGCTAATAACTCTTCTTTTAATGTTGATGGTGTTATTTCACAGATTTCAACATATCTGCCGGGAAATATTGATGTTGGTTCAATCAATTCCTATATTGAGTCCACAGTGAATAATCTCGGAAGTTATATCTTAAGTTATATAGTAAAATTTGTGGGCAAATTTGCTAATATTACATTGGACTTGTTTATCTTGGTCTGTTCAGTATTTTATTTTGTTCGTGATGGGGATAATTTTCTAAACTTCGTCAAATCTTTCATTCCGGATGATTATAAAGAATTTTTTGACAATACTCTTGTTTCAGTCAAAGATGTATTGAGAAGCATATTTTATGGTCACTTTTTAACTTCTGTTATTATAGGTATTTTTGGAGGAATCGGGTATTCTCTTTTAGGTTATCCTCATGGACTATTTTTAGGTGTTTTAACAGGAATATTGCAGTTAATTCCAATATTTGGGCCTTGGCCTATCTATTGGTCATTATTCTTTATAGATATTGCCACAGGAAATTATCTGAGGGCTATTGTCGTATTGTTGTTTGGATTTTTCCTGAGCACCATTGATATGTATATAAGGCCTGCTTTGTCAAGTCATTATGCAGAGATACATCCTTTAATATTGCTTATTGGATTTTTAGCAGGGCCTCTTGTTTACGGTATTGTAGGTTTTATAATCGGACCTTTAATTTTGGGAATTACATATGCTGTTTTAGACAGCTATAGGAAAGAATATATTCTTAAGGAGGAATAATGTGGAAAGGAATGTGGTTATTTTAGATATTGATTATGTTACTTTTGAGGATAAGCCTGTAGTTAGGTTATTTTCTAAGGATGGGGATAAAAACATAATTTTGCTTGATGACACATTTGAACCATATTTATATGTTGTATCTGATGATTTGGATGAATGCATCGATGAAATTAATGATAATATTGATGTTGTTCGTGTGGAAAAGGTCACTAAAAAAGATTTCCAGATTGAAAAGGATTTTTTGAAAGTTACATTTAAGCATCCTCAAGAATTAGCTAAGAATCGGGATGCTTTAAGAGATTTGGAAAGTGTAATCCAAATTAGGGAATTTGATATTCCATTTTATAGAAGATATCTGATGGACCGTGATGTAATACCTATGACTGAGGTAGTTGCTGTTGGAGAAGAAGTGGATTCATTTTTAAAACTTGATAGTTCAAAACAAGATATTACGATTATTAAATTAACTGAAAGTTTAAAACGTGTAAAAGAATATCCTCAAAAGTTTAGAATTTTGAGTTTTGATTTGGAAGTAAGAAATCCTCATGGGATGCCAAACTCTGAGGAAGATGAAATAATCATGATTGGAGTAGCCAGTAATTTTGGTGTTAATCAGGTTATTTCTACTAAGACAAATTCACAAAACAGGGATGATTTTGTAAATCAGGTTTCTTCCGAAAGGGAAATGATTCAGGAATTTGTAAAAATCATCAAGGATAATAATGTTGACATTATTGTAGGTTACAATTCTGATAATTTTGATTTCCCATATCTTAAAGACCGTGCAAAGATTTTGGGGGTTGATTTGGATATTGGAATGGATGAATCTGATGTTAAATATATAAGAAGAGGTTATGCCAATGCAGCTTCTCTTAAAGGGTTGATTCATGTAGATCTGTACCTTGTTATGAGACGTTACATGACTCTTGAGAGATATACATTGGAACGTGTTTATTATGAATTGTTCGGTGAAGAAAAAATCGATGTTCCCGGAGAGAGAATTTGGGAGTTCTGGGATAATGGTGGAGAGGAATTAGATAAGTTGTTTGACTATTCCTTGGATGATGTTATTTCCACTTTGAAGATAGCAGAACAAACATTACCGCTTAACTTAGAACTTACTCGTATTATTGGCCAACCTTTATTTGATGTTTCCCGTATGGCCACTGGCCAACAGGCAGAATGGTTTTTAGTAAAACAAGCTTATTTTGATGATGAAGTTGTTCCAAATAAACAAGGATCTAATTTTGCTGACCGTGCAAATGCAGAAGATAATGAAGGAGGTTATGTAAAAGAACCAGAAACAGGCCTTCATGAGAATTTGGTTCAGTTTGATTTTAGAAGCCTATATCCGAGCATTATCATTTCAAAAAATATTTCTCCGGATGTAATGTTTTTGGGGGATGTTGAAAACGAAGATGAGTATAATATTTCTCCAGAACATGGAATCAAATTTAAAAAGTCCCCACAAGGTTTTATTCCATCAGTTATTGATAAAATCCTACAAGAACGTTTTAGAATAAAAAGAGAAATGAAGGCATCAGATGATGAAACTGAAAGGAAGGCTTTAAATGTACAACAGCAAGCTATTAAAAGACTTGCGAATACTATGTATGGTATTTATGGATTTCCTCGTTTCAGATGGTATTCTTTCGAATGTGCAAAAGCCATTACCTCTTGGGGAAGGCAATATATCAAATCATCAATAAAAAAAGCTGAAGAATATGGTTTTTACACTATATATGCTGATACTGATGGTTTTTACGCGAAATATAAAAAAGAAAAAGAATAAGAGAAAATTAATTCTCTTTTAAATTTATGCTTTAGTTATTTTAATACTGGATGTAGCGGTATTTCCGGTACAGTATTTATTTCCAGATGTAACTACAACTTTATGTGTTCCAACACTTAATGATTTAACGCTAATTTTTGCAATTCCTTTGGAATTTGTAGTAGCGGTATAAATCTTATAAGATTTTCCGGTATAAACTTTGAATTTTATTTTAATTCCAGTAATTACTTTGTTAAGTTTTGTGTTTTTAACAGTAACTTGGAAGTATTTATCTGCTCCTTTTTTAGCAGTTACCTTGGTAGCACTTATTTTTATTGGAGCCTTTTTAATCACGATCTGGGAACTAATTTTGCTTGCAGTGTAGTTTTTAGAATCTTTTGAAGCAATTTCTACTTTGTAAGTTCCAGGGGTCAATGATTTAAGTGAAAGTTGTATTGTACCGTCCAATCCGGTTTGACCGGTGTATTGGTAGTAACCTCCAGAAATATAGATTTTAATATCCACATTAGCGCCGTAAATTGGTTTGTTGTTTTTAGTGTTAGTTAACTTGATTACAAAGTTTTTACCGCTTTTGTAATATGTAGTTACTTTTGCAGCAGTGAATTTTCCAGTTGCTTTTTTAACAGTAACGGTTTTTGTTACAGGACTGCCATCAAATCTGGTGTCTGCACTGCTAATAACCAATTTATGTTTTCCAACGGAAAGAGGTGCATAATTTATAGTTGCAACACCTTTTTCATTAGCTTGATAAAGGTAAGCTATAGATGAGCTACCGGTATATGCTTGAACTAATATTATTGCATTTGGCACTACTTCGCCTGTAGCTTTATCTGTAACATTGACAGTAGCAATATTTCCTGAATTGTAATAATAGGTTGTTGTAACTTTTAAATCAAATTTAACTGGTTTTGGGTCAATTGTAATAACATCATCAACACTTTTTGCATTTATGTTTTCAGTGTCGTTGTTGCTTACTGTCAATGGATAGTTTCCACTAATCAAACCAGATACATTTATTTCAGCAGTTCCGTTGCCACCAGTTTGGAAGTAATAATCTTTTGAGGTTGTATTTTCCATATACAAGTGAAGGATAATACCTTTCATTGGTTCTCCAGTTTTTGCATTAGTTACATTAATCACAACTTTTTTATCAGATCCATATTGTTCTTTGTAAGGATTGATTGTAATGTTAATATTTGCTTTGTTTATTTTCATGTTAGTTGTGTTGTTTGCTTTAACAGCACCGGAGTTTCTTAAAGTTAAAATATAATCTTCACCGATTGGTGCATATGCATAAGCTGCGAAATAATATCCTGGATAAAAGTTTTGATTTTTAAGTGTAGCAATTCCATTGGAATCACTTTTGATTGTAGTTGATGAAGTAATGCTTATAGTTCCATCACTTCCGTAAGTAATCCATTCTAATTGGCTTCCATTTTTAGTTCCGGAAACAGTTATACTTTTATCCACTAATATTTCATTAGTGTCTTTGTCTATAAGTTTGAATGTGAAATTGCCGCTTGCATATTCTGCTTCAGCATTCAATACAATCACATTTGCATTATAAATTCTATTTAATGCAATAGTAGTGTTCAAGGTTTTATTTTCATCCATATATTTAATTATTAAACTAGTACTTATGTCATAATCATAATCGAAGTATATTGTTCCATTGATAAACTCAAAGTTTTGGGTTTTATTTCCTTCTTTGTATGATATTGTTAATGTCAAATTATCTTTATTAAGGTCATAATAATTTACACTGTCTGTAAGTTTAATTGGTATTGTAACTTTTTTAGTACTGTTTACATCAACAGAACTTGGTACTATAAGAGTATAATTTCCAACAACAGATAATATTATTTTTGTTGAAGAAGCAGTGTAATTTGCATTACCTAAATAGCTAATAATTAAAGTATGATTTCCAGCAGGTAGTTTATTTTTAAGTGTAACTATTGTATTGTTATAATCAAAGTTTACAGTCTTATTTGCTTCAATAACCTTTAAATCTCCTTTGTTAATTGATATATCTTGAGATTCATTGTCTTTTACATTTACGGTGATGTTCGCAAATTCACCTTCATTGATTATAACATCCTGAGAAACTACAGTTGTATTAATTTGTGCTTCACCAGATGCTTCATCTGTTAAAACAGCATTGATTGATCCGTCATCGGCTAATTGGCTGTCTGCATCCATTGCAGCGTCACTAGCGCTAACAGATCCAATACTTATCAATAGGAATAGTGACATTACTATTAATAAGATATGAGAGTTTTTAAGTTTCATAACTTTTAATCCTCCTTTTCGAAAAGAAAATTTTTTTTAAAAAACAGTTAAATTTTCTAGTATTATAATTTTAAGTTCTTTTTCGCATATATAGTTTTGTTCATTTAATATATAATCATTTTTGTTTTAGGATTTATAAAATTGAATTTAAATAAAACGATAAGAATAATTATATCTTTGATGGTTATAAAAAAAAAGAGTATTGAGAAGAATAGAATCTATTCTTCCATGTAAGAATCAATGTCAATATCTAAATTGCCACAGATTTCTTTTAATTGTTCATATAATTTTTCATCAATTGCTATACCATTAGCTTCAGCTTCAGCAATTCTTTTTACTTCCAAATCTCCTGGAATAGCAACAGTTTCACCGGTTGCCCTAATTTGTGAGACAAAGTCTTCTGTATGTTCTACAAATTCATCAAAGTCTCCAAATTTAGATGGGTCAATTACAACATATAAATCTCCTTTAGTACAGTCTTTAGTTGGTGAAGCAGTTCCAGTTACTCCATGACCATATCCTGCCTGTACTAATGGTCCAGTTAAGATTTCAATTAATGCGGCAATAGCATATCCTTTAAATCCTCCAAATGGTAAAATGGATCCTTCAAGTGCTGCTTCAGGATCATTTGTTGGATTTCCATCTTTATCCAATGCCCATCCGTCAGGTAAATCTAGGCCTTTTCTTTTTGATTCAATGATTTTTCCACGTGCAGTTACGGAAGTTGCCATATCTACAGTAATATAAGTTTTAGAAGGAATACCTAATGCAAGAGGATTTGTCCCAATTAATGGTTCACTACCTCCTAACGGTGCAATTGCAGGGTCGGTATTTGCAAGTACTAAACCAATGCAGTTTTCTCTTAATGCTAAATCAGAATAAAATCCAGTAACTCCAAAGTGATTGGTATTGTGCACTCCAACACATCCAATTCCCACTTCTTTAGCTTTTTTAATAGCAATTTGCATAGCTTTATATGAAACAGCTTGTCCAAATCCGCTGTTACCATTAATTAAAGCAATAGCTGGAGTTTCTTTTTCGATTACAATGTCTTCATCCAAGTTTATTGTTCCTGCTTCGATACTAATTAAGTATTGTGGGAATCTGCCGAGCCCATGTGATGTAAATCCTTTTAAATCAGCATCTATTGTTGCTTCAGCTACAAATTCGCTGTCTTCTTCACTAGCTCCTAATTTCTTTAATATTTCCTTCACGAGAGCTATTTCATTATCTTTCATTATCTTCATTTACACACCTCTTAATTTTTATCAAATCAGTATTCAATTTCAGATCCTTCAAAAGCTTTAACAGTAATTTTTTCATCATCTGTTACCTTACCAATAATTTGGCAGTTGCAGTATTCTTTTAAGGTATCCATAATTTTTTCAGCTTCATCTTCATCCGCAATAACAACAAAACCGACACCCATGTTGAAAACTTTATACATCTCTTTTATGTCTACGTTTTGTTCGTATATTAATTTAAATATCTCTGGGACTTCAGGAAGTTCAGTAATGTCATATCCCACACCTTTTTTCAAACGTCTAAGGTTAGTGAAACCTCCTCCGGTGATGTGGGCAAGTCCATTAATCTTATATTCTTTTTCAAATAATGCAACAATAGGTTTAACGTAAAGTTCGGTTGGTCTTATTAATTCTTCACCAATGGTGGTATCACCATTAGGCATTTTATCATCTACAGTAAATCCCGCATCATCAAATAAAGCTTTTCTTGCTAAACTGTATCCATTGGAGTGGATTCCATTACTTTCAATACCGATTAAAACATTTCCAGGGTGTATATTTTCACCGGTAATTATTTTATCGATATCCACAAATCCTATACCTGTTCCAGCTAAATCAAAATCTTTAATAATTCCTGGAAGTGATGCAGTTTCACCACCGATAATTGCAATTTTTGATTCTTCAGCACCCTTAACAAGGCCTTCTGCAATTTCAGAAGCCCTTTCAGGGTCAGGTTTTTCAACAGCAAGGTAATCTACTAATGCTATTGGTTCTGCACCAACACATAAAATGTCGTTCACAACCATTGCAATACAGTCAATACCTACTGTATCGTATTTGTTCATCATTTCAGCAATTAAAATTTTACTTCCAACACCGTCAGTACTCATTGCGATAGCTTTATCACCTAATTTAACTAAAGCAGCATAATGACCACTGTCTGTAATAATATCTCTACATGATAATGTTGACTTAAGTTTATCAGCTAATTTTGAAACAGTAACTGCTTCGAGGTCTATGTCAACACCAGATTCTGAATAAGTAACCATTTTTACACCTATTGGTTCATTTTTGTTCAATAAAAATAAAATTAAATTATTGTTGTATATTCTACAACAATTTATAATATTAATTATGTTTTATTTAGTATTTAACTATTATTAATGTATTCTAACACAATCTAAATTAATTGGAGTTTTAGTTTCAATCTTATAACTTCTGTGTATAGATGAAGCTAAGTCCACGGTTTTGTATGGATCTCCGTGACAGGTAATGACCTTTTCAGGTCTAGGATTAAGTCTTTTAACATATTCCATTAATTGTCTCCTGTTGGAGTGTCCACTGAATCCATTAATTGTTTTTACTTCCATTTTTACGCAGAATTGTCTTGTTTTACCATCATCGTCTTCAAGAGGAATTTCTTTCCATCCTTTTTGGACTCTTCTTCCCATTGAACCTTCAGACTGATATCCTACAAAGATTAATGTGTTTCTTTCATCTTCACATAACCATTTGAAGTATTCTACGGAGTTTCCTCCAGTTAACATACCTGAAGTTGATAAGATAATGGCAGGTTCTTTACTTTCAACAATTTCTTTTCTTTGATCGTAGTTTTGAACTTTTTCAAACATTTCTGAAACAAATGGGTTTCTTCCCATATGGAAAATTTGGTCTCTTAAATCTTTACTTAAGTATTCTGGTCTTGCAGTATGGATTGCTGTCGCTTCCCATATCATTCCATCGATATAGATTGGAACTTCTTCAATCAATCCATGTCTCATGTATTCTTCAAGAACTACCATGAGCTCTTGTGCTCTTCCTACTGCGAATACTGGAACCAATACTTTTCCCCCACGTTTGAGGGTTCTGTAAATGGTTTTCATCATTTCTTTTTCAGCATTGTTTCTGGAAGGTTGCACGTCTTCTCTTCCACCATATGTACTTTCCATAATTACGGTTTCAGCACGTGGGAATCTGATAGTTGCAGGTTCAAGTAATCTTGATGGTTCATATTTGAAATCCCCAGTATAAACTAAGTTGTGTGCTCCATCTCCGATGTGCATGTGGGATATTGCTGAACCAAGAATGTGTCCTGCATTGTGTAAAGTTAATCTGATGTCTGGGGAGATGTCAGTAACTTCTCCGTAATCTAAAGTAATAGTATTTTTAATAGCTTGTTTCACATGTTTGGATGTGAATGGTAAAGGATTACCTTCTCTGTGAGCTATATCTAAATGATCGAATTGTAGAAGTGTAGTCAAGTCTCTAGTAGGGGTTGTACAGTATACTGGCCCTTCATATCCATAATGATAAAGGTAAGGTACAAATCCACAATGATCCAAGTGAGCGTGAGATATTATGACAGCATCCAACTCTTCAATTGAGAATTCTGGTGCATTCAAATAAGGGAATGCATTTTTATTGTCTGATGCTGCAACATTAACACCACAATCTAATAAAACACGACTGTTTGGTGTTTGTAAAAGCATTGATGAACGTCCAACTTCTTTAAATCCTCCCATAGAAGTAACTCTGGCCCAATCGTTAGGATATTTGCTTCCTTGGTGGATTTGACGCCCAAGACGCTGTAGCATTTTTTTCCTGTCTTTACTATAATTTTTCTGAATAGTTCTTATTTTTCCAATAATGTCTGAACTAATTGGTGGGGTTCTCAATATTTTAGGCGCCCAACCAGTATTTTTAACGATATTTCTTGAGGTTACTCCATATTTTCCGATAACAAGTCCTGGTTTTTTAGCAGTAATCACTACTTCTCCAGTTACGGTATCAAAGTAAATATCGGTAATTTCAGCACCATCTGGAACTATTTCATGAATTTTATTAATAGTTTTTTCAGGTTCAAGTAATGCGCTTTTATCTGATCTAATAATGATTCTTTTTCTCAATTCTTTAGCGAGTGACCTTATTAGATCTCCATTTTCTGTTATAATTTCTGGATTTTTGGTATAAACTACTACTTCAGGTCCTTCAAACTCTACTTTTGAAACCTGAATTTCATTTGGTAGTTTTTGCAAAATTTCTTTTTTAATTTCTTCTAAAATATCTGAAGTCATATAATCCCTTCAAAAAAAGTTATGTGTATTATTATAGTTTACGAAAAGCATTTAGCTATAATTAGTTGAATTTCATAAACTATCTACACACTTTATATAAAAAAATAGTTAGTTATGAAAAATTAGTCTTTTTGCTTTTTATATCTTATCCAAAATCTCATTAATTTTTTCATTATCTAACATTTCAAAGCCGTCTTTATCTACTTTAGCAACTAAATATCCATTACCTGAATAAGTGTCACGTTCAGCAGCAGCTCTAATAGCTCTTATAGCTATTTCAATTCCTTCGTCAGTTGTTAAATCATCTCTAAATCTGTCTTCAAGAACTCCATATGCAACTATGGAACCTGATCCAGTAGATATGTATGAATCTTCAATCATACCTCCAGCAGGGTCTAAAGAATAAAGAGATGGTTTGTCTCCATCCATTCCTCCAAGTAATGTCTGAACATACATTGGTCCGGAACGTAATATATTTGCTGTTAGTGATGCGGCTGCTTTAACACTAATTGCGTCGTTGTTTCTCATTTGGTATAATGATACTTCAGCTTCAATTACTTTCATTAAGCTTTGAGCATCTCCAACAGAACCAGCTATGGTTGTTACAATATGATCGTCAATTTTAAATATTTTTTCTGCGACTTTGTGAGCTACTAAGTTTCCCATACTAGCTCTTCTTTCGCTTGCAAATACAACTCCATCTTTACAAGTTATTCCGACGGTTGTTGTACCTTCTAATATTTTGTCATCCATTTAAACGCACCTCATATAGTATTTAAAATATCTAATTTCAACTACTTCATAGGTAATATATTAAAATCATTTAATTATTTTTTATTAATTTTATTTAAAATCAGAATCAATTATTAGTATAAACTAACAATATTAATATTATCCATTTGCATATATAAACTTTTCTTTCAAAAGGTGAGAATATGAAATATAAAAAAATTGGGGATATCCTAATTATAAATGATGAATATTCCGATGAGGGTCTTGAAGAATTATCTAAAAAACATCATGTTAAAACAATCATGAAAATAGACCATATTCAAGGCACTAAACGGGAACCGGTTTATAAAGTTCTCTTTGGTAATGAAACCGAGACAATAAATAAAGAAAATGGGTGCTTATTCAAATTGGATTTATCTAAAGTGATGTGGTCTAAAGGCAATAATAATGAGAGATTAAGGATTGCAAAATTAGTTGAAGATGATGAAACAGTTATTGACATGTTTGCTGGAATTGGCTATTTTACAATTCCAATTGGAGTTCATTCAAATGCCAAACAGGTTTATGCAATAGAAATCAACCCTAATTCTTACCATTATCTATGCGAAAATATAAAATTAAATAAATTGGATAATATCTCTCCGATTTTAGGGGATTGTAAAATTCAAACACCTAAATTAAAGGCAGACCGTATTGTAATGGGTTATGTGAAAACTACTCACCATTACTTGAAAGTCGCTATTGATAGTTTAAATGAAGGGGGAATACTTCATTATCATGAAACCGTGCCCGAAAAATTAATAGACAAAAGGCCTCTTGAAAGAATTGTTGCACAGGCAGGAAATAGGGATGTTGAATTACTAAAAATAAATAAAATAAAAAGATATGCTCCTGGTGTGGAACACGTTGTTGTTGATGCTAGGATAAATTAGCTATTTTTTCTAAAAGATAATCACTTAGCCATTCATTGTTAATGTATTTTTCATAGACGCATAATCTTTCAATCAATTCAAATCCTGCATCTTCAGTTAATCTTTCAAGTTCATTAATTCCAGGCCAAGGGGATGTAATGTTTACATAATCTGGGCTTACTGGTGAAACGCCACCCCAATCATCGGCACCACATAATAAGAATATTTGTGCGGTGTCATTATTCAGGTTTGGTGGAACTTGAATGCTCACGTCTGTATCTTTAAATACTAAAGTTCCTGCAATGACTGCTCTTACCATATCTAAAAAGCTTGGTTCAGCCCAATGTTCCATTTCAATTCCTGGGATTGGTGTAAAGTTTTGGATAATCACTTCTTGGATATGTCCATATTTGTCATAGATATCTCTGATGGTTAGCAGTGAATCAGCTATTTCTTCTTTTGTTTCTCCAATTCCAATAAGTATTCCTGTAGTGTATGGAATTTTGAGTTTTCCTGCATTTTCTATAGTTTCTATTCTTAAATCAGGATTTTTTCCAGGACTTTTATTGTGTGCAGGCAATTCCATTAACCTTTTTGAGGAGTTCTCAAGCATTAAACCCATTGATGCATTAACTTCTTTTAATCTTTTTAAGTCATCGTAACTAAAGTTTCCACCATTGGTGTGGGGAAGTAGTGTGGTTTCATCCAAAGTCATTTGACAGACCTCGACGATGTAGTCAATCATTCTGTCATAACCATACTCTTTTAGTTTGATTTTAACGATTTCTTCTTCGTCAGCATCTTCTCCAAAAGCAAACATCGCTTCTTTACAACCGTATTTTTCACCTTCTTTTAAATCGGCCAATATCTCTTCTTTAGTTTTAAGAATTATGGCTTTTGGATCAGTAGGATTCTTTTTAAAATTACAATATCCGCAGTCATTCCTACAGATTTCGGTCAATGGTATAAAAATGTTTTTAGAAAAAGTAATAAGATTATTCTCCCTATACTTTGCGGTTTCTGACATGAAATTTATAATTTCGCTATCAGTTGCAGTTAATATTCGGAGAACATCTTCTTTAGTTATTTTTGTCATGTTTAACCTTTATGTTCTGATACGGTCACTTCTACATAAAGTGGAGGAATTTCATTTTTGTCTTCCCAAATTGCTATAATGACATCGAAACTTGGAAGTTTGAATATTTTATATTCTACAACAAGTCCCATGGATTCTAAATCTTCTTGTACTCTCATGAATCCTCTTGTATCTACAGCATTTGTGGTTATGTCACTTTCTTGTATATTTTTATCTCCTGATTTTAAAATTTCCTCTATTTTTTCAGAATCTGGTTCTAGTTCAGTTCCTCCAAGAATTTCACCAATTTCTGTTAGTTTGGCATCAAAATCAGCAAGTGGTATAACTTTTCTAGATCTTCCTCTAACAATTAATATTTTATCATTATCTATTGCAGGTCTTGACCCTTTAAAAGCATCAAAGAATCCCATTACTTGTCCTGCAATTTCATATGTTTTTTTCATTAAATCAGATCCTATTCAATATTTAATTCTTCTTTAAGTTCGCCCATGGTGGTTACTTTTTCTGCAAATGCATTGTGTCTGTGAATACTTTCATGGTTTTCTTGACGGGATGTAATTAATGTATCGTCAGGGAAATCAGAGTATTTGTTTGCAATGCTTTCCATCATGTTTCTAACACAATCCTCAACGAATACTGGGTTTTGATGTGCATTCATGACGGTTGCATTTTCATCAGGCCTTTTTAATAGTTCGCATACTGGGGAACTCATAGATTTTTCGATAATGTCGATTATGTCTTCCGCTTTTACAACTTTATCTTCTGGAACTTCAATTAATAATGTTCCTACTCCTCTTTGGTTGTGTGAAGCAAAAGTGACAGTATCTAATACTTTTTGAGTAGTTTCTTCATCTAAAAATTCTAGTAATTTATTTTTATCTGATTCGCGCACAGATTCCTGTGCACAAGGACAAACAGTCATTCCAATGACTTCAGCACCAATACTTTTTCTAATGGTGACTTTGCCGTCGTCATCTCTTAATCCAATGGCTTTTGCTTTTAATTTAGCCATTTCCTGAGTTTTATTTTTAGTCACTGGTGACTCTCTCATAAACATAAAATCAGTTGTCATTGATATTTCAACACGTTTTGCATATTCGTGTTTGGTCATCATTTTGTCAACAATTTTTGCACATAATGACTCAACATCCACGGTTGAATCTTCAGCTGCAGTTTCTAATACTTCGCTGATAGCTTCAGGATTCCTAGACATGTGCACACCTTTTTGATCATTTGGCAAGTCTACAAATGCATCAAAAGTAGGTAATAATATTATAGGTCTTTTATTTTGTCTTTCCAATTGTAATAGTTTCTTAACTCCGGTCACACCTACTCTGGTTAACTTAATAGGTATACTTGGAGCATCGTCTTGTGTGTCGGGTAAGCATATTGCCAATTTAATTACCTCGAAAATTTTATTTGAACATTGTTATATTTGTTATGTCTTTTTATTTATATATTATAGTTTGACCATAAAATGACAATATTTCAGCGGAATTATTTATGGAATTTGTTTTTTACATAAAATAGTGGGTTGTTTAGGTAGTGGATAGTAATAAAAATAGTTTAAAAAGCAGTAAAACATTACTGCTTTATTATTAATGTTTATAAGATGTTTGAAGAACCCATATCCTCTTTAATAACATCTAATACTGTTTGAGTATATGTTCTTTCTATAATTGGGTCTTTTAATAATTCTTTAATAAAGGAATTTAATTCATTGGTATTTCTAAATTTAGCTATTAAGAATGCATCGTATTCTCCAGTAACGTCATAAATTCCTACAACATTCTTGTTGAAAAATGTTTTTTCTTCCCAATTTTTGAGTTTTCCACCTTTTACTCTAACTCCAATAATTGTAGTCAATACAAATCCTAATTTTTCATGGTCTATAACAGGTGAAAACTTTTTAATAACTCCGGATTTGACCATCTTGTCAATACGGTTGTGAACAGTACCTACAGATACATCTAAACTACGGGATATTTGTCTGTATGATGTTCTTACATCTTCATTGATTATTTTAAGAATGTTAATATCTGTATCATCGAGTTTTATAACATTGTCTTTAGTTTTTACCATATTTTATCTCCCTAAAAATTAATATAGCTAACAATTAAATTAACTTATAATATTATTGTACTGTTTATAATATTTAAAAGTATTTATAAATTTTCCATATTTTTAAGATTTTTTTTGTAAAATCTTTATTTTGCATTATATCTTAAAGGCAATTATGATAAATTATTGAATATTTTCATTAAATTTCATGTATCAATGGATTTTTTCAATTTTTTTTTAAAATATGTATTGAATTAAATAAAATTATGTTTTACAGGTTTTCGTTTTCACATAGTTTTAAGATTATTCTTTGAATATCTTTGATTGTGGCATCACTCTTTATTCCTAGTGGGTTATAGTGTGTTTTAACAGCAGTAAATTCTTCTTTTATTATTTCATCAAAAATTAAGTCTAGTTTTGGGGCGCTGGCTTTAAGGGATTTGCAGATTTTGTGAACGTCATAAAATGTGGCAGGCGCTTTTGATTCTTCCAAACAACTATTTAAAAGTTTCAAAGCTTGTTTTTTGGTATTTATTTTCTTATTTTCGGCCTCATCAATCATTTTTTGAATAAATTCTTCATCCTGTAGGTCGCCTAACCATAATGGTCCTGCATGGATTAATTTTTCACCACAAACGGGGCATGTATCTTCAATTGAACTGGCTAATCCCCTGCTTGTTTGTCTATGTAGGCAATTTTTACAATGGCTAATATAACCGATATTGTTCAATGATTCATCTGTTCTTTTTGAACCTTTTTTAACATAGATATATAATCTCATATAATGCTCTGTACTATGGGACATTTTTACTTCAATGCATTTTGCATATTTTGCTAATGTGAGAGCAACAAATCCTGCCAATATCCTTATGCCTGTTTCGTGGCAATATTCGCTTTTATAGGGTTTGGCATTGTATTTGCGAATGCATGGTTCTTTGTATGTTCCGCACAGTGCTGAAGTGTCTGTTGCTGTAACGCATAAGAGGGAGTTTCTGCGTGAACAGTATCCTGCTGAATCAAGAAATGGGGAGGGAGTTCCAAATGGATCAATATCTATAACGTCGAATTCTCCTCTTTTCATCCTTAAAAACATGCTTGCGTCATGTTGAAAAACTTCTATGTTATCCAAATTGTTCAGTTTAATGTTGTGATTTTCATAGTAATTGGCCACTTCACTAATGTCATTGATGAATACATTTCCAACTCCGTCAATCTCATTTTTATAACGCACTCCTCGTATTCCGCTCCCTCCGAATAGGTCGCAGATGTTTATTTCTCTTTGTTCTTGTTTTTGGAATACTTGGATTGCAAGTATGGACAAATCTCTATTTAATTCCATGTTTGGGTTATAGAATACTGGAGCATCAGATGAAATTTTATCAAATTCTGGAAATTCTATTTTTGTTAATCCCTCTTCAATACTTTTAATTTTATATTCATCCATTTGTTTCACTCTTGATTGTTTTGTTTTAATTATGTAATGTTTTAAATATTATTAGATTTAAATATTAGTATAGTAAATTTAAATCTAATTGGTGATGAATGTGTCAAATATCAAAGTTCCTATTGCAAAACCAATACTTGGGGAAGAAGAAATAGAAAATGTGGTTGAAGTTCTAAAATCAGGTATGATTGCTCAAGGTCCTAAAGTTGAAGAATTCGAAGAGCAATTCGCTGAATGGGTTGGGGCAGATTATGGTATTGCTGTTAACTCAGGAACTGCAGCATTGCATGTAGCTCTACTTTCTTGCGGTATTGGTGAAGGAGATGAAGTAATAACCACTCCATTTACATTTATTGCTAGTGGGAACTCAATTGTATATACTGGTGCTAAACCGGTATTTGCAGACATAGATTTAAAAACTTATACACTTGACCCTGATTCTATTGAAGATTTAATCACCGAAAACACTAAAGCTATTTTGCCAGTTCAATTATATGGTCAATCAGCAGATATGGAAAGAATTAATGACATCGCTGAAAGATATGGCTTAATTGTTATTGAAGATGCTGCTCAAGCTCATGGTGCAACTTTCAAGGGTGATAAAGTTGGAAGTATGGGGGACATGGCATGCTTCAGTTTTTATCCTACAAAAAACATGACTACCTCTGAAGGAGGAATAATAACCACCAATGATGAAGAGTTGGCAGATAATGCTAAAGTATTTAGGGCACATGGGGCTAGTTTAAGATATCATCACGATGAAATAGGATATAACTTTAGAATGACAGATATATCTGCATCTATTGGTCTTGCACAATTAGATAAAATTGATGAATTCAATGATATTAGAATTGCAAATGCCGCTTATTTAAATGACGGTTTGAAAGATGTTGATGGAGTTGTTACTCCTTATTGTACTCCGGAATCAAAACATGTGTATCACCAATACACAATCAGGGTTGAAAAAGGAGATAGGGATGATTGGGTTGATATAATTAATGACTGTGGTGTAGGAACAGGTATTCATTATCCAATTCCATTATACAATCAACCTGTATACAGATCATTAGGATTCGAAGGAAATTGTCCTAATGCAGAGCTTGCAGCCGACAATGTAATTTCCCTTCCAGTTCATCCGTCTTTAACAAAAGAAGATTTAGATTTAGTAATTGAAGCTGTTAAAAAAGCTTCCAATGAGTTAGATTAAATTCTAACTATTTTTCTTTATTTTTCTGATATTCCTGTCATTACTGTTTTTTTTCATTAGCATTCGTTCATTTTAACATCTCATTAACGGTATCAACTTTGGCATCTAAAGTCCTATTTTCTAAATCTCGCCTGTCATCTATTTTTATAACTGTATAAACTCTTCCGATTCCAAGTTCAAAAATTGCTTCTTGGGCAGTAGCTATTGCGGAGTAAAGTTCCTCTAAACTATCTGCTTCAATTTGAGTTCCCATTCCAGTTAATTGATAATTGAGCCCAGAATCTTTTATTGATTGAACTGCTGCAGTCACATAGTCTTTACATTCAGTTGTTTTGCTTCCAACAGGCAATATTGCAAAATCACATGTAATCATATTTTCACCTGGTAAAATTATTTATTTATCTTTGTATAAATTAATTTAGTAATGGTTAAATTAAACAAAGAAGAATTTAATGAAAAGATTTTTACAAGGATTAATAATTTAATTTCTGATTATGAATTGATTAAAGAGGGCGAATTGATTGCTGTTGCGCTATCTGGGGGAAAAGATAGTGTATTAACTTTACATGCATTGAAAAATTATCAGCAAGTTTTAGACTTTGATTTAGTAGCTATTAGTGTAAATGAGGGAATTGCAGGATATAGGCAACATGGGATTGATTCAGCTGTTAATAATGCGAAACAGTTAGATGTAAAATTAGTTCAAAAATCATTTAAAGATGAAGAAGGTTTTGCATTAGATGATATTTATCAGGATTTTAAAAGTGCATGCATTCCCTGTGGTGTTTTTAGAAGAAATATTTTAAATAAAACAGCTTATGAATTGGGGGCTTGTAAAATAGCCACTGGTCATAATTTGGATGATGAAATTCAATCTTTTTTAATGAGTTTTGCAAGAGGCGACACAATTAAATTTTCAAAGTTCGGTCCGGAACTTGATGTTATTCATCCAAAATTAGTTCCAAGAATTAAACCTTTGTGGAATACTCCTGAAAAAGAAGTTGGCATGTGGGCTGTTTTAAACGATATTGACATTCATTTAGACGAGTGTCCTTATTCTCATTTGTCTTTGAGAGCTAAAATTAAGGAATTTTTAAATGTAAATGAAGATAAATATCCTGGAATTAAAAATAATGTAATGGAATCTTTTCAAAAGATTTTAACTTTTGAAAATGATATTTCCACAAGCCTTAATGAATGTGAACTTTGCGGTGAACCAACTTCATCAAAAATTTGCAAGGCCTGTGAGTTAAAGGAATTAATTTCTCAAAATTGCGAAAATCATGTAAATGATAAATAAGGCAACTAATATTGCTCCTTCTTTTTTATCGTATTTGTCTTGAGTTTTACCGAATATGAAACATAATACTGTAACAAATACCATGAAAATGACATCTATGAGCATGCTGGAGTCTAGTGGTATTGCACTTATTGCACTACTTGCACCTAATACAAATAATATGTTGAATATATTTGATCCAATCACATTTCCTATAACTAATTGATTTTCTCCTTTCTTTAAAGCAGTAAGTGAAGTCACAAGTTCTGGTAAAGAGGTACCAACTGCCACAATGGTTAAACCTACTAAAGTTTCACTCATTCCTAGTGCAATTGCTATATCTGAAGCGCTGTTTACAACCAAATCTCCACCAAGTACAATTCCGACAATCCCTACTATTATAAATATAATGCTTTTTGGAATGCTTAATTTTGGTTTATCAACATTTTTTCCATCCTCTGATTTTTTTGAGTTTCGGACAAGATAAAAAATATAAATTACCAATATTATTAATAGAATTATTCCTTCAATAGATGAAATGTCCCAACCGAGTATAATGAATATTGCAAATAGGAGAGTAATTCCTACAAGGAAAGGCAAATCTTTATTTAAAACATCTTTTTCCATTAATAATTCGCCAAGTAATGCTGAAAGACCAATTACCATTAATATATTAAATAAGTTACTTCCAATCACATTACTTACTGCCATTGCATTACTTCCAGTCAATGATGAAGTAATTGAAACAGCCGCTTCGGGAGCACTTGTCCCAAAAGCAACAATTGTCAAACCAACAATAATGGTAGGTATTTTTAAAATTGAAGCTATACTGCTAGCTCCATCAACGAAAAAATCAGAACCTTTAATTAAAAATACGAATCCAACAAGCAATAAAACAACTTGAATAATTATTGATGCATCCATTATTCTTCCTCTTCATTTTCCTGCGGTCCCAAATCGGTAACAATAACTTTGTCTATTTGGTGACCGTCCATATCTATAATTTCAAAAATAAATCTTCCACATTCGTATTTGTCCTCTTCATCTGGAATAGTACCACTTATACTGAGAATAAATCCTGCTAATGTAGTGTAGTTATCTTCTTCTTCATCAGGCAATGAATCTTTAAAGTCAAATAATTCTTTAAACTTATCGATAGGATATCTTCCATCAATTAACCAAGTCCCATCATCTCTTTCAATTGCTTTTGGTTCCTCGTCTTCATCAATACCTGGAATGTCTCCAACAATTCCTTCAAGTAAGTCGTTTAAAGTGATTAATCCTTCAACACTTCCAAATTCATCAACAACAAGAGACATATGGACATATCCTTGATTTTCTTTGAACTCTTTTAATAATTCTAAAGTTTCTAAGTGTTCTGATACGACTAATGGTTCTTTTACGATTTTATGCACGTCAAATTCATCTTCACCAAACATTGCAGAAAGAATATCTTTGGCTTGAACAACACCAATAAAATCATCTAACTCCCCTGATGCAATAGGGAATATGGATCGTTTACTTTCAATGATTTTAACTTTATTGACTTCCCTATCGTCTTCCAAATCAATCCAAATAATTTCATTTCTTGGGGTCATTATACTTTCAACTTTTTGGTCATCAAGTTTGAACACTCTTTTAATAATGTCCTCTTCTTCTTTTTCGATTGTTCCGTCTTCTCTTCCTTCTTTAATCATCAATTCAATTTCTTCTTCTGTTACAGTGTTATTGTTTCTATTTTCTATTCTCAGTAACCATAAAAGAAAACTGCTTGATTTGGCAAGAATGAAACTAACCGGTTTAGAAATAGTTGAAAGAATTACCATACTTTTGGCGACTTTAAGAGAAACTTTTTCAGGGTCATTTAATGCAATAACTTTTGGAACAATTTCTCCAACAACCAATGTTAAATAGGTAGTTACAATTACAACTATGGCTACACTGATTGGTTCGTTATATGGGATAAATGAAATGTATTTTGAAAGAGGTTCAGCTAAAGTTACTCCCCCAAAAGCCCCAGTTAAAACACCAATTAGGGAAATTCCAATTTGGACTGTGGATAAAAATTCATTTGGGTCTTCTAATAAATCAAAAACAATTTGGGCATTTTTGTTGCCCTCTTCTAAGTATTTTTGCATTTTTGCTTTTCTAATAGATACAACAGCTAGCTCAGCCATTGATAAATATCCTGTAAGTATTATTAAAATTAATATTATAATTATCTCGAGTGTCGTTCCAATCATTCTTAACAAACCGTTAAAACTTATAAATCACTGGCTAGTTGAAAGTCAGTGTTTCCATATATCTCGTCTTGCATCTGTTGCACTGCAAGGGATGCTTCTTCTCTTGTAGCAACTTTCTTAAAAATTCTTCTTTGTTTTACTTTTAATGTTTTACCGCAAACACATTTGCGTGTTGCCACTCCTTTTTTTGCATACAATACCCGACCGCAGTCGCAACGAAATATAAGATACATGATATTTTTTCCAATAAAATTTATAGTAATTATTATATTATCAATATATTATATAAAATTTTCACTACATACCAAATATTTTCATGAATAATGGTATGAAAACTTTAGATGGTAAAATAACTAGTGTAGCAATACTGACTCCTATGTTAGTTCCGATTACTACCAGTAATATTCTAAAGATGTTGTTGTTCCATAAATCTTTAAGACTATTGATTTTAGCTAAATTTCTAATGTCGCTTTGTCTGACTTTTCTATATTTAGCTTCAGTTAAACCTGAAAACCATCCTGCTGCAAGTAATGGATGTATGATGGTTAATGGAGCCACTAATCCTCCAACTATTGCGGATTGTATTTTGGATCCGGAAAGAATGGATCCAATGAAACCCATAATCATGCTGATAATAATAAAATCATAGATGTTCCAGGTTATGTTTATCCCATTAAAATATGCCAGAAAAAATATCACGACGAATAAAATAGGAATCATTGCTAAAAATATTTTAAGCCATGGAATGCCTTTTTTCTCATCAATTTTTTCCAAATCTTTAAATGGAGGCAATGTTTCAGGGTTATCTAGATATTCTTCAATTCCAGGTTTGTGTCCCGCTCCAACAACTGCAATGACATGGTCTTGAGGTATCTGAAGGATTCTTCCCGCAAGGTATGCATCCCTTTCATGCACTAAAACCTCATAAACACTTGGAGCTTCATCTTTAAACATCTCCATCAGTTCATCAATATTTTCAGGATTTTTCAAATCTTCGATGTCCACGTCCTCTTCGTCCCCAAATCCTAAGACGGCTCCTATTAGTCCAAATAGAAATTTAGCTTTCTCTCTAATTCCCATTTTATTCAATGCTCTTTGCAATGTTGTACTAATGTCTCTGTCAATAAGTGCTATTGGAATTTCTAAATCTTCTGCTGCTTCAATTGCACCTATCATTTCAGAACCTGGTTTAACGTCAACATCTTCTCCAATTTTCGATTGGAAATATCCAAGAAGTGTTGTAGTAAAGAATAATCCTACTTTATTTTCTTTAATTATTTGAGTAACGGAGATGGCGTCATCTTCTTCGATACCCATCATTTCTTTTTTAAGGCGAGTATATCTGCCTCTATCAAGTTCAATAGCTACTACTTCGGGATGTTGTTCGTAAATAGCATCTTTTACTTCATCAATACTGTCTGCGGACACATGAGCAGTACCTATTATAGTTAAACATTCTCTTCTCATTAAAAAAACACTTCTTTATTAATTTTACTATCTAATATTATGAAATTTAAATATATAAATTTAATCTTTAATTAGCTTTAGTTCATTATTTTCATAAATTGCCACATTAGCACTGATATTTCTTTTACAACAAATATCAACATCTTTTTTATAATTGAGTTTGGTTAATCTTTTGGCAGATCTGGAGTTGTAAAATCCGTTTTTCAGTTTATTGTAATCTCTGCTAGCTATTATCGCCGCTTTTGCAAGTTCATTTAATTCACAGTCATCTAAGTCACGACAAATCCAATATAATATCTCTCCAGAAGCTAGGAAATCTTCAAGGGCAAATTCTCCTTTAACTCCTGCCATGACAACATCGATGTGGTTTGTAGCTATTTTTGTTGATTTTTCACCGACCGCTTTTGCATTGGCAAGGCATCCTATAATGACAGTGGAGTTCATATTTTCAAGTATTCTTGTCCCGTTGCTTGTTGTTAGAATCAATGTTTTTTCATCACTTTCATAACTTTCGGCATTTATTGGTGAATTTCCAATATCGAACCCTTCTATTTTTTCACCGTTTCTTTCCCCTGCAATAACTCCACCAATTTCATCTTTAAGTTCAAGAGCTTCTTCTGGTGTAAAACAGGGGATTATTCTCTCAAAATTGTTCAATGCCAATGTTATGGTAGTGCTTGCTCTTAAGGCATCAACCATTATAGATACGTCTTCACTTATTGTTGTCTCTAAACTCAATGTGACTTTCATGAAGTAATTTATAGTATATGTTAGATATATACTATATTATGAAAATTGTCACAACACCAATGTGTGAGGAAATTGTAAGATTGGCGGGTGTTTCAGATTATATTGTAAATAAACATCCGGATGAAGAGGATGGCGATTTAGCCATATTGTTGTCTGAAAGTAAAGTGGAGATGGACAGTTTGCCAATAAAACTCAATACTCCTTCACAAATTTTTGAAAGCATTAAAAAAGTTTCTCAAATTACTGATAATGAATTGTCCGATGATGATATCCAAGATTTTTTCAGCAATTATAAATTATCAAAAAAATATCTTAATTCTAGTTTTAAAAGAGATATTAATGTTAAAGTTTATTCTTCATTTTTAAAAGATATTGTTATAGATATTGGGTTTAAAATAGACTCTGAAAACTTTGATTATGTAATTTACCCGGACTATTTAAAAAATGAAGTTCTTGAAGATGAAAATTTAGTTGAAATCCCTTCTCATGGAGGTATTTCCAAAAATCCATTTGAAAGGATTGAAGTAAGATATTCGATTTTAGAAAGTTTAATATAGATATAAATTGATATATTATATTTATTATAATTGCATTTTTGAGAGTTGTTAATATGTATGAAACATTAACCTTTACTGGTGGAGTTCACAAAAGTGAAGAAATTAAAGAACTTATTGAAGATTTGGGAGGATTCATTCTTCAGGAAAGTATTCAACAAATGGAATTGGTATTGAATATTGCAGTGCCTCTTGAAGATGTGGATAAAATCGAAGTAAAGTCCAAAGAGTTATTGGGAAAAATATCAGTTGCTCCTATGGCAGGTTCTGAAATAGCTATTGTTTCTCCAACTCTCGCAAGACATCATTTGCCTCATGCTGCATGCGATATTTCTGAATATTTGCGTGAATATGGTGCAAAAGATAATATGATAGGACTTGCAAGAGGGGATGGAAAAGGCACTTCTGGAATCACTGAAGAGGAAAAAGGCCTAATTGAAGAACATGATATAGCTATTTTTGCATTAGGCAGTTTTGAAAATTGCATTAAGGAAAAATCATTCTTATATGATGATATTGACATTCCAGTTATTGTGACTGGAGCTCCAGATATTAATGTGGAAGAACTTCCTGGCGCAGATGCATATGTTGGAGACCTTGGTAGGATTCCAAGAAGGCTTAGAAGAGGTCCTGATATACGTGCACTCGATAAACTAGTTGAAACTACTGAAAAAATCTTGAATGATAAAAAACGTGAAATGGCTCTTGACCCACCATTAGTGCCAGCTATTGTTGTAAAAAATGCAATTGAAAATCAAGTAAGGGAAATTAAAGATGTAATTTCTCCGGCACCAGTAACATCTCAACTTGACGGGCTTAGGGTAAAACTAAATTATGATAAATACGCTGATACAATAGCCAATGTAGTTATTGACGGTAGGAAATTATCTGAGCTTGCTGAGATAAAAAAATCATTCATGTATGATTATATTTTAGTTAAAATTAATTGTGAGAGTTCTCTTGTAGAGGATTCAAACTAATCTTTTTTTTATTTTATTATTCTCATTCCGAAGAAATTAATGGCGTCTACCAAATCATTAAATTGTTCTAACTCTCTTTCAATAACATTTTCATCGGTCATGTCAATACTTAATTCACCATCAACGCTCAATGTATCTGGCCCACGGCCGACTAATCTTTCAACGCCGTCTGCACTCAATATTCTCTCTGCATCTAATTGATGGACGAATGATCTGCCAGGGATTATTACTGCTTCTTTTATTTCACTTAAATCAAGCTTTTCTAAATCTTCTTTTGTAATCAAACAGGCAATTTCCTTTTCAACTGCAACGACATTGACATTGTCGCCAGTTTCTAATTTGCTGAATATTTTAGATATATAAGGTTCGGCGATTTTGGAAGTTATGATGGTTGCTTCTCCGGTTATTGGTTTAATAAATTGCAAAAATATTTCATTTTCATCACTGGCTATTGCGAATGGTCCTCCGGTTTCTGGGTCGCATAATGGTGTGCCGCTGACTCTGAATTTATATTCTTTATTGATTTCTTCAACAAGTTGAGCAAAATCTTCAACCGGCTGGGATTCGATTCCTTTAATTATCGGTTCATTTCCTAATATTAACCCTTCATTAAATGTATTTGCAAATCTCATTAAAAGTATTCCTTTTGCTCCCCACTCTTCGAGGTCATTACAGGTTTGCCTTAAAACATCACCATCATTAACGCCAGGTATAATTACTGCAGCTCCTGTTAGTTTAATATTTTCACAAAATATTTTACAAGCATTTAGAGCTTCTTGAGGATTTGGATCTTTAACCCATTCTTTTCTAAGTTTTGGGTCGGATGAAAAAATAGTGAATGAAACTTCTTTAACACCATTATTAATTAATCTTGTAGCAACTTCTGAATCGGTTATTCCCTTTCCGCATGTGTATCCTAAGATGGATTGTATTGAAAGCTGATTTAAGTTAGCAGTTAATGTTTCAAGATGAGGATAACAGCTTATATCTCCTCCTCCGCTGATGTATGCGCTTATTTCTCCTCTGCCCATATTCATCATCATTGCGGTCTGCACTTGGTTCATTACTTCAAAAGGAGCTTTAAATTCGCTTTGGGTTTCACTTATTCCCTTGCTGCATCTCTCACAGCCTATTTTATTAGGTAAACAATGTGCACAGCCAAAACTTTTAACTTCTTTCACCTTTCTAAAATAACAGTATTTACAAAAACCGTTACAATCTTTCCCAGGTATTCCTCCAACATCTGCTACAAGTTGCATAATTTATTATTTATTATTTCATTTTATTTATAAATAAGGCATATTTTTTTGATTTAATTTTTGTATTACTTTTAGTAATATTTATTACTTAGAACATTAAAAGTAATAATTTTTATTTTTCCTTTATTTTAATAATAAATCGTTTAATTCAATTAAATTTATTATCCAATCTTTTTTATAATGTTTTTAATTGATTAATATTAGTTTAATTGGTTATTTTATAAAATATTATTTTTAGACAAAAATAAAAAGTAATACTTTTAGAGCATTTTTTCTTAAAAATTTTAGGTTTTATTATACTTTATAAACTTTTCTAAAAGTTCCCATAGGTAATCTTTATATTATATCTTTAATAAAATAAAATTTGTATACCATATGGCTGGCTAATTGCAAAAACTTGCTTTGTAGCTTTACTCAATTTGGTAAGAAAATTTACCATTGACGTGGTATATTAGTTAAACTCTATTTATTTAGGAGGGAAAAAATGGCAAAGTTTGATGATAAAATCGATTTATTCGATGATAGAGGCAATGAAATTGCATCTGACGTACCAATCGAAGCTATCAGTCCATTAAGAAACCCTGCAATTCAAAGCATCGTAAAAGGTGTTAAAAGAACTGTTGCAGTAAACTTAGAAGGACTCGAAAAATCTGTAAAAACAGCATCTGTTGGTGGAGACAAATCTAGAATATTAGGAAGAGAATTAGATCTCGCTATTGTTGACAACGCAGAAGCAATCGCAGAAAAAATGAAAGAAATTATCCAAATTTCTGAAGACGATGACACTGTTGTAACACCTATTTCCGGAGGAAAAAGGTTATTAGTACAAGTACCAACTCAAAGAATTGATGTTGCTGCTGAATACTCCACAGCTCCATTATCCAGTGCTTCCGCTTTGGTACAATCTGTTATTGATATTTGTGATGTAGATATTTACGATGCTAACTTCGTAAAAGCTGCTGTATTAGGTAGATACCCACAATCTGTAGACTACAAAGGATCTAACATTGCAACCATGTTAGACATTCCACAAAAACTTGAAGGTGCAGGTTACGGTTTAAGAAATGTAAAAGCAAACGACTTCGCTGCTGCTACATTGAAAAACACTTTCCAAGCTACTGCATTAGCTGCTATTTTCGAACAAACTGCTATGTTTGAAATGGCTGATGCTTTAGGTGCATTTGAAAGATTACACTTATTAGGTTTAGCTTACCAAGGTTTAAACGCTGATAACTTAGTATATGATATGGTAAAAGAAAACGGTGCAGAAGGTACTGTTGGTAGTATTGTACAAGCAACCATTGCTCGTGCAGAAGCTGATGGTGTAATTGCTCCTGGAGAACAATTAACTGACTTCGCAATTTACAACACTGACGATGCAGCTAAATGGAACGCATATGCTGCTGCTGGTGCTGTAGCTGCAACTATGGTTAACGTAGGTGCTGCTCGTGCTGCTCAAGGTATTCCATCTACTTTATTATACTTCAACGACAACCTTGAATTCGCTACTGGTTTACCTGGTCTCGACTACGGTAGAGCAGAAGGTGTAGCTGTAGGATTCTCCTTCTTCAGTCACTCCATTTACGGTGGTGGAGGTCCTGGTCTCTTCAACGG
>Ga0129306_1000402_pt1 | contig 69040 bp, 55 predicted proteins | sample P827metagenome_FD_94438 | JGI IMG/M metagenome (GOLD analysis project Ga0129306, IMG submission 94438) | Capybara group fecal microbial communities from Wisconsin, USA - P827 metagenome | ecosystem: Host-associated > Mammals > Digestive system > Large intestine > Fecal | place: USA: Wisconsin... | reverse complement strand
CAGTGTCCTCGGGATTCATTTCTGCCATTAAAAGAGTGACTGGAGATTCTTCAATTATTTTTTTTGAGTTGCATGATACAAATACAAGACTAAATATTGTCAGGAAATATAAAAAATTCTTATTCATAGGATTATTTTATCACAGCAGTAAATTTTGTCAATTTTGAAAGCCATATTTTCTTTCTTTACTATTATCTTGTTTTCCATTATATTTATAAAACTATGTTAGACCAAGTTTTATCCGTTATTTTCGGCTCACAGAATGAGCGCGATGTAAAAAAATTAATTCCAATCGTAAAAGCTGTAAACGACAAAGAAGAATGGGCTAAATCACTTGCCCCGGAAGATTTCCCAAAGCAGACACAGATTTTTAAGGAACGCCTGGCAAAAGGTGAGACTCTAGATGATATTCTGCCTGAGGCATTTGCTTTGTGCCGTGAGGCTGCTTTCCGTGTACGTGGCGAGCGTGCTTACGACGTTCAGCTCATGGGCTCAATCAACCTGCATCAGGGCAAAATCACCGAAATGAAGACCGGTGAAGGTAAAACCCTCGTTGCCGTTGCCCCGGCCTACCTCAACTCTCTGAGCGGAAAGGGCGTTCATGTCGTAACAGTCAACGATTACCTTGCCGAGCGCGATGCAAACACCATGCGTCCTGTTTTCTCGTATCTTGGCGTTACTGTGGGAACAATTCTGTCTAACATGGATAATGATGTACGCAAGCAGAACTACAACTGCGACATCACTTACGGAACCAACAACGAATTCGGCTTTGACTACCTGCGCGACAACATGCAGATTGAGCTTGCACGAAAAGTTCAGCGTGGTTTCAACTATTGTATCGTCGATGAGATTGACTCTATCTTGATTGATGAGGCAAGAACGCCTCTTATTATTTCTGGTGCCGGCGAGGACGATACTTTCAAATTTTACGAAGTTGACAAGTATGTAGGTCTCTTTGAAGAGGCCGAAAAAGATCCGAAAACCGATGACTACTATGATGAAGTTGACTTGACCCCGGAAGAGCGGGCAAACCTTAAGGGTGACTACAAGATTGATGAAAAATCAAAGCGCGTTTCCTTCACTGACAAAGGAATGAACAAAATCGACTCAATTCTTCATCAGCACAATTTAATTGCGCCGGAGACAACTGTTTTTGACGAAGAAAACTTTGAGTACGTTCACTACTTCACTCAGGCAATCCGCGCTCACCGTTTGTATAATAAAGATGACGAATATGTAGTCCGTGACGGAAAGGTTGAGATTGTCGATGAATTCACTGGCCGTATTCTCGAAGGCCGACGTTATTCAGACGGCCTGCATCAGGCAATCGAAGCCAAAGAGCACGTAAAAATCGCCCAGCGAAACCGCACAATGGCTACCGTAACTTTCCAGAACTTCTTCCGAATGTACACAAAGCTTTCGGGCATGACTGGTACGGCCGCAACAGAGGCTGTTGAGTTCCAGAAGATCTACAAGCTCGACTGTGTTGTAATTCCAACAAACCTTCCGGTTGCCCGCGTTGACGAGCAGGACGAAGTTTACCTGAACGAAGAAGACAAATGGAACGCCATCGTAAAAGAAATCCGCGAGGCTCACACAAAAGGTCAGCCGGTTCTGGTCGGTACAGTTTCTGTCGAAAAATCTGAGCATCTTTCTGCCCTTCTCACCCGCAACGGAATCAAGCACGAAGTTTTGAACGCAAAGAACCATGCCCGCGAAGCTTTGATTATCGCTGAGGCAGGAGCAAAAGGCGCGGTAACAGTCGCAACCAACATGGCTGGTCGTGGTACCGACATTAAGCTCGGCGGAAGCTATGAGCAGCGCGCATTGAGCAAGGTCGGAACAGATGCAAGCCCTGAAGAATATCAGGCAGCGGTCAAAGCCGAAAAAGAAAAGTGGCTCAAAGACTACGAAGAAGTAAAGGCTCTTGGCGGTCTCTATGTAATCGGCTCAGAACGCCACGAATCTCGCCGTATCGACAACCAGCTCCGTGGACGAAGCGGCCGGCAGGGAGACCCTGGACGAAGCAAATTCTTCATTTCAATGGATGACGACCTCATGCGACTTTTCGGTGGCGACCGAATGAAGAACATCATGACCAAAATCGGTATGGAGCCAGGTGAACCAATTTATCATCCATGGCTCACTAAGGGCATCGAAAAGGCCCAGAAGAAGGTTGAGGAACGCAACTTTGAGATCCGTAAGAATTTGATTGACTACGATGACGTTCTCAACGAGCAGCGTGAATTCATCTATCAGCAGCGCGATGACATTCTTGCAGACGAAAATCTGAGCGAGAGAATCATGACAACTGCAAAAGATTACCTTGACGAATGGTTCTATGACTATGCACATTCAAAGAAAGGCGAAGGAATCAAAGTTCTCACCGAAAATATCAGGAATAACTTCGGCGTAATGCTTCCGCCAGAAATGCTTGAAGAGCAGAAAGTTCTCTCACTTTTGCAGAATGACATCACCGAAAAAGAAACTCTTGTCGGACACGAGCAGTTCAACATGTTCATCCGCTACCAGTACATTCAGGCAATCGACCGAAAATGGCTCGATCAGCTCGAATACCTGGACAGTTTGCGTGAGGCAGTTCACCTGCGCTCATACGGAAGCAAAAATCCGCTCACGGAATATAAAATCGACGGCTTCAACCAGTTCGATGCCATGATTGAAAAAATCCGAATCGAAATCGCAGGCCGAGTATTCAAAGTACGAATCCAGATTACACCGGCTGCCCAGCCACCACGCCAGGCAATGCAGGGCAACGCACAGCATTCAGAAGCACAGAGCATGAGCGAACAGGCACGCGGTGCTCAGATGGCAAGAAATGCCCAGCAGCAGGCAGGCCGAACAATGGCAGGAGCAAGCACGGGCCAGAGCGTCACAGTAGTACGAAGCGGTCCAAAAGTAGGCCGAAACGACCCATGCCCATGCGGAAGCGGCAAAAAATATAAAAATTGTCATGGCCGTTAGGACATGATAATTTTCGTAAATCTAATGCGACCTACGGGAGCATTTTCTCTGCATGGTCGCTAGATAAAAAGGCACGGAAAGAGTTGTCAGTTTTTTATGCAGTCAGCACAGGGGCGGGTAATTCAGAGCTTATAACGCTCCAGGCCGTCCGGGTGCTCAAATCATGCCAAGTCATTTTCTATCCTGAGAGCGAAAAAAACACCTTTGCCCTCGATACAATCAAAAATATCGGCTCTGAAATAAATCTTTCTGCTAAAAGTCTGCTTCCATGCAAATTCTCAATGACTAGTGACAGGGCAAAATCTTATGCCGAATATGAAAAAATTGCAGAACAGTGCATGTACTTTCTTAAAACCGGAAAAAACGTAGCAATGCTTTCAATCGGCGACGTATCCCTTTATTCCACCGCAGGCCGCACTTCCCGCCTGATTCATGAGGCAGGCTTTGAGGTAAAATTCATTGCCGGGGTAAACTCCTTTTCCGCCGCGGCCTGTTCATCATCAACTTTTCTTTGTGAAAACGACGAAAGCCTTACGGTAATTCCAGGTGACAGTTTTTTCAATGAAGGAAAACTTGAAGCCGCCCTGCAAAACGAAGGAAGTAAAATTCTGATGAAAATGGGAAGGCATTTAAAGGAAATAATTCAGATGCTGGCAGAAAACAGGCTGATTGAAGATTCAATTCTGGTGCAAAAGGCGAGTCTTCCGGATGAAAAGATTTTTTATGGACGCAAAATGCTCGAAATGACAGAAAAGGACTTTGAGGTGGCCTATCTTTCGTTAATCATTGTTTCCAGGCAAAATTGACTTTATTTCATTCATCACTCGCTTCTTGTCAGCCGTCCATATGGGGGCAAGTAGACTTTTTTTGGGCGGATCGCCGGTGAGGCGGTGAACCACGCAATTTTGCGGGAGCAGGAAAAGTGCTTTTTTGAGCAAGGCAAAATATTCTTCTTTTGAAAGAGGCAAAACTTTCCCGTCCTCATACATTTGGGCAAGTTTTGTATTTTGAACTATGTAAAGCACGGTGATTTTAATGCCGAAATAATCCTTTAATTTTCTCACAGAAGACACAACACTAGCAAGTCCCTTCGGAGAATCGCTAAAATTGCCATGTAATTTTTTAATATTTTCCTTCACGACAAATCTAACAGATTCAAGAATTTCTTCCTCTTTTTCACCTGGGAGACCGAATATCAGGTGAGTTACGATGTGGATTTTTTCGCAGGCTTGTTTGATTCTTTTGACCGCATCTTTATAATCTTCGTCGGTGTAACATCGGTTAATCAGCTTTCCCGTGGCTTCATTTGAAGTCTGTAAGCCAAGCTCTATCTGAACGAAATGATTTTCAGCGATTCTTGCAATTTGAAACAGGATTTCTTCACCCAGACAGTCTGGCCGGGTGGCAATTGCAAGCCCCTCCACATCCTCACACGCTAAAGCATCAGTGTATTTTTGAACAAGCTCTTTTGCATTTCCGTAGGTCGAAGTAAAATTCTGAAAATAGGCGATGTACTTCCCTTTGCGGATTCCGCTTCGGCCCTTCACTTTTGTCTCAACTCGTTTTTTGGCCTGCTCAACCTGTTCTTTTATTGAAAGATTACGGCTTGAAGCAAAATCTCCGCTGCCACTTTCTGAGCAGAAAATACAGCCGCCAAAGCCCTTAGTGCCGTCACGGTTGGGACAAGTGCAGCCAGCATCAAGGGAAAGTTTGTAAGTCTTGCATGAGAAAATAGATTCGTAAAAGTGCGAGAGAAATAACACAAGTTAATAAAGAGGATTTTTACTTTAAGCTTTCAAGCAGAGCCGCACAGCCTGCAGTCACGTCGCGCCAGGTTTCTTCAAAATTACCAGTATACCAGGGGTCGGCTACGTCCCGATTCTGGCCGGTGTATTCAAGAAGATAGTGGACTTTGCCTTCAGTGTCCTCGCCGACCCGCCTTTTTAAGTGACGTTCGTTTTCTTCGTCCATGATTATAAGCAGGTCGAATTCGTTGTAGTCGTCTGGAGTAACGAGGCGGGCACGGTGGTCTGTGTATGGAATGCCGTTCTGATTTAAAATCTGGCGGGTTCCCCGGTGCATTCCATTGCCGATTTCGTCATAGTCAGTGGCGGCAGAATCAATATAAAAATCACGCTCAAGCCCGGCCTTTCTTACAAGGTGCTTCATGACCATTTCGGCCATAGGCGAGCGGCAGATATTTCCGTGACAGATGAATAGAATTTTTTTCATGGTGGAATTATATCACAAGAAGAAAAAACTTGATATTCAAAAATTAAGTTTTTTCCGCTATAATCTTTTCATGCTCAAACGATCCGGCCACGCCGATCTGCCCCTTCACACGGGAACAGTTCCCAGATGGCTTGCTGACAGAATGAAACTTCTCGGAACCCAGATTGTCGAATCTCTTCTATTAAATTACGGCAAAAAGGAAGTCCTCACCCGACTTTCAGATCCCCTTTGGTTTCAGAGTCTGGGAGCCGTCCTTGGCATGGACTGGCATTCAAGCGGCATCACCACCAGCGTCATGTATGCCTTAAAGCGTGGAATCAACGAGCGGGCCAGGGAATTCGGACTTTGCGTGTGCGGAGGCCGGGGAAAATATTCCAGAAAAACGCCGGATGAACTTTTATACCTTGCGGACGCCACAGGCCTTGACGGGACTTCCCTTGTAAATGCAAGCAGGCTCACGGCCAAAGTTGACGGAAACGCAGTTCAGGACGGATTTCAGCTTTACATGCACAATTTCATACTCAGCGATGAAGGGGACTGGGTTGTAGTTCAGCAGGGCATGAACACTTCCACACGCACGGCACGCCGCTACCACTGGTCTTCAGAAAATCTCCGTTCCTTTGTGGAAGAGCCTCATTCCGGGGTCACGGGTGAAAATCAGGGCCAAATCTTAAACCTCACGGACTCAAAAGCCAAAGAAACCCGCAGCACAATTCTAACTCTAACCCAGGAAAACCCGGACAGAATAATCAGGGAAATCGCAAAAATTTCAGGCCAGGACTATATAAGGCAAATGGAATTTGATTTTGGAGAAAGTGAAATTAAAAATTCAGGAGGGGAAAGCCTTCCCCCCGGCTGCAATTCGTCGCAGGGCTCCTCATTTCCGCCTGCCCCTTCTACGGGGTACTCCCTACCCCGTAACGCCCCGGAGCAATCTTCATGGCAGGGCTCGCAAATCATGATTCGTAACGACCGCAATCTCGTAATGCCTGCCCGCCATGAGGTAAAGGCAGAGGACGTGGACTTAAAGCGGCTGGGTGCAGTTCTTGCCACAGCCTATGAAAGCAACAACAAGGATTTTGAATCCCTCCTGCTCACTCCGGGCCTTGGCCCCCGAACATTGCAGAGCCTTACCCTGGTAAGCGAAGTGATTTACGGCACACCAGGCAGATTCACCGACCCGGCCCGCTTCAGTTTTGCCCACGGAGGCAAGGACGGACACCCCTTCCCGGTTCCATGCAGGATTTACGACGAGTCAATCAGGATTTTAGGCGACGCCATAGAAAAATCAAAGCTCGGCTACAATGACAAGAGTGACTGCATCCGCCGGCTCAACGAAACTGCCCAACAAATAGAAGAAAACTGCGACCCAATCGCTGACTTCGACGCCACAATCGCCCACGAAAGAGCCCGCTCAACCCAGTGGGGCGGCAGAACCTGCAAAGATTAATATGCTCCAAAAATCACTAAAATCCAAAATTAAGCCTAAATAAATATTTGACAAGCAAGGGCTATGTCATGGTATAATAAGGATTAATTTAAGAATACTTATTTACTATTTAAAGGAGTTCTATAATGAACAAAAAGAGAATTTCCCTTGCTACAAAACTGTCAATCGGCGTATCATTGATTATCCTGCTTGTAGTAGCACTCGCCGTAAATTTGACGGGCCACTTTTTTTCAAAATATTGTCTGAATAACTTTTATGAAAGCGCGGAAACAGCAATTTCCGAATTTTCAGACTCAATTTCCATGTTTTTTAACTCTAAAGAAGTTGAGCTTAACGTTTTTGCAGAATCTGACGCAGTCAAGGCGGCAGACGACAGCATTCATTCTTTTGTAAACGAAACGGGCACAATCCAGATTCTAGGTTACGAAAAAAGCCCCGTTGAAGCAGAAATCCGCAAAATCTGCAAAAGTTTTGCCAAAAGTGACAAGGACATTGCAGAAATCTATCTGGGCACAAAATGGGGCGGCTATGCCACAAATTTCGACAGTTCAATGAGTGGCGGCTACGATCCCCGAAAGCGCGGCTGGTATGAAACCGCAAACAAAGGAAACGGCAAAGTCATGCTCACCGATGCATTTGCCTCAACAGTCGGCACGACAGTCGTTGGAATCACCCGCTGCGCATACGATGACAGGGGCAACTTTGTCGGCAACGCTTCCATTGAAGTTTCTTTGGACACGCTGAACAGAATCCTTGAAAGCATGAACCTTGGCAGGGATTCATTCTTCATGATGATTCAGAAAGACGGCATTGTCCTTGCTGACACAGGAATCAAAAAAAGCAACTTTCAGAAAATCACAGAAATCGGCGTTCCGGACCTTGCTGAATTTTTTTCAGGCTCAGAACAGAACGGTTCAATCAAAGTTCCAAACGGTAAATACGACAAATACCTCACCAAAAAAATCACCAATCAGAAAACCGGCTATCAAATCATCGCACTCTGCCCTTATGACGTGGTTTATGAGACATTTTTCACGACCCTCAACACGACAGTTTCGATTTGTGTAATTTTTGCACTCATAGTCGCATTGGTGACAGCCTTCATAACAAGAAAAGTAATTCGCCCCCTCAAGATTATCCGCAACAACATCAGTGAAAATGCAGCTCAGATTGCCCAGGGCAAGGCAAACCTTACCAACAGAATCAGCGTCAAATCAAAGAACGAAATCGGTGATGTTGCCGAAAGCTTCAATGTATTTGCCGAAAAACTTCAGGACATCATCAGAAACATGAAGCAGACAAAAACTTCACTTAACGAGGCCGGTGAAAAGCTCAACGACTCCACAAGTGAAACAATGGCGGCAATCACACAAATTTCTGCCAGCATCGATGACGTGGGCAAAAACCTTTCTTCTCAAAACGATGAGGTTGCAAAAACCGCAAATAGCGTCAAACACATATTGGGCAGCATTTCCTCTCTGGAAAGTCTTGTTGCTTCCCAGGCAGAATCAGTTCAGGGAGCTTCCAGTGCCGTCGAAGAAATGATTGGAAACATAAGTGAAGTTGACCGCTCAGTCGAAAAAATGGCCTCTTCATTCAGCGTACTTGAAGCCGATGCCCAGAGCGGAGCAAAAACCCAGGAAGAGCTGCAGAATCAAATCACTGAAATTGAAAAGCAGTCAAAGCTCCTAAGCGAGGCAAACGCCGTAATTGCTTCCATCGCGGAGCAGACAAACCTTCTTGCCATGAACGCCGCAATTGAGGCAGCCCATGCAGGCGAAGCAGGAAAGGGCTTTGCAGTCGTTGCAGACGAAATCCGCAAGCTTTCTGAAACTTCCTCAACCCAGAGTAAGACAATCGGAGAGCAGCTCAAGCGGATTCAAAACACCATCGGCACGGTTGTCGAAGCCACACAAAAAGGCGTTCAGGGCTATGCTCACCTTGCCACAGAAATTCACGAGACAGATTCCCTGGTACAGCAGATAAAAGCCGCCATGACAGAGCAGCAGGAAGGCTCAACTCAGATTACCACAGCACTTCACGGCATGAACGACAGCACACAGCAGGTTCAGAGCGCGTCAAAAGAAATGACTGCAGACAGTCAGGCAATCATGAGCGAAATTGCCCTTCTTCAGGACAAGAGTACAAGCATGCAGCAGGGAATAAAAGAAATGGGTTCCAGCGCAGGAAAAATCAACCTCATGGGAAACACACTTTCAGAAATTTCCCGCCTCATGGAAGACTCAATCGGCAAGATGGGCAAGCAGATTGACCAGTTTGAAGTGTAAAATCAGCCGACGATGCTTCTCACAAATTTAAGGCTCTCGGGAACATTTTTTACCCCTTCAAAAATCAGGTAGGCTTCCGGGCACTCGCTCTTTATTATGGGAAGGAAATCTTTCCAGCCCATAAGGCCTGTTCCAAGGGGCACAATCTCAAGCTCGTCGCCATTGACCACATAGTCTTTGAGGTGGAAGCCTGCGATTTTGCCCTTGAAGAGCCTGAGGCAGGTCTCAAAAATCTCGGCACGTTTTTCGTGATTTCCCGCGTAAAGATAATTGTAAATATCAACGATAAAGCGGAAGTTTTCCTGGCCCGGGTCAATTTCGTCAGCAAGGCGCTTTAACATTTCAGGCTTGTACATGCAGTGGCCCCAGGCTCCTTCCAAAGCCATATAAACTCCAGCCTCTTTTGCAATGGCAGGCATTGGAGCGAAAATCTTCTTTACTTCCTGAAAGGCTTCTTCGGTCTGGTTCTTGGGATTGTAAGTCCATTTGTCATCGTTATAGCTGCCCGTCTCGCTGGCCACAAATTTTGCCCCGAATTCGGCAGCGTGGCGCAGATGGTCAGCGTATTTTTCAGCCCCCAGCTTTACCTTGTCCCTGTTTGAGTGGACTGGATTAAAATAAGCCCCCAAAATAGGAATCTCAACGCCGTGCAAATTAAAGCCCTGCCGGATTTCAGAAACAACTTGCGGCGTGAGTGTGCCGGGATTTCCGTTCTGCCCCTCAACGGCCTTGGCGATTGCAAGCTGAACGCCGTCAAAGCCCCAGTCATGGGCATTTTTTCCAAGCCAGTCGGCGGAACCTTTTCCAATATCATGCGGTCTTATCAAAATCTTCATATTTGTCTCCAATTAATAGCCACAGATTAACACAGATTCGCACAGATTAAAAGAAAATATTCCACTCAAAACTTTAATAATTCCTAACTCCTAACTCTTAATTGCTAATTGCTTCACTCTGTTCCGCAACCACGGGGTTCCAGAGCCGTGCCGGATTCATGTTAAACAAAAAATTTTTCTGCGACAATTTTCAATCGAAGCAATATAACACTTGACACCCATTAGTATATTTATGTATAAAAATATCTAAAAGGGGCCAGTATGAAAAATAAAAACCAATTCACAGCGATTTTAATAACAACAATTTCATTATTATTTTTTGTAAGCTGTGCAAGTACCCCTCCTTATGACCGCGGAGTGTTTAATCCAAAAAATGAACCAGAAGAAACTTTCTGTACACTGTTAATTCATTCACTTATTAGCGTTCAATATATTGATGGGATTTCAGTTAATTATAGGAATATTGACAATGATGCAGGAGTAAACCTTGACGAACAGACAGTGACTTTACCAGCCGGTTATCATGAGTTTGTTGCATATTTCAAAAGTGGAACTGCGTGGTCAAGAAATATACTCGTTGCAGGAGAGCTTGAGGCAGGAAAGTCTTATTTTCTCGATTACCACATGCATACAGGAATATTATCATCAAACCTCTCAATTGAATTTGTAATTGAGGATAAAGAACGAGGAAAAGAAATTCAACTTTCAGAAAAAGAACTAAAAAAACGCAAGGAAGAAAGTCAGCAAGAAAACAATCAGAGTATATAATAAAGAACATCGTATTTCACTCTGCATTTCTCATATACTCTGTGATGTCTTTCTGTTATACTGAGTCCATGAAATCAGCCCTATATCTAATCCCCTGCCCGATGGGCGAGACACCGAACTCAAACGTACTTCCTTCATACAATTTTGAAATCGTAAAGAATATCCGGCATTTTATCGTTGAAAGCCGTAAGAGCGCGGTAAGGTTCCTGATTTCACTCGACAAGGATTTTCCTATAGACAGCTGCACTTTCACGGAATTAAGCGAGCACACGGACCAGAAGGCCGACCTTTCAAAAATTCTGCTTCCCCTCGAAAAGGGCGAGAGCATGGGCGTAATCAGTGACGCAGGCTGTCCATGCATAGGAGACCCGGGAAGCCGTGCCGTGGAGCTTGCACAAAATAAGAATCTTCCTGTCGTTCCGCTCGTAGGTCCAAACTCAATGATTATGGCAATCATGGCTTCGGGATTTAACGGCCAGAATTTTGCCTTCAACGGCTACCTTCCGGTCAAAAACGGCGAGCGCGAAAGCAAAATCAAGCAGCTTGAAAACAAAGTCTACAAGGAAGACCAGACCCAGCTTTTCATCGAGACTCCCTACCGCAACCAAAAAATGTTCGAGGCAATCCTAAAAACCTGCAGCCCCGAAACAAAACTCTGCATAGCCGCCGGAATCACTACAAAGGAACAGTTCATAAAAACAAAGACTGTAGCCGCCTGGAAAAAAGAAAAGGCACTTTCAATCGAGAAAGTGCCCGCAATTTTTCTTTTATATAAATAATTTATTTCAGCAATTCCGCAATATCAGCCCTGCCCCATCTTGCGGCCATTTGGGCCGGGGTTTCGCCCGAGATGTTGCGAACACTTTTGTCCAGTTTAAGGGCAAGAAGGTGCTCCACTGTCTCGCGGTCGGCTGTCCTTGAAGCGTAATGCAAAATTCCGTCGCCCTGACGGTCTGTCTTTGTGCTGTTGTATTTTGCAATTGCATCCAGAAGCTCAAGATTTTTTGTTGCAAAAACAGTCGTAAGGGCATTTTCACCTGTAGTCGTAGAAACATAAGGATCAGCTCCGTATTCAAGAAGCACAAGAGCCTGTGTTTTTTCGCCGGCGGCAATGGCCTCGTTCAAGGCCGTCATACCTTTTCCGTTTCTCTGACTTGCAGGATATCCCATATTCAAAAGCTGTGTCAGGATTTTCTTTCCAGCATGCTTCTGAACGGCGATGTGAATCGGAGTATTTCCGTCAGAATCTGCAATGGTAAGGTCACTTCCCAGAACAGCCTTGACCACGTTAATGTCAGAATTAAGCACAAGGGAAAGCGGAGTGTCACCGGAAGAATCCCTGGCAAGAGGATTGCCGCCGGCTTTTCGAATCAGATTAATGATTCCCGTATTTCCAGTCAGGGCAGCCTCGTGATAGGCGTTTCGGCCGCTCATTTCCTGAACCTGCACGTTTGCCTTGTACTGCAAGAGAAGGCGAACCATTTCCTCGTTGGAACTTGAGATTGCGTCCATCAAAACCGTGCGTCCCGTGGCATCAGTGGCGTTTATGTCTGCCCCGCTTCGAATCAAAAGCACTGCCATGTCCTTTTTGGCAGAACGGCAGGCGTCGCTCAAGGCTGTCTTTCCGCTCAAGTTCTGGGCGTCAACGTCAACACCAAGTGCAATCAGATTTTTGGCCGTATTGAAGGCACTCCATTTTACAGCCGCATGAAGTGGCGTATTTCCAAGATTGTCACGGCCAAGTTTGTTCTTTGAGTCAATTACAAGTCCATTTGAGACAAGCACATTGATTGTGGAAGGTGAATCGTCACCGCCCTTTACTGCTGAATAAATTGCGCTCTCGCCGTTTCCGTTCTGAGCGTCAACTTTTGCACCTTTCTGAATAAGAGCTACAATCGCGCTGTTCAGGTGCCATTCAGAAGCGTAATGCAAAGGCGTATTTCCGCTTCCGTCAGTTGAATTCAAGGTTTTTGAAGTGATGAGCCAGTCCTGAACTTCACCACCGCGGGTAAGAGCGAGCCGCAAAGGAGAATTGTTCTGGGTGTTTGTGGCAAAAATGTCTGCATTTTTTTCAAGGAGAAGATCCCCTGCATCCCGGCGGTTTTTCTGCACGGTAATGAAGAGGGCTGAGTCACCGTTTTTGTTTCTTGCATTCACGTCCGAGCCAATTTCAACAAGATAGCGGATATATTCAATCGGGGCATCACGACTTACTGCAATGTGAAGGGCTGTATTTCCGCTTGAATCAGTCGTGCCTGCATTTTCAGCGGTAATCAAAGTCTCTAGCATTGTTCTAGTCTCAGAATCCAGTGCCTTTGTAATCGGTGTATTTCCCTTCATGTCCTGGGCGTAAACGTCAGCTCCATTGTGGGCATAAAATTTTACCTGCTCCGGGTGCTGGCTTTCAATGGCCAGGGCCAAAGGAGTAACGCCTTCCTTGTTTCGCTCGTTTACAAGAGCTCCGTTGCTCACCAGAAGCGTAAGTGTATTGACCGGAGCATTTGCGAGGGTTGCAACATGAAGCACAGTGTCGCCGTACATGTCTTTCTGATTCACGTTTGCCTTATTGCGGAGCAGCAGAGGATACATTTCCGACTGGGCGCTTTCAGGTATAATAAGAAGAATCGGAGTCTTGCCGATTGAATCCATGGCATTTACCTTTGCCCCGTGGGAAAGAAGCAGGCGGGCAATGTCAACGCGTCCGTAGCGGACAGCCTCGTGAAGGGCAGTCGCACCAGAAATATCCTGGGCCGCAAGCAAATCCACAGTTCTGACGGAAGTATTGTCATTGAGAATATAATCAACGATGCCTGTATGTCCGTCAATTGTCGCAATATGAAGCGGAGTCTGACCGTCATTAAAGCGGAGAATCATGTTGTGGGTTCTTACAGCATCCTCAAAATAAGCATATTCTCCGCGGACAGGATTAGCTCCAGCAAGCAAAAGTTTTGCCGCAATCCGTACCGAAGTCGCATTATCAGAATTCTTAAAGGCAAGGTCCAAAGGTGTAAGCCCGTAATTGTCCCGCACTGAAAGGGGAACGCCGACCTGAATGCAGCGGTCAATAGCCTTTTCGTCCCGGGTTTTCACAAAATAATGAACGATACATTCTCCGTCCACATCCCTGAGTTCACCGGTTTGAGAAGTAATCATGGCCTCATACCACAAATCTCCCTTTTCAAGCGCAATTTCAAGGGCTGTATTGTCAGAGGCGTCTTTTGCAAAAATATCGCCATGCACGATTGCAAGAACCTTGGCAGCGTCAATGGCGTCGTTTTTGATTGCCACGTGAAGGGGCGTATCCCCGTCATTGTTCCGAAGCTCAGTATCAGCACCTTTTATGATAAGAAAACTGACTAAATCCGCCTCATTGACCCTGGCAGCAACGTGCAGGGCAGACTCTCCGTTTGTATCAACCGAATTTATATCAGTCTTCGTTTTAAAGATTTCTTTAGCCTCATCATAACGCCCCTGCATGATGAGCTCCTGAACAGAAGCCTGCTTCGGCGTACTTCCACATGCCGAAAGAAAAATACATACAGTCAAAATCGAGGCAGCTTTTGCAAAAATTCTTTTCATGACTTTGTTTCTCCCACAAAACATTTTATTCCCTATGAATATCGGAAAAAATATGGCCATTTGTTAGAATTTACTGTAAAATGATTTTGTGATACAATTTCAGGCAAATGATTAACTATTGGGTTCAGGAAGACAAGCAGTTTGTCAAAATCAACAGGGAAGAACTTTCTCAAATTGAGCCTAACACTAGGCTCTGGATTGACGCCCGACGTGTCTCTCAGGACGAACTTTCTTTCCTGCAAACCGAATACAAACTCGACCCAGAGCTTCTTCTTGACGTAATGGATCAGGACGAGCTTTCTCGCATCGAACAATGGGAAGGATATGCCCTTGCAATCCTCAGGCTTCCTGTCTTCACGCCAAATTCCGAAGTCGCATATTCAACGGCTCCGGTGGGCGCAGTCATTTTCCCCGACAAAATCATCACAATCTGCTGGACCGACTGCGAGGTTCTCAAGGATTTAAGCAACAACCGCATCAAGGGGCTTTCACTCAATGACTTTCCGGCCTTTTTAATCCAGATTCTTTCCAGGAGCGACACCATGTTCCTTCGCTACCTCAAAGAAATCAGCCGCAGGGTCACGTCAATTCAGAACGAGCTGCACGAACAAATCGAAAACGCCGAACTCATTCAGCTTCTCAACCTCGAAAAGTCGCTCACCTACTTCACCACGTCCCTCAAGGCCAACCAGCTTCTTCTCGAAAAAATCCGCCGCACCCGCATCCTCAAGCTGGACTCAGACGATCAGGAATGGCTTGACGACGTTGAAATCGATAACCGGCAGGCTATGGAAATGGCCGACACCTACAGTTCAATCACCACTGGAGTCATGGACGCATTTGCAAACGTAATCTCAAACAACATGAACCTTGCCATGAAAAAGCTGGCCGTAATCAACCTGGTCATGATGGCGCCAACCTTCGTCACAAGTTTCTTCGGCATGAATTTCAAACTTCCCTTCGACGACATGGCCGGCTACATTCCCGTATCTTTTGCAGGCTTGATTTGTTTAATTTCCGTATTGCTCAGCTGGTGGCTTTTAAGCTTCAACAAGTCAGCCCGCACGCTCAAAAAAATCAAAAAATCCAAAAAGAAAAAAAGTAAGTAATAAAATTCATATAAACGAAACGTATGGCGTTCAAGTAACGCCGACAACGTATGGCGTTCAAATAACGCCGACAACGTATGGCGTTCAAATAACGCCGACAACGTATGGCGTTACCCTGCGGGTCGGGCTTTGCGCACTTCGCTCACGCTCATAGCCGAATGCCAGCCACTGGCTGGCATTCGGCTACTGAAGGTGCTACAATCCCTAACGCACAAAAGGAGTTTGACATGAAAAAGAATTTGTTGTTTTCCATTATTACGGCTCTTTTTCTCTTCAGTCTGTCCGCTCAGGAATTCAACCCGCTTTCACCAGTCAGACTGGGGCCGGTTGAGCCTGCCCAATACGATGTGTATGTAATCGGCGACGGAAGCCAGTCTTACACGGCCACCCGCTGGATTACACCCTTCGAAATCAACCGCTACGAAACGACTTACCAACTCTGGTACGAAACCCGGGAAATAGCCGAGGCTTTGGGCTACAAATTCATCAATCCGGGGCAGGAAGGAAGCCGGGGCAAACGTGGGGCAGAACCAACAGCAGACTGCGAGCAGCCGGTCACCATGATAAGCTGGTACGATGCCATAATCTGGTGCAATGCCTTCTCAGAAATTCACAATCTTACTCCCTGCTACACTTTAAACGGTACCCCCCTCAAGGATGCGACCGACACCGTAAGCTGCGATTTGTGTTCCTGCGACTTCAATGCCACAGGCTACAGGCTGCCCACTGAAAGCGAATGGGAATATGCCGCCCGCAAAACCATATCTGGAATGCAGTCAGGCTCCCTGGCTTCCGGTCAGGTTGACAAATACGGCCGTGAAGATTCTTCAATCCCCGAAGAAGAAGTGGCATGGACGGCATTTAACTCCCAGGGGAGCCACAAAGTCGGCACGGCAGGAACTCCATTCCGCGAAGACGCCCCCCCACAGGCCGGCAGCGGCAATCCCAACAGCATGGGCCTCTTTGACATGAGCGGCAACGTCTGTGAATTTGTCTGGGACTGGAACGGCCGCTATCTGGACACAGAAGCGGGGCAAAGAGCAACGGGAAGTGACGCTGGAAGCGAGAGAGTAAGCCGGGGCGGCAGCTGGAGCGAATACACGCCTTTCATCTATGCAGGAGACCGTTACAGCTACGATCCCAACGAGTGCTACAACTATCTGGGCTTTAGATTCTGCAGGAGCGTAAAATAAAAGGATTTCCTTCCATAAATATGAAAAGATTTCGTCCCTTTGACTTTGTAATTTTTTCCATCGTGCTGACTTCCGGCATTTTTTTGACTGCAAAAAATCTTTCACGCAGGGGAGCAAAGGTGCGGGTGCGCTCAGAAGCTGCCGAATATGAATACTCGGCAAAGGCAAATGGAATCTACAAGGTTCAGGGAGTGCTGGGAATTACAACATTCGAAATCAAGGACGGCAGGACACGCATAATTGATTCCCCCTGCCCCAACAAAATCTGCGTTCATCAGGGCTGGGATTCGCCTTTGGTATGCCTTCCCAACAACGTAATAATCACACTGGAAGATGATTCAGGAGAATTCGATGCTCTCACAGACTAAAAATCAGCTTGCCTATCTTTCTGCCCTAACACTGCTGTTTTCATATGTCGAAATGATTCTTCCACGCACGGTGCCTTTTTTTAGGCTCGGACTCGGCAACATTGCCCTTCTTCTTGCATTCAATCTGCCTTTCGCCCCCTTTATGCTGCTATCGCTGATTAAGGCAACGGCAGCTTCTCTCATGGCGGGCACGCTTTTCTCGCCTTTCTATCTGGTGTCTCTTGCGCAAAGTTTTTCAAGTGCGCTTTCTATGTATGCAATTTATTCAGCCAGCAAAAAATGCGGCGGCAAACTTTTTTCCGTGTATGGAATATCCGTGCTTGGTTCTGCTGTGAGCGCTCTAGTGCAGATTCTTCTCTGCGCCCTCTACCTTGGAAGCGGAACTTTTGCCCTGCTGGGGCCCATGCTCCTTTTCAACACGGCAAGCGGAATCCTTACAGCCTTTTTCAGTACAAAGATTCAGCTGGATCCAGTTAATGTCAATCCTCCAGAAATCTCATGCCATTCCCAAAAAAAATCCGCCAATATCCGTCAGCTTTTCCTTGCCATTTGCATTCTGACTGCGGCCATAAGCATTTTTTTCATAGGGAAGATAGCCATTCTTTCCGCACTTTTTGCAGCAAGCCTTTTGGCACAAAAACTCTGCAGGCGGAAGATTCTGCTTCTGCCCCATGTTTCACTCTGGATTTTCGTACTTGTCTCAACGCTTCTCACTCCGGAAGGAAAGGTTCTTCTTAAAATCTGGAACATTTCGATTACTCAGGGAGCCCTTATAACGGCAATCCAAAAGTCACTCAGGCTTTCAGCCGTAAGTGCATTGAGTCAGTGTGCGATTATCCTGCGTCCGCCGGAAGGTTCGATTCTCGCCCTGAGTCTGGCCCATTACAGGCTCATGAGCGACAGTTTCAGAAATGCGGAAGGAAACATTTTTCAAAGAATCAGGGCAAGCCTGAAGGCTCAGGAATCTCAGAGCTGAGCCACAATAACTTCCTTAAACGGGTAAAGAATTTCAATAAAATCCTTAATATTGCAAGAACAGACCAGCTCCTGATTTTTTGTAAGCAGGATAAAGTCAAAGTCCCCGCTCGCCCGCCAGAAATCCACTGCCCTGTCTTTTCCCATAACAAAAAGGGATGTACTCAAGGCATCGGCATAGATTCCTTTGCCACAGATTATCGTGACGCTTTCCAAATCGCTTTGAGCTGGCCGGCCGGTTTTGGAGTCAAAAATGTGGATGTAGCGTTTTCCGTCTTCACCGGTGAAAAATCTTTCGTAGCCGCCGCTTGTCACCACAGCCTTTGAGTCAATGCTTACCGAGCAGACAGGCTTTTCACCCCAGGGATTTTTAATTCCCACCCGCCAGAGGGAGCCGTCGCTCTTTTTGCCTAAAGTCTGAACGTTCCCCCCAAGATTTATTATTGCAGAAGAAATTCCCATGCCAGAAAGAAGCTCAAGAGCCCTGTCACCGGCATAGCCTTTTGCGATAGCCCCGAAATCAAGCTGCATTCCAGGCTGCAGGGAAAGCAAAAAAGAAAGTCCGCTTGAATCGGAAGGCGAAAAAGAAATTTTTGAAAAGTCAGTAAATGAAAGAAGACGGGAAATTGTCTCGTCATCAGGAATTTTATACTGCTCGGTTGTAAACCCCCACTCGTGAATCAGGGGATAAAGAGAAGGATTGAAAAGTCCGCCAGTCTTTATGTAGATTTCGGATGAAAAATCACATATTTCCTTAACCGGAGCATGAACGGCGAGAGTCTTTCCCTCTGCATGATTGATTTTGTAAAGGTCACTTTCAGGAATCGTAGTAGAAAGGATTTTTTCAAGCCCAAGGATTTCATCCTTTACTTTCTGACAGGCCTCTTCCCCTTTTTTTGAGGAAGAAGAAAAGACTTGAATGGTCATGAAGGTATTCATAGATGTAAACGAATCTGAAGATTTTACCCTTGAGCAGGAAAAAAACGCAAAAACGCTGGAAAGAATTAAAATTTGGACAAAAAAGCTTTTTTTCATGGAGAAAAAATAACAAAATACAGGAAGATTTTCAACATTCTGCTTAATTTTTATAAAAAACTGTTGACATTTCATATTAATTACCGTAAATTCACTTTCGTTAGTTTATACTAACTATCTAAAAATATACAGGGGTTTTTATGAAAAAATCATTGTTTTTAACGGCGGCATTTACTGCTATGCTGCTGACATTCACTCTCGGATTCTCATCATGCTCAAGTGATGATGATGATAATGATGATAAAGGTCCTAAGGTAAGTGCAGGCGTCATCGAGCTGAACGAAGCCCTAATCAAGGCAAATGCTTATGTCGCCGCAAATGAAAGCCTAACAGGCCTTAAAGAAAGTGCCGAAAAAGTCGAAAAGCTGCTTTCTTCATCTGGAGCAAAAGAAAGCGAGATTTCTGCAGCTCTTGCATCAATCAACGTCCTTCTCGACTCCGCAAAATCAACAGCCACGCTCAAAGAAAGTGCTTTTGCCGGCATTGCAGGCCCGTCAAACAGAAGGACTTACAAGGGTCTTTTCAATCCGACAATCCTTAAATCTGATTACGATTCAATCTGGCTCAAATACATCACTCCACTTATCGGAAGTGAAAAAGCCGAAGAAACAGCAAAAAAGCTCAAATCTTCAATCAGCGCTCCGACTTACGGTAAAAATCTCAGCAAAGAGCAGAAAGAGTCTGGTCTTTTCAACTGTGAACTTCACCCGGAAAATACACTTCTCACTTTCGCTGTTGACGATGGAAAATACACACTGAGCGACGGAACAAACACCTACAGCTACGAGTATCTTGGAATCTCATACATGGGCAAAAACGATGACTGGCATGCCTTGTTCCCGAAACTCTTCCCGGAAGGCCAGTCTTTCAGCTATGAGTCAGCCGTTTACAAGGCAAAGGAAGGAAATGCCGGCGAATACAAATACCTGCTCCTCCTTCCCGACACACCGGAAGAAACTTACCACATTGAATTCCGCTACGGCTCAAACATCAATGACTTGCAGAAAGCCCTGACCGGAGAATATGCCTTCTGGCTGGCAGCAGGAATTCCCCAGGACGCAGACTCAACAATGATTGAAAATGTAATCAAATTGTTCGTTGAAGAAAATCTTTCTAACATGGCAGAATATTCTTACGCGCTCGTGAACATTCCGTTTGAGACATTCTTTGAGGAAGAAGCAGGCGAGTTTGACGCATACAGTGGAGCTACAACAAAAGTCGCAGCAGGAAACATGTCTTATGGAACTTACCACACACAGGCTACAGCAAAAGAAGCAACAACACGCGGTATCACCTATCCTGTAAAGATTGCAAAAGCTTCACTTTCTTCTCTCACAGGCACACAAGTAACAGATGAAAGCCCAAGTTTTAAAGTGACAACCTCTGCCCGCGGTCAAAACACTATAATCCGCTACAAAGGAAAACAGAATCTTTTCCAAAGTGCTGATTACAGCTACTATCTTCTTAAAGACGAGCCGGCTTATTACAAAGAACTTTCTGTTGTAGACGGAAAAGTTTCTGCAGGTAAAATCGTAGGCGAGGCAAAAGAAATCAAAAATCTTTACGTAACAATTGCAGCAGGTGAAGCTCACCACGACTTCTCTCCGGCAATCACGCTTTATGTCGATGATCCAAATAATGCCGGCAAGGTAACAAAGCTTACTTTCAGCGATGAGGCAGATAAGGCCGAAAAAATTACGGATGCCGGAACGAGTGAACAGGTTTTAAGCGCATTGAAAGCAATTGTCGCAACAAGCGCGGAAGGAAAATCTTACGGTCTTACAACTTTGAGCAACTTCTTCTGGGGCAAAAGCCAGATTGGATTCAAAGCCCCGAAAGACAAAGAGTATTATCCTCAGCACCCTCTCGTAGGAAAGCAGGTTGCAAGCCTTACATTCATTACAGAAAAAGGCCTGTATGTTGCAAAGAATATCAAAGTCGGAACGGTAGCAACTGATGCCGAAACAAAACTCATGACATTCACTGAAAATTCCGGCGATGAAGCAAAATTCGTAATTCCGAATTTACAAGGCAAATAACATAAAAAAGGGGCTTCCACCCGGAAGCCCCAACATGAAAAAATTGTTTTGGAAGCCGCAGCTATTTCTAGCTTAAATCTCCCTTTTATTTCCCGCTCTTCTTCTTCTTTGACATTACATCAAAGAGTACTGCGAGCAAAAGGACCAGACCTTTAACGGCGCGCTGCCAGTTCATGTCAACACCAAGGATTGACATACCGTTGTTCAGGACGCCCATGAAGATAGCACCGACTACGGCACCGCCAACCGTACCTGTTCCACCGTAAGCCGAAGCGCCACCGATGAAGCAGGATGCGATTGCGTCCATTTCGTAGTTCTGACCAGCTGTTGGCTGAGCAGAGTTCAATCGTGCGATAGTTACCAAAGCAGCAACAGCGGCAATAAATCCCATGTTTGTGTAGGCAAAGAACATTACCTTGTTTGTGTTTACACCGGAAAGTCTTGCTGCCTTTTCGTTACCACCGATAGCATAAAGATATCGGCCTGGAACTGTGTTCTGTGTGAAATATCCGTAGGCTGCGATTATAATTCCAAGGAGGATAAGAATTACAGGAAGACCACGGTCACGTGCAAGGAACTGACCCAAAATCACGATTACTACCGAAAGAATTGAAAGCTTTGCAATGAAAGAACCTTTTGAAGCAACTGTATAGCCGTTCTTAATCTTCTTCTGGCGGCTTACGATTTCCATTGCAATATAAGCAAGCACACAAATCAAAGTGATAATCAAAGTGATAATCAAAACATGTTTGTCTACAATCTCGCCGAAAACCTCGATTTCGTTAGCTTCGGTTGCTTCGCCTGCACTTGGAAGGAAGCTTTCAAAAAGGTTGAGGTATTTCTGTGGAAAAGGAGCGATTGGCTTACCGTCAAGAACGATTGTAGCAACACCGCGCCAGAGGAGCATACCGGCCAGAGTCGTGATGAATGGCGGAATGTGGACGAAAGCGATGAAGAAGCCGTGGAAGGCACCAATCATTGTACCAAGAATAAGACAAAGGATGATTGCAAGCCAAATCGGCATTCCAAGATTGACAATAAAGACACCTGCAAGAGCGCCAACAAGAGCTACTACAGAGCCGACAGACAAATCGATGTTACCACCGGTCAAGATACAAAGAAGCATACCTGTAGCAAGAATGACTACATATGCGTTCTGACGGATGATGTTTGTGATGTTCGCAGGAGCAAACAAAGAAGCCATTCCGTCTGTCTTAATGCCGATTAAGACTTCAAAAAGAAGCATTACGCCCACAAGGACGAAAATCATTGTGTTGCCCTTGAAAACTGACTTCAAGGGAGCCGTTAACTTATTCATTTTTTCCATACTAGTCTCCATTATTTTCCTATATTGTCACTTTTACCGGAATTGATGATTTCCGTCATAATCTTTTCCTGAGTTGCAGTTCTTCCGTCCATTTCGGCAACCATGCGGCCTTCATTCATAACGTAGATTCTGTCACACATGCCCAGGATTTCCGGCATCTCAGAAGAAATCATGATTACAGATTTACCTTCTGCCACCATTCGGTTGATGACACAGTAGATTTCGTACTTTGCACCAACGTCGATACCCCGGGTCGGTTCGTCCAGAATCAAAATGTCCGGCTCTGCAAAAAGCCATTTTCCAAGAAGAACTTTCTGCATGTTACCGCCGGAAAGATTTCCAACGTCTTCCATGACAGTAGCGCATTTTGTATGCATTTCAACTGCCATCTGTTCTGAATACTGACGTTCCTTGTCAAAGTCAATTACCCAGTGATTTGAAATCTTCTCCGGTTTTGCGGCTGTGGTGTTCTTACAGATTGACTCGGTAAGAATCAAGCCGTTACCCTTTCGGTCTTCAGTTACATATGCAAGACCGGCCTTGATTGCTGATTTTACATTTGGGAAAGAAACTTCCTTTCCGTTCATGTAGATATGGCCACGGATGTTTGTGCCGTAAGAGCGTCCGAAGAGACTCATGGCAAGTTCTGTTCGGCCCGCACCCATAAGTCCTGAGATTCCAAGAACCTCACCTTTTCGCAGGTTGAAGTTGATGTGGTCACAGACTTTGATTCCGTCAAATACAGGGTGGTCAACGCACCAGTCTTTGACTTCAAAACAAACGTCGCCGATATGGGGCTCTCGTTTTGGGAATCGGTCGGTAAGGCTTCGCCCTACCATGGCCGAAATGATTGTATCTTCAGTAAAACTATCTTTCTGTTTATCAAGGGAAGTGATGGAAGTACCGTCACGGATGACCGTAATTTTATCTGCTACATAAGAAATTTCGTTCAGCTTATGAGAGATAATAATTGAGGTCATTCCCTGCTTCTTGAACTCAAGCATAAGGTCAAGAAGATGCTTTGATTCTATTTCATTCAATGATGCGGTCGGCTCGTCCAAAATAAGGAGCCTTACATGCTTTCCCAGCGCCTTTGCAATTTCTACAAGCTGCTGTTTTCCGACACCAATGTCTTTAATCAGTGTTTTTGATGAATCCTTAAGACCGACCATTTTCAAAAGCTCATCAGCCTTATCAAAGGTCTCTGACCAGTTAATTTTTGCTTTGTTTCCCCTTTCATTACCGAGGAACATGTTCTCGCCAATCGTAAGCAGAGGAACAAGTGCGAGTTCCTGATGAATGATGACTATTCCTTTTGCCTCGCTGTCCTTAATCGTCTGGAATTTACAAACTTCGCCATCGTAAACAATATCGCCACTGTATGTTCCATAGGGATAAATACCGCTCAGAACATTCATCAAGGTTGATTTACCGGCTCCGTTCTCGCCACAGATAGCATGAATCTCGCCTTCTTCTACGGTAAGATTTACGTTATCAAGTGCCTTTACGCCAGGAAACAACTTGGTGATATTTTTCATTTCCAATAATGTCTTAGCCATTGGAACCCCTCTTTCTTTTGATTTTGAAAAAAAAGGGCTGCCAGACTTGTTTTATGACAGCCCCTTTATCAATTCAGTTCAATTATTTGAGCTGAGCTTCTGTGTAGTAACCAGAATCAATCAGCAATGCCTTGTAGTTGTCTTTTGAACCGTAAACTGGCTCACAAAGGAATGAAGGAATGATTCCTGTTCCGTTGTTGTAAGTTTTTGTATCGTTTACAGCAGGTGTTTTGCCGTTCATGATTGCATCAACCATTTCAACAACTTTTGCAGCAAGTGTACGTGTATCCTTGAAGATAGACATAGCCTGTGTGCCTTTGAGCATGTTCTTTACAGATACGATGTCGCAGTCCTGACCAGTGATGATTGGGAAGTTCTCTGCTGTGTATCCTGCAGAAAGAAGAGCGTTTGTTACACCGTTAGCTGTTGAGTCGTTAGAGCAGTAAACAGCATCAAGTTTTGTTCCTTTTGGACCATATTTGTTAGATGTTACGAGGTTCTCCATTCGTTTCTGAGCTTCCTCTGTTGACCAGTTGAGAGTAGCTGCCTGAGCTTTTGCTGTCTGACCAGATGGACAAACGATTACGCCTTTGTCGAGGTATGGTTTAAGAACGTCCATAGCACCGCCAAAGAAGAAGTTGATGTTGTTGTCGCCTGGGTCACCAGTGAAGAATTCCATGTAAGCAGGATTGTCCTTTGTGCGGCTCTTGAGACCGAGTTTGTCAACAAGATATTCACCCTGGATTGTACCTACTTTGTAGTTGTCGAATGTTGCATAGTAAGAAACAGCCTTTGAATCCATAATAAGGCGGTCATAAGCGATAACCTGAACCTTCTTTTTGCGTGCTGTCTCAAGAACGTTTGAAAGTGATGAACCATCGATAGCAGCGATTACGAGAACTTTGCATCCGCCAGTAATCATGTTCTCAACCTGAGAAACCTGTGTCGGAATGTCGTTTGCAGCATACTGAAGGTCTACTTTGTAGCCAGCCTTTTCGAGCTGAGCCTTCATGTTGGCACCGTCCTGGTTCCAGCGCTGAAGATCTTTAGTTGGCATTGAAACACCGATTGGTGTTTTCTTTGAGATTTTCTTTGCAGCAAATACACTCGGAGCGAGCATAAGGCCTGCAAGCAACACAGCAATAATTTTTTTCATAGGATCCCCCTTTATGAAATATTGGAATTAACGCCCGGAGCAGCAAACTCACGGACGCTTTTTGTTTTGATGGGTACATTCTATCGCAGCAAGGGGGTGCGTGCTCGACAATCTTTTTCAAAATTTTGCTATTTTGTGTGAAATTCTACAGAAAAAGAGTACTTTTTTGTTTTTTTATCTAGATTTTTTTGTGCTAAGAATTGTGCTATTTATAAATCTCGCTGTGGGTATGAAAACCTGAAGAAACGATTACGGAATCGATGTTGTTTTTGGTGACGATTTTTGGTTCCAGCCAGACCACAGGAATGTCTCCAAAACCGTTATTGATTGTCTTTCCGCTCTGAACCACATCTTCCACTTTTTCGCCCCGGGCAAGCAGCACAGCATAATCAGCAGCCTGCTCGGCAAGGGAAGTAATGGGCTTGTATACGGTAAAATCCTGCAGGCCGCGCACAATATTCTGACAGGCAGCGATATCAGCGTCCTGACCGCAAAGCGCAACCTGTCTGTCCGGGCAGTAGTCCGCCCTTGCCTGAATCACGCTTCCCGCAAGGGCATCATTTCCGCAGATAATTGCATCGGGCAGCCTGCTTCCAGTCATGACTTTTACGGCTTCCTGATATGAAAGATCGTAGTTCCATCCTTCAGTGTAATAAGTTCCAAGAATCTGAACGTTTTTACCCCGGATTGCAGATTTCAGCCCCTGCTGCAAAAGAACCATGTTAAAGTCTTCTTCCGGCCCCAGAATGCAGTACCAGTCTGGCCCCACTCCCTGGGAAAGCATGCGTTTTGCCATAAGCTCACCCACCCGCTCCGTATTGACCGAAATATACATGCTTATGTCAGAATCCGTGATGAGCCGGTCATAGGCTATGACGGGGATTCCCTTTGCCCGCATTTTCTGGATAATTTCAGTAAGAGAATTTCTTTTTTTGGCAAGAACTACTACAGCATCAACCTTGCGCTCCATAAGATAAAGAAGCTGCTTGTTTTGAATTTCTACGCTGTTTCCCGCATTCTGAACGATTACGTCTGCCCCAAGTTCCCTGACCCGGTTCATGAAGATGTCCAGATCCCGCTGCCACCTTTCCAAAGCCAGGGTATCGATTGAAAAGCCGATGCAGAGCTTCTGACTTTCTGCAGAAGTTTTTTCAGAGTCCCGCAGGGAAACTTCAGTCCGTCTGCATGAAAAAAAAGCAAGAGAAAGCAAGACAATGAAAAAACGTGACAGACATAGAAATTTATTTTTGTGCAGCATCCCTGAACTCCGTTGGCGTCATGCCGAATTTATTTCTGAATGCACGGCTGAAATAGTTCTGGTCGTTGAATCCAACCGCCGCGCTTATTTCCTTGATGCTCATTTCATGATTTTTTAAAAGGGAACGGGCCTTTTCCATGCGGGCATCAGTGACATAGGTGACATAATTCACATTTTTTTCTTCTTTAAAGAGCTTACTTAAATAGAAAGAACTTACATTTACAGCCTGAGCCGTATCTTCCAGGGAAATGTTTTCTGAAAGATGATCCATGATGAAAGCACTTGCCTTTTCGATGATTGGATTTTCAAGCCGGGAAGAAGCTTCAAGAACAAAGGCCGCACATTCACTACAGATTCTGAGCACATAGTTTTCAAGATTGGACATGTCGTTTTCCCTGCTGAAAACCGAAAAAGCATTTTCAAAACTTTCATTTCGGTAGGAAGAATCAACTTCGCTGGCTATATTTCGTGCATTTACGATAAGCTCAAAGAGTGAATTTTTGATTTTGTCGGCATTTGCCCCGTATTTTTCCTGGAGTGCGCTGATATATTTTTTGATGAAGGGAACAAGAGCCGGAGAATCACCGGCACGGATACGGCCAAAAAGTTTTTCGGCAATTTCACCGGCATCATTTTTGAGTTCGTTTTTTTCTACCCACTCATCGGCAAAGAGAATTCCCCCCTGCTCCGAAACTGAATTCAGCATTTCAAGGGCCTTGTTGTAGGCTGAACCTGTTGCGGCGGGAAGGCTTTCAATTTTGCTTACCCCGGCACGAATTCCGGATTTTATCTGAATGGAAAGAAGATTGTAAAGGGCCTTGATTTTTTCGTTTATTCTGGAAGAATTCTGCCCTTCATATAAACTTTGGGGAAAATAAAAAAATACCGCGATTCGGTTCATCATGAAAGAGCCGATTATGCAGTGGGTTTTGGGAGTAAGAACGTTCCTGATTTTGGTGTAAACTTCAAGAAGCTGCTTGCTTTCGATGTTCGGAATTTCAAGGCAGCAGAAACACCAGACGCAGTCCTCAATTTCAAAATATGAAAAATAGTCAGAAACATCAGTGTCGCTTCCAAATGCCGCAGAGTAAATAAAGTCGCTTTCAACCATCGGAGAAACAAGGTCGAGTTTTTTGTGGAGTTCCACTTCATTTGAAAGCTGTCCACGCTTTTTGTCAACGGTGTTCATGGCTTCTCGCACAGTGTCAACCACGGTGTTGCGGTTTACAGGCTTGGTAAGATATTTAAAGGCCCCAAGACTCACGGCTTCCTGGGCATATTGAAATTCATCAAAGGCACTCAAAATTATGACGACCGTATCAGGCTTTGAGTGCATTATGTAACGCACCGTTTCAAGACCGTTAAGTCCCGGCATGTTTATGTCCATAAAAATTATGTCAATCTGATTTTTGGCGACGATTTCCAGGGCTTCACTTCCGCTTGTAGCAGAAAAAAGCTGAATCTGCTGGGGAAAATTCTTGTTTAAAATAAATGTGAGGGAGTCTACCATTATCTGTTCGTCATCAGTAAGCAAAATATTATACATTTGGAATCCTCAGCAGAAATTTTGTTCCGCCACCTTCATTTTCAAGAATATCAAATACATCATAGCGATGAAAATAAAGCCTGAGCCGGGAAATAACGTTCACAAGCCCCGTACCGTTTCCGTCTGAATCTGAAGAAAGATTTTTTGAATCTGATTTTGATTCGTCTTTTATTTCCGGATTCAGGTTCAGAAGAGATTTTCTGAGCTCCGGGTCAAAGCCCGGGCCATTGTCAGAAACTGAGACTTTTGTCATATAAAGCTCAGGCTCCACCGAAAGCACGACACGTATTTTACTTCCATCGTAACCATGCTTGATGCAGTTTTCCACAAGGGGCTGCAGAATCATTCTTGGCAGAAGCTGGGAATGTTTTTCATTTGATACATTTTTTATAAATTCAAACCGCTCTCCGAACCTTACTTTCATAATGTACACAAAGTTGTCAATCAGGGCAAGTTCTTCATCGATTGTGGCAGCCTGTCCTTTCTGACTTATGTTGTAGCGGAAGAAGTCAGCCACCTGCTCCATAAAATAACAGGTTTTGTCCGCGCCCTCAATCATGGCAAGCTGGGCACCGGTATTCAGCGTATTGAAAAGAAAGTGCGGGTTAATCTGATTCTGAAGTGCCCTCAGCTGAGCCGCAGCGTAAAGTTCGCGCATTTCCATTTCTTTTTCACGAAGTTCCGTTTCCTGTGCAGCCTTTTCCCAGATTTTGTCGATATATTCTCGGATGCTGATTGTCATGCGGTCAAAGGCACGGCAGATAGTGCCGATTTCTGTGGAATCATTATTCTTAAACAGTGGAACGTCAAAATCCTGGTGGGCAATTCGCAATGCAACTGAAGAAATATCCGAAAGAGGCTTGGTAATGGCCGTAACTGACATGTAAACCACTATAAAAACCAGGACAAAAAAGACCAATAGAAGGGCCAAACTCAATTGTGTAAGGACAAGAAGCCTGCCCCGGTTTTCAGAGTAAATGTCTGCATTTCGCCTCATGAGCAAAATGTTAAGTTCCTCAATCTGTCCCTGAAGCATTTCATAACAGGCAAGGCATTTTTCAAACCATTTCTGAGCCTTATCCTCATTATTTGCCCTTTGAGCCACTACGGCTTCCTTTCCAAAAGAATAAAGGGTGAGAATCAGCTGCTTAACAACATATTCTTTCTGCAGAACCCTGTCTGTTGAAGGTGACTCCGGGAACCAGTAAATCAGTTCTTCACTGGCCGCCTGAAAATGATAGAATGAATCGATGCTCTCAAATGTTTTGTAGGCTATGTAATTTTCCAGGGATTTTTCCATGTTGGCAATCTGGGTTGAAACTTCAGTGAGCTGGGCATTTGTCTGATAAGAGCCGCCAAGTCTTTCAAGCATCTGCTGATTCAAAAAGATAAAGACCAGCATATATAGAGTCATAAAGATAATTGCAGAAATGACGCAGAACATTATGCGCCAGCGAATACTTTTGCCTTTGAACGGAATCCTCATTTTTTGCCGCTCCTTCTGACTTTTACGTCAGCCGCAATGTAATTGTTGGCATACCCCTGCCTTATATATTCAAAAAGTTCCTTTATGGCAGTGCGTCCGATTTTTTCGGAGTCGATTGAAAGCAGTTCCGTTACAGTTCCCTTATTTAAATAAGTCTCAAGGACATCGCCGTCGCCAAAGCCAATTATTCCGATTTTTCCGTCCATGTGAATTTCACTCACCAGCTGAGCAACCCGGATTGTATCCTCGCTGGTAAGGCAAACCAGAAGTTCCACGGATTTTTGGGTAATCATTTTTTTGATGTCAGCCCCGGAAGAATCAATGTTCCGTGAATTGTTAAAATCAAGCACGACAGTCTGAATTTCAGAGTGGGAAGAAAGGGTATTGGTAAGACTGTTCATAAGCGTGCTGTAGTTTGGACCCGAGTCATCGGCCACATTGATGACGGCAATTCTCCCCCGATCGGAAAGATACTCAGCACTTTCCATGGCAATCTTTCGCCCGACTTCAGAATAATTTGTTCCTATATAAGAAATCTGGGGCAATTCTGGATGATATTGAGCCAGTGTAACCACAGGAATTTCATTGTCCATTATATTTTCAGGGAATTCTATTTTTTCATCCGACTCAGGAATGCAGACTATGATTCCGTCAGGATTTGTAAATGAAGCAAAATTTAGCAGCGACTGAAGATTTTTGCGGGCAGCATGGTTTTTTGGCACATAAAGCTCAACCACGCAGTCATAGGCCTGTCCAAGAGAACGAGCTCCGTCGTAAATGCTTGAAAGAAAACTTTCGTTCTCGGACTCGCCCAAAATAAGCACATGATGTGAGCAGGATTTTGCGGTCAAAGCAGAATCATCGTTTTTTCCAAAAGCAAGAGAAATAAGGTAAAAAATATAAAAACAGGATAGAGCAAAGGTCACAAAAAACAAAAAAATGACCGAAACTTTCAAGCGGGTTTTCATACGTAAAAATTATATCACCAAAAAGGGGGGAAGGCTATGCCGGAAACGCTTATTGCAGAAAACGTAAAAAAACAGCATAATTTTACATTATGTTCAAACCACAACTCATCAATTCCCTTAAGGGTTACAACGGCAAGACTTTTGCCTCCGACCTCATCGCAGGCGTCATCGTGGGCATCGTTGCACTCCCGCTTGCAATCGCATTCGCAATCGCCTCAGGCGTAAACCCGGCTGCAGGCCTTTTCACCGCAATCATCGCAGGCTTCTGTATCTCAGCATTCGGCGGCTCTACAGTTCAGATTGGTGGCCCCACAGGAGCCTTCGCCGTCATCGTTTACGGAGTCGTAGCCCAGTTCGGTCTTTCTGGCCTTGCAACGGCAACCCTTATGGCAGGCGTTCTTTTGATTCTTCTCGGCGCCTTCAAAATGGGTGGTCTGGTCAAGTTTATTCCATATACTATCGTCACAGGCTTCACGGCAGGAATCGCAGTCACAATCGCAGCCGGCCAGATCGGAGACTTCTTCGGTCTTTCACCGGATTTTTCAGTTCCCATGCAGATTCTTGGCGAAGAATATTCAAAAATGCCCGGCGACTTTCTTCCAAAAATCATTGTCTACATCAAGTCGGCTTCAACAGTAAACGTCTATTCATTCGTAATGGCCGCAGTCTGCCTTGCCTTTATTTTCATCTGGTCAAAATTCATCAAAAAGATTCCTGGCAGCTTCGTCGTCCTGATTCTGGCTACAGTCGCCTCAATTCTTATCGAAAAATTCGCAGGCCTCAAAACTGACACAATCGGCTTCTTTGCAGACGGAAGGGAGCATTTCGTAATTCCTAACACCCTCCCCGCTCCACAATTGCCAGACTTCTCGCTCACCACAATCAGAACGCTCTTTCCCACGGCAGTTTCAATCGCAGTCCTTGCGGCAGTTGAGTCACTTTTAAGCGCTGTAGTCGCCGACGGTATGACAGGAAGCAAGCACGACTCAAACACTGAGCTCATCGGTCAGGGAATCGCAAATATCGCTTCTCCACTCTTCGGCGGAATTCCGGCCACTGGAGCAATCGCCCGCACGGCAACCAACATCAAAAACGGCGGCCGCACTCCAGTTGCAGGAATCATTCATGCGCTCACACTTCTTCTGATTCTTCTTTTCTTCGGAAAATACGCCTCATTCATCCCCATGGCAGCCCTGGCAGCAGTCTTAATCAATGTGGCATGGAACATGGCAGGCTTCCCTGCAATCCGCGCCCTTCTCCACGGCCAAAAATCTGACATCACAGTCTTTGCAGTCACTTTCTTAATCACAGTTTTCGTGGATTTGACTGTGGCAATCGAAGTTGGCCTTGGACTTGCAGCCTTCTTCTTTATCAAGAAAATGATTGACCTTTCGGAAGTTCAGAACAAGCGGGAAGCCCTCATTTCAGGAATCCACGCCGCTGACATGCCTGAAGAAAAGCTCGACCTGCCTGAAGGAGCCATGGTCTACGAAATCGACGGTCCCCTCTTCTTCGGCACAGTACGCAAATTTGAAGTTGCAGTAGAAAAGGCCGGAGTTGACTACAAGGTTCTCATTTTGCGTATGAGGAACACAATCTACCTGGACGCAGGCGGAATCCGTGCCCTTGAGCAGGCCAAAGCCGCCTGTGACCGCAAGGGAATCACAATCGTAATCTCAGGAATCCACACCCAGCCTTTCATGCTGCTCGAAAAAACAGGCATGGCAGAAAAGCTCGGCCGCGAAAACATCCACGACCACATCAATGGTGCTCTGGAGCGGGCTAGAGAGATTCTTAAATAAATTCCTCACAGAGTGCACAGAGCTCACGGAGAAAGATTTTATATAATCCACAGATTAGCACAGATGAACACCGATAAATAAAATCCGTGCTAATCTGTGAAAAAATGTGGATTTCTCTCTGTGCCCTCCAAAGCTCTGTGAGGGATTTTCAGTTTCAAACTTACTTTTTCGCTCCGTAAATTTCGTAATATTTGTCGATTTCAGCCTTAATTTCGTCGGTAATCAATTTTTTGTCACCATTTGTGTAAAGGGCTTCCACAACGTCTGCCATTGAAACTATTGCGCGGGCTGGGAATCCGTATTTTTCTGAGATTACGTCAAGGGCAGCCTTGTCAGAATCAGGAGCTTTTTCCATGCGGTTAAGGCTTACGATTTCACCCACGATTTTGATTGCTCCCTCTTTTTCTTCCTGAGCCTTGATTTTAGGATAAGTTTCTTCGATTGATTTTCCCGAAGTTGTGACATCCTCAATGATTACGACCCGGTCTCCGTCTTTGATTTTATAGCCAAGCAAAGCACCCTTGTCTGCTCCGTGGTCTTTTTCTTCCTTTCGGTCACAGCAGTATTTGATTTCCTTGCCATAAAGTTCTGAATAAGCGACAGCCGTAACTACAGCCAGAGGAATTCCCTTGTAAGCCGGGCCAAAGAAAACATCGATGTCGTCACCAAAATTGTCGTGAATTGCCTTTGCGTAATATTCCCCCAGCCGTTTGAGCTGGCTTCCTGTAACATAAGCCCCGGCATTCATGAAGAAAGGTGACTGCCGGCCACTTTTGAGTGTGAACGAACCGAATTTAAGCACGTTACACTCAACCATAAAATTTATGAACTCTTTTTTGTAATCTTCCATATTTTACCTTCCTGAACAGAATTATAGCGTAAAACACAAAAATAAAAAAGCAATCTGCACGAGCCTGATTTTTGGCTCCCACAGATTGCAAAACAAGGAGGACAAATTTAGCTTCCCGCGCAGTGGCGGGAATGAATCAAAGGACTAAGCCCAAGGATTCTCAGTTGGGTATCTAACTCCCTTAGGCTGGTTGTAGCCGATTTCGTCTACTGCTACGCCGATGTACTTGAATACTTCGTAGAGTTCCTTTCCAAAGTGGCCGAATGCAACGGCACCGTGGTGCGGGAAGTTCTTTTCGATGAGTACGTGGCGGTAGAAGCGGCCCATTTCTGGGATTGCGAAAATACCGATACCACCGAATGAGCGTGTAGCAACCGGGAGAACTTCACCCTGAGCAATGTATGCACGGAGGATATTGTCAGAAGTTGACTGCAGGCGGTAGAAAGTGATTGGTCCTGGAGCAATGTCGCCTTCCAGAGTTCCGTTTGTAACTTCCTGTGGCAAAGCACGTGCCATAATCAGCTGGTACTTCATTTCGCAGAATGCGAGCTTTGTAGAAGCTGCGTTTCCACAGTGGAAGCCCATGAATGTATCTTTGATTGTATAAGTTCCGTGCTTTCCCTTGATTTCTTCATCGTAGATGTCCTGAGGAACAGTGTTGTTGATGTCCAGCAATGTAACTGTATCGTTAGAAACAACAGTACCGATGAACTCAGAAAGGGCACCGTAAATGTCAACTTCACAAGAAACCGGAATACCCATTTTTGTGAGGCGGCTGTTTACATAGCAGGGAACGAATCCGAATTGTGTCTGGAATGCAGGCCAGCATTTTCCGGCGATTGCAACGAATTCGCGGTAGCCGCGGTGAGCTTCGATCCAGTCAAGGAGAGTAAGCTCATACTGAGCGAGCTTTTCAAGAATCTCAGGCTTTTTGTTTCCTGCACCAAGTTCTTTTTCCATGTCTGCAACAACGTCTTTAATTCGTTTGTCGCCAGCGTGCTTGTTGAATGATTCGAACAAGTCAAGCTCAGAGTTCTCTTCAATTTCAACGCCAATGTTGTAAAGCTGTTTAATAGGTGCGTTGCAGGCAAGGAAGTTGAGCGGACGTGGTCCGAAAGAAATAATCTTAAGGTGATTCAAAGCATAAACTGCCTTTGCGATTGGTGCAAATTCGTGAATCATATCTGCACACTGCTCTGCTGTTCCAACAGGATACTCAGGAATATAAGCCTTGATGTTGCGGAGCTTAAGGTTGTAAGAAGCGTTGAGCATACCACAATAAGCGTCGCCACGACCTTGAATAAGTCCGCCATTTTTAGAAGTCTCTTCTGCAGCAGCACAGAACATTTTTGGACCATCGAAGTGCTTGGCAAGCAAAGTCTCAGAAATCTCCGGACCAAAGTTACCAAGGTAAACACAAAGGGCGTTACAACCGGCCTTTTTGATGTCTTCCAAAGCCTGGCACATGTGGATTTCTGATTCTACGATACAAACCGGACATTCGTAGATTTCATCTGCACCATACTTTTTTGTGTAGGCTGCAACAAGAGCCTTTCGGCGGTTTACAGCGAGAGACTCTGGGAAACAGTCGCGGCTGACAGCTACGATACCAATCTTAACTTTTGGTTTGTTATTAATCATTTTAATACCTCTTAAAAAAAGTTTTATATTTTATAGGGGGAAGTCTCCCCCTCGCTCGCACTACGTTGCTCGCTACCCCTTCGCGCGGGGACACCCCGCTACGCCCCGTTACTTGTCCTGAGCAATATCAATATTTTTGCCAGTCAAGCCGACGTAAGCGCCTGCTTTGGCTTCGCTTGATGCCGGATGAGCCAAAAGCCACTTGTTTCGGGCCCACAAAAGCTTGTCCTCAAAGTCACGAACTGTGATTTCCGGTTTTTCTGTGTTCGTGTCTTTTGGAAGGACGATTACTACGCGGAAGCCTTCAGAGACCTTTCCGTCGGCCGTAACGTCACAGCATGGAGCATAATGCAAAGTAGTTTCATAGACCTGAACGATTGTATTCGCAGGAGCACGGAAAGCCTGAACTTTCTTGGTACTCAGCTTGCCGTTTTCGATGTCAGATACAGTTGCAACCAGAAGAATGAAACTTTCTGCCGCAATATTTAATTCTGAACCCCGGTGGTACTCAAGACAGTTGAGTTTTGTGTTGAAGCCGTTGCAGTAGCCAATCTGAATCGGCATGCCTCCATAAACTCCGTCAGAAAATTCCTTAAAGACAGGAAGTCCTTCCAGATTTTTGTCCCCAGGTTCGTATACTGTAGAATCTTTGGGACAGGGAGTGACTTCAGCGAGTTTTTTGAGCAAATCATTTACATCGTAGCCGGAAATTACCTTTCCGTACTTTGCAAAAGACTTTGAAAAAACACTCTTGATTTTCATTGAATTGCACCTCCATGCATCAATTTGACGCAATTATATTTTATTTAACCGTTTTAGAGTATTTTATAATTATAATGCCGCCAGTTTTGCATAGCTTTCTTTAAGGGCAGGATAAAGCTCTGTATACATTTTATAGAACTTTTCATACTCCTTAGAGTTCTCTGCAATCGGATTTTGGGCTGGATTTGTCTTGATGACTTCCTTGCAGGCTTCCTGAACAGATTTATAGATTCCAGTTCCGACACTGGCCAAAATTGCAACGCCAAGAGCAGGACCTTCCTTGCTCACCACAGTTTTTACAGGGCAACCGTAAACATCTGCGAGCATCTGCCGCCACAAAGGGCTTGTTCCGCCGCCACCGCAGGCCAGCATGTCGTTGATTTTGACTCCCATACCGCGAAGAACCTCAACAGAATCCCGCTGACTGTAAACAACGCCTTCCATAACAGCCCTAAGCATGTGCTGACGAGTGTGCATTGCAGAAAGGCCGATGAAAGCACCGCGACAGTTCGGATCAAGATGAGGAGTACGCTCGCCCATCAAATATGGAAGATACAAGAGCCGCTCTGCACCGATTGGGATTCGCTCAGCCTGCTTGTCCATAAGATAATAAGGATCCTTATCAAGGCCTTTTGCGGCAACCATCTCATCTGAGCAGAAATTATCGCGGAACCATTTGAGTGAAAGTCCTGCAGCCTGAGTAACTCCCATTACATGCCATGCGCCCGGAACGGCACAGCAGAATGTGTGGACGCGGCCTTTCGGGTCGATTGAAAGCTTGTCTGTATGGGCAAAAACAACGCCGCTTGTTCCCAGAGTCGTAAATGCAATTCCGTCCTGAACAGTACCAGTACCGACAGCAGCGGCGGCATTGTCACCGGCACCGCCAACTACAGGAGTGCCAGCAGAAACACCACAAAGCTCAGCAGCCTGAGCAGTAACTTTACCCGTAATCTCAGGTGACTCGTATACTTTTGCAAGGAGAGACTTGTCGATTCCAAGCTTAGAAAGAACTTCATCTGACCAGCAGCGGTTTGGAACGTCCAGAAGCTGCATGCCGCTTGCATCACTCACCTCTGTGGCAAATTCGCCTGTGAGCATGTATCGAACGTAATCTTTCGGAAGAAGAATATGCGCACATTTTTCGTAAATTTCCGGCTCATGATTTCGAACCCAAAGAATCTTGCTTGCAGTAAAGCCTGTGAGGGCTGGGTTTGCAGTAAGCTCAATAAGGCGGCTTGCACCGACTTTGGCCGTAATTTCATCACACTCAGCGGCTGTTCTCTGATCACACCAGATGATTGAACGACGGAGCACGTTTCCGGCTTTGTCAAGCATGACAAGACCATGCATCTGACCGGAAATACCGATTCCCTTGATGTCCTTTGGATTGATTCCACTTTTAGCAATGACTTCCTTCATGCTGCCACAAGCTGCATGCCACCAGTCTTCGGGTGCCTGCTCAGCCCAGCCGTTCTGAGGCTGATAAAGAGGATATTCGATTGTTTTTGAGGCAATCGGTTGCCCATCTGAAGAAAATAAAACGGTCTTAGTTCCGCTTGTACCCAAATCTACGCCAATAACGTATTCCATCTATTTAAATCTCCTTTTTCAATACTGAACCACGTTCCATGAATTCACAGGGCATGTGAATCAATTCATTCGGCACAGGGAAACCAACCATGTGCTGAAGCAACAGATCCGCTGCCAGATTTGCAATTCCCTCTGAATCCTGACGAAAAGTCGTCAGTTTTGGATTCGTATATTCTGCTATATAATCATCATCAAAGCCCATGATTGAAAGCTCATCAGGAACTTTTATTTTTTTCTCGTTCACAAAGTTCAGGATTCCAGTTGCAAGAAGATCGGAAACCGCAAAAACCGCCGTCATTTCAGGATGCCTTGCATACAAGCGCTCAAATCCCTTCTGACCTGATTTAACGTTCCAGCCTTCACAAACTTCATTGTATGAAGGGTCAACAGGAATGCCTTTTTCTTTCATATACTGACAGAATCCTTCATAACGCTCTTTGGACGCATAAAAGAAACTGTCACTTGGGGCACTAAGAAATCCAATCTTTCGATGCCCCATGGAAGTCAAATATTCAGCAGCCTTGTAGCCTGCTCTTTTATTGTCGGAAATTATGGTGCAGATTCCTGGAATAACGGCATTTGTCGAAACACAGGGAATTCCCACTTTTCCTAAATCCTCAAGCTCAGCGCTGAATTTTGACTCTGCATTTATTATCGCTATGCCTTCTACCGAGCGAAATGCAGCATGCGCCCGGTAAGACATTTTAGTATGGCATGACAAAAATATGATATCGTATCCAGCAGCCTCAACATTTTCCTTGAATTTATTCAAAACAACAGAAAATACAGGATGACTGAATCCCCTCTGCATACTCGGATCATCATAAATCACACCGATGAGGTAAGTGCGTTTTGTGGCAAGGCTTCTTGCGGCACTATTCGGCTCATACCCCATTTCATTTGCCTTCTTCAGAATGAAATCCCTCGTTTTATCCGAGAGATGACCAGTTCCGTTCAGGGCCTTTGATACAGTCGGTGCAGAGACTCCAGTTGCAGCAGCTATATCATAAATCGTTATCATTTTGAATCCTTGTCAAAACCCGTATAATCAAAGTATTCAAAATCAGCAGCCTTTTTATAGAATTCGGTATCAACACAGAACATTCCGACGAAAGCACCCGTAAAGCCCATACCGCAGAACTCATCAGAAAGTTTTGCCGGCTCGCAAAGCGGGCGGATTTTTCGGAAATTCTTTCCGTCCTGAGACCAAGAGAACCAGCCGATATTGTGATCAACTTCAAGCCGCATCCAAACAGGGCCTTCCTTCAGTTCAATTTCCATGCCCTGCTGCCATGACTCAAAGCCAAGCTGCGGAGGCATGATTGTATTAACCTGAAGAATCTTTCCCCTTGTCTCGCTGTAACCAACAGTCAAAAGATACTGAGTTTCTTCATCATAACGATAAACCATTCCCGCATACTGCTGGAAATAGTCAGGCTCAAAATCAATTTTAGTTTCTGCCACAAACTTAAAGTCAGTCTGTCGGCGACAGAAAATACTCTGCTCGTAGAATGACCATGGTGACTGGCCACCGTACATTCTAAGCCAGCCCGGACGCTCCGTTATGGAATAGCGGCCTTCAGCAGGTGTACGCAAAGTTTTAAAATCAACAGGAATGCCTTTTTCAAATGTGTAATGATTCTTTCCCCAGCCTGGAGCATACTGCACCACAGGAGCAGAAACAGGAACATCAACATAATCCGGAGGAACATTGCTTAATGAACCGTCTGCCTGTTTTACATAGGGCCAGTCATCCTTCCATTCGATTTCAGCAAGGGCTGTCTCGCGACCAAGAACACAGTCTTCTGTTCCTGGAAGAGGACGTCCACAAAGATAAACTAAATATGTGCGTTTTCCATCAATAGAAGAGCACCAGCTGCCATGTCCAGCCTTATGAATTGAAATTTCATTGTCATGTCCCCATCCTGAAATAAGAGGATTCTGAGGGTGAAGTTCATAAGGACCTGTCACAGAACGAGAACGGCCAACAGTAAGAGCATGTTTATAATCAGTTCCACCTTCTGCAGCAGCAATATAATACCAGCCGTTGCGTTTGTAAAGATGAGGTCCTTCGACACCACCTATATCAGAACCTTTAAAAATCTTATAGCGTTCCTTGCCAAGAGTTTTGGTTTTTGGGTCGTATTCACGCATTACGATTCCAGAGAAAGAACGATAGCCAGTTTCACGATAATCCCATTCCATGTTGAGGTACCAGTGTTTTCCGTCATCATCATGGAACATTGAGGCATCGAAACCGCTAGCGTTCAAAAACACTGGGTCTGACCACGGACCTTCAATAGAAGGAGCAGTCGTGAGGAAGTTAGGACAATCTTTATGAGGACCAACATTCCAGTTGCGTACATTTGTATAAATCAGCCAGAACAAGCCGTCTGAATATGAAAGGCATGGCGCCCAAATTCCGCATGAGAACTTTTCTCCGTTCATATCAAGAAGACGCTTTTCTGAAAGTGGTGAAGGAACTGAATCCCAATGAACCAAATCTTTTGAACGGCTGATTTCAACACCAGGATACCATTCAAAAGTTGAATTCGCTATAAAATACTCTCCGTTTGCCATACAGATTGAAGGATCTGCATGAAATCCAGTAAGAATTGGATTATAAACACGAACTGTGCCAGGCTGTGCCATAGCAATCTCCTTAAAGTTTATTCTTTAACAGAACCCATTGTCAAACCACTGATGATGTAGCGTGACATGAATGCATAGAAAATAATGATTGGGATCAGCGATACCGCAATACCCAAATAAATTCCGCCGTATTCTGTTCGATAGATATCACCACGAAGCATCTGAACAAGCATTGGAAGTGTGTACTTTTCTGTGCTAGAGAGCAAAACGAATGGAGTCATAAAGTTATTCCATGATCCTACGAAAGCGAAGATTGCCTGTGTTGCAAGAGCCGGCTTAAGAACAGGAAGAATGATTCCGTTAAAAATACCAAACTCACCAGCACCGTCAATTCGGGCAGCCTCAATAAGTTCAAATGAAAGAACTGAATCCATGTATTGTTTCATGAACAAAACAGTAGCAGCAGAAGCGATGCTTGGAACAATCAAAGGAATGTAACTGTTCATGAGATGCGCTTTAGACATGAACTGAACAAAACCGATGAATGACAATGAAGCAGGAAGCATGATGAGCATCATGATGAGGTTCCAGAGAATTTGCCTTCCCTTGAAGCGATAAACATGAATGCCGTATGCAACCAGAGATGAAAAATAAACACTGAACAAAGTAACGAACATTGAGATTGTAAGGCTGTTCTTAAATCCCAATGCAAGCTTAAATCCTCGACCGGTAAGAATCTTCCAGTTAGCCATTGCATATACACTTGGGAACAAAGAGATTCCTTCGTTAATCTGAGCTGTTGAACGTGTAGCGTTAATAAGCATGAGCCAGATTGGTACTACAGCTACAAGACCGAAAACAATCATGAAAGCATAGATAACAAGCTGCTGAGTAAATTTTTGCTGCTGATAATTTTTCATTTTGCTACTCCTTTTCTATAACTTTTTGGAGCACGTTCTTTTATCATGTAGTTAATCAAGAGTGCAAGAATAATTGTAATAATAAACATACCGATAGAAATTGCGGCTGCATAAGAATAATCGTTACGTCCCTGGAAGGCTATGTTATACATATAAACAGCCGATGTACGAATCTTGAAGTCCGGCTCACCGTGCATACCAGTGATAAGGAAAGGAATATCGAACATCTGCATACCACCGACCATAGAAGTAATAAGAAGATAGAACATCATTGGACGAAGAAGCGGAACAGTGATTTTCCATGTACACTGCCATTCATTTGCACCATCAATAACGGCAGATTCATACAAAGACGGAGAAATTGCCGTAATAGCAGCCATAAGAAGAATCAAAGTCTGGCCACACCACATCCACCACTGAATGAAAGCAACAATAATTCGAGAAGCAGGAACACTTCTGAAGAAATTAAAGGCCTCTGAAACAATACCAATATTCAGAAGGAACTGGTTTACAGGACCAACAGGATATGCAAACAAACTGCGGAACAGAATAGCAACTGATGTCGCAGTAAGAAGGTTAGGCATGTAAAACAGAGCGCGGAACAGATTTTTACCACGCAGAGTGTATTTTGTATTAGTAAGCCATACTGCAAAGAGCAGGGCAAGTCCAAGCTGAGGAGCAAAGTTTAATCCCCAGATAATAAAGGTGTTTCCAACCGCACCCCAGAAATAGCGGTCTGAAATCAACTTCGCGAAATTTGCAACACCGATGATATTAAAATCAGTCTTAAGGCCGCGAAGGTCACCAAAAGACAAAAGAAAAGTGTAAATTGTCGGCCACAAATTAAAAATTAAAAATATGATGACAAATGGAAGGGTAAAAATATATCCGTATTTATTAAGCCTTTTTTGTACATCAGATTTTATCTTTTGCTGTGCATCAGATTTTACCATTTTTTTAACTCCTAAAGCGCAATCACATAGGCAATAAAAAGGGGAGTGTTTCTGAAAACGCCCTATAATTACACGATTACAGAAATACACTCCCCTTTTACGGCATTAGTGTACAGTCAGACTAGTATCCCATTGTTGTAGAAACCTGATCTTTGAAGTCTTTCAAAGCCTGTTCCTTTGTTTTTTCGCCGTTTGTATAAGCTGCAACAGCTTCGTTGAACAAACCTTCAATCTGCTGGTCAGAGCCCTGGATCAAGCTACCGTCGATACCTTTAGCCATTTCACAGAAATCTTTGTAGTGATTCTGTCCAGCGAGGTATGGATCAGAGAAGCTGTCTTTGAGAGCGTTCTGAACATTCAAGTTACCAACAGTATCGCCAGATGCTTTAGCATAGTTTGTAAGGAATGTGTCATCTGTTGTGAGATATTTGATCATCTCTTTAGCAGCGTTAGGATTCTTTGTACCTTTGTAAGCAGCAATCCAAGTACCACCCCAGTAGTAGTTAGCTGGTCCGGCACACATAGCCCAGTCACCTGCTGTGTCAGGAGCGTTCTGTTTAAGAACATAGTGGAGACCCCATGTTGGGAGAAGGTAGCAGAATACTTCGATTGGGTTACCTTTTTCGTCTTTAAGAGTTCCCTTCATACCAGCGAACCAACCTTCTGACCACTGACCAACTCGGCCTTCAAGATTGTTGTCATGGAGAGTCTTACACATATCCATGAATTTTTCCATAGCTGGGTCAATAACCAATTTGTCATTTACTACCCATGGCTGTTTGCGGGCACCTTTGTAAGGCATGAACATATCGCCTGTTGAAGAAACGATATCACATTTTCCGTTTGATTTTTCTTTAAGAAGTTTTGCTGTCTCTACGAATTTGTCGAGGTCAGAAACATACTTCTGTACTTCTGCTGGATCGTCTGTTCCGAGGTAAGCTTTTGCAAGGCTGCGGCGGTAGAACAAAGCACCTGGACAAACCTGCCAAGCCATACCATATACATGGCCATTGTAAGAACCTATCTTCATAGGATAGTCAGCCATTTTGCCTTTAACTTCTTCGTAAACATCATCAAGTGGGAGAAGAAGGTCAGACTCGATATATTTGCGAACGAAAGCGTTTTCCAAAGCGAAAACGTCTGGTGTGCCTGAACCACTCTGAAGAACAGGGTCAAGCTTGTTTGGGAACTGATCAGTTGGAGTCATTGAGTACTCAACTGTCATATCTGGATGAGTTGGTTTGTAGTAGTTGTTAATCATTCCTTCCAACTCGTCTGTGAAAGACCAAACTACCAGGTTTTTGCTTGCATCTTTTGTTGAAGCAGAGCCGCTGTCTTTTTTATTACAGCCAGTAGAAACCAATGCTGCAGCACAGAGCATTGCTCCAAGAATCAAGTTACTTTTTTTCATATTTCCTCCTAAATGTTTGAAAAAAAAGTGTTTTTGCGGCATGCAGTCGCCCAGAAAAATAAAAAACATAGGCAACCGCTTACCTATGTTTTTCAGATTACTCTTGAATAAAAGATTTGTCAAGAAAAAACTTTTAAAATCTGTAAATTAAAAAAAAACTGCGTTATTTTACCTATTTTTGATTTCAAGACCGTCCTTAAAGGCCTGGCCGACTACTTCACCTATAACGCGGTAAACATGAAATGACGCATCGTACATAATCGGCTGAAGTTTGCCAAAATCAACTTTTCCGTCCGTAAGGATCGACTCATCCGCCTGCTGGGAAATAATTTTACCGGTGAGCATTTCCCGTTTTTCGTCCCATTCCTTAACTTCACATTCAAGAACAAGAGGATATTCTTCTATTATTGGTGCATTTACACGGCTACTTTTATGGACATGTACGCCGGCCTTTTCGATTTTGTTGACGTTATTGCCGCTCTCAACACCAAAATAGTCCGAAATTTTCACGGTACTTTTTGTCGCAAAGGCTACGGTGAAAGCTCCTGTCTTTTTAAGGTTTTCGGTGGTTTTATGCTTTGCAAGGAACAGGGCTATTTCTCCATAGTCTGACTGAATTCCCCAGGCAGCATTCATGGCATTTGGAACACCGTTTTCATCGTAAGTACCGATGATAAAAACACCCTCAGGCACAATCACTGCTTTTTTTGAATCAAATTCCATATTTTTTTCTCCTTATTACATAATATAAGTTAGCGGGACTGTCTGATGACAGCCGAGCCGATTTTGAAACAGTTTAACCTACTTGTCCTGAAAATTACATTGCAGAATATTCAACATTCTATTTATTATATTTCACTTTACGCAATTTAACCTCATCACTATAATATACAAAAAATTAAGAAATCAACGAGGAAATATCAATGGAAAAGACAATCGCTTTGATTCCAGGTGACGGAATCGGTCCTGATGTTGTTGCAGAGGCTGTAAAAGTTCTTGACGCAGTTGCAAAAAAATACGGACACAAATGGAATTATACAAACGTTCTCGCAGGTGGAGCCGCAATTGACAAATTCGGTCATCCGCTCCCGCAGGATCAGCTGGACATCTGCCTTAAATCAGACGCAGCTCTGCTCGGTGCAGTCGGCGGTCCAAAATGGGACAATCTTCCTTCAGAAATCCGCCCGGAAAAGGCTTTGCTCGGAATGCGTGGCGGCATGAAGGTTTTCGCAAACCTCAGACCAGCCGTAATGTGGAAGCAGCTTAAAGATGCCTGCCCTCTCAAAGATGAAATCGTTGGTAACGGCCTTGACATCCTCATCGTCCGTGAGCTTACTGGCGGAATCTATTTCGGTGAGCGCGGAACAAGTGCAGACGGAAACACAGCCTGGGACACAGAAAAATATACCAGACCTGAAATTGAGCGAATTGTCCGCATGGGTTTTGAATATGCCCAGAACCGCCAGAAACGCCTTTGCGTTGTAGACAAGGCAAACATCCTCAACTCTTCACAGCTCTGGCGCCGTGTTGCCGAAGACGTTAAAAAAGACTACCCGGACGTAACTCTTTCTTACCTTTACATCGACAACGCTTCAATGCAGCTTGTCCGAAATCCAAAGCAGTTCGACGTAATCGCCACAAGCAACATGTTCGGCGACATCCTTTCTGACGAGGCAAGCCAGATTACAGGCTCAATCGGTATGCTCGCATCTGCTTCAATCGGTGACGGAACAGGCCCTGGCCTTTATGAGCCAATCCACGGCTCAGCCCCTGACATTGCAGGAAAAGACTTGGCTAACCCATTGGCAACAATCCTTTCTGCGGCAATGCTTTTGCGCTATAGCTTCAAGCTTGAGACAGAGGCAAAGGCAATCGAAAACGCAGTGAATGCAGTTCTGGACGCAGGCTGGCGAACAGGCGATATCGCAGGAAGCCAGATTGAGGAAGTTAAAAAGGCAGGCAAGCTCGTTGGAACAAAGAAGATGGGCGAACTTGTAGTAGAATGCCTCAACAAATAGCAGAGCAATCCTGGAAAGCACTTCCCGGCTGGCACAAGCCGGTCGGGAAGTACCCTGATTATTTTTTTCCCTGTTTTTTTTTCAATTCTATTTTACTTGTTATTGGCAGTTTTTTTATATAGAATATAATCGTATGAATAAGCAAGATTCTTTTGAGCGCATGGTCACAGGGATTTCTGACGAAGAAAGAATGAGCATTCTTGACCAGATGAAATCCGAAAACAACTACAAACCGGCATCCATTCATCCCGCCGAAGAGAAATTTGACGACTCACTGGAACCTTTTGAAGTAAAAATTAAGAAAGAACCGCTTATCCTGCGTTTTTACATCTGGCTTAAGTCAGTTCTTTCAAATACGACCCAAAACACGATATACAACGAATACAAGCTTTCTGAAATCGCCCACAACGTGCAGAAAAATTTCCCTGGAATCGTAGATTCAAAGCACGGCTACCTTCTTTCAAGTTTCTATCAGCAGCTTTCAGAATTAAAGGTATGTGCGGATTTTTTCCGTCCCTATGTAAATTCAATCGATGATAATGACGGTTCATTTTATGTTTTTCTGAGTTCATTTGTAATGAGCGCAGTCACGACAGAAATAACAACCACTGCTGATCCATATTCAAATCCTGTCACGCCAACAATCAAGCCAGACACCAGAAGCAACCTTTTGCGCAGGCTCGAAGACATATTTGACAACATTCCAGCAAATGAAAAAAAACAGATGTACGAGGCCGCCAAGGCAACGGAATGGATGAAGCAGTTTGTCAAGCTCCCCTTTGCAAGACTTCTGCTCATGTTCTCCCAGGAAGATTCCGCAGGTTTTTCCTGTCAGTTCAGCCAAATGGAAAACGAAATCGATTCTTTTGCCAGAATTATGTGCAGTTCCATTGAAATTCCTGACGAATTCATGGAAGCCCTGTACCTTTTTGCAATCCGAAATTCAAAGCACGGCAACGATGAGGAAGCCGGACGGGACGCAGGTGAATTTTTGGGCAAGGCTCATTCCAATCTTGGGCTTCTGCAGATGTTCGTTACCAGCATTCCGCTGCGTTCAATCGCCTGCCTGATTCATGCAGAATCACAGTGGAGGGTACAGAATTTTTCTGCCGGCGAAGACTGGTTTGTAAAGTACAAGAACACATGGAAGCGAATTTTCGATCGCAAATGGCAGGAATGGGAAAGCGACTGTAAAAAAGAAGCCCTTCTCACAACCCTTAAATTAAATTTTAATCTTGATGCTTTTCCCCGCTTCCCGGAGCGTCCATGGACAAATATTTGGGGCGGAGTGGATTTTTCTTACGACTCAACGCTGGGATTCCTGTACTGGTTCATGCACGAATCTTTCTCAGTGTGCGAGCTGGATTTAAAAACCCTGCTCGTGCAAGGTTCCTTCAATAAAAAAGAAAACTACACCCTCTTTTCTGAAAGTTTTTCTGCCATGGTGCAGCTATCCATTTCCTTTCAGGAACTTGACCGAAAGCTTTCTTTGCACGGTGAAGTAGGCAGCATATTCTACAAAATCCACGAAGAAGGCTCTCATACACTTCAAGCACAAAATAAAGTAGATCAAATGATGCGCGAACTGGAAAGCGACGTCAAAACACTGGTACACCGTTTCTGTGATAACGCCCGTGCCATAAATCAGGTTCTTTCAGGCATTCTCGGTCTTACAAAGGACTCCCGCTTTGACACAATCTCAAACCTCAGCAAGATGAAGGACAAAAACAACGAGCCTTTCGTCAAAAAAATCGAATCCTGCCAGGCTCTTATCGAAAGCGCATTGAATTTCGTAATCGATCTGGAAAATCTGGACAAAAAGAAGGCCAAAAATTAACGTTATTTCGATTAAAGCAAGCCTTGAACAGGCAAATTTGCAGGAGTCAAAATACAAGCACTTTCCCTTTTATTATAATGGCAGTCCCCTGGATTCAACTTTCGAAAAACATGCCCGCTGGGGAATGACACTTTTAAAAGCAGGCACAATGAGATTTCGCTGGAACGAAAGGAATGAAAACCGCACGACAAGACTCAAAGAAATCCTGACAGAAATAAAAAATCCGGTCTGCTCCGGGAACTGCTCAAGCTCAGAAGGACTTTGCGACTGTAAGCTTAAATCTGTTCCAATCGAGCTGATCCATTCAAAAATCGTCGTTGAGGCAAAGGAAGCTTGTGACACAAAAGGCTTACAGGGTGACGGAATCGTAACGCAGAATCCGCTTTTAGTTCCAACGGTCACAGTCGCTGACTGCGTTCCGATTTTTTTGTACGACAAGGAAACAAAGGCAACTGGTGCCTTTCACTCAGGCTGGAAAGGCACGGGAATTGCTGGAGCCGGTGTAGAAAAAATGATTGAATTGTATGGCTCAAAGCGAGAGAACATCTGTGCCGCAATCGGGCCTCATATCGGCAGCTGCTGTTATTTTGTGGATGAAAGCAGGGCTCAATATTTTACGGTGAATTTCGGAAGCAAGTGCATAAGGCCAGCAAAAGAATCTGATTTTTTTGAAAAGGAAAGTGACAGGGAGCTGATTAAAAAATTTCCATACCGTCTTTCACTCACGGAAGCAAATCTTTATGTGCTGAAAAATGCAGGCATCCGTGAAGAAAATATCGTAGTCGCCGAAGACTGCACCTGCTGCACAAAATTTGAAAACGGCCAGAATATTTTCGGCTCATTCCGTCGCCAGGCCGCATTCCTGCCGCAATCGCTCACTGCAGAAGAAAGAAGCCGGGCCATGTGTGTACAGGCAGCCTTCGTATTTATGGAAGACTAATTCTTGATTAATTTGTACTCGTTGTAAGCCAGAATAAAGGGGCCTACTCCTTTGGCGTCATCCTTAACGATAGGCTCGCTCAGGTAATAAGCAACTGTTCCGTCGCGGCGTTTGTTGTTTTCCGGGCCCAGGCCTGCAACCAGACAGATTCCGCCGAGCGAAAGAACTCCGCCCTCGGTTTTGAGATATTTGCCGCAGATTCCCTCGAATGCCTTAATTCCGGCTTTTCTGTAATTTTCTTCGTTTTTGGTGCCGGTCAAAATGCCCGTGCGCAAGCCTTTTAAAAGTGAGTAAGCGAAGATTGAAGTTCCAGACGTTTCAAGATAATTGCCCTCAACATTCGGAAGAGCGGGGAGCTGGTACCACATTCCGCTTTCGTGCTGAAAACGAAGCATTGAATCCTGCAAGTCAATGAACATGGCTTTGAGGTGATTCCAGTTGTCGCTGCCCTTGTCCGACGCGTGGTTCAAAGTGTCGAGCATTGCCATGCTGAACCATCCGAGAGCACGAAGCCAGTAGTTCTGACACAAGCCGGTGTTTTTGTCGCACCAGAAAGCTGATTTTGAACTGTCGAAACAGTGATAGTAAAGGCCGTCAGCCGGATTCTTCATTAATTTTTCGACATTGAAGAACTGATTGTAGATATCGTCCTTGTTTTTCCCGCCGTTGAAAGTTGCGTCATATTCCATGTAGAACGGCAAGCCCATATAAAGACCGTCGAGCCATACCTGATTCGGGTAAATCTCCTTGTGCCAGAAATTGCCTTCTTTTGTACGTGGCTGAGATTTTACCTGCTCGTAAAGCTTGTCGAGAGCGAGGCGGTATTTTTCTTTTTTGATGAGCGCATAAAGAGGGAAAAGATTCTTTCCGCCGTTGATTGAGTCGATGTTCCATTCTTCTTTATTAAAGCCGTCTATAGTGCCGTCGTCGCTGATGCGGAAATCCTCGTAGTAGTCAGCGAATTTCAGGAATTTTTCGTCTTTGCTGGTGTCGTAAAGCTCCAGAAGAGCCATAATCATGCAACCGTCGATGTAATCCCAGCCGGACTTTTTGCCAGCCCTGGCCTTTTCAATGTTCCAGACAGGAATTTCGGCAGTCGATTTTGTCATCAAATCTTCAATATATTGGTCGATTACTTTTGTATCCATATTTACGATGATAATGCAAAATGCAGAATCAAGTGAAGTTATCTTTTAGGATTATTCTTACATTGCTTTTCGTCTTGCTACCACTCATTATTTTCTATAAAATAGACCTTATGGCAGACGTAAAAACACAATTCAAATCACTTATCGCAGACGCAGTTAATGAAATCATAAAAGAAAAGAATCTTGGCTCTGAAAAAGTCGAGGCAGAAAAAATCGTAGTTCAGCCTTCTCCAAACCCAGAAATGGGCGACTTGGGTTCTCCAATGTTCATGTTCGCAAAATCCCTCCGAATCGCCCCACCGCAGATTGCTCAGGAAGTAGTAGCAAAAATCACAGGCAAGGCCGCAGGCTTGGGCGAGGTTCTGGCAGTTGGTCCTTATGTAAACCTCAAAATGGACAAGAAAGGTGCCGTAAAGTCAATCCTTACAAAAATCGAAACAGAGGGCGAGAACTTCGGAACTTTGGGCAATGACGGAAAACCGCACCTTGCCGGAAGCCGCATCATGATTGAGTTCTCTTCTCCAAATACAAATAAACCGCTCCACCTGGGACACATGCGAAACGACGCTTTGGGTGAGTCAGTCAGCCGAATCCTCAAAAAGGCAGGAGCCGAGGTCTGCAAAGTTGACCTTATCAACAACCGCGGAATCCACATCTGTAAGTCAATGCTCGCATACAAACTCTTCCACGAGAAAAACGGCGACACACCGGAAAGCCTGGGAATGAAAGGCGACCACTTTGTCGGTCAGTGCTATGTTGAGTTCGACCGCTACTTAAAAGGCGAAAAAGACAAACCAGAGACAGCCCACCCCGAAGCCCAGGAGATGGCAGAAGAAATGCTTCGAAAATGGGAAGCAGGCGACGAAGAAACCCGAAAGCTCTGGCAGACCATGAACGACTGGACTTTCAACGGCGTAAAAGAAACCTACGACCGCACAGGAGTCAGCTTCGACAAATTCTATTTTGAAAGTGAAACATACCTCAAAGGTAAAGACGAAATCCAGAAAGGATTGGAAAAAGGCGTATTCTTCAAGGCAGAGGACGGAAGCGTTCGCGTTGACGTAACCGAAGCCGTGGGCAAAGGAAAAGACGGTGAAGACCACGAAAAGGTTTTGCTCCGAAAAGACGGAACATCCGTTTACATCACACAGGACATCGGAACCGCAATCAGCCGCCACGACGACTGGGCTTTCAACGAGCTGGTTTACGTCGTCGCAACAGAGCAGAACTTTCATTTCAAAGTTCTCTTCTATATTCTTAAAAAACTCGGCTTTGACTGGGCCAACAAGCTCTATCACCTCGCTTACGGCCTGGTAAACCTTCCGAACGGACGAATGAAGAGCCGCGAAGGCACAGTCGTTGACGCAGACGATTTGATTGACTCGCTCCACGCAGACGCACTCAAAGCAATCAAAGAAAAAGGCCGCGAAGAAGAAGTGGGCAACGCATACGAAGTTGCAGAAAAGGTCGCTTTGGCCGCCCTCCACTACTATCTCCTTCAGGTCAGCCCGATAAAAGACATGGTTTTCAATCCGGAAGAATCTTTGAGCTTCAACGGAAACACAGGCCCATATTTGCAGTACATGGGAGCACGCATCGCTTCAATCTTGCGAAAAGCCGCAGACGAAGGAACAAGCCCGGCTACTCCTGAAAAGGCAGCAGTTCTTCTCAAAGCAGGCGAAGAATGGGACCTGGTAAAACGCCTTGGCGAATACCCGGAGACAGTGGCAAGAGCCGCAACAGCCAAAGACTCGTCAATCATGGCAAACTACATCTACGACATCGCAAAACTCTTCTCAAAATTCTACCAGCAGTGCCCGATTATGAGCGCCGAGACAAAAGAGCTCAAAGAAGCCCGCCTGGCCCTCGCAAAGGCAACTCTCAGAGTGCTCAAAGAAGCAATGGGACTGGTTCTCGTGCCGTATCTGGACAGGATGTAGTGAACAAAAATTACCTCCTGTAATTTTTGTTCAAACGAGAAAATTCTGTTCACTAAAGGTAAAACAGAATTTTCTCTCTTTGCTTTTTCGCCACATCCGTGTGGCGCATTTTTTTGGAGCAATTATGAAATTCCTTGTTTTATCCGACATCCACGGAAGCGCAGAGAGCCTAGAAAAAGCCCTTGCTTCCTTTGAAAAAGAATGTGACGCCATTATCATTTTAGGCGACTATCTCAACCACGGCCCGCGTAACCCCCTTCCACAAGGCTGGGACACCAAACGCACCGCGGAACTTTTGAACGAGCGCAAAGAAAAGCTTATCTGCGTGCGCGGGAACTGCGACAGCGAGGTTGACGAAATGCTGCTCACCTTCCCCTGTCTTAACGCCTATAGTACAATCGCACTTCCCGCACCAAACGGAATCCGCCGGCTCTTTTTGCACCACGGCCATCTTTACGACCGGGCAAAACTTTCAAGCTGGCTTCCAAAAGGCACAATCGTTCTGAGCGGCCACAACCACGTTACCTCAATGGAAGAAGAAAACGGTCTTTTTTACTTTAACCCGGGGTCAATCTCGCTCCCAAAATCTGACGACGGCAAAACATGCGGGATTCTTGAAGTTGAAGGCGACAGCGTGAAAGTAAGTTTGTATAATATAGAAGGGAATCTGATTCGAGAGAGAGAATTTTAATCCATATTCTGAAGCTCAATGGCAATTTCTTCCATTTCGCGGTCGGTCATGGCGATTGTCTCTGCCACGCGGAAAAGTTCCCGCCTTATGCTTTCCGGAACCGCCGTATTTGTCTTGTAATGAAGCTCATGCTCAAGGCAGGCCCAAAAATCCATGGCAATGGTTCGAAGCTGAATCTCAACCTTAACATGATGAGTAGCTTGTGAAAGATAAACAGGCACCTCGATTACAAGATGAAGGCTTCGGTAGCCGGATTCCTTTGGATTTTTGATATAGTCCTTTTCTTCAAGAAGAGTGATGTCAGGCTGCTTTAAAAGCATGTCCCGCACGCTGTAAATGTCAGAAATATAAGGGCAGATTACTCTCACGCCTGCAATATCGTGAAGGTTTTCCACCATCGAGTCAAAAGTAACCGGAAGATTCTTTTTTTCAAGTTTACTTGCTATACTCTGAGGTGACTTGACCCTGGATTTTACCGTTTCAATCGGATTTCGCCTGCCAGAAACTTTGTTTTCCTTGTTAAGTATGTCTAATTTTGTCTCAATCTGCTTTATTGCGCTTTCATAAACCATCATTATCTGCTGGAATTCAAAAGCCATCTTATAAAAGTTGTCGGGATTGCTCAGCAATTCCTTATTTATCACCTTCGGCAAGTCCCCGTCAGGAACATTTTCGGATGCAAGTTCATCTATATTCAAAATAAAGCCTCGTAATTAAAAAGCACGATATTTTTGTGCGCCAAAAACTCTCTTCTATATGATAAACAAAATATAATGAAAAAAGTTGCAGGTCGACAAGAAAAAAAAACGGAACCAGGAAGTAAAACTACCAAAGTCCCGTAAAAATTCAATAATTGTGCAATGCCAATCCGACACGGCCAATTACATGAGTTTACTGAATTTTCGCTCCAAGTCCTTAATCAGCTTGTACTCAAATGAATCCACAAGCGCGATATATGAAGCTTCAATTACGTCGCTTGAAACGCCCATCGTTGCCCAATGTTCGTCTCCATCGCTTGATTCAATCAAAACACGAACCCGGCTGGCCGTAGCACCCTTTCCGTCAAGGACACGGACTTTATAATCAGTAAGATGAATCTGAGCCACATTCGGATAAAACTGCTCCAGAGCCTTTCGCATGGCAACATCAAGCGCATTTACAGGACCGTCACCGTCACCCGCGGTCACGACAACCTTTCCGTCAACATCAATCTTGAACTGGGCAAATGCGCTCTGATCATCTGCAAAGCGCGGGAATTCACCGCTTGTCTTGTAATAATGAAGATTATAGAACGGCTGGTACTTTCCGATAGCCTTGCGCACAAGAATTTCAAAGCTTGCGTCCGCGCCCTCAAACTGATAGCCGGCGTGCTCAAGTTCCTTAACGCGATTGACAATCTCTGCGACAATAGGACTTGATTTTGTGAGGGTTTTGTCGAATTTCTGAACCTTCTCGACAATCATGCTCTTGCCGGCGACTTCACTCATAAGGAAGACGCGTTCATTTCCAACGCTCTCAGGAGTGACATGCTCGTATGCAAACGGATTTTTGATAACGGCATCGATATGCATTCCTGCCTTGTGTGCAAATGCGCTCGCACCGACATAAGGCATTCCGGCATCAAGGGCAATGTTCGTAATTTCAGCAACCCGCTTACAAATCGGAGTGAGATTCTGCATATTTTCAGCAGGAATACAAGAGCAGTCCATTTTGAGCTGTAAGTCAGCAATAATAGAAGAAAGATTTGCGTTTCCAGTGCGCTCACCAAATCCCAGAAGAACACCCTGAACGTGAGTTGCCCCAGCCTCAACGGCAAGCAAAGAATTTGCGACCGCACAGCCAGAATCATTGTGAGTATGCACGCCAATTGCAGCAATTTTACCAAATCGGGCTGTCACATCTTTGGTCATGTTGTAGCACTGCATAGGGAGCATTCCGCCTTTTGTCTCGCACAGACACAAAATCTTTGCACCGCCCTCAACAGCCGCCTCCAGGCACTTCATAGCGTAGTCCGCATTTTCGTTGTAGCCGGTAAAGAAATGCTCGGCGTCAAAAATAACTTCCTTATTATTGGCCCTCAAAAATTCAACCGTCTCACGAATCATCTCAAGGTTTTCTTCGAGAGTGGCGTGAATGATGTCCGTTACCTGAAAATCCCATGTCTTTCCAAAAATACAGACAACATCAGTTTCGGCAGCAAGAAGACTCTGCAAATTGGCATCCTCGCTGCATTTAATGCCCTTTCGCCGAGTTGAGCCAAATGCGACAATTTTGGAATTGGCAAGCTTAAGTTTTTTAGCCTCGGCAAAAAATTCCATGTCCTTTGGGTTGCTGCCTGGATTTCCAGCCTCAATATAAGCAACTCCCAGTTCATCCAAAGCCTTAACGATATTAATTTTATCCTGTACCGAGTAAGAAATGCCCTCGCCCTGAGAACCATCCCGCAAAGTAGAATCAAGAATCGAAATCTGTTTCATATAAATCTCCATGGGGCTACGGCTGACGCCGTCGAGCTTTGCGTGGTTCCGCTTACCGCTTCATTCTTCCACTCCCTTACGGTCGTTTCAGAACGGCTGACGCCGCCACTCCAATCTCTAGCCCGTCTTAATCAGGCAAATATCTTGCCCTGTTGTTGTCAGTCTCAAAAACATCAATTGCGTACAAATACGCGCTCTCACCATCTGTTTTCTTTAAACCTGGAATCAATTCGATAATTCCGTCGTAGATGTACATCGCAATTCGCTCCGCGCTGGGATTCTGATCAAAAAAAGCAATGTCGTTCAGATTCGTATGGTCGAGCTTTTCACAAACAGCCTTCAAAGCCTTTTTTAGCTCAGTAAAATCAAGGAGCATTCCGCCCTCATCAAGATTCTTGCCTTGAACATGAGCATAAATCTTGTAATTGTGGCCGTGCAGATTCTCGCACTTTCCGTGATAGTCTCGCAAAAAATGAGCCGCTGCAAAATCAGCCTTAACACGAACTTGAAACATGGAAGAAATTATAGCAAAAATATTAAAAAATTAGAAGACCAATAAAATAACTCTTCAAGCTGACACCCGAAGAGTTATTTTATTTGAGAAAAAATATTTTTCTAAAGAGCAAACAGTCTTTAACGGACTATTTCAATGCTGCAGAGATTCGCTCAAGAACCTTTTTGCGGTCAAGAGGTTTTACGATATAGTTCTTTGCTCCGAGAAGAAGTGATTTTTTAACCAATTCTTCCTTACCAAGAGCAGAAACCATAACGACGCGTGCATTTTTATCAAAAGCAACAATCTGCTCAAGGGCTGTGATTCCGTCCATGCGCGGCATTGTAATATCCATCGTTACCAAGTCGATGTTAGGACAAAGTTCCTTGTATTTATCAACACCGTCCTTTCCGTCTACAGCTGTAGCAACGACCTCATATCCTTCACTTGTGAGAATCTGACCAAGCTGCTTTGCGACGAACATAGAGTCGTCGACAACAAGTACGCGGATTTTTGTTCCGTCGGCATTCATGCCCTCTGGCGGACGCTCATTGATTGAAGGAAAATCCTGTTTTGTTTTCATTTTAGCACTCCTTATCCTTATTACATGCGTTCGCGGATTGCGACGTTAACTTCAATTTTACCACATTCAGTGATGAGAGGAACAATAAGTGCCTCTACACTGTTTGTATTGCCACCACCAAGAGCAGCAATTTCCATCTTTTCACCAGCAAAAAGAGCCGGTGGAGTAAGGTCAAATTTAAATCCAAGCTCGTGCAGTTTTGTAACAGCCTGAGCCGTGATGAGGTTTGCAAGTTCGCTGATTGTAGCTTTTGCAAGTTCATCAAATTTTGTAAGCGTTTCACCGTTCATTGCAGAGGCAATGTTCAAGGCTGTCTCAAAAGTCATGTCGAAAAGAACGCGACCTTCAACATCTCCAGCAAGACCAACAAGGGCTGCAACACCCATTACAGGCATGGCAGTTGATTTGAGATACAAATCACCGCGTGTTACGGTGGCGCCACCAAGCACTTCTTTCAAAATCTGATATGAAGTCTCTACAAATGGGTTAATGTACTCTACTCTCATGAGTTTTTACTCCTGTATTATTTTTTCTATTTCTTTCCAAAAATAGTTATTGCTCCAACTTTTGTCGCTGACCATTTCGGATTATCTTCGAGAGATTCGTTCTGACCAAGCATGACAATGCCGTTTCCTTTGAGTTTTTCATAGAACTCTGAGACAATAGTCTGTTGGCTAGGCTCTGGAAGGAACGATAAAACATCCCTGGCGAAAATTATATCGCAAGATGGCAAGTTATTGGTGTTTGCACAGTCGTGATATTCAAACAAAATGCTGTCGCGGATTTCAGGAATAAAAGTGAAATCCCCGTTGGCTTTTTTTGTGATATACGGTGCGTACCAATCATTGGCAACATCAGCGGGAACAGCAAGCAATGGCGCGTTAGAAATACTGAGCAAATCCACTTCATGGGCATAGATTCTGATTTTTGCCTCAGGATAACGCTTTTTGAGGATACAGGCCAGGGAATAAGTTTCAGGACCTTTTCCACAGCCAGGATTCCATACTACAATTTGTTTTGCGGTATTGTCAGGCAAAGACTTGAAGATTGAATCTGCATAAGCTTTGTCCCACCATGTACCGCTGAATGGAGAATAGAATTTTTTGAGGAAGACGTCAGCATCAGCAGGATTCTGGAGCTGAGTCTTGCCCTTTCCCCTCTCTCCTTCCCATTCTTTATAACGGTTCTGCATCCACTTGTCATTAAGAGCAGAAGCAGTGAATTTTCTCATTGAGACCAATGAATCTACAATGAAGGAATAGTCAACCTTTTCTTCTTTTTTGGGTGCAGGAGCGGTCTGTTTTTTGCTGCTGCCACCTGCAGGAGCCGAAGCTGCAATTCGGGCAGACATTTCCTTCATTACTGCATCTTCGGAAGCCTTATTGTCAGTCTTTGAGCCAAAGATTTTATCAATGTCAAGAAGAACATAAAGCCGGTTATTTACTTCTACAACACCCTGAATGTATTTGATGTTAATGTCACCAAAAAGAGGATGAGGAGGATTGATGCTTGATTTTTGAATTCCGACAACCTTATCGATTTCATCAACTACGATACCGAAAGTAAGTTCACCGATTGAAACGATAAGCATATTTTCAAGCGCATCATACTCTCGTTCCGGCATTTCAATATTGAAGAAGAGCCTCAGGTCAACAATAGGAATGATGTCGCCACGAAGGTTATAAACGCCAAGTACAAAAGGCAGGGCATTTGGCACGTAAGTAAAACGGCCAGCCTTTGCAATTTCCTTGACCTTCATGATATCGATTGCATAATCCTTACCTGCAAGAGAGAATGTGACCATTTTATAGTCAACAACGACCATATTGTCCTGCTTGGGAGTTTCTGCAGAATCCGGACCGGCAATATTCTGAATGTTTCCTAAGCTCTCTTTAAGAACGGAGTTGATAGAAGGCTTTTCTGCTGTATTTTCCATGAATCTTCTCCTTAGTCCTCTATATTTGTTTCCTGGCGAGCCTGAATTTCCTGACGAACACCAAGTTCAAGCAGCTGAGTGACATCAATGATAAGGGAAACTGAACCGTCACCCAAAATTGAAGCACCTGAAATTCCCGGCGACTGAGTAAACTGATCGCGCAAAGGTTTGATTACGACGTCTTCCTCGCCAATAAGATTGTCAACCATGACACCGATTTTTTTGTCCTGTGAGCCAACAATTACAACAAAACAATATTCGCCGTCTTCATTGGTACGGATGTTAAAGAGGCGGCTCAGACGGAGCACGCTGATTACTTCATTTCGGACATTCAAAACTTCATGATTGTCAATTGTATTAATCTCGGACTTTTTGACCCGGACGCTTTCGATTACCGACGCGATTGGAATCGAGTAAACTTCACGGCCGACACGTACAAGTAAGCCCTGAATAATTGCAAGCGTAAGTGGCAGACGGATTGAGAACTTAGAGCCTTTACCGTGCTCGCTGGTAACCTGAATGGTACCGTTAAGTTTTTCAATCATGGTTTTGACGACATCAAGACCTACACCACGACCAGAAACGTTGGTAATTTTTTCTGCTGTTGAAAAACCTGGCAGGAAGATAAGCTGAGCAGCTTCCTGATCAGAAAGGACTTTGCTTGGGTGAATGAGCCCCTTATCAATAGCCTTCTTTTTAACCTTCTCTACATTGATACCGCCACCGTCATCAACTACATCGATTACAATGCTGTTTCCTTCGTTGGCAGCCTTAAGAAGAACAGTACCAGTTTCATCCTTGCCTGCATTTTTACGAACTTCCGGAGACTCAATGCCATGGTCAACAGAATTTCGCACACAGTGCATGATTGGATCCATAAGATCGTCAACTACAGTTTTATCAAGCTCGGTATCTTCACCTTCAAGAATCAAATTAACCTTTTTACCCAAATCTTTCTGCAAATCACGAACCACACGAGGGAAGCGGTCGAAAACCTGACTGATCGGAACCATTCGGATTTTCATGATACCTTCCTGCAATTCGCCGGTAATGCGACCAAGGTTCTGGGTAGAAGAATGGAATTTTGAATTCAAATCCTTGAAACGATTTTCGAATGCATCAAAAATTGTAGCGATGTCACCGAAGTCGTTTGTAATGTTTGTCTTAATGTCTTTGACAGCAACGCCGTTCTGGATTTCCTCAAGATACTGAGGAAGCTGCTCGAACATGCGGCGAACCTTTTCTTTGTAAGAAGAATCCAGGTTCTGGAACTGAATGAGCATGTCCGCAAACTGCTGCTGACTCTGATTGAAAGAAGCCTTTGTAATGACGGTTTCCGAAACCAGATTCATAAGGTTGTCGACTCGCTTTGAATCTACGCGGAGAATAGTGCTCTGCTGGGCATGACCCGTTGCCGGTGCAGTTTTGGCAGCCGGTTTAGGAGCTTCCTTTTTGCCAGCTTCGGCAGCAGGAGCTGCAGGCTGAGAAGCAGCTGGAGCTGGAGCCGACTCAACTTCGTCTGCCCCGGAATTGCTTGCAACTGCATTCGTAAGGTTCTGAGCGTCAACGCTTAACGTAACGTCATCAAGGAAAGCAGTGTCTTCGAGCTGTTCTGCAGTATTATTGGAAGCCACAAAATAAACTACATCCTTATGGAATTCATCTTCATAAAGGGCATCAAAATCAGGAATTGTCTTGAGAACTGTACCGCATGCCTTGAGGGCCGCAAATACCTGAATACCGCCGACAGAATTCATAGGATTGCTTTCATCAAAAGTAACCGCGACAGACCAAAGCTGCTGTCCGGCTTCACACCCCTGCTTGAGCTCTATAAGCTCATATTCAGAAAGGTTGACGGAAGGTGCGCTTGCGGGAGCAGAAGCAGCCGCTGCCGGAGCAGCCTGTGGCTTAGGAGATGGAGAAGGAGCCGCAGTTTTTGGAGCCCCGCCGCCACTGGCAATCATTCCGCGGATTTTTTCGGTAATTTCGTCTACGCTTTCGCCATACACCGAACCGTTTTTACGTTCTTCCAGCATGGCTTTGATAACGTCAAGCGCCGTCAAAAGCGTATCAACAATATCTTCAGTAACTTTAATCTTGTCAGAACGCACTTCGTCAAGAAGGTCTTCCATTGTATGTGCAAAATGTGCAATCTCACTGAATTCAACTGTAGCCGAATTTCCTTTGAGGGTATGTGCTGCACGGAAGATTTCATCAATGGCGTCATGGTTATTAGGGTCGTTCTCGATAGCCAGAATATTGCTTTCGAGGTTGTCGACCATCATTTCAGACTCAGAGAAATAGTCTTTTAACAATTCTTCGTTTGTAGCGTCAAGATAATCACTCATACTATCTATTTTAACCGTAAGTTTTTCAAAGTCAAGTAAAAAAAAGATTATTTTAATATTAGAGGTCTGCAAGCATTTTTGCAAGCAGGCAGACTCCTTCCACCATAGCCTTATGCTCTTCTGGAGCAATACGCGCATAGAGAGAATCCGGAGTGTCACCAGGAAGAACAGGAACCCTTTTTTGAACAAGGATTTTACCGGTGTCACAGCCTGAATCAACAAGATGAACCGTGCAGCCGCTTTCCTTTTCACCAGAGGCGATTACAGCCTCGTGAACGTTGTGTCCCCACATTCCGACACCACCGAATTTTGGCAGCAAAGCCGGGTGAAGGTTTATGATTCTACCTGAATATTCCTGAATTATTTTGCCGCCAAGAACAGAAAGGTAACCCGCAAGCACAATTGCTTCTATATTATATTCTCGGCACAGGCTTAAAATTGCGTCACTGATTGCAATTCTTTTTGTGTCCCGGTCAGCCTTTTGAGCTTCTTCCCTGCCAAGTACAGAAAAAGGACTTCTGACTTCCGCAGGAATTCCGGCATTTTTGGCACGCTCAAGGGCGTATGCATTCTTCGTATTTGAAACGACGAGGGAAATTTGATAGGGGCAGTCCGAATGGGACTTTTGATAATCAATCAGAGCCTGAAGGTTTGTTCCGCCCCCACTTACTAAAACAGCGATTTTCATTCCTTCATTCTACATTATTAAGACACTTTATAAAATACCTTGCCGTTTTATCACTGGGCCGCCCTTCTGAAAGTTTTTTAAAGATTGCCAGTGACTTTTCCCTTTCTCCCTTTTCAAGCAGACTGACAGCCTGATTCCAGTAATTGGCATAGTTCCAAAGGCGGTCATCATCAGAAGAAAGCGAGTCAAGAATTTCATAGGCTGAACATGACTTGTCAGAATCAGATTCAAGTTTTCGGATTATATATGCATTTTTTACGGAATCACAGGCTTCTTCATTTAAAAGCACGCCCTTACATTCGAATTTTTCAGCACAATTCTTGATTTCAAGAGCCTTTTTCCATGTTTCATCTGCAATCCTATAGGATTTTTTGGCTTCACTTCCCATGCAGGCACAAAATCCCTCACCAGTCCAAATTCCGGCATCTATCGAAAATTTAAAGCCATTATGATTCAGTATAAAGAAAGCCGTATACAGATCATCATTCATTCCGTCAGGTTTCGGTGACTGAGGAAGCGTCAGAATATCAGCATTTACACTTTCTTCTTTTTCTTTTGCGGCAAGAGCGGCTTTTACGGCAGAAAGACAATGACTTTCACAGGCAATCGGGGCGCCAAAAAGGGCAAAAATCAAGTCATCACGGTAAGACTCAATAAGGCCGAAATTTTCAAGGACTACAGCTGAAATCTTCTCAAAATAATAATTGACAAAGGCGACAAACTGACCGTCCGTTAAAATTTTACGGAGCAAAGAGCCTTCCCGAATGGAAAGGGAAAGCACAGAAATTTCAAGTTTTTCCCCGTCAGTTGAAATCAGCGCCGCTTTTGATGCAATTTTCTTAAGGACTTGAACAGGCATGCACTGAAGGAAACTATCGGAAATATGGCGCCGCAGAATTGATTTACGGACAAGGCAAAGAGCCAGAGTTAAAATCAGGATAAAAACAAGAAGCAAAAAAGCAGCTATTCCGGCATACAACAAAGGAAGCTTGTCAAAAAAGTCTTCGCTCAAAATCATGCCGGCAAGAACATAAGATTCCAGCGACCTTGGAAAATGCTGTTCAAAGGGACTTTTTGCAAAATCAGCCGTCAAAGAAGCCGTCAGGGCAAATACGCAAAGAGAATCTGACAGTTTTTCAGCAGCTTTAGCCCTCAAAGTCTCCAGCTCAGAAAAAATCTTCCTGCAATCAGAAAACATGTTCCGGATAAAAGCTCCGTCTTCCTCAGAAGAAAGAGCCTCCAGAAGAAGCCTTTCCTGCCGCCCTGAAAGATAATGGGTCATCATGGAATAGAATTTTTTCTTATAAGAGCGGTAACATTCAAAGTCATCTTTTGAGTCACGGCAAAGGGCATAAAGTTCCACGGGATTTTCACCTTCAAATTCACCGAAAAGACCTTGTTTTTCCATTATGGAAATGCAGTCAAAAAGTTTTTCTTCGAGCTTCAGAATGTCATATAATTCAACAAAAGAAATCTGTCTGTAATTTTCACGGGCTTCTGCAGGAAATTTCAACAAAACAGAAGCGTCCCGGCCGCATGGAATCTTTACACTCCGACCGTCACAATCAAGAAAAAGAGTTTTTTCTGAAATTCTGATTTTTTTGACCCCAAGCCAGTCTGCACAGGAAGCCAAAGCCGGATCCGAAAAATATTCACCGTTCTTTTTTACAAGAAGCTGCTTTTTTTCGTGGCCTAAAGCGATGTTTCCAGCCAGAAAAGCTTCGCCCTTAAAACTTGTCAAAGGCAGGCCAAGAGGAAAGAAAAAATTTTCAAGTTCAGGACATTTCAGCCCGCCAAAAAAATCCTTGCGCCAGGGAATAAGAATTTTAATGCCAAAAATGGAAAGCTGTTTTTCACCAGGAAGCAAATTTTTTTGAACGAGCGAATCGATTTTTACAAGAGGATTTTTATTATTAAAGTCACACAGAAAGGATTTTGCCCCAAGTTCCTTGGAAAGAAGGAGACTTTCATTTAAAATACTTAAAAACTTTTCTGAATCTGTGGAATAAATTCCGCTTTTAGCAAGAAAATCGTCATCAACACGAACAAGAAGAAGGGAATCGTTGCATGAAGAAGGAAAAAATTTCTGCAAAAGCAGGTTGATTTTTTGATTGACAGAAGTATGGAATAAAAGGAAAGAAATTCCGACAGCGAAGAACAGCGCTGCAAGAGCGACAAACTTTTTCATACTTCATTGTCGGAATTTTTTATATATTTTTTATATGTTAGATAAGCTTTGTAGCCTCGTGGCTGCCCTTGAGGTCTTCACCCAGGTCTTTTGTGGCAGCCTCAACGTGACCGATTTTGTAGGCTTTGAGAGGAACTGCCCCGGCCTTTGTGTAAGGCTCAGTCTCAAAACTTGCGGCCTTTTCGTTGAAGCGGGCGATGATTGCATCCGCATCGCTTGCTTTGACAGCAAGAATGAAACCGATACCCATGTTGAATGTGCCCCAAACGCCTTCGCTGTCTGCCCCCCGGCGAATAAGCTCGTCAAAGATTGCCGGCTTTGGCCATGAATCTTTTTTGATAACAGAAACAAGGTTCTTGCCCTTTGCGTACATGCGCGGAACATTCTCGTAGAATCCGCCGCCAGTGATGTGAACCATGCCGTGAACACTCTCGCCGAATACAGAAAGAACGTCCATTACAGGACGTACGTAAATGCGGGTTGGTGTAAGAAGAACTTCACCGATTGTTTTGCCTGCAAAAGGAGTATCGAAGTCAGAAACAAGCTTTCGGACCAGAGAATAACCGTTTGAGTGGCAGCCAGTAGAAGAAAGACCGATAAGAACGTCACCGGCTTCGATTTTGGTGCCGGTAATCATTTTTTCTTTGTCGCCGACACCAACGCCGAAACCTGCCAGGTCATATTTGCCTTCATCGTAGAAACCAGGCATTTCAGCAGTCTCACCGCCAAGAAGGGCACAGCCGGTGTCAACACAGCCGTCTGCAATGCCTTTTACAAGCTGACCTGCAACTTTTGCGTCCAGTTTGCCACATGCAACGTAATCAAGGAAGAAAGAAGTCTGAACGCCAGAGCAGAGAATGTCGTTTACGCTCATGGCAACACAGTCAATGCCAACTGTGTCATATTTTTTAAGCTGGAAAGCAATGTCAAGCTTTGTGCCGACACCGTCAGTTCCAGAAACCATTACAGGATTTTTAAGTCCTTTTGGAATCTCGAACATGCCGTTGAAACTGCCCAAATCAGTGAGCAGGCCCGGAATGCGGGTGCGTTTTGCATGAACTTTGTACTCGTTGACGGCATTATAGCCTTCTTCAACATCAACGCCAGAATCTTTGTAATTTACTGCCATTTCTTTACTCCAAAAGGAAGAGATTTTATGCGGTTATTATAGTAAAAATCAACAATGGGGGGAAGTCTCCCCCAACGGGCACATTTCATTGTGCCCTACCCCCTCTGCGGGCTTCAAACGCCAGCCCGCAACGCCCGCTTTTTACAGCTCCACGTCAAGGCCGTCTCTGGCGGCATTTTCCGCAAGCTTTTTGCGGAAGGCCTGGAGTTTTTCTTTTAACTCCGGATATTTAATAGAAAGAATTTCAACTGCCAGATAAGCCGCATTCTTTGCGCTGTTGATTCCAACCGTGGCAACAGGGATCTGCGGCGGCATCTGTACTATAGAAAGAAGAGCGTCCATTCCGCCCAGACCATTTGAGACTCCCGGATTTACGCATTCAAGGGGAACACCGATTACAGGAATCGTAGTGGCACCGGCAATAACTCCTGGAAGAGCGGCCGCAAGACCTGCACCTGCGATAATAACCTCATAACCTTCAGATTCAACCTTTCTGACAGTCTCATGAAGAAGCTGGCCTGCACGATGAGCCGAAAGAATGAAAGCCTTATAGTCAACACCGAATTCCTTGAGAACCTCGGCAGCCTTTTTCATGGTGCCAGAGTCAGATTTTGATCCGAAAAAAATCGCAACTTTCATAAAATACCTCGCGCAAAGAGAGTATCATAAAAGAGGAATATTGAAAATTGAAAAGCTGTATTTTTTTCTTTCTTTTTATAGATTTCTGCCATATACTAAAGTCATGCCGATAATCTCAAACCAAATGAACGTTTTTTGCGAAATTCACTTTATCTTCCGGGAAAATTCCATCATTCTGCAAGGGGATTCCCTTCCCGACGAAAAAACAGTACGCCGCTGCTTCGAAATGAATGTTGCCGAAGACTGGTTTGCAGAATTTGAATACGGCTATTCCGCCATGCAGCTCGAAAAGGACACGCCGAATCCTTCCGGATGCACGGACATTCCCCTCAGGGAATTCTTCCACAGAATGTCTCAGAAAGACCGCATTCAGGAATTTCACAGCATCACGGACGAAAATAAAAAAATTTCCGGTGCGGAACTTGCGGGTCTTGCAGCAAGGGCAAAAGGCCTTTTGAATTTCAAAAATGACAGACGTTTCTGTGCAAAATGCGGCGGAGTCCTTGAAGACGACAGACACTACACGGCCAGAATCTGCCAGCACTGCAAAAAACAGTATTTTCCGCAGCTGGAACCGGCAATCATCACGCTGGTAAGCAAAGGTGAAGAAATTCTTTTAGCCTCACACAAAAACCGCAGTGACGGAATTTATTCCTGCATAGCCGGCTTCGTCGAAATGGGCGAAACAATCGAAAATGCAGTTTACCGCGAAGTTCTCGAAGAAACAGGAATCAAAGTCAAAAATATCCGCTACGTGGGCAGCCAGTCATGGCCCTTCCCGGATCAGCTCATGCTTGCCTTCCGTGCCGAATACGATAGTGGCGAGATCACCATCCAAAAAGAAGAGCTCACCGACGCCCAGTGGTTCAAAAAAACAAGCCTGCCCAGAACGCCTTCTCCAGGCAGCATAGCCTACAATCTAATCAACGGCATGTTTGATTAGCACTAAACTTTGTTTTTATACGTAAAAATCCACTCTCCTGTACCGCCACATCCGTGTGGCGATTTTTTAAATTTTTCTTCACTTACATTGCCCAAAATCGAATTTCTTTTGCAATAAATATACAGGGAATGTCGGAAAGGCCGTTCGCTGAGCGGAGCCGAAGCGAACATAAAACTGCCGGGCCGATTTTCCATTCTCTCAAAATTTATTTTCAAAAGGAGTCATTTATGACCGGAAAAATCAAAAGAACAAAATCATGGGACGAGCTGACTTTCGCAGACAACTTTCTTTTCTGTAAGATTCTGGAAAGCGAGCCGGAGATTTGCCGCCAGCTGCTGGAGCTTCTGCTACACATTGAAATCGACCATCTGGAAGTTCCTCAGGCTGAAAAGACCATGCAAGAGACATTCGAAGCTAAGAGCGTAAGATTTGACGCCTACACCAAAAATGACAGTCAGATTTTTGACATTGAGATTCAGACCACCGACACGAAAAATCTTCCCAAGCGGGCAAGATACTACCAGAGCGTCATCGACATGGACAACCTTTCAAAAGGCGAAAACTACAGCAAGCTGAAAGACAGCTACGTGATATTCCTCTGCCTGGACGATATTTTTCACCAGGCCCTGCCGGTCTACACCTTCGAGAACTTGTGCCGCGAGGACAAGAAAATAAAATTGAATGACCGAACCTACAAAGTCTTTTTTAACGCGGCTGAGTGTGATAAACTGAAAAGCAGGGAAGAACGTGATTTCTTCCATTTTCTAAAAGGTGAGAGTGCTGAAACAGGCTTTTCCCGCAGCATTGAAGAAAAAGTCAACTTCGCAAAAAAGAACATGGCATGGAGGAGGCAGTACATGACCTGGCAACAGACAATAGACGAAGAAAAATATCTTGCGCGTGAAGAAGGCGCCCGTGAAAATGCCATTGCCAATGCAAAGAAATTTTTACATATGAATATTCTTTCTCCTGAGCAAATTGCAGAAGGTACATCTCTCCCGCTGGAAGAAGTGCTTGCCCTTAAAGAAGAACTGGCGCAAAAAACAATCTCATCACAAGCCTAACTGAATCTGAACTAAAGTCATAAAAAAACAGAATTTTACACGACCAGTTACGGATTTTTCCAAAATGTCTAAAATTTTGTTTGACAAATCCCGATATGGATATTATATTGTGATTATCATTAAAATTTGTTCATAAAAAAAGGAGGTATCTTTTTATGAAAAAGTTAATCGCTGTATCAGCGGTAGCAGCATTGGCAGCATCTGCCCTCTCGGCAGAAATCACTTTCGGTTCTTGGGGACGTGCGTTGTGGGTTACTGCAGCCAACGCAGCATACGAGAATGGCAAAGATGATAAAGGCAACACCAAGTACTATGAAACAATCGTAACAGATGTTCACCAGTCATGGGGCGGAGCAGCTCCACGAACAGGACTTGCTATTGCTGGCAATTCCGACAACGTTGGCTTCAAACTTGACATTCATAGTAACGGTAAGGATAACGGTAACGATAACGGTAACGCAAAAGAAATCGGTCAGGGTGATAATGCCTATATCTGGGTAAAACCAATTGATTCTCTCCGAGTTTCTGTTGGTAAGCATGACGACAACTTCCTTCGAAGTGATGCAGCTTATGGCCTCTGGAACTGGGATCGACTTGGTTGTGTTGACGGTGTTGGTGAAGGATTCATCTTTGATGACTACCTCGACAAGACAACTGGCGTAAATGCACATTTCACTCCAAACGAGGCTCTTTCTGTAGGTTTCCATCTTCCACTTGATCTTACAGGATCTCATTCTGCTTCTACTGTAACAAAAGATAACGGAGAAAAAGAATCTGATCCATATGTAACAGGTGCTTTGGCTGACGCATGGCTCAACTCTGCTATCGTATTTGGTTACAAAATCGAGGGTGTTGGTACTGCTAAAGCCGGTTTAAAACTCAACTCTGGTGCAACAGAGACAACTAAAAAAGCTATTGCTGAAGAAGTTATGGGAAAAGCAGCTGTGGCTGCTCTTGTGGAAGCAGGGCAAACTTTCGATGAGACAAAATATTATGCTTATGCTCATGATAAAGACGGAAAAGACGTTAAGACTTGGGTAGAAATTGCAGCTGCTTTCGAGCTTACATCAGTTGAAAATCTCTATGCTTCTTTGGGTGTAAAAGTTCCAACACTCAACACAAAACCATATCAGGCAAATGTTTATGCTAAGTACAATGCTAACGAGCAGCTTGCTATCCATGCAATCGTAGGTACAAAAATCAACAATTTGGATCAGAAGAAAAATGCTGAGGATAAAAAGGGTGAATGGCAGACAGGATTTGGCTTCCTCGCTGGTGCAGGTGTTGACTATGCTCTCGACGGTGGAATCAGCTTGTTCGCAGATGTTCGCTATGCAAATAACATCTATAAGAGCAACACTTCTGCAGATAAAGCAGACTGCCTCACACTCGGTGCTGGTGTAACAAAGGGATTCTCTAACGGTCTCATGGGTGTAGCATTCGAAGGAGCTACAAACAGCAACGGTCGATATGGCTACAAAGATGGTGAGCAGTTCGCATGGGAAATCCCAGTTCGCTTCGAGTACTGGTTCTAATTTAAGCTGATTCAGCTAGAACAACTTGCCCGCAATTCATTACGAGTTGCGGGCATTTTTTTTGACTCAGACAGCAAAGTGAACTATAGGATTTAAAATAAATTACAATACTGCAATGTGACTGAATCTCCATAAGCTATTATTGATAAGATGCGAAGGTTTTATTTTTTTATCTACTGTCATATTTTAGACTTCCAATGTTAAATTCGGAAGTTCAGCCTACCATCTCCGAGGTACAAAACTAACATAGCATATATTTTTATAAAGACAGAACAGTAATACTATGCATATTACTTTGTTACACGGCCTGAAATATTTTCATGTACGTACAAAAATACTTTGCTGTACGTCGTAAAATAGGTTCTTGCTCGCCCAATTGGAGCTTTTTTTTCAAAAAAAATTAAAAAAATTCGTTACACATTGCCGAAAATCGAATTTTTTCTCCAATAAATATGCATGAGAAATATAAAGTAACTTTTACCCGTTTCTCAAATCTAATTTATTTGGAGAACATATAGTGAAAAAAAGAATTCGCAACAAAAGAAAAAATCATCTTAGGACAGCTCGAAAAAGAGAGTCGAAAAGAACTTACCGGGACAGCCTGTTCCGAACGATCTTCGGCGGTAAGGATGAACGCAGTAAACGCTGGCTTCTCTCGCTTTACAACGCTCTGACCGGTAAGAATCACACTAACATCGAAGACTTGGAAATCACCACACTTGAGGATGTTATTTATGTCAGCATGAAGAATGATTTGTCCTTCCTGATTCACTCCCAGATGTGTTTGTATGAGCATCAGTCGACTGTAAATCCTAACATGCCGCTCCGTGGACTGCTGTATTTTTCACAGCTTTACCAGCAGTACATCGACAAGCACAAGAAGAACCTTTACGGCAGCGTGCTAGTTAAGATTCCCGCCCCGCAGTTCATCGTGTTCTACAACGGCGACACAGAGCAAGGGGACATTATCAAATACAGGCTCTCAGATGCGTTCATAATGGAAGAACAAACTTCGAAGAAAACGGACTTTGAATGGACGGCGACCGTGATAAATATAAACAAAAATCACAATGAAAGCCTTTCAAAAAACTGTGAGCCGTTGTATTATTATTGTGAGTTTGTAAATCAAGTGAAGGAAAACCTTTCACAAGGGATGAGCTTTGACAGCGCGGTTAACGAAGCAGTTGACTTCGCAATCAGAGGCGACTTCCTGGAAGGATTTTTCCGGGAGAAGCGCATGAAGATTTTGGATGACATTTACACAGAGTTCGATCAGGAATCTTACGACGAGACTCTCCGAAACGATGGCCGCATAGAAGGAATCCAAATCGGTGCGCGAGAAAATGCCATCGCCAATGCGAAAGCCCTACTTGCTGATGGTAAATATTCCGCAGAAGAAATCTCTGAACTTTTACATGTTCCAATTGAAGATTTTACGACAATGCAAAATATGCACATATAAATGGATAAGCGATTGTATCTATATAAATATAAGCAGCCCGCAAACATGGAAGTTTTCTGTTTGCGGGCTGTTTATTTGCGATTATGGCTTTTGATTTGTTTTTCAAGGTTCCCGGGGTGCAAAAAAAAATCCCCGCCTTGTGAGCGGGGAAACTGCCGTGATTTACACGGCGTTCAGCTGACTCAGCTTAGATTAGAACCAAACTGAGAGAGCAACTGGGATAGCCCATACGAATTTGTCAGCTTTTCCGTTATCGCTCTTTGCACCAGTAATAACAGTGTTAGCGAATGTACCGCTGTT
>Ga0129306_1000400_pt1 | contig 69251 bp, 46 predicted proteins | sample P827metagenome_FD_94438 | JGI IMG/M metagenome (GOLD analysis project Ga0129306, IMG submission 94438) | Capybara group fecal microbial communities from Wisconsin, USA - P827 metagenome | ecosystem: Host-associated > Mammals > Digestive system > Large intestine > Fecal | place: USA: Wisconsin... | reverse complement strand
CGCGTGCGCAGTACCCGTGAGACTTTTAAGAAATCAGGCGTCACTGGTGGCACTGGCGTCACTGAGGTCTGTATGTACACCCACCTGATTTCCATTTTTCATACTGCAAAGATACAAAAAAAAGAGGGCAAAAACAAGGAAAAAAGGAAAAAAAAGACCAAAAAGGGCAAAAAAAGGCCCCATTGTGACTTTTCTATCACGTCGTGTAGGTGTGTACGCTGGAGCCTTGTGCCCTGGAAATGGCCTGAGCGACAGTGTAAGCGGTAGTCCAGGCGGCCTGGAAGTTGAAGCCGCCCGTGATGCCATCGATATCGAGTACCTCTCCTGCAAAATAGACGTGGGGGTGCTGTTTGCTTTCCAAGGTGTTGGGATCGACGGCCATGAGATCGACCCCACCACAGGTGACGAACTCGTCCTTGAAGGCAGCACGGCCTGCAATCTGATAGGTGTCGTTGCAAAGGGTGTTCACTAAGCGGTTCTGTTCTTTCTTGCTCAGGTTCAGCCAACGGTTCTGCGCACGTTCGCCAAGGGTCTTCGTCAACAGGTAGTCCCAGAGACGCGAGGGCAGGTCAAAGGGTCGGACGCTGCCAAGTTGTTTCTGTGGGTGGGCGTCGATGATACGCTGAAACTCTTCGAGGATCTCAAGGTCTTTGCGCGATGTCCAGTTGACAGAAAGCGGCATCTGGTAGTTATGGTCGTGGAGTTCGCGGGCGGCATAACTGGAGAGTTTTAATATAGCAGGACCGCTCATACCCCAGTGGGTGATGAGCAGGGGACCTGAGGCACGGAAGTTAGTACCGGGGATGAAGGCCGTAGCATCCTCAACGACGGTACCCATCAATGACCGTAATGCCTCATCGGCAATGGAGAAAGTGAAGAGCGAGGGTACGGGTGTCACAATGGGGTCAGGAACCTTTGTGTCATCTGCCGTAGATGACACAAAGGTTCCTGACCCCATTGTGACACCACCAGTGGTGACGGCAATGAAATCGTAGTCGGCGAGTTCGTCAAGGGAGGAGATTTTGCTTTCCGTACGTATCTCGATGCCATGACGACGGGCCTCAGCCAGAAAGAGGTTAATGATGGTATGGGAGTCTTGCGAGGCTGGGAAGACACAGTCATCGTCTTGCGTGACCAGTCGTACGCCATGACGCTCGAACCACGCGTAGGCATCACGGTAGTCGAAGGTCTTGAAGAGGCGTTTCATCAGACGGTGCCCACGGGGATAGACCTGCGAGAGATCGCGCACGGAGGCGAAGGAGTTGGTACAGTTGCAGCGTCCACCACCAGAGACCTCCACCTTCGCCAGTACCTTCTTAGATTTCTCGAAGATCGTGACCTCCATCTGGGGGCATCGTTCCTTGAGGTTGATGGCGAGGAAGAAGCCTGCAGCGCCACCGCCGACAATCGCCGTCTTCATCGTTCTATGAGTATGCGGGCATCGACAGCCACCACGTTGCTTTCATCAGCAAGGAGGGGGTTGAGGTCCATTTCCTTAATCTCTGTGGCAAAACGGAGCAGCGTGGAAAGGCGCACGATGATCTCTGCGTATTTCTGTTCGTTGATACCCTTCTGACCGCGTGTTCCTTTTAATATCTTATAGCCGCGCAGGGAGTGGATCATCGAATAGGCCTCGGCATAACTCAACGGAGCCAGACCAGAGGATACATCCTTCAGCACTTCGACGAAGATACCGCCAAGACCACAGAGCACCACATGGCCGAAGCGCTCTTCGTACTTCGCACCGATGAAGAGTTCGGTGCCCTTCAGCATCTTCTGTACCATCACACCCGTGGCATCCTGGATCTTCATCATACGGTCGAACTCCAGGGCAAGGTGTTCGGCTGTACGGATGTTCAGTGCCACACCACCGACGTCGCTCTTATGCACGGGGCCTACGACCTTGGCCACCACGGGATAGTCCACCTTCTCGGCAAAGGCAATGAGTTCTTCTTTCGAGGTACTGACCTTCTCAGGCACTAAGGGGATGCCAGCGCAGGAGAGCACTTCGCGCACGATATCAGGCGCCAGATAGCCGCGTTGGATACCCTCGAACTTCAGACGGTTGGTCTCGCGATAGATGATCTCACGGATCTTGGGTACATCGACGCCATAGAGCTCGAGTTCGGGGGGTGCAGGCTGTGGGGTGCGCATGATCTGACTCAATGCGGTGGCCAACGTCACCTCGTCGCTGAAGTTCACATGACCTTTCTTCAGGAATTCCTCCACCTCGGGGCCTGCCGTATGCAGACTGGGCAGCACGGGGAAGATAGGTTTTTTACACTCGCGGATCTTCTTGTCGAGCACATCGTAGGCCTCATAGAGTTGGGTGAGACCAGGCGTGCCGTAGATCACGGCAATGGCGTCGATATGGTCGAACTGGTTCTCGCAATAGTCGATGATTGTACCTAACTGTTCGGCCGTTCCCGTGGCGAGGAAGTCGATGGGATTGGCCACGGACGAGCCTGGGAAGAGTTTCGTCTTCAGTTCCTCAGCGGCAGGACCTTCGATTTTAGGAACCATCAGTCCTCCTTTCGAGAGGGCATCGGTAAGCATCACGCCAGGACCACCCGCATGGGTGACGATGGCAAAGTTCTTACCTTTCAGTGGGGGAAGGGTGAAGATACAGCCCACCGTGGTCAGTTCCTCGCGCGAGAAACAGCGCACGATACCCGCCTTACGGAAGAGGGCCTCGACGGCAGAGTCGGAAGAGGCGATGGCACCCGTATGCGACGAGGCGGCACGGCTGCCACTCTCCGAACTGCCCGCCTTGATAGCCGCAATGCGACAACCCTTACGGATCAGACTGCTGGCATGGAACAGGAGTTTATCCGGATTGGAAATGTTCTCGATATAGAGCAGTTTCACCTTCGAATCGGTCTCGGCGTTGAAGTGCTCGTCCATATACTGCAACACGTCTTCAATACCTATCTGCTTGCCGTTGCCGATGCTCCAGACACTGTTGAACTGCAGGCCCTTGATGACAGCACTCTCGAGGATGAACACGGCCGTGGCACCCGAGCCACTGACGAAATCCACACCCTGGGGATTCAGGTTGGGGATGGGCAAGGTAAACACACTGTGATGGTTGCGGTTCAACAGTCCGATGCAGTTGGGACCTATCAGGGCAGCACCGTATTTCTCGCAGGTGTCGAGGATGCGCTGTTCGAGGGCTGCCCCCTCCTTGGTCTCCTCACCGAAGCCCGCCGAGATGATCACGAAGGCGCGCACCCCTTTCTCCGCACAGAGATAATCCACATAGTCGGGACAGAACTTGGCAGCCACCACGAGGACGGCCAACTCCGTCTGGGGGATGTCCTTCACGTCGTGGAACGCCTTGATGCCCTGCACCTCGTCTTCCTTGGGGTTCACGATGTGCAGGTCGCCACCGAAACCACCGTTCTTGATATTACGTACAATAGCACCACCAGGCTTGTGCACGTTGTTGGAGCCGCCGATAACGACGATACTCCCCGGATTTAGCAATTGTTGGTTAATCATAGGTGCAAAAGTAATATAATAATTCATAATTTCCAAATGATTTCCAAATAAATTCATTATCTTTGCATAGTTAAACCAATTAATATTGGATCGCGTAATGAAAAAAGTACTCATCTTATTAGTTGCATTGATGTTACCAGTGTTTATCTTTGGAGAGAATTACGCTTCCCTTTGGAAGAAGGTGGCAGAGGCAGAAGAAAAAGACCTGCCGAAGTCAGAGTATGAATGGCTGCAGAAGATTGTGACGAAAGCCGAGAAGGGCAAGGACTACGGTCATCTGCTAAAGGCAGAGCTGCTGGGTGCCCAGGTGATGTCGGAGATTGCCCCCGACTCCCTGAAACCCGAGATGATGCGCATAGCACAGCGTTGCGAACAAACGGATGACGAAGTACTGAAAGTGGTCTATCAGACCGTGCTTTATCGCGTCAGTTGCCGCTACTCCTATTTAAAACTCCAAGACAAGCGACCTGAACTCACAGAGGCTCTCTGTCAGAAACTGGCCCAGGTGAAGGAAGACGAGTACGTGCCTTTCGTCATCAAGGGCAGCGACAGTGAACTCTTCGACCATGACCTGCTGAGCATCATCGGCTTCGAACTGGATGAGTTTGATCCGCTCTACAACCACTATACGAAGGTGGGGAACCGTCGTGCCGCCTGTATCGTGGCTGCCCATAAGTTCCGCTATTCCAAGATAGAGGAGATCGACGAGGTGCTAAGCCAGTATCAGGATATTCCTGAGGCTGGCGAACTGGCCATCGCCCGTTTTGACCGTATGTATCATGCCACTGCCGAAGAGAGAATCACCTTTATCCGTGAGGCCCTGAAGAAGTGGGGCAGTTGGAAGCGGATGGACTATCTGCGCAATAAGGAAAAGGAACTGACGAACCCAGAGATCCATCTGACATTCGACAGGGTGGTCGCCATGCCTGAGCAATCGACGGACCTGACCCTGAAAGACATGCGCAACCTCCAGTCGTTGACGATGAAGATCTACGAGGTTAAAGCCAATGGCGACATCGACCTCAGTCCCTCCAATGAGAAGGATTACAAGACGCTCAAGACCATGTTAGGCAAGGTGGTGAACGAGCAGACACGTCAGTATCAGGACAAGAAGGACTACGAGTTCTTCGAGGATGCCCTGACGATCCCGGCACTGCCCGTCGGTGTCTATATGCTGGAGTTTACCAGTCCATCTGGCATCGATCCAGTACGCTGTCTGTATTTCGTCACCGACGTCTTCATCATTGGCGAACCACAGAACACTGACAACGACGAACGTTATGTGGTGGTCAGCGCCCGTACGGGACAGCCTATCGCAGGTGCCCATCTGCGTATCAGGAACTACCGCACCTACTCCGTCTATGACACCTATGAGGGGGTAACCGACGAGAAGGGCGAATATCTCTTCAGGTTGAAGAACCTCTCCAGTCAGCGCCGTGTCGTGTATGCCTATACAGATACCGACAAGGCCTGTCCCGACAGGAGCAACAATAACGACTATACCTATTACTCCAACAAGAATCTGGTGACACGCACGCAGATCTATACGGATCGCAGCATCTATCGTCCAGGACAGACGGTTCATGTGTCTGCCCTCACCTATCAGGTGAAGAACGGCATTGAGCAGAAGGTGCGCGAGCGCGAGCCGTTGACATTCCGTCTCTATGATGCCAACTACAAGATGATTAAAGAACAACAGGTAGAGACAGATGAATATGGTGTGGCTGCCACGGATTTCACGTTGCCCTCGTCAGGGTTGACGGGTTCCTTCCATATCCGTGTGGATGACCAGCGTCACCATTTCCGTGTAGAGGAATACAAACGTCCCACCTTCTACGTGGAATTCCCAGAGGTGAAGGAGGCATACGCTGCCGGCGACACGCTCGCCGTCAAGGGTACGGCCTTGAGTTATGCAGGAGTACCCGTACAGGGAGGAAAGGTCAGCTTTAAAGTCACGCGCCGTACAGCCTTCTGGTGGTGGTCCTACAGCCGATACTGGGACATGGGCGCCATCGGCTACGGCCATCAGGGCGACGAGATCACCAGTGGCGAGACGAAGACGGATGACAATGGTCAGTTCGTCATCGACCTGCCCCTGACATTGCCAGAGACCGCCAACCCGATGTTCTATACCTTCGTGGTGACGGCCGACGTGACAGATATCGCTGGTGAGACGCGCAGCGGACAACTCTCCCTGCCGTTGGGCAACCGCAAGACAGCCCTGACGGTGGATCTGCAGGATAAGATGCTGGCTGACGAGAAGCCTGTGGTCACCATCCACCTGCTGAATGCCGCAGGACAGGATATCAAGGCCAAGGCCCAATACCAGATTGACGGTGGTACTTGGCAGAAGGTAGATACGAACACACCGTTTGCACTCCTCAGCACAGGTTTGAAGAGTGGCAAACATACCTTCAAGGCCATCTGCGAGAATGATACCATCGAACGTACGTTCGTACTCTTCGCCCTCGACGACCAGGTGCCTGCCACAGAGACCGACGACTGGTTCTACCAGTCTGCCACCCAGTTCCCCAACGACGGCCAGCCTGTCACCATCCAGGTGGGCTCCTCGGATCAGGATGTGCATATCGTCTATAGCATCTTCGCAGGTGATAAACTCATCGAGCGCGGTGCCGTGGATAAGAGCAACCAACTCTTCAACCTGAAGGCCACCTATGAGGAGGCATACGGAAATGGTCTGCTGCTGACCTTCGCTTGGGTGAAGAACCAACAGTGCTACACCCATACGGCGAAGATCCAACGGCCCATGCCGGATAAGCAACTGAAACTGGAATGGACCACCTTCCGCGACCGTCTGAAACCAGGTCAGCAGGAGGAGTGGACACTCTCCATCAAGGATGCCGACGGTAAACCCGTCGATGCCCAGTTGATGGCCACGCTCTACGACAAGAGTCTCGACCAGATCGTCAGTCATCAGTGGAGTCTCGTACCCTATCTCTCGATACCGCTCCCCTCTACATCCTGGCATTATCCCTCCTATGGTAAGGTCAACAACTACGAGAGTTTAGACTGGAAGCGTCTGGAGGTTGAGAATCTGCAGTTCAGTGAGTTCGACCATGATGTGATCCCCTCACCCTATTCCCATCATCGTACCCGTATGTTCAAAGCGGCAGCAGGTGGAGCCAATATACTATACGACGAGGTTGTCATGGCCGAGCCCGTGATGAGGGAGAGAGTGCCAATGGCCAATGCCGTTGAGGAGGATGCAGAAGAAGTTGGTGACAATGCCAAAGAAACTGAGTCAGAACAGGAGCCGCAGATGGAGATGCGCGAGAACCTGAACGAGACCGCCTTCTTCTATCCCCAACTGACGACTGACAAGGACGGCCACGTCGCTATAAAGTTCACCTTGCCTGAGAGTCTCACCACGTGGCGTCTCATGGGACTGGCTCATACCAAGGATATGTACTACGGTTCCATCTCTGCCACGGCCATTGCCCAGAAGGATGTGATGATCCAACCTAACATCCCCCGTTTCCTGCGTGAGGGAGACCAGGCCACCATCGCCGCCCGTATCTTTAATATCGGAGAGAAGGACCTTACTGGCAAAGCCCAGTTGCGTCTGCTCAATGCCGAGACGAATGCCGTGGTCTGCGAGTGGTCGAAGCCCATCAGCGTCAAGAAGGACGGCACCACCACCGTCGCCTTCCCCGTGGATGTCAACGACGCCAATTTCAGTGGAAACACGATTCTTATCTGTCAGATGATGGTAAGTGGCAAGGGCTTCTCCGATGGAGAACAGCACTACCTGCCCATTCTGCCTGCCTCGGAGCGCGTGACGGTGACACAGTCGATCACCCAGCATCAGCCAGGAACGGTCAGTGTCGATCTCGCCAGACTCATCCCTGCTGATGCCCGTCAGACGAAACTCACCGTGGAATATACCGATCATCCTGCTTGGCTGATGATACAGTCGCTGCCCTCACTCGGCATGGTCTTCGATGATAATGCCATCTCGTTGGCAGCCTCCTATTATGCTAACGGACTGGGCCAGTATATCATCGACCAACAGCCTGAGGCAAAGAAGGCCTTCGACCTGTGGAAGAAAGAAACAGGTGAGGAAACCTCACTGATGAGTGCCTTGGAGAAGAATCAGGAGTTGAAGGACGTCGTGCTCAACGAGACACCTTGGGTGCTCGATGCCGACAATGAGACGGCTCAGAAGCAAAAACTCGCCGACTTCTTCGACGAGAACCTAATGAACCAGCGGCTTACTACCACCATCGAGAAACTCCAGAAACTACAGCGCTACGACGGCTCGTGGTCGTGGTGGCCCGATATGCCAGGTTCGTTCTATATGACGGTGGCCGTCTCTGAGATGCTCGTACACCTGAACGATATGACTGGCGAACAGGAGGATACCGAGTCCATGCTCACGAATGCCTTCCGCTTCATGGGTAAAGAGATCGTTGAGGAGGTCGAGGAGATGAAGAAGTGGGCCAAGGAAGGCCACGAGGTATCCTTCCCCAGTTTCAAGGCCCTCCAGTGGCTCTATCTGGCCGCCCTCGACGGGCGCGAGTTGCCCACAGATGTCCAAAAGGCCAACGACTACCTGCTGAAACTCCTGAAGAAGGAGATCAAGGGTCAGACCATGTACGAGAAAGCCCTCACGGCCGTCATCCTCTCGAAGCCGGAGCCTCAGCGTGCCGCCGAGTATGTGCAGTCGCTGAAGGAATACACCGTCTATCGTGAGGAGACAGGACGCTACTATGACACCCCGCGTGCCGGCTACTCATGGTTCGACTATACCATCCCCACCCAGACCGTCGCCATCGAGGCCATCCAGCGTATCACACCCGACGATAAGCAGACTGTCCGTGAGATGCAGCGCTGGCTCCTCCAGGAGAAGCGCACACAGGCTTGGGACACGCCTATCAACAGCGTGAATGCCATCTATGCCTTCCTGATGGACCAGAAGAGTCCGTTGTCCGTGAACAACAACCACGCCCAACTGAAGGTTGATGGCAAACCCCTTGATACCCCCAAGGCCACGGCGGCCATCGGCTATGTGAAGACCTCCGTCCCTGCCAACAGTAAGACCTTCACCGTGGAGAAGACCTCCGAGGACACCTCCTGGGGAGCCGTCTATGCCCAGTTCGTACAGGCCACGAAGAACATCGCCGACGCCAGCAATGGTCTCACCGTGAAACGTGAGTTGTTGACCGCCGACGGTAAGACACCAGAGAGTTTGAAGGTGGGCGACCGTGTGAAGATGCGCATCACCATCGAGGCTGATCGCGACTACGACTTCGTACAGGTCATCGATAAGCGCGCTGCCTGTCTGGAGCCCGTGCGCCAACTCAGTGGCTATCGCAACGGAGCCTACGTCACACCAAAGGACAACACGACAAACTATTATTACGACATGATGCGGAAAGGTACCCATGTCATAGAGACGGAATATAACATCGACCGCACAGGAACATACGAGACGGGTACCTGCACCGTACAGTGCGCCTACGCGCCTGAGTTCCGTGGTACCACCAAGTCGAAGACGTTGAACATTAAAGATTAAATTTCAGATAGTAAAGATTAGATGAATAAGAAAATTCTGTATATACTCTTCTCCTGCCTCGTTTCTCCGGCATTGATCCTTGAGGTCTCTGCCCAGAAACTGACCATAGAAAATGCCACCGTCAACTGTGGCCGTACAGGCTTTGAGCAGCCCATCACCGCGACCTTCGAACTGCGCAACAAGGGTATGAAACGACTCGTCATCGAGAGTGTCAAACCTGACTGCGGCTGTACGGCCGTGGAGTTCCCCAAGGAAGTGGGCGCAGGCGACAAGTTTACCATCAAGATGACTTACGACGCCCGTCAACTCGGCCATTTCCATAAGATGGCCGCCATCAAGAGCAACGGTTCCAAGGCGCCCGTCTATCTGACGATGACAGGTGTCGTTCTGCCTGAGGTGCTCGACTACACAGGCGACTATCCCTTCTCTATGGGCGACCTGCTGCTCGACAAGGCCGAACTGGAGTACGACGATGTCAACAAGGGTGACACCCCCATCCAGGAGATCCACATCATGAACAACGGCACCACAAAGATGACACCCAACGTGATGCACCTCCCACCCTACCTCTCGGCCATCGTCAAACCAGAGACCGTGGCACCAGGACGCTCGGCCACCATCACCGTGATGCTGAACTCCGGGAAGTTGCGCGACTACGGTCTGACACAGACCAACGTCCATATCGCCAAACAGTTGGGCGAGAAAGTCAGTGCCGACAACGAGATGAGTGTCTCCGCTATTCTGTTGCCTGACCTCAAGGCCTATGAGACAACCAACAAGGCCGAGGCCCCCCAGTTACGGATCTCTGCCACAGACATCGACTTTACCGACTTCGGAGGCAAGGCGAAGAAGACAGCCGACATCACCCTACTCAACACAGGAGGTTCGACGCTCACCATCTCCTCGCTGCAGATGTTTACCAGTGGTCTGAAGGTGACGTTGGGCAAGCGTGAGGTCGCTCCGGGTCAGAGCACCGTCCTCAAGGTAACAGGCTTTGCCGACGAACTCGCCAAACTGCGCACCCGTCCCCGTATCCTCATGATTACCAACGATCCTGACCATGCCAAGGTTGTCGTCAACATCAAACTGAAATAATGTTTAATCTTTAATGGTTAATGTTTAATGTAAATGGAACATCCCGAGAACAGTTCAGAATATGCAGGCTTGCAGGTGAACAGTGGCGTTGAACAGCCCGCCATCATCAACCCCTATATGAAGCGTAACCGTTTCCGTCGTCGTGAACTCTCGGCCGCGGAGATGGTCGAGGGCATCGTCAAGGGCGACGTCACCGTACTCTCCCAGGCCGTGACGCTCATCGAGAGTGTCAATCCCGATCACCAGGCCAAGGCACAGGAGGTTATCAACAAATGTCTGCCCTACAGCGGTAACTCCGTCCGTGTGGGTATCAGTGGTGTACCTGGCGCAGGCAAATCGACGAGTATCGACGAGTTTGGCATCCATGTGCTCCGTGAGAAGGGCGGACGCCTCGCTGTCCTCGCCATCGACCCCTCCAGTGAGCGCACCAAGGGCAGTATCTTAGGAGACAAGACACGCATGGAAAAACTGGCGCAGCATCCCGACTCCTTCATCCGCCCCAGCCCGTCGGCTGGTTCGCTGGGTGGTGTGGCCCGTAAGACGCGTGAGACCATCATCCTCTGTGAGGCAGCAGGTTTCAATCATATCTTCGTGGAGACCGTCGGTGTGGGACAGAGCGAAACGGCCTGTCACTCGATGGTCGATTTCTTCCTGCTCATCCAGGTGGCAGGTACGGGCGACGAACTGCAGGGCATCAAGCGCGGTATCATGGAGATCAGCGATGGCATCGTCATCAACAAATGTGACGGTGACAACGTCGATCGCTGTCAGATGGCGGCCACCAACTTCCGCAACGCCCTCCACTTCTTCCCCCTGCCAGAAAGCGGATGGAGTCCGAAGGTGCTCTGCTACTCAGGCTTCTACGGTACGGGCGTCAAGGAGGTGTGGGACATGATCTACGAGTACATCGACTTCGTAAAGGCCAACGGCTACTTCGACTATCGTCGCAACGAACAGGCGAAATACTGGATGTATGAGAGTATCAACGAGCATCTGCGCCTGAACTTCTACAACAATCCAGCCATCCGTGCCCAGTTGAAGCCCGCAGAGCAGACCGTCCTCGCAGGACAGAAGACCTCGTTCGTCGCTGCCCAGGATCTCCTCGATGAGTACTTCAATCTGCTGAAGAAATAATGTCTTATGTATAATCTTTAATGTTGAATGTTACAGATTGAGATCGACAACGGCAGTGGCTTCTGCTTCGGTGTGACCACAGCCATCAAGAAGGCCGAGGAAGAACTGGCACAGGGTCAGACACTCTATTGCCTCGGTGATATCGTGCACAATGGCATGGAGTGTGAACGGCTCCATGAGATGGGCCTTATCACCATCAACCACGATGACCTGCGCGAACTCCACGACGTGAAGGTGCTGCTGCGTGCCCACGGTGAACCCCCAGAGACCTACGAACTTGCCCGCAAGAACAACATCGAGATCATCGATGCCACCTGTCCTGTGGTGCTCCAACTCCAGAAGCGCATCAAGCGCCAGTATGATGAGAATCATGGTGTGGGTGATCAACAGTCCCCGGCCCCCCAGATCGTGATCTTCGGCAAGAAGGGTCACGCCGAGGTGCTTGGCCTCGTCGGTCAGACACAATCCACCGCCATCGTCATCGAGAGTTTCGACGAGGTGACCACGCTCGACTTCACGCGCGACATCTACCTCTACTCGCAGACCACGAAGTCGCTCGACGAGTTCCACCGCATCATCGACTATATCCAGTCGCACATCTCGCCAGAGGCCACCTTCAAGAGTTTCGACACCATCTGCCGTTCCGTGGCCAACCGCATGCCGAGTATCTCGCAGTTTGCCGCCAGGCACGACCTCATTCTCTTCGTCTGCGGACGGAAGAGTTCCAACGGCAAGGTGCTTTTCAACGAGTGTCTGCGCGTGAATCCCAACAGCCATCTCGTCGAGGATCCCCAGGAGATACAGCCCGAGTGGCTGGAGGGCATCCAGACGGTCGGCATCTGCGGCGCCACCTCTACCCCTCGTTGGCTGATGGAACAATGCCGCGATGCAATATTTACTAACCACTATAAATAATTAACTTATGAAACGATTCTTACTTTTATTGATGGGCGTAGTACTGACGTTCTCCGCGAACGCAGGTGTCGTTGACCGTACCACCGCCAAAGAGAAAGCCAAAAAGTTTATGCCTGGAAAGCGCTTTGTTGAGAGCAAGCCATTTGCCTCGGCACGGGCGCGACAGCCAGAGAAGGCCGATGCTTTCTATGTGTTTAACGCCGAAGGCAATCAGGGCTATGTCATTATCTCTGCTGATGACCGTACGCAGGAGGTCTTGGGTTATGCTGAATATGGTCATCTCGACGAGACAACCATGCCGGAGAATATGAAATGGTGGCTGGAAGATATCGCTCGCCAGATAGAGGCCTTAGGCACTACACTGAAGCCGGCCGTCAGGAATGCCACACGCACTACCATGAGTGCTATTGAACCGCTGATCAAGACAGAATGGGGACAGGATGGACCTTACAATAACATGTGTCCTGACGGCAATCATGTAGATTTTGACGAAGCGGGCTACAATACCAATAACCGTTGCATCACAGGATGTGTGGCTACCGCCATGGCTCAGGTGATGTATTACTGGCAATGGCCAAACACCTGCGAGGGTATTGATGAATACAGCATGGGCCATTGGGAGAATAAGGGAACGGATGCGAATCCTGACTGGCAGTTCACGGAAGTCTGTAAGATCCATGCCCTCCCCGCCACAACTTTCGAATGGGATAAGATGAAGTTGAAATACGAAACAAGTGATACGGGAGAAGCCGCTGATGCCGTGGCCAACCTGATGCGCTATTGCGGACAGGCAGCAACCATGGAGTATGGTACTGGTGTGTCGTTGGCCCATCTGTATCCATCGGCAATGGTGAAGTATTTCAATTACAATAAAGACTGCCGTGAGTTGTCGCGCGACAATTACACATCCTCCAATTGGGAGCAGATGGTCTATCAGGAACTGGCAGAGGGACGCCCTGTGCTGTATTCTGGCCAATCCACCAGTTATGGAGGCCATCAGTTTATCGTTGACGGCTATCGCAGCGACGGTCTCTACCACATGAACTGGGGCTGGAGGAACCTTGGCAGTTATAGCGTGCTGACGGTGGCCGACGCCACTAACGAGCAGGGCATGAGTGGCAGTCAGAACGACGCCGCCTTCCAGTTCCTTCAGTCCGCCCTTTTTGGGGTGAGACCAGCAGAGGATGGCGAGGTCATGCACCCCGCATTCTATGCCTATATTGATGAGTTCGAAACTAAAGAATATACCCGTGCCAGTGCCGATGCCAATTTCACTGACGTCAAACTCTCTGCCATCATGAATGGAGAATACAACATGGATCCGACGGAAGAGATAGATGTGGAGATTGGATGGGGTCTCTACCAGAACGATGAGCTAATCAGTTGCATCTCAGCAAATAAGACCTCGCTACCGCCCTATACCTATATGAACATAACAAATAGGACGACCACATTCTTCGGTGCCGGTTTACCAGAAGGGAAATATCAGATATGCCAGATATACAGATTTGCAGACAACGATGACTGGACACAGTGTCTGAATTCTGATGTCTATAGTCACGTGGCCGAGATTGGTTCCACGACCCTCACCGTACGCAAGCAGCAGATGGCGGCAGAAATCCAGCAATTTTCCACCTCTATCGCCCCGATGGTCGGCAAACCCTTGGATGTCGTTGTCAACGTCACCAATACGGGTGAACTGCCCACGATTATCCTCAAACTCTATGCACAGCCTTTGGACGGCAGCGACGGGGAAAAACTAGCAGAAGAGGAGTACTTCGTCAACCCCGGCGAGACAGCCGATGTCCATCTATTCTTCACCCCCATGGATGCAGGCGACTTCACATGGGTGATTGCAGGATCTGCAGACGAGCCATTGTATAACGCCTCGATCACCGTCGCACCTTCCGACGTGGTTATCCCGGACTTCTGCACCTATGGAGAGGGAGAACTCTGTGCCTTCTTTGAATCACCTGCCGACTGGGACGGCACCATCCACTGCTGGGCATGGGTTGACTCACCCGCCGAGAACTTCACGGGCGGCGCCTGGCCAGGTTCGGCCTGTGAGTTGTTAGGCACAGCCAACAATGGCAACAAGGTATGGAAATGGTCGTGGGATGGCTATAAACAGAACAACACGGATGCCACTCAGCCCGAAAAGATCATCTTCAACAACAACACGTATCCTCAGACCGATAATCTGCGATTTGTTCTTCACGGCTATTATACGGTGGACGGTCCACAGGGTGAAGTCATCACCGCCATCCGTCCCGTCACAGTGAAAGGCACCTCTGCAGGCCAAAAGGTCTACAGCCTCGACGGTCGCCTCTTACGGACAAACGGCTCGACCCATAATCTCGCCAAAGGTATCTACATCGTCAACGGACATAAAGTCGTTATCAAATAAACTCATGGTGGAGTGAATAAAAAATGGAGTGCACATCACTGTGGACTCCATTTTTTATTGGCAGGCAATCTCTGCTAACCAATAATCTAAAACAATCTATTAACCTTTTGACGATGCAAAGATACATCTTTTATCGGAATCTTAAAAGAAAATTCGATGAAAACCATAACTATAAGTTACTTTAACACTTGTCCAGATCTACAGAAACACCTATGCTGAAGGAGGTTCCCGTGGTCAGCGGCGAGGAATAGTAATACGACTTTGGTTTGTAATTGAAGAGGTTGTCGATGGCTGTGTTGAGGTTGATACCGCGCCAGAGGTGATGCTGGAGCATCAATTTCCAGATGGTATAGCCTTGATCGACATCGGTACGACCTGACTGCGGCTCGCCTTGGTGACGGCCTGAGAGGGCTGCGTCGAGGGCATAGTGACGCGAGAAACGGTGAGCATAGCCGATGCGCCACGTCATGGAGTGCGTACGCGGTTGATTGAACTGCGAGAAATAGACATTACCTGTCTCGTGCATCCATGAATAGTTCAACTTGAGCGTCAATCCCCAATCGAAATAATGACCCATGCTGATGTCGATGCCCCAGACATTGACACCGTCCTCGTTCCAATACAAGGCACTCTCCTGCCCCTCATAGTCGTAGTCGATAGTGGTGATACGCTTGTCAAAGATATTGCAATAGCCCATGAGGGTGAAGTTATAGACACCATTCAGGATGCCACTATGACGGATGCGGTTCTGACGCTCGAGAGCAAGGTTGAAGTTATGACTCTTCTCGGGTTCGAGGTCGGGATTGCCGATGATCCAATAGCCCATGTTACCCATGTCAAAGTGCATATACATCTCCTTGAGCGTGGGCGCACGAAAACCGCTGGCATAGTTGGCGCGGAGGGTAAAGAGGGGGAGTTTATAGACCACAGCGAGGCGCCCCGTGAGGGCCTTCAGCGACGAGGCCGAGAAGTAATCGTAGCGGGCACTTCCCACGATGTTGAGTTGATCGGTGATGTTCCAATCGAACTGCGCATAGCCGTCGATATTATCCTGCGAGTGGCTGGCCCCCTTGACGAACTGATAGGTGGTGAGATAGTCGTGCAGATAGTCACCGCCCAGAAGCAGATTATTCTTTCCAAAAGGATGGCTGTAGAGCGTGTGCACCACATGCTGCTGATTGCTGTAGTCGTGGTCATGGGTGCGCGTGCCGTCAGGCATGAAATTGGCCTTGTCGTACTGATCGTAGGCGTACGACAGTTCGAGATGACGGGCATGATCCCATGCGTAGCGACCTTTCAATCCTGCACTATAGGCATTGAAATGATAGTCGTAGGTGTCGCGCTCGCTGGTACGGAAGAAATAACTGCCACGCCCCGTGAGTGTCAACCGATCGGTGGCACGCCATGTGAGCCGTTCCTTCACGTTGTAGGTCTTCTGTCCATAAAGACGACTGATGTTGGAGTCGTCGTTCAGCACCGACTCGTCATAGGGCAAGCCCTGTGCCTTCTTCATCAGTTCGAGGGCGATCTCCTCGGAAGAGTAAGGTTTTGGCAGATCAATAGGATCGATCTTCGTGTGCTGGAAACTGGTCTGGGAGTTCCATTTCTCCGTGTTAAACGAGAAACTGGCTCCGTTACGCCACTCATGACCGAAGGTGTTATAGCGTGAATTTGCGTTGGCTGTCCAAGGTTCGAGGTTCTCGCGACTGATGATGTTCACCACGCCACCTACGGCATTAGAGCCGTAGAGGGCCGAGGATGCTCCCTTCACAATCTCAATACGTCCGACGTTGTCAAGGTTCATGCGGCTGTAATCGACATTGTCCATGGTCTCACCTGCCATACGCTCGCCATCGACGAGGAAGAGCACGGAACTGCCACCGAATCCGCTCATGTTGAGCGTCGTCTCCTGAGTCATGGCAAAGCCGAACTCCAAGCCAGGAATCTCCTGCGTAAGCATGTCCTGGATATTGGTGGCATCGGTGATCTTAATGTCGTGGAGCGTGATAAGGCGTGTCACCACGGGTGCATCCTTCAGGGCCTTAGGCGTATGGGAGGCCGTGACGACGATGGGATCGAGTTCTACGGAGTCGCGGAAAGCGGTCTGGGCAGAAAGATTGATAGCAGGCATGAGTACCGTCATGCCTGCTATTATGAATCGTGAGAATCTGTTCGAAAGATACACTGTTGCAACTTACTACTTTGTACCAGTGAAGGTCGTATCCATGGTCATTGGCATATTGCCGTACTTCAATGAGAATGTCACAGCAATAGTCTTGTCGTTAAAGATTAAAGCAAGATTGCTGATGGTATAGTTCTTCTCATCACCTGAGGCATTGGTCACTACACCTTCATAACTGTCGAGCTTACCCGTAATGGTATTGCCACTCTTTGTGAGCGGAACACTCTTTACAGGAAGCGCAGGAATACTCATGTGGCCTCCCATTCCCATTTCAGGAATCGTCAGATCGACAGATGTGTCAGAGGCTTTGGCTAATACGTAGGTCTTGGTATCATTAGACGATTCCTCACCCATCACCATGACGACCTCATTACCTGAATAAGAACCTGCCACCAGTGTGGCTATGGCTTCCACCTTCTTGTCGTCATCGTCATCCTTACTACATGAACTCATACTCACTACGAAGGCCATGGCAGCCAACGTCATTGTCATAATCTTTTTCATCTTTTTACTTTTTATTATTTGATTTTTTGTGTTGTATAATCGTACTCGGAGCCATAGGCGCTGTGAGGAATGCTGAAGATGGCGATCATCAGCAATACGGCTAAGGCTACGACCCATCTATTGTGCTTCCACTTCATGGTGGCAAGGGCTGCCAAGAAGAACAGGAAGGAAATGAGGGTCTTATTATCTGTGAGGTCTGTGCCATAGGGGAATCCTGCCCACCACGGGCCGAAAGCCGCATGCTGCACGAGGGGACCTAAGATGAAACCACCAACGAAGAGTGTGATCACCGTGATCTTTAGCCAACGGCTATATGGCTTGTGCGTCAGCACCAGCAAAAGCGTATAGACGGCGAAGAGCATGGCCGCGAACATCAGCAGGATGTGGGGGATGAGGATATAGGCAGGCACATCGTTGCGGAAACGAATGATGATAGGCTCATCCTTCAGATAGTCCTTACCGCCGACGGTGATATAATACTGCAGTTTGCCGGCGACAGGTTGTACAGGCAAGGCCGCCTGCCATATGCTGTCTTTCCAGACGAAATCCACGGTGGTATAGTCGTTCGTTGTCGGATAGCGACGGTAGTGCAGAATCACGGGGACAGTCTCTTCGAGTTTCAGGGTGATGATCTCATCGTGCTGCACACCACTGCGGGGCAGTTTGACCTGATAGCACTCACCATTCAGTTCAACGGTTACCTTCTTGGGATAGGTCGGCCCCGTCATGCGCTGGTAGATGCTCAGCACCAAGGTGATAACAATGGCTAATAGCCAATAGACGGATTTCTTCATTTCTTCTTGGCGGGTTTCAGATGAACTTGGAAGGTGAGGATCTCTTCACCACGCAACACTTTCACGGTGATGGTGGTATCAGGCTCCAGTTCCGACAGGCGCTGCATGTACTCATCCATATTCTTCACGGGTTTGCCATCGATCTCTTGGATAATGTCGCCACTGCGGATACCTGCTTCATGGGCTGGTTTGCCAGCGACCACGATGTCGGCACGAAGACCAGGAATACGACTGGCACCCATGACATCGGGCATGAGACCTAAGGTAACCTTAAACTTGGCATGCTTCATCGTATTGCTACTGGGTACACTGATATAATCAGGTGTTGTGGGTAGGTTAGCCAGACGAGTAATCAGTGCCTTCGAGAAATCGAGGGTCTGTTGCATACCGTCGTAATTCAGGGTGGAGGGCACATCATCAGGCGTGTGATACTCCATGTGACCGCCTGTGGTCAGGAAGAGCACAGGGATATCGACAGCCACGAACGAGGCATGATCACTGGGGCCATAGCCGTCAGGGGTACAGGAGACATTCAGGTGGGCCTGTTCGGCTACCTGCTCTACGATCGTCTTGAACTCGCTACTGGTGCCCGTGCCAGAAACACTCAGGGCGTTGTCGCGCATACGACCCACCATATCCAGATTGACCATGGCCACAATACCGGATTTATCGGCAGGCAGATTGATACGACGGGCATCGTCCTTCTTCATCCACTCTAAATAGTTCTTGGAACCAATCAGACCTTGTTCCTCAGCGCCAAAGAAGGCGAAGATGATACTGCGTGGCGAACGAACCTTCTTAAAATATTTAGCCAGTTCGAGGACCACGGCATCGCCACTGGCATTATCGTCAGCACCGGGATGGACAGCCACGGTATCAGGACGACGGGAACCGGAATCCTTACCTCCTAAGCCCAGATGGTCGTAATGGGAACCCACGACAATGTATTCGTGCTTCAGGCGCTTGTCTTTGCCAGGCAGTACGGCAATGATGTTATGGGTGCTGAGTTCCTGCTCCGCCTTCACGAAGGAGAAGTTCTGATAGAAACCCTTATTTTTCTTTTCCTTGACAACGGGTTTGAGTTTCAAACCACGAAGTTGACTGGCGATATATTCTGAGGCAAGGGTATCACCAGCAGTAGCAGGATATCGGCCACCCAGTTCCTGCGAGGCCAGGTATTCCACCGTCTGTCGCATGTCATCCTGTTGCGCACTTAAAGGTAAAAAAGTAGAAAGGTAAAAGGGTAAAACAATCACCCATTTAACCTTTACCGCCACCTTAGATAATTTTTCCATCTTATTCTTTTATCTTTCGTTTGCGGGTGCAAAGGTACGATGTTTTGGTGAAATATGCAATCCCCATTTATGATGATTTTAACTGACGAAATGACGCAGGTTGTGCCGATTTGACAGATTTCGACCTTAGGGCACAGAGATTGAACATTGAACATTGAACATTAAAGATTAAACACTAAATAAGAAGGAGGATTAAACTATGACATTGGACAAGTTTACAATCAAAGCACAGGAGGCCGTACAACAGGCTGTGAATACGGCACAGTTGAACGGCCAACAGGTCATCGAACCTGTTCATATATTGAAGGGAGTAATGGAGAAGGCCAAGGATGTGACCAACTTCATCTTCCAGAAACTCGGTGTGAACACCCAACAGATCGAGATGCTCGTCTCACAGGAGATCCAACATCTGCCGAAGGTGCAGGGTGGACAGCCGTATCTCTCGAATGATAGTAATCATGTACTCGTGCGCGCACAGGAAACAGCCCAGAAGATGGGCGACGAGTTTGTGAGTGTGGAGCCGATATTGTTGGCACTGCTCAACGTGAACTCCACAGCCAGCCGCATCATGAAAGATGCCGGGTGTACGGAGAAAGAGATGCTGAAGGCTATTCAGGAACTGCGTCAGGGTCAGAAGGTACAGAGCCAAAGTGCCGATGACAACTACCAGTCGCTGGAGAAGTTTGCCAAGAACCTCGTAGATCTGGCGCGTCAAGGAAAACTCGATCCCGTCATCGGCCGTGATGATGAAATCCGTCGCGTGCTCCAGATCCTGTCACGACGTACCAAGAACAACCCCATTCTGATTGGTGAGCCAGGTACAGGTAAGACCGCCATCGTGGAGGGTCTGGCAGGAAGAATCGTGCGTGGCGACGTGCCAGAGAACCTGAAGGACAAGCAACTCTACTCGCTTGATATGGGTGCACTGGTGGCTGGTGCGAAGTACAAGGGTGAGTTTGAGGAACGTCTGAAGAGTGTCATCAACGAGGTGACAAAAAGTGAGGGTCGCATCATCCTCTTCATCGACGAGATCCATACGCTGGTGGGTGCTGGCGGTGGTGAGGGTGCCATGGATGCCGCCAATATCCTGAAGCCCGCCCTCGCCCGTGGTGAACTGCGCGCCATCGGTGCCACCACGCTCAATGAATATCAAAAGTATTTCGAGAAGGACAAGGCGCTGGAGCGTCGTTTCCAGACGGTGATGGTGGATGAGCCGGATGAACTCTCGGCCATTTCGATTCTGAGAGGTCTGAAGGAGCGCTATGAGAACCACCATAAGGTGAGGATCCAGGATGATGCCTGTATTGCTGCCGTACAACTCTCTGAGCGCTATATCTCTGAGCGATTCCTGCCTGACAAGGCCATCGACCTGATGGACGAGGCCGCCGCCAAACTGAGGATGGAGCGCGACAGCGTGCCTGAGGAACTGGATGAGATTACGCGTCGTCTGGCACAACTCGAAATCGAGCGCGAAGCCATCAAGCGCGAAGGCGACGAGCCGAAGATTGCGCAGTTGGATAAAGATATCGCAGAACTCAAGGAACAGGAGACGCAGTTCCGCGCTAAGTGGGAAGGTGAGCGACAGTTGGTAAACAAGATCCAGCAGGATAAACAGGAGATTGAGAACCTGAAGTACGAGGCTGAGCGTGCAGAACGTGAGGGTGACTATGGTAAGGTGGCAGAAATCCGCTATTCGAAACTGAAGGCCCTCGAAGATGACATCAAGAGTATTCAGGCACAACTGGCCGATGCCCAGAACGGTAACTCACTGGTGCGTGAGGAGGTCACTGCAGACGATATCGCAGAGGTGGTATCGCGTTGGACAGGTATCCCCGTGACACGTATGATGCAGAGTGAACGCGAGAAACTGCTCCATCTGGAAGAGGAACTGCACAAGCGCGTGATTGGGCAGGACGAGGCCATCACGGCCGTATCAGATGCCGTAAGACGTTCGCGTGCTGGTCTTCAGGATCCTAAGCGACCTATCGCCTCGTTTATCTTCTTAGGTACGACAGGTGTGGGTAAGACCGAACTCGCCAAGACGCTGGCCGACTACCTTTTCAATGACGAGACGATGATGACGCGTATCGATATGAGTGAGTATCAGGAGAAATACAGTGTGAGCCGACTGATTGGTGCGCCTCCGGGATACGTGGGTTACGATGAGGGTGGACAGTTGACGGAGGCTGTCAGACGCAAGCCCTATTCCGTGGTGCTCTTCGACGAGATCGAAAAAGCCCATCCGGATGTGTTCAATATCCTGTTACAGGTGTTGGATGACGGCCGACTGACGGACAACAAGGGACGTACGGCCAACTTCAAGAACACCATCATCATCATGACCTCTAACGCCACGCGCGAACAACTGAGGGCTACGATGCGTCCTGAGTTCCTGAACCGTATCGACGAGATCATCACGTTCACGCCGCTGACGAAGGAACAGATTGCCGATGTAGTACGCCTGCAGATGAAGAAGGTAACGGATATGTTGGAGCCTCAGGGCATCAAACTGGAGTGCACACCTCAGGCCATTACCTACCTCGCCAACGAAGGATATGATCCTGACTTCGGTGCACGTCCTGTGAAGCGCGCCATCCAGCAGTTCGTGCTCAATGATCTCTCGAAGAAACTGTTGGCTGATGAGGTAGATCGCACGAAACCGATCATCATCGATGAGTTTGGCGACGGATTGGTATTTAGGAACTAATATAAAAAGGTAGCTTTCAAAGAGCTACCTTTTTATTATTATAGATATAAATTCCTTTGCGCATGGGTTTGGTGTCAAGACGTCGCCCTTGGAGATCGTACCATGCGTCTGGGACCTCTTCAGAATGCACACTACGGATAGCCGTTTCTCCTTTCAGAAAGTCGAAGGAGATGTGACCATCATCATTCATAGTGATATTCGTGATGGATTTGTTAAAAGCCATCGCAGGGACAGAGGTCTCCGTCAGATGATTATTGACTGTCTCACCATCGACATAGGGATAGGCGGCTAAACTGAGATAACGGTTACGACCATCAGCCGTGTATTTGCCCTGGTCACCTGTTCCAAAGAACGCCTCAGACTCACGATAGGTCCTATTGTCGGCAGTAACAAGCGTCACCTGCGGCTTGCTTGAATAACTATTGGGGAAAAGCGTTCCATCGAAGTTATTCACCAGTGTGATGAGCAGACCATTGCCTGGGACATAGGCATCAAAGCCACACTGCTGACGATTCTCAAGAATATAATAATGTTCCTTGTCGGCATCGTTACGAACGATATAGGCCAAAGGCTCCTCATCGAAAGAGACCATATCCGTAATGGTCGTCGCCTCTTTTAATTCCGTAAAGTCGAACCAACCGCAGATATGACGTTCGAAGGCAGAATAGTGGGGAGGCGACCACCCGTTGTTGGCATAGTTGCCACCATCCATCAGATCCCACTCGTCAAAATAGGAGAATACCGTTTTGTCATCAGGATAGAGGTCAGGCAGTCCGAGACAGTGGGAGAACTCATGACAGAATGTACCATAACCATCCATCTCGCCCCGTCCGTCGAGTTCACTCACACAGGCATAGGAATAAAGAGTAAGGTCTCCTACCTCCATATCGTCATAGATATTGAACTTATGGGGCCAGATGGCATCACTCGAACCACCACGGTTCTCACCATAACCGGCAAAGACCACCATCACCACATCAATGACACCGTTGCCGTCCCAATCGTAGGGAGAGAAATCGGCATCAGTTGCCAGACAGGCATCATGGATCATCTCCTCAGGATTGACGTCGTCGCCCCACTTATTCGCTCCATAATACTTCATGGAATCTGGCAAAGTAACAGGTCCGAAGACATCGAAATGGATCTTGAACTTCCCTCCACTCTGGATCTTGAAATAGTCAGCAACGGAACCTGCTGCACCATTCTTAGAGAAGCCAGACTTGTTGAGCATATCATCCCATTTCCCCTCAATATCAGGCGTAGCGAAAGGCACATCCTGAAAGGCTGCAAAGACCACAGGCACACGAACCTCACCCTCCAAAGTGGAGACAGAGGAATCGATGACCTTAGTCCCACGTGTGAGTGTCCTGTTAAGATCCCTATCACAGAAACGACGCTGTTGTGCGCTGGCAGATAATACTGCCAGCGTCACAAGCAAACCAATCGTCAGAAATCTTTTCATTTTGCTGCAGGGCACCAGGGTTTCAGGGTCTTGAAGAAGTCATTTCCCTTATCATCAACGAGGATGAATGCGGGGAAATCTTCTACATCAATCTTCCATACAGCCTCCATACCGAGTTCTGGATACTCTACGCACTCGATACTCTTAATGGAACTCTGAGAGAGCACGGCAGCCACACCACCGATGGTACCGAGATAGAAACCGCCATGTTTCTTACAAGCCTCAGTAACAACATCTGAGCGGTTACCCTTGGCAATCATCACGAGGGATGCACCATTAGCCTGGAACTCATCCACGTAAGGATCCATACGGTTAGCGGTGGTCGGACCCATTGATCCACAAGGATAGCCCTCTGGCGTCTTGGCAGGTCCGGCATACAGCACAGGATATTTCTTGAAGTAATCGGGCATACCCTCACCTGCATCCAGACGAGCCTTCAGTTTGGCGTGAGCGATATCGCGAGCCACGATGATGGTACCCTTCAGGTTGACACGGGTGCTGACAGGATACTTTGACAGTTCCTTGCGAACGGCATCGATACCCTCGTTGAGGTCGATCTCGATACCCTTGCCACCCTCACCCGGCTTGCGCAGTTCCTCAGGAATCAGCTCTGTGGGGTTCGAGTCCATCTTCTCCAGCCAAATACCATCGGCATTGATCTTGGCCTTGATGTTACGGTCAGCAGAGCAAGATACACCCATACCAATCGGACAAGAAGCACCATGACGTGGCAGACGAACCACACGAATATCGTGAGCCAGATACTTACCACCAAACTGAGCACCAAGGCCAATCTTCTGAGCCTCAACAATCAGCTTCTGCTCCAGATCGACATCTCTGAAGGCACGTCCCGTCTCATCACCTGTGGTAGGCAGACCATCGTAGAACTTAATAGAAGCCAACTTCACAGTGAGCAGGTTCTTTTCTGCTGAGGTACCACCAATTACGAAAGCGATGTGATAAGGAGGACAAGCAGCTGTACCCAACGACTTCATCTTCTCAACGAGGAAGGGAATCAGCGTGCCCTCGTTCTGGATAGTAGCCTTGGTCATAGGATAGAAGTAGGTCTTATTGGCGCTACCACCACCCTTTGCCACCATCACGAACTTATACTCAGCACCCTCTGTGGCCTCGATATCAATCTGTGCAGGGAGGTTACAACGGGTATTCACCTCGTCGTACATGTTCAGAGGAGCATTCTGCGAGTAGCGCAGGTTGTCCTGGGTGAAGGTATTGAACACACCCTGACTCAGAGCCTCTTCATCTTCAAAACCAGTCCAGATCTGTTGTCCCTTCTCACCATGTATAATAGCTGTACCTGTGTCCTGACAGAAAGGCAGGATGCCCTTGCAAGCCACCTCTGCATTACGCAGGAACTGCAGGGCTACGTACTTATCATTCTCTGAAGCCTCAGGATCAGTGAGGATCTTGGCCACCTGCTCGTTATGTTCGCGACGCAGCATGAACTCCACATCATGGAAAGCTTGCTGGGCCAGTAGTGTGAGTGCCTCCTTCGAGACCTTCACAATCGTCTTTCCTTCAAACTCGGCGGTTGTCACGCCTTCCTTACTCAACAAGCGGTATTCCGTCTTGTCCTCGCCCACCTGAAACATCGGGGCATACTTAAATTCTACTGTCTTAGCCATAAACGTATTTGTTTGATAGTTATCTATTAATATCCGAAAATCTCTTCCGTTGTCAGGCGCTTCACAGGACCGACTTTCTCCAGCGCCTCCATATCGAGTTCCTTCTCATCACCGAGGATGATGTATCGACATGCCTTGTTTGCCATCTGTTCCTTCTCGAAGTTAACAATATCCTGCAGACTGACACTGGGAAGAGCATTATACACTTTCTCCATCATGTCATAGTCGATACCCAGACGCTTAGCAGACAGATAGGCATTAAGAACACCAGTCTTGGTGACACGTCTGCTGGCAATCTGCTTTGTTACAGCATCTTTAGCAATCTGGAAGGCCGTCTCACTGGCAGGCATCTCGTTGAGAATGATATGGAACTGGTTCACAGCATCCATCATCTTATCGTTCTGCGTGATGATAAAGGTCTGGTAATAATCCTTCTCGTCTTTCTTACTGGGAGTCACATAATGGGCTGAAGCACTGTAAGCCAAACCTCGGGCCTCACGCATCTCCTGGAACACGATGCCGTTCATGCCACCACCATAATACTCGTTGAAGAGATCAACCACGGCCTCCTGCTCGGGATGCCAGTCACGATTCTCGTTATGATACATCATCAGATAGATATTCTTAGCATCGTAAGGAGCTATCAGAATCTCATTGGCTGTTGCCTCCTGACGCGCGTAAGGCTTGCCTTGGGGAACATCAGCGAGAACCCGAGTCGTCTGATGAATAGCGCCAAGCGTTTCAGAAAGTTCTTCAGGAGTCAACTTGCCATAATAGAGCACAGAGTGCTTCATATTGGGCAAGCCAGCTATCAGCGAGAGTAATTGCTGGGGATCAGCCTCTTTGAGTTGCTGTTCACTCATATTGTCGCGCAGAGCGTTATGCTCACCATAGATGCCGTAGTTGATGAGGTATGAGAAGTTAGTACGCTGGTCTGTCTTAGCATCTTCACGCGACTTCAGGATCAGACCCACATACTGGTCGTACGACTCCTGATCAGCCTTGGCGTTTCTCACGACGTCTTCGAGCAAGGCCAGCGCCTCAGGCATCTGTGACTGAAGTCCGCTCAGCGAGATATTGATGTTGTCGGCATTTACGTTGACTGAGTAATTACAAGCCAACTTATAAAATTCCTGTTTCACCTCTGCTGCCGTCAACTTATCGGTACCCACATAGTCGAGATAGCCAGCGGCAATGTCGTAACGATTGTCATCCTGCTGTCCGAACTCATAGCGGAACACGAGGTTGAAAAGATCGTTCTGGGTGTTCTGCTTGTAGTAAAGCGGCAACTTATCCTTGGTTTCTCCAATATAAAGATCCTTACTGAAATCCACGAACTTCGGAAGGATGGGCTCCACCTGTGACTCCTGAATCTCCTTCACGAAAGCACTCATCTGATCACGATTAGCCTGAATAGGTGTGATTGCAGGTTTGTCGATCTTTTTCTGAGTAGAATCTACACCCATCTTCTTATAAATGGTGGCATAACCATCCGTGAAGAAACGATTAGCAAAATCGACGATCTGCTCTTTGGTCATCTTAGAGATACGATCCAGTTTACCTATCTGCTGCTCCCACGATTTCCCATTAATGAAGGCACTCATGAACTGACGAGCACGCCAAAGGTTGTTGTCAAGAGCTTTCTGGTAGTTCAGTTTCATGTTATTGATGACACTTGGCAGAAGGTCGTCAGAAAAGTTACCCTTCTTCAGGTTCTCAATCTCACCCAACATCAGGTCTCTCACCTCCTCAAGCGACTGCTCAGGTTTTGGCATACCATTGAGGATAAACGAAGAATAATCCTGCTCGTCATACAAACTAGCCCAGGCACTTAAAACCTTCATCTGCTGGTTCAGGTTCAGATCGAAGATACCAGCCTTGTCATTGCTCAACATATAACTAATCACGTCGAGCGTGTCGCACTGCAGATCAGAGGCTTTCTTGGCGAGCCATCCCACCCATACGTTCTCCGCCTGCTGTCCGATAACAGCTGTATCCACAGGAGCCGTCAGAGGTTTCTGCACTGGGAACACAGGCTGAGTCACATCAGCACCTGGCTTCCAATCGCCGAAGTATTTGTCGATAATGGCGATGGTCTTGTCCATATCAAAATCACCAGCCATACAGATGGCCACGTTATTGGGCACATACCACTTATTGAAGTAGTTCTTGATGTTCGTGATTGAAGGATTCTTCAGATGCTCCTGCGTACCGATAGTGGTCTGTGTACCGTATGGGTGCGTAGGTGTGAGTTTCTCGCCCATGGCTTTCCATACCTTGTCACCATCATCCGTCAGGTAGATATTATACTCCTCATAGACGGCCTCAAGTTCCGTATGGAAGCCACGGATCACCATATTCTGGAAACGGTCACTCTGGATCTTCGCCCAATTCTCGATCTCGTTGCTGGGGATATCCTCCGTATAGCAAGTGACATCGTTCGAGGTGAAGGCATTAGTACCCTGAGCACCGATGGCAGCCATCAGTTTGTCGTACTCATTGGGAATGAAGTACTGGGCTGCGAGTTGGGATACGGAGTCGATCTCATGATAAGCCTGCTTGCGTGCCTCTGGATCCGTCAACTTACGATAAGCCTCATAACGCTGTTCGATATCAGCCAGCAACGGAGCCTCAGCCTCTGGGTTATTAGTACCAAACTTATCAGTGCCCTTGAACATCAGGTGCTCCAGATAGTGGGCCAGACCTGTGGTCTCTGCGGGGTCGTTCTTAGAACCCGTGCGTACAGCAATGTAGGTCTGGATACGGGGCTTCTCATCATTCACCGAGAGATACACTTTCAATCCGTTATCAAGGGTATAGATGCGGGTCTGCATCAAATCACCCTTCACAGTTTCATACTTCTTGCTCTGGCAAGCGTCTGTTCCAGCCGAGCGGTAATCCTTCGCCCGGGCACTCATGCCGAGTACCAAGGCACACACAGTTAGAAATAATCTTGTTTTCATTTAGTATTTAATTTTCGTAATCTATTTCATGATCCAGTTTTTCTACGAACTCATCGAGTACGTCCTTATCGACATCACCCATGGCGTACTCTTTCTCGGCATCCTTACGGATCTCTGCGATCCATGCACGACGGGCTTTCACATAGTCCTCACGGATACGCTCACAGGCCGCAGCATCAAGTTCGTCAAGATGATAGTAGTCGAGAATCATCTGATAACTCCAGGCCCAACGGTATTCCCTGTAATGGTTATTGATCTCCGTGAATCGGTCTAACACCTGCTGGATATTATCGATGGCACCTGACTTGATGTCATCCATCAGTCGCTGTTCCTCACTCTCTGGCAAGAGGAGACCTGAGAGATCCACCCATCTGCCCTTACCCACAGAACTGATGGGTTGACCGATATACCCCTCCTTCTGAGCACGCTTCAGGACAGCACCCATATAGATACGCAGGGCAATATCGTAGTACTTCAAACCCTTACGTAATGATGAGGCATTGATCACATACTCGTGGAAGTTATAGGTAGAGACATTGTCGCCACTTGCCTGACGCAGGGATTCAAGGATCTTGATACCCTGCTGTATCTCTCCTACAGTGAAGGGTGAGAGCCAGTCGAAGTTGATGATACTCTTACGCGACTGTTTACTACGCTTATCACGCTTGGGCCATTTTTTGATATCTCGATACAGACCCACGGTGGTGATATTACGTCCTGGCACCAGGTAACAGTCATCGCCGTATGCCATCAGATAGGAGAATGGCAGGTTACGGGTGTCAGGATGGTGCATCAGTTTGCCGAAACACACACTAAAGGCACCAATGGTTGCAGGCATCAGTATATAGGAACCAGAAGCCGTCTTCGTACCACGCTCCAAGGTTCCCCAGTGCAGAGGTCCCATCTTGTAGGCATGGTTGGAGAAGTTGGTACTTGAGCCAGCATTATAGAACGAGAACTCACCACCGATCAGCAGTGAACACTTATGGTGAGAGGCACTGAACGGTCCGCAGAAAGCGGCACATGCCTCACCATTGGCCATGAACGAGTTGGCGAAGAAGAGACTGGCCTCAGCCGTAAATCCGTTGGTAATCTGACAGGCCTCGCCCACAAAGCAGTCCTGCATCTTCACGGAGTTGTTGATGGAACAACCGTCACAGATAATCGAGTTCTCACAGATCACACCCGTACCAATAAATACTGGGGCATCCATTGAACTCATCACCGTACACTCAGACAGACGGGCAGCACCACTGATCTCGCAGTCGCCCTTGATCACCGTGTTCGTGATATCCTTGGCATTGATGATCTTCACATTATTGCCGATATAGCCACGATCTGGTCTGGAGACGCGAAGTTCGTCCTCAATCATCTGATGGAGGGTTTTCTTCAGTATCTTGTCGTACTCATGTTTCACCATGAAAGAAGCCAACTGACTGTTGAGTTCACGGAAGATTGTCACATTACCGTCGCCCATCTCGTTGAGCACACTGATCACAGACCCCTCACCATAGGTGGCATCGTCTGTGGTCTCGAGCGTACATATATTGGAGATATAGCAATCGTTACCTATCGTATAGTTGTTGATGTAGTTTCCCACCTTCTCTATCAGACAGTCATTACCAACTGTAACGTTTCTCAGTGTGGCATCATTGATACCTGAGTGTTTGAAGAATCCTTTGCTGACTTCCACCATCTTGTTGAAGGCTCCCAGTCGGATGTCGCCATAGAAGATGACGCGATGGAAGTTATAAGGTTTGAACTCATCATCAACCAATACTCGCTGCCAGTCCTCTGCCCAGCAGACATTCTTCTCTAAGACTTCAATTTCTGTTTGTGTCAGTTGTCTGTAGTTACTCATAATCTTGATATAAAAAATCGTTATACGGATATTTCTGGACATGGAGTTCGCGTACCCGCTTATAAAGGGTGTCGCGCAACTCTTCAATATTCTCTTTCTGTTTGGCGGAGATAAACAGACACTCGAGATAGTGCTGGTTCTCACCCGTACGGGCCATCCAGGTCTTCTTCAGGTCAGCGAGCGTGTAGTTCTCTTTGGTGAGAGGTGTCAGGTCGTCTTCCTCTTTCTCCACCCAGGTATAGGCATCAATCTTGTTGAACACCAGCATCGAGGGTTTGTCAGAGCAACCCAATTCCTTCAGGGTCTCCTCTACGACACGGATCTGGTCCTCGAAGTCGGGGTGCGAGATATCCACCACATGCACCAGCAAATCGGCCTCACGCACCTCGTCGAGAGTACTCTTAAACGACTCCACCAGATCGGAAGGCAACTTACGGATGAATCCTACAGTATCAGCCAGAAGGAAAGGCAGGTTGTCGATGGTCATCTTGCGGACAGTAGTATCGAGTGTGGCGAAGAGTTTATTCTCAGCAAACACCTCACTCTTGGCCAACAGGTTCATCATCGTACTCTTACCCACGTTGGTATAGCCCACCAGTGCCACACGGATCAATCTTCCACGGTTCTTGCGCTGTGTGGTTTTCTGCTTGTCAATCTCTACCAGACGCTGCTTCAACAGGGTGATGCGCTGAAGGATGATACGACGGTCCATCTCCAACTGCGTCTCACCAGGACCACGCAGACCTACCGAGCCCTTGCCGCCTCCAGAACCAGAGCCACCACCCTGACGTTCCAAGTGTGTCCATAGTCTCTGCAGTCGGGGGAGCATATAGCGATGCTGCGCCAGTTCCACCTGGGCCTTGGCCTCGGCAGTCTGGGCGCGCATGGCAAAGATATCTAATATAAGAGAGGTACGATCGAGGATCTTCACCTGCAGTTCCTTTTCGATATTACGGATCTGCTTGGCAGACAGTTCGTCATCGAAGATCACCATACCCACAGGCTGGGGTGCATTGGTCTCGTCCAACAATCCTTCTGCAAAGAGCGAGGCGTCCTGGGCATCGAGCCACTCATCGTATGCATCCTGACACTTCTTGATATATTCTTTGATTTCCTGCAATTTACCGCTGCCGACATAGGTCGTCTGACTCGGGCCACCCACCTTTTGGGTAAAACGCTTCACCGTCACAGCCCCTGCTGTGTCAGCCAGAAACTCCAGTTCATCAAGATATTCCTTAGTCTTGGCCTCGTCCTGCTCCTTGGTGATGAGTCCCACCAGCACCGCAGTTTCAGCCTTGGCTTCTGATATTACAAATTCCTTCATATTGGATGCAAAGATAATGAAAATCCGTCATAGATGATACCGATTAACACAGATTAATAAAAAAAAAGTCTGCATAATCATTTATTTATTATGAATTTTTGTATTTTTGCACCAGAATTACGAACCAAAAAACAACAAACATTATGAGAGTAATCATTCAGAACGACTATCAGAAGATGTCGCAGTGGGCAGCAAACCACGTTATTGAGCGTATCAACGAGTTTAAACCGACACCCGACCACAAGTTTGTGCTGGGTCTTCCTACTGGTTCATCTCCTGTTGGCATGTACAATGCCCTCGTAGAGGCTAATCGCGCAGGAAAGGTATCCTTCAAGAACGTGATTACGTTTAATATGGATGAATACGTTGGTCTGCCCGAGGCCCATCCTGAGAGTTACCACGCCTTTATGGCCCGTAACCTGTTCGACCACATCGACTGTCCAAAAGAGAATATCCATATCCTCAACGGTAATGCGCCTGACCTGCAGGCAGAGTGCAAGCATTACGAGGAGATGATCACCGAGGCTGGTGGCATCGACCTGTTCATCGGAGGTATCGGCCCTGATGGTCACATCGCCTTCAACGAGCCGGGCTCTTCTCTCCGCAGCCGTACCCGTATGAAGACTCTCACCACGGATACCCGTATTGCCAACAGCCGTTTCTTCGGTGGCAATCCTGAGAACGTGCCTGCTCACGCCCTGACCGTTGGCGTAGGTACTGTGATGGATGCCCGTGAGGTGATGATCCTGGTGAATGGTCATGGTAAGGCTCGCGCTATGCAGGCTGCTGTCGAGGGTGCCGTGAACCACATGTGGACCATCTCTGCCCTGCAGATGCACGAGCACGGTATCATCGTCTGTGACGAAGAGGCTGCCGACGAACTGAAGGTTTCTACCTATAAGTATTTCAAGGATATTGAGAGCGACCAGTTACTGTAATGAGAAAACTACTATCTATTATCTTTGCAACGTCATCAGTCCTGGCATGGGCTGGTGACGTTACTGTTTCTTCACCTGACAACAGGTTGCAGGTGAAGGTGAGTGATGCTGGCGGACGACTGTACTATACAGCCACGCTCGACGGTCAGGAAGTGTTGCAGCCCTCAGCCTTAGGACTCAAGACCAGCCTCGGCGATCTCACCAAGGGACTGTCGATCATTGATTCCAAGACAGGTGTCATCGATGAGCATTACACGATGCGAGGCACCAAGGCCTCCTCGGCTGATTACAAGGCCAACGCCCTGACTCTGGATCTCAAGAATCAGGATGGCAGGGTGTTCAGCATCCTCTTCCAGGTCTCTGACCGTGATATCGCCTTTCGCTACGAGATCCCCCGTCAGAAGATAGGGCACTCGGAGGTGAAGCGTGCACGCATCCTGTCCGAACTCAGTAGTTTCAACTTCCCTGAGGGTACCACCACCTTTATCTCTCCGCAGATAGGTCCTGAGTCAGGTTGGGAACAGACAAAGCCCTCTTATGAAGAAGGCTACTCTGCTGATGCCCCCATGGATAAGGCCTCACAGTATGGTCATGGCTACATCTTCCCTGCCCTCTTCCACCTCACACTGGGGACTGACCCCTCTGTGAGCAGCGAAGCGAATTACAGGGGGTCTGTCCCCGGTGTGAGGTCGGAGGCTTGGATCCTTCTGTCTGAAACCGGTGTGGGATCCAACTACTGCGGCTCTCACCTCTCCGACTATCAGGCAGGCATGGGTTATACCGTCGCCTATCCTGACAAAGGCGAGAACAACGGCTTTGGTGCCGACTTCGCAGGCATCCCCCTGCCTGGTGAGACCCCTTGGCGCACGATCACCGTAGGCAACAGTCTCAAACCCATTGCAGAGACCACCATCAGTTACGACCTGGTGAAACCCCTCTATGAGCCTTCTACAGATTACCAGCCAGGCCGCTACACCTGGAGTTGGCTGCTCTGGCAGGACAATTCCGTCAACTACGAGGATCAGGTGAAGTTCATCGACCTGGCCTCCACGATGGGCTTTGAGTACTGTCTCGTCGATAACTGGTGGGACACACAGATTGGCCGCGACCGTATGCATGAACTCTCCAAGTACGCCCAGTCGAAGGGGGTACACCTTTTATTATGGTATAATAGCAACGGCTTCTGGAACGATGCTCCACAGACCCCTCGTAACTGCATGAACACGGCCATTGCCCGTGAGCGTGAGATGAAATGGTTGCAGAGCATCGGTGTGAAAGGTATCAAGGTCGATTTCTTCGGAGGTGACAAACAGGAGACGATGCGCCTCTACGAGGATATCCTTAGCGATGCCAACCGCTATGGTCTGCAGGTGGTGTTCCACGGTTGTACGATTCCCCGTGGTTGGGAGCGGATGTATCCCAACTACGTAGCCTCAGAGGCCGTGCTGGCCTCAGAGAACCTGTTCTTTGGTGAGGGCGCCACATTCAGTGAGCCCTTCGACCTCACCCTCCATCCCTTCTGTCGCAATGCTACGGCCTCGATGGACTGGGGAGGTATCATTATGAACAAATGGATGTCGCGCGACAATAAGAGCCGTCATACCCGTAAGACCACCGACATCTTCGAGATGGCCTCTGGTCTGATCATGCAGACCTCCGTACAGTGCGTGGCCATGCAGCCTAACAACCTCGAGGAACTGCCCCAGTTCGAGATGGATTTCCTGCGTCAACTCCCCACTACATGGGAGGAGACGCGCTTTATCGACGGCTATCCCGGCAAGTATGTGGTGCTGGCCCGTAAGGCCACCAATGGCCGATGGTATATCGCAGGTCTGAACGCGAAGAAAGAACCGCTCACCCTGACACTCGACCTCTCTGCCTATGGCCCTCTGTCCCAACTTTACATCGACAATAAGAAAGGCGAACCCACGCTCTCTGCTCTCAAGACAGACAAGAAAGGCTTCGCGAAAGTAACCATCCAGCCGAATGGCGGACTAATTATCCAATAACCGATTTAACATGATGAAGAGAATCACATTATTCCTTTGGGTTCTGGCCTCCGTATGGATGGCAAAGGCAGAAGACGGCAGCCAGTTGTGGCTGAGATACCAACCCGTGAACAAGGCCAAAGTGACAGGTCCGGATTGTTTAGCAGCAGAAGAACTGCGGACGTATTACCAGGGTGAGACGGCCACGCTGACCCTCGACCCCAAGATGACCGATGATGCTTACCGTATCAGCGGCAGTACCATCACCGCCAAGAACGAACAAGGACTGCTCTATGGTGCCTACGCCCTGTTGAGAGGGGAGAGCGGCTACTCCGCCCCCTATTGGAAACTGCGTATCCTGAACCACTGGGACAACCCCAACGGCACTGTGGAGCGTGGTTTTGCGGGAAAGAGCATCTTCCTCAACCCCGATCCGGAACGGATCAGGATGTACGCTCGCGCCAATGCGTCTGTCGGCATCAACGGTACCGTACTCAACAATGTGAACGCCAAGCCTGAGGCACTCTCCACAGAGAGTCTGCAGAAGACGAAGGCCATCGCCGACCAATTGCGTCCCTACGGCATTCGCGTCTATCTCTCCATCAACTTCGCCTCACCCATCAAGGTGGGCGGTCTGGAGACTGCCGACCCGCTCGACGCCAAGGTTGTCCGTTGGTGGAAAGAGAAGGTGAAAGAGATCTACCGTCTGATTCCCGACTTCGGTGGTTTCTTAGTGAAGGCCAACTCCGAGGGTGAGCCCGGTCCTCAGGACTTCGGACGCACACATGCCGACGGTGCCAATATGCTAGCCCGTGTCCTGAAGCCCCACAAGGGCATCGTGATGTGGCGCGCCTTCGTCTATGCGCCCCAGAGTCCCGATCGTGCCAACCAGGCCTACTTGGAGTTCATGCCGCTCGATGGTCAGTTTGCCGACAACGTGATTATCCAGATCAAGAACGGCCCCATTGACTTCCAGCCCCGCGAGCCATACAGTCCGCTGTTTACCGCCATGCAGAAGACGCAGATGATGGTGGAGTTCCAACTCACGCAGGAGTATCTCGGTGCTGCCAACCACCTGGTCTATCTCGCCCCGATATGGCAGGAATTCTTCTCGTATGTGAAGCCCGGCAGTCTGAAGGCGATGGCCGGTGTGGCCAACATCGGTGACGACACGAACTGGTGCGGTCACCACTTCGCACAGGCCAACTGGTATGCCTTCGGACGTACGGCATGGAATCCTGCGCTGAAGCCGGAGGAGATTGCCGACGAGTGGATCCGCCAGACATTCTCGAGTGATGAGCGGTTGCTCAGTCCTGTCAGACAAATCATGCAGGAAAGCCGTGAGGCGTGCGTCAAGTACATGATGCCGTTGGGCATTCACCACATCTTTGCCGGCACCCATCATTACGGGCCTGAGCCATGGTATGCTCCGAAGGGGCTGAGAGCCGACTGGACACCGCCCTACTACCACAAGGCCGACTCCATAGGTATGGGCTTCGACCGCACCCTCACAGGCACGGCCAATGTCAGACAGTATCCAGAAGCGCTCTGCCGTCTCTACAACGATATCAACACGTGTCCTGAGAACCTCATCACATGGTTCCACCACGTGCCCTGGGACCACAAGATGAAGAGTGGACGTACGTTTTGGGACGAACTCTGCCATCAATACGATGAAGGTGTACACGAGGCCCGCCACTTCCTCACCGTCTGGGATGCCATGCAACCTTACGTTGATGCTCAGCGTTTCAGTGAGGTTCAGCGCAAACTCCGCATCCAGGCCCGTGACGCAGAGTGGTGGCGCGATGCCTGTCTGCTCTATTTCCAGACATTCTCCCATCGTCCCATCCCACAGGATATGGAGCATCCCGTCCACAACCTTGACGAGATGATGCAGTTCAGCATCCCCATCAGCATGTACGAAAATCCAGAGCACGGATATACCAAGTAGCGAATACATAACTATCACGAACAGGGCTCGCATCGATGCGAGCCCTGTTCGTAATAGTTTTTGAAGGCCTACTTTTTCTTCAGAATCTTCTTGCCATTGACGATATAGATGCCGTCAGGCAGACCATCGAGCGAGTTCACCTGATGACGCACCTTGCGGCCGCTCAGGTCATAAACATCGTAAGGCTCTGCGAGGGCGGGAGCATTCTCTAAGTTCTCGATGCCCGTCACGCCGTCATCATCGTTGTCGCCATCCACTGAGCGTGAGCCCGAGGTGGCCGTTACGGTCACTTTACAGGTGCGGCTCAGGCCTGTGGAGGTGCAGGTGCAGGTGATGGTGGCCGTACCGGCCTTGATGCCCTTCACCTTACCTGCACTTGTCACCGTGGCCACCTTCGTGTTCGAACTCTCCCAGGTGACGCTCTTGTCTTCCAATGAGGATGGATAGACGGTGGCTTTCAGCGTCACCGTCTTGCCCTTCTGAATGGACAGTTCGTAATTGTTGAGGGTCAGGTTGGCAACGAGCACTTCGCAAGTGCGGCTCAGGCCAGTCGCCTTGGAGGTGCAGGTGATAGTGACTGTGCCAGTCTTGACGCCCTTCACCTTACCAGTGCTTGATACCGTAGCCACCGCTGTGTTCGAACTCGTCCACGTTACGCTCTTGTCTGCCAAAGACGAGGGATAGACGGTGGGTGTCAGCGTCTCAGTCTTGCCCTTCTTCAAAGTTATCTTGTATTTGTTGAGGGTGACTAGGCCGACGGTCACTGCGCAAGTGGTGCTCAGACCAGTGACATTGGAGGTACAGGTAATGGTGGCCGTACCAGTCTTGACACCCTTCACCTTACCCGCACTCGTCACGGTGGCAACCGCCGTGTTTGAACTCTTCCAGGTCACGCTCTTGTCTGTCAGTGAAGAAGGATAGACGGTGGGCATCAGCGTGATGGTCTTACCCTTCTTGACGACAGCCTCCGTCTGATCAAGTTTGACATAGCCGACGGTCACTTTGCAGGTAGCCTTCGCACCTGACACTTTGGAGGTACAGGTGATTGTGGCCGTACCAGCCTTGACGCCCGTCACTTTCCCCTTGCTGGTCACCGTGGCGACCTTCGTGTTCGAACTCTTCCATGTCACGCTCTTGTCCAACAGATCCGAGGGTGTAACGGTGGCTTTCAGTGTCAGAGTCTTGGTCTTCTCAAGGGTAGCCTTGGTCTTGTTGAGTTTGACCGTTGCTGCAATCGCCACGACATCCTTGAATCCACTCCAAGGGTATGCTACCTTGTAAGCATCTACACTACCCGTTGGCACATGGAGAAGAGTGGCGTAATAACTTCTGGTGCCGAGCAAAGAAGGTACATTCTCGGCATAGCAATAGACGTCCGTCAGGCGGTAGCAACTGTTGAATGCTTCTTTACCAATGTACGTAACACCGTTACCAATAGTAACGGAGCTCAGGCCGCTGCAACCCCAGAAAGCATAATGGCCAATGGAGGTTACACCATTGCCGATGGTAATAGAGGCCAAGTTGTTACAATCATGGAAAGCTTTATCGTTAATGCGAGTTACGTTGTTGGGGATGGTCACAGAGGTCAGGCCGCTGCAACCGTAGAAAGCACAACTACTAATGGTAGTCACGCTGTTGGGAATCACCAAGTCTTTTATTTCTTTGTCATTCAAAAACAAATGGTGGGCATAACGTAATGGATTATCACCTTCAATATATTCAATCCCACACCACGCAGCAAGATCGGAAATATGCACGGATTTCAAACCGTTGCAACCTTGGAAAGCACAATTACCAATGGAAGTCACACTGTTGCCAATGGTCACGGAGGTCAGGCCACTACATAAAACCGAATTTGCGAATTGCTTTGTTTCAACGGTTTATACACTAAAAGGTAGAAAAATAACCACAAGAATTCTGAATAATGGTGAAAATGGATAAATTAAACACAATTAACTTTCTTCTACAAGTTTTTTCTATGTCTTAAGTAGAGAAGTCGCATTAGAAAAAGATTTATTGGAGTGACCTTACAAGTGTCCACTAAAAAAACGATTAGTATCATTAAAGATTTAGTACAGAAACTCATCCAAACTAAATATTTGTAATTCATTGTTTACAATAGACTCAAGTATGTCCGCATATAACACCTGTTTTTAACGAACAGCAATAACATTATTATAGTCTGTCAATAAATCTTCGTAAATATAGGCTCTCTCTTGTAGAGTTTTGACTACTCCATAAAAGCCTGGATAAATTTTCGAAGCATTATATCCTAAAAAATTTAAATAATGACACAAATCCTTTACATAGTCTACAGGTATAACGATTTGATATAAAAGCGTACCAATTTTATCGCTGAATTTATATTCTTGCAATAGTTTATCTAAAGGCTTTCTTTCTAATTCCGAGTTGTTTATTTTTATATCTCCATCTTCTTTTTCAAAAGTTTTTGTAATTTCCCATAGCGTAAATAGCCCTTGTTGGGCTTTCATATTTGGGTTCATGTAATATATAGGATGAACAATTTTCAATGGACAGGAAAGCATATCTAAATTGGCATAAGGTTTAATATTTAAAGCCCATAAAACTATTGATTTTGTTTCTTCCGGTATATATTTGTTTTTCATATAACTTTCTACTGCAAAATATAACGCAGTATGTAAATCATGAGTCCAATCAAGTAATCTTGTTGGTATCCCATAATGTTGTGCCAAAGCAGCTAATTCCCATAAATCTTCAGGAAGCCATTTCCTTTCCATAACCAACGTTTTAATGTCTAAGAAATCCGTATACGTCGCACGAATACGTTGAACATTTGGCAAAGGCAATCCCGTAGAATCACAAATTTGATAGAATTTACGAAGAATAGTATATTCTTTAATAATTTGATCAAATTCTGTAACAGTGTTTGAACCGCTTAAAGCAAGTTGATTAATAAGCTTAGAACTATTTGTTCTTAAAGCAGAAGGTACTAATTCAAATTTATCAGAAGAGTGTCCTCTAAATATAAAATTACCATGAGAAAAAACAGAATATAGTTTTCCACCATAACTTATAGAGTCTATAAATGATTTTAAATCTTTATAATCTATTCTTTTTGTAATATCATCCATAATTATTATATAATTCTATTTTCGCTCAGAAATCATAAACGCGATTTAAACAAATTATTATCATAGCATTATACAAATAAAATTATATTGAAATATAATTTTTTACATTTTTGCTATTGTTTCTTCTATATCTCCGTCCGTTATTGTTTCATTACTGCATCATGCCACGCGCCCCTTCGTAAGAGCAACTCTCAGCACCTAATCTCTGTGCTTCATTCAGAGCTGTTTCCAAATCTGATTCTAAGAGATCGCATATTCCAAACATTACTTTGTCTTTGAACAAATTATTAATCAAAGCAGCCGCTGTCCAGTCGCCCGCACCAGCGGTATCCACCACTTTTTCATTTGCAACAGGTTCCAAGTGCTTCCAATCGCCACTCAAGCGGTAGCTCAAGCCCTTTGCTCCTTGCGTCTGGATAAACATCTTATCCTTATAGCCTTTAAACTGGTTAATCTCTTTTATCCTCTGTTCCGAGAACTTGACTATATCAGACACCTCAACACATTTGTTGAACAGGCTGACATTACCTCCTCTGCTGGAAGGCTCAAAGAATATCACCGATCCCTTTTCCTTGAATGTAGTGGCTAGCTTCAAGATGGCGGGTGAAACCCTGTCAAAGAAGAATACCTTTGGCACAAAGTCTATCCTCTCAATCACCTCATTCGTCTGTTTTAGCGTCAGCGACTTGAAGTCCAGATAGAACCGACCGATATTGTTACGCGATTCAAACTTATGCGTAGGAATACCATCCTTGTTGATGAAATTACGCTGCACAATCACGGGTGTCTTACCGTCTTGGGTAGATACAAAATCCGTGTGTACATTGTGTCTTTTCATATCCTCCAGCACTCTTACCCCATCTTTTGTACCATCCAAACGAGCAATGGGGAAAGCTTCCCAACCCAAGTGGGCAAGTATCATCATCACATTGCCGCAAGTACCACCCACGTAATAGGATATGGGGACTCTTTGTCCGTCCCATATCAAAACATCCAGGCTAATCAGGCCTGCGCCAACTGCTATATTATTTGTTTTAAGTTTCATGATTCAAGTTTAAAGATTCAAACTACAGGATTAAGCCTCTCCACCAACTCCGCTTTCACCTTTTCCCACGCCACTTGCGGATTATACTCCACCTGTGGCCCAAGAATCATTTCCGTGTCCGTCAAGAATTCTTCATCCTGTAGTTTCCCATCCATATTCAGCAAAAATTCCTTGTACGTAGGCAAGTGTGATGCCGTGAAGCCAAGATAGCGCTCATAGCTCTCCATCACTTTCCCTTTATCCAATTCGGGGTGCATTGACAGTATCTTCCACAGATCAAATAGGTCACGTCCTTTTCTCCGCTGATAAACAGCCCTTAGTTTCGTTCCTGTCAACTCTGCCAACTCATAGGTCAGCACTTCGCAAGCACCTTTGAACCACGAACTATTCACCGCAAAAGGCACCCTAACCATCGGATATACCGAGAAATGCTCCTTGCAGTTAATCTCCACCTTCAAGTGAATCTCCCCCGCATCCATATCCGTCGGCTGCACCTTGAACACCAGCGTGTTGTTGTGCTTCTTCTGCTTTACCACTGGCTCGCCCAGCCAAGCCAGCGCATCCCTTAGATGGTCTATGGTCTCTTTGATGGGTTCTGCCTTCACTTGCACCAAGTCGATGTCCTCCGAGTATCTGGGTTGCGGCTTCAGATACAATTTACCTAATGCAGTGCCGCCTCTGAACGCCAGATGCTCCGCAAGAAATGCATCGCTATAAATAGACACTAACGCACGGCAAACTATCAAATCCTGTTCGATGAATTTATTCACCACCCACGGGGCCTGCTCACTCCATTCCGTAATATATCGCTCTGGTATCATAACTCGTCAATCTCGATGGTTTCGTTCACAATAATTCTCCACTTGGCGTTCCTTTCGCAACCCTCACCGCTCTTTCCTGCCTTTAAAGGCGCATACTGGAGCACGAAACCGGAACTCTTCAACAGACTGTACACCGACTCTGCCGCTTCACCTTCCTCCAGCACCTCGTCCAGAATATAGCCCAGACGCTGCAGACTGGTTACAGGCACTTCCTTCACGAAGTCAGCCCCTAAGCGCCCGAAATCCAATTTCTCCATCAGTTCTGCCAGAACAGTGGCTGCCCGCGAAACGCTCCCTGTCTTTGCCTGATACGTCAGCAAATCCACTGCCGTCAGTTCAGGACACGACACGTTAATGTAGCCCGTCCGCGTCTGCCGTCTCTCCACGTATGCCTCAGGAATATGGCTCTTGCAGAAATAATGCGTAAGGTATTTCTCTCCCTTCTTGTCACGCATGGCAGGAGGCTCTATCATCACGCTGAACCGTAGCGGGACCTGATGCGAAGCTCCGTGATAACTTGCCGCACTCAGCAGAGCCACATAGTATTTGCGTCCCAGGTGGTGCATCATGTCGTCCAAGTAAAACGACTGCGGCACAGCCCCGCGTAGCACATACTCATCTGGCACTATGACGTAGAAGCCGCGCAGGGGCGACATAATCCGTCCCTTGCTCACCTCCCTGGTCAGCGCCCGTGCAATGCTGCCGGCACTCATGTCAGGGAATGCCTGCGCCACCTCATCGTGTGTGAAGGTGTAATTGCCTCTAAGCGGCTTATCAAATATCCAGCTTGCTATGCTTGCCATTTTTTTGAATCCACTATTTCGTTTGCAAAGATAGACATTTTTTGTCTAACTACGCAAATAAATAACGAAAATCTTGTTCAATTTTTGTGTTTTTAAGTTATTTTATTGACCAGTATTAATTTTCGTTGTATGCTTCTCCTGTTATCCAAAGCAGAAAGGGTTCACTCCCCTCATTGATCTGCTTAAACACAGTAGCATCTTCAATTTCGTAGTTCGCTGAACTTACGTTGTAAATAGTGACACAATTGTTATATTCCAATCCCACAAGCAACGCGCCAAGTGACAACAACTTACTTGTCAGCAACGCAATACCAAAACACACATGGTCGCTGATAGGCTTGAAGGTTGCCTGATGCCCCTGAATCATATTTGACACAATACGATACAGTTCAAACGGATTTTGCTCATCAGCGTAAGTGATATTCTGTGGCTCGGTAAACTGCTTCTCAGTAAAGAACTCGTGGTATTTCAGCATCAGATAGTCAGAATGCCGTGGGTCTTTCGATGGGAAAGGCAACACGGGAAACATATCTGAAGGCTGGAAATGATTGTAGATGCTCCGCAAAATATCAATATTCTGGTCTCCCATCAAGCTAATCAGGATATTTATCCTATCCAAATTAGACTCACGACTTGATAAAGAACGGAATCCCACCAGCGGCTCAATATTGTCTATTACTGGTGTTTTCTTTATCTGTTCATCTATCGTAACGTTTTCAGATACTGCAAAGAACAGATTCTTAGATTTGTCCTTGTCAAGCTTATTAAACAAAGCCTTGCCAATATTGAAATAGAAAGCTCTGGGTAATGAACTAACATCCATTATCACGTCATTATAAGCGCTCAAATCTTTGCCTATCACTTGGCGACTCATCTGAGCTATGCGCTTGTCCCAAGGCAAACTACCATCTATTTGCAGTTCCTCATAACCAAAGCCATATTGGTTTTTCAATTCTGCCAGTTGTCGCGAATTGATTTCATACAATTTCTTGTTCTCCTCTGGGTCTTTTTCATTAGGGAAGTCAAAAGCAATACAATCCAATTGCTGCTCAGGGTTATTTTCAAGGAACAATTTCAGGATATTATTCATTCTAGGATCAAAGCCCTTGCCCAATAAGAACAGCACATTCACAGCAGGCCTATCCTTATAATACTCCTTCCAGAACTCCACCAGCTTTTTATTCTGGCGATACATCACGTATGATTCCCAACGTTTTTTCATAGCCATGAATTTAGTTTATGAAGTGTCAATGGACGCCATCCTCCACGCTCAAGTGGCAGATGTGCATACGCACAAAGCCAGCTATTCAGATAGAATATGGTCCATTTCTGGTCTTTTTTGCCTTGGGTTACGCCCTGTTTCATCAAGAAATTATAGGCAAGGCAATCTTTCAGAATTGTTGCCAATTCTTCATTATCGGGGTCTTGGAACCAAAAGCCATCCTTACCCCATTTGCCAGAATTCTCTTCCTTCACGGCAAAACCGGTAACAGAGCGATAAGAATATGTGGGTGTGAATGTAACATTATAGCAGAAATCTATAAGTTTCATCAGGAACCCATAGATTTTATTGCCACGTGGCAGGCGCTTAATATCCTCCAAACGAGCAAGTGCAAAGTCTCTGACTATCTTATCTTGTTCCTCTGCCGTCAATACATAGTGAGAAGGGTCAGAGATCTTCTTGGCCACCAATAGTTCATACATCTTGGCAGACAAATCCAAGAATTGCTCCACATTCTGGCTGGCCAGATCCATTAGTGTTGAGAAACCGTAGTACTGGGGTAACTTCTTTATCTCTCCTGGCATTACCTCTTTTACTAAAGGCTTCAACGGAGTTAACATCCAGTCTAAATCCTGAGCCGTATATCCAAACAGGTTCATCGCGCCATTTGCACCTTGACGGGCAGCATGCATCAGTAAGGCTCGCATATTAAGCACACGTTCATACGGGTCTTGATTTTCTATAGCAGCCACACACTCAGTATAGTTGTCAAAATTGTGCAGTTTTGCCAATTGCGTCAGATACCTCTTGCTAGCGTCGTTATAAAGCGCCTTATAGTTAATTGTGGTATCACTTGCAAGTGCGCTTGCAAGTATGATACCGTCCGCAGAGAAAGCACTACGCAACGTAGATATATTCTTCACCATTGGATTGAATATGCCCTTCTTAGTGTTCTCCAGGTGGATAGTCTGGTCATCCCTATCCTTGATATTCTTATCACTCAGTATATCAGTTGTAGAGAGTGTTTCCAAACGTTCTGCAATCCATAGCGTTACAGGCATGCGCACCTCAACAGTCTCATCACGGATAATCTTTTTTTGATTCTTGGTGAGTTTATGACCGTCGTCAATCTGGAAGATGAAGTCTTCGCAAAGCTTCTCTCCCTTATGGGTAAACCAAGACGCCTTCATAGCTTGCAGCGCAAACAATTTGCTACTGCCCTGGACACCCTCTTCTGGCATCACAAAGCTATCAAGGAACTCGCATATCTTCCGTTCCTGTTCAGCAGCCCAATCCAGCAGTTCTTTTCCTGTGTACTCTGCCTTAAAGTCCCCCAATTCGTGTATTATCTCCTCCGGTGTATAAGTAATTTCATTTAATTGGGTATATTTGATACCTGCCAGTGCCATCAGGCTTTTCAGAGTGGCCAGCACAATCCTCGCATTGAGGAGTGACAGAAATATCCTTTTCTGCTCAATCTCATTAAACAGAACATCATCTTCCAAAAACTCATAGTCACGCCCCAACTGTAGATAAACACCGCATTTCTTGATATGATCACTATCTATCACTTCCAACTTTTTCAGCTTCTTATAGGCCGTATTGCGTTCCGTAATACGCTGAAGAATTGTCGGTGAGAAAAGGCGCAATAGCGTAGTCTTTCCTGCGCCAGGCGAACTGAGAATGGTAGTCACGTTGTTCCATAGTTTATCCTGCTCAAACTTTTCTTCAAGATGAGTCAAGGGCTCCGACGAGAAGAGTTCCAAGAACATCTCGTCAGTTTCTATTCGCTCAGAAGCGCGTATGGCAAATGGATTCTTATAGATATTCATATGGTCAATGGCGGCTTATACGGGGGAACAATCCATGAAATCTTTCTGCATCCTGCCAAATAATGGGCAGAGAGTTATTTGGCGTATTGTGAGCAAGTACAACGGGCAGGGCGCATTCATCAAATCCCAACCAAGGGCTGTCGTTTTTGCCAACCTTGTAACTCTTGGATATAACACACTCTTCCACGAAGTGCTTATCCTTCTTTAATACCCTCACCAAGTTATTGTCACTCTTGATGTCGTTCGACAGCTTGTCTTCCAGAAGTTGTACAATGTGGATGTTGAACTCCACTTTGTCTTGCCACCCTACTGATTTCAAGTAATCGTCAAGGTTGTCTTTTATACTTGTCTTTGCTTTTTCAGTAGCGATAGAAAACAAGATGTCGATCTGTATCTTTTGCTCCGGGTTCAGTAGATAGCTCAGATGCTCTATTTTCTGTCCTTTTTCAACATAGCCTCGAGTACATAGCTCGTCGATTATTTTCTTCAACTTGCCATGATATTTCCCATCGCTTTCATCATAGCGGATGAAACTCTTTCCACTGGCAGTAAAGTCGTCAATCAAGAAAATCCTACGGAAGTATGGTTTTTCTATGCTTTTCAGTTTGTCGTCTTTACGCAGCTCATCCAGCATATCCTTCAGTTTCTTCCCGTCAGGATAGTAGTTGGTCAAGACCTGCTCATTACTGAAGCCTGCGCTACGACGCAAGATATCTGTATGAGCACCATCGCTAAGACCTACCACCAATGCGGAACGTTTCTCAATTTCAAAACGATTATGCACCACATTGCTTGAACGTTTATATGATGGCATACCCGTTTCAGTAGTAGCCATATCCAGCAGAATAGGTCGTATTTTTGAGTCATATAACAAATCCACCAGATAGTTCATCTGCGTTGAGGATATGAAGACCAGCTTTTCCTTTATGAACTTATAAGCCTCATCGCGGTCTTCCTCTTCAATATCATTCAGCCATTGTACCAGACTGCTCATAAAGCGCATTCCCGGCATATAACGGTCGTATGCATCATACTTCATGCTACCCATGAATTCAAGGGCAGCACGTTCTGATGCCAATGTCTGGGCATCCCATTTCATGATGCTTGCAAGAAGCTGGTTTGCTAAATTACTGTTCATACGCTAAACTTACACGTTATCTTTCCCTCGTTCGCCTTCATGCGGCTTAGGTAATAGAGGGTTGCATCAAGTTCTTTCATGCCTGACGGGGCTATGTTCCAGCAACTCTCCGCATTCTTTGATACACGATCAACGCTCAATGAGTACTTACTGGTCAGCATTTCATAGTCATTGCCTTCCACGGTCCCATAATCACCTATGCACAAGGTACGCTCCGGGTCTTCTATCACTCGTTGTTTGCTCACTTCATGGTAAACCACAATATCCATACTGTGACTGCTACGCCAAATACGGATGTCTTTCATCTGCTTGTCCCAGATGATTTCACGGCATGTCTCATAAACAAGTTGTGATTCCGTCTGGGTCATTTCTCCCTCAATGGATAGTTGAAGGCTGCGCTCTGCAAATTTGTAGTCCACACAGCCCTTGGGGAGTCTAAGTTTCAGCTCCTCCTCCAGTGCTTTCAGTTCACTATCAAAGGGCTGTTCCCTCCACACTTTCAGTTTATCCTCTTCGCCTAAAACCAACAAGCAGGCACCATTATAGTAGCCCACCTTGATTTGTGGCCAGTATTTCTGGTCTATGGATTTTTGGAACGACTCGCCTACCGACTTGCCACGACCTGTGGCCACCACTATCCTGACTCCATTTTCCAGCAGAGGCATCAACGCATCTCTTATTTCATCGCATAATCCATTCGTAAAACGACTTTTGCGGTCTGAGGCTGACAGTGTACCATCATAGTCAAAGGCTACGGTGGTGAACTTGCCACGGTTCAACTGGCGTACAAAACGCTGACAAGCTTCACTGTAATGCACCCACAACGGGGCATTCTCCCTACCTGCTACGCCCAGTTTGCGCAGCACTGCTACTTCAAGTGTTTTCTCTACGGGCAAGATGCGGTTTGTCAGTTTGAAGTAATCAAGGTTGTAGAGCAAGCGTCCGTATCCTGGCACACCCGGTTTCCCAGGGTCAATGCCACGGGCTTCGCCCAAGTCGTTGACAAAGCGGAATGCCTTCAGCAGCATGTCAATGGATGCCAGAGGACCTTCCAATTCTGTTTCTATATAGATGACCGGCACGCTCTTAGGCAAGCATCCAATGGTCTTGTAGGCCAGTTCCCGCTCAACGGGCGTTACCAGTGCAATTATGCAGGAGTTATCTCCCCGCTTGTCGAACCAATGGTGACGGCCATGACCGAAGTTGCGATAATCGCTGAGCAAAGCAGAGCCAAGAGCGGCTTCGGTGAGTTTTGACTCTATATCCCATGCCACGGGTTCTCCTGTTGCGCCATACATCACTATGAAGTTCTGAATGACTGATAGATTCAGGTTGAAGGTCTTAGGCTGCAGGTCGCTCAACTTAAAACTTGAATCCTTAAACTTGGAAGCACACGCTGCTTTGCAAAGCAGCGTGAATGTAGCCAGTAGCGAATTTGTGGCCAGAAAGCCGTCCTTCTCGCTGGGGACGTCCTCGCACCAACGCTGCACCTTGGGGTACTGTTCCAGCAGTTCCTCGGTAGGATTGTTCTTGCGGAGGGTCAGGCTCATCATGCCTGTCTCGTTAAACTTTACGCCATACTTAATGGCATTCAGTATATCCTTGTTCTTACCACTGGCACTAAGGAAAAGCAGTTTGCTGCCACGGATAATATTATGCCCTGCATACATCAACTGAAGCGGGGTCATCGCCTGTGCCAGAACACCATTGCACTGCTGATAGAGCAGGACTGCATAATGGCAAGCACTGAGCGAGCCACCAGAGCCAATGCACACCAGTGGTATCTGCTTGTTCTCTGCAAACAGAAACCGTGCAAGATGCGTCACATCTTGCTGCTCGGCCCATCGAATGGTCTCCGAAAGCTTTTTCAGCTCTCCCTTAAAAGGCTTTCCCATAATTAAACTTTGAATCCACTTAAAAAGTGGCATTAATTTGATTTGCAAAGATACTACTTTTTCTCGAAACGGAAGCACAAAACTTTCATTTCGTGTATAAATTATTTATTTTTTGTTTAAAACAAGCCCAACTTATAACAAAAAGAAACGATTTGTGCTGAAAAAGACTACCTTTGTAACCACAAATCAGAAAATTAGCGAATTTGACAATAAACAAGCACTTTAATTTCTACAAAAAGAGGCTGGACCTGGAGTTCCTGCGGGAGTACTGCATGGAACACGGGGAGCGGCGCGTGATGGAGCGCGGCGAGACGCTGGAGGTGGCGCGATGCCTGTCTGCTCTATTTCCAGACATTCTCCCATCGTCCCATCCCACAGGATATGGAGCATCCCGTCCACAACCTTGACGAGATGATGCAGTTCAGCATCCCCCTCAGCATGTACGAAAATCCAGAGCACGGATATACCAAGTAGAGTGCACACTGGTTCCAGGAACTGCTATGTCTGTAACGGAAATGTTCAGAATTAGCAAAAAACTTATAAAATCTTAGGAAAAGATTTGGATGATAAGAGAAAATTGCTTACCTTTGCAACGTCAGAACGTAAGTTTTGACTATCCGGGCAGAATCCCGAGGGGGCAGGACTTTACTAGACACCGCCTCAGGAGCAAGACATCACCGCCCCTACTCCATTTTAAAACCATCCTGCAAAGGGTGGTTTTATCGTTCATAAAGTTTGATAAACATTCTAAGGAAGTCATTGTTCATAGCCAGTGAACGTTTGATTGATATTCGTTTGCCGCCTTTAAAGATCAGAACATCTATGGCATTTCCATTCTCTTCAAAGTATTTTTTGATCGCTAAGGCCAGGCATCGGGTATTATACTCCGTTGTCATATTAATGAGAATACTGTTGCATTGTCCGACGGAATCCAAAAGACTACCGGCAACAGAGAATCTTCCAAAGACGGTTTTAAGATCGTATGTACGATAGACACCCTTCTTATATAAAATGAAATCTGGTGTGCGAGTCTCTGTTGGATTGGGCAGAATATAAACTCTGTATCCGAACTCTACGGCCTTGCGGGCTGCAACCAGCAGGTTCTGGTAGTCATCGCTTTTCTCACTGCCTACAGTATAGATTTCTTTGTCCGTGTCAAGAGGGCGGAACTCCCTGCGCAGGGCGATCCTCTCCACCTGACGGGAAAAATCCGCACCCTTCAGGATATGTAGTTTCGCCAATTCCGCTGTTATGTCGTTTGTCATAATCTTAGACTCTGATTAAATCGGAGGCAAAGATACGAATATTCCGTTACACGACCAAACTTTCAGGCAGATTTCTTCTAAAAAAGGGGAACCATCACTATTACGAACAGGGCTCGCATCGATGCGAGCCCTGTTCGTAATAGTTTTTGAAGGCCTACTTTTTCTTCAGAATCTTCTTGCCATTGACAATATAGACGCCGTCAGGCAGACCGTCGAGCGAAGTCACTTGATGACGCACCTTGCGGCCACTCAGGTCATAAACATCGTAAGGCTCTGCGAGGGCAGGAGTCTCTTCTAAATTCTCGGTGCCCGTCGTGTCGTCATCGTCGCCCTCCACTGAGCGTGAGCCAGAGGTCGCTGTTACCGTCACCGTGCAAGTGCCGCTCAGACCTGTGGTAACTGAGGTACAGGTGATGGTGGCCGTACCGGCCTTGATGCCCTTCACCTTACCAGCGCTTGTTACGGTGGCAATACTTTTATCCGAACTCTCCCACGTCACGCTCTTGTCTTCCAGTGTCGAGGGATAGACCGTAGCGGTCAGTGTCACCGTCTTGCCTTTCTTGACAGTAGCTTCAGACTTATCAAGTACCACATCACCGACGGTTACTTGGCAGGTACGGCTTAAACCCGTTACAACGGAGGTGCAGGTGATGGTGGCCGTGCCATAGCCAATGCCTTTCACCTTGCCAGCGCTCGTCACGCTAGCAATCTTGCTATCCGAACTCTTCCAAGTCACGCTCCTGTCTTCCAATGAGGTGGGATAGACCGTGGCTTTCAGCGTCACTGTCTTACCCTTCTTAAGATTAGCGGTGTATTTGTTGAGGACAACATTACCAACTAAGACTTCGCAGGTGGTGCTCAGACCTGTTGCAACAGAGGTACAGGTGATAGTGGCCGTACCCGTCTTGACGCCCTTCACCCTGCCAGCACTTGTCACCGTGGCAACATTTGTGTCGGAACTCGTCCAAGTCACGCTCTTATCGGTTAGAGAGGAAGGATAAACCGTGGGTGTCAACGTCACCGTCTTACCCTTCTTGACAGTTACTTCAGTTTGGTCAAGCTTGACATAGCCGACTGTCACTTTGCAGGTGGCTTTAGCACCAGACACCGTTGAAGTACACGTGATGGTGGCCGTACCAGCCTTGACACCCGTCACCTTACCCTTGCTCGTCACTGTCGCCACCTTGGTGTTAGAACTCTTCCACGTTACGCTCTTTTCTGGCAGTGTTATAGTGGCCTTCAGCGTCATCGTCTTACCCTTCTCAACGGTAGCCTTCGACTTGTTGAGTTTCACACTTCCTGTAAACCCGACTATTTCCTTGAAATTATCTTTCCATTTCGAGTTTGCTATATATGCATCCACGCTACCAGCAGGCACATGAAGCGTGGTGTTATTCATTCGCTGGCCAAACAGATAATATTCATTCTCTTCCCAATCTAATCTATGACGCCTAATAGCTGGCACAGACTCTGCATAACAATACACATCAGTCACATTACTGCATCCAGCAAAAGAATATGAACTAATTTCTGTCAGACCACTTCCTATGGTTACAGATACCAAACTGGTGCAACCTGCAAATGATAGAAGGTCTATGAGACTCACACTACTTGGAATTGATATAGAGGTCAAACCTGAGCACCCACGGAATGCCCCACCGCGAATGGAAGTCACACTGGCGGGAATGGTTATGGAGGTTAGGCCCGTGCAACCAGCAAAAGCACCGTCGATTGAAGTCACGTCGTTTGGGATAGTTGTATTTTGACAACCCGCAATCAGCGAATTACTTGCCGTTTCAATAATTGCATTATTACGAGAATAATATACCGTATTGCCATCTTCCACAATGATCGAAGACAATCCGCTACAAAAAGAAAAAGCCAAAAGTCCAATTGAAGTTACGCTAGCAGGGATCGTCAGAGAAGTCAGGGCACTGCAACCTGAGAAAGCACTCCCGCCAATAGATGTTACGCTATTAGGGATCGTCAGGGAAGTCAGGGCACTGCAATCTAAGAAAGCACTCTCGCCAATGGAAGTCACGCTAGCAGGGATTGTCAGGGAAGTCAGGGCACTGCAACCTGAGAAAGCACTCCCGCCAATGGATGTTACGCTATTAGGGATCGTCAGGGAAGTCAGGGCACTGCAATCTTGGAAAGCAGAGGCACTAATGGATGTTACGTTGTTGGGGATTTTTATAGAACTCAACTTACTGCACTTGCGGAAAGCTTTGTCGCCAATGGAAGTCAGACTGCTGGGGAAAGTTACGGAGGTTAAACCGCTACAGCCATCAAAAGCTCCACCAGCAACACCAAGTGTACCATCTTTTATTTTTATTTTTGTGCCATCTGGCATCGTTCCTACATATTTATATAACACTTTCCCTACATATAAAATTCCTTCTGATTGATTGTCATAAAAGGGTGTCCCCAAAAAAGCATCAATACCGATTGACGCTACGCTATTGGGTAAATCGATAGAAGCCAATTGAGAACAATTTTTAAAAGCCTCTTTCCCGATAGATGTCACGCTGGTTGGAATGACTACATTGGTTAGACAACTGCAGCCCTCAAAAGTACGGTCGCTGATAGAAGTCACACTATTGGGGATTTTTATAGAACCCAGGTTGCTGCAATTACGGAATGCCTGATTATCAATTAAAGTCACACTGGTAGGGATGGTTACAGAAGTTAAGCCACAACAACCATTGAAAGTCGATTCGCCTATGGAAATCACGCTGGCGGGAATTTTTACAGAGGTCAAGCTCTTGCAAAAAGAGAAAGCGCTGGCACCAATGGAAGTCACGCTGGTAGGGATTTTTACAGAAGGCAAGCTTTTGCAGTTAGAGAAAGCTCCATAGCCAATTGATGTTACGCTGTTGGGAATGGTCACTGAAGTCAAACCACTGCAACCTGAGAAAGCACTCCCGCCAATGGAAGTGACACCGATAGGGATTGTCACGGAAGTCAAGCCGCTACAACCATAGAAAGCAGATTCGCTTATGGTAGTCAAACTATTGGAGATTGTCACAGAAGTCAAACCAGTACAGCCCGAGAAAGCACTATAGCCCATTGAGATCACGCTGTTTGGGATTTCTACAGAAGGCAAGCTTTTACAATATGCAAAAGCCCAACCATCAATAGATGTTACGCTGTTGGGGATTTCTAAAGTGGTCAAACCGTTACAAGCATGGAAAGCATGATCGCCAATGGAAGTTACGCTGTTGGGGATAGACACAGAGGTCAGACCGCTACAATACTGAAGGACCCCATTGCCAATAGAAGTCACACCATTGGGGATGTCAATGGAGGTTAAGCCACTGCAATAATAGAAAGCAGAATTACCAATAGATGTAACGCTGTTAGGGATGCTCACGGAAGTCATAGCCTTACAATACATAAACGCCTCTTCACCAATAGAAGTAACGTTGTATGAGACGCCCTTATTAGTAACCTTCTTTGGAATGACAATGTCTCCTGAATAACAGCTTGAGAAACGGTCAAAACTTGGATTCCTGGTTACCTCGGCAGTCTTCGTTTTCTTTACTAGATTGTAATAGATACCATCAATTTCTACAGGGTCAGCATTTACCACTGATGGCAAGAGCGTCAAAAAGAATAATAAGTAGAATTTCTTCATTGTTTTCGTTATTTAGTTATTATTATGTTCGAAACGTTATTTTGGGCTATGTTGCCATTTACAGTTTGTCCTAAGGCTCTACATTACTCTAATCGATGGCAAATATATGAAATATTTCCGAAAGTTCCAAGCAAATAAGGAAAAATTTGCAGAAAACATGAAAGCCTTCCTCGCGAAAACCTCACAGCAAAACCGCACAGCACTCCTGTCCCCCTGTGTGGCACAATTCAAATTGCTTTTTTCGATGAATTTGTTGTTTTGTTGTCACAAGGTTAGTTTGGCGCTGTAAGTCAGATAGTTACCAATGATAACAACAAAATGATTGATGACAACAAACGGCCTTTTGGGCGTTATTTGCTTCATTTTTGGTGCGATTTGGGGCGTTTTTCTTGCAAAAACGAAATAATTGATGGCAAAAAAGCAGTGCTTTTATAAAGAAAACACATTGTTTTTATAAAGAAATTGCAGTGTATTTATAAATTCAAGTCAATATAACCACAAGTATGAGATCAGGAAAAGGCAGGTACAGACTATTTGTACCACAAGTACAGGGCTTTTGTACCACAAGTACAAGCCTACTGTACCAGAAGTACAAACCCTTTGTACTAGTAGTAAGGGATTATCGGAACAATCGCAAGGGACTATCTTAACGACCTCAAGGGACTATCCTAACGAAGCGTTAGTCGTAAGGGAGCCATTAAGCATCTTCATACGGTGATTTCGCCAGAGCCGAAGCAGCGGTGGTGGTCCTTGTCGTAGATGACACAGAACTGTCCTGGGGCGACACCGTGGATCTTCTCCTTGGAATGGACTACGAACTCACCTGGGTTCGTCCATTCAAGGGTGGCCGGGTGGTATTCTGGTGTGTGACGGATCTTGAAGGTGACATGAGTGACCCCATCCCCAGTCTCTCCCTTTGAAGGGGCGGGGAATGCCGGAGAGGTGAGGAAATGGAAATCATGCACAGGGAAGTCCTGCTGATAGGCCGTCTCGGGGTCGTAGCCATGAGAGACGTAGAGGATATTCTGCGCCACGTCCTTCTTCACCACGAACCAGGGGCCACCACTGAAGCCCATGCCCTTGCGCTGGCCGATGGTATGGAACCAGAGTCCACGGTGCTCACCTATCCGCTTGCCCGTCTCGAGTTCGATGACGTCGCCAGGCTGCTCACCTAAGTAACGGCGGATATAATCGTTATAGTTGATCTTGCCTAAGAAACAGATGCCCTGCGAGTCCTTGCGACGGGCATTGACCAGATGTTCGCGCTCTGCGATCTGGCGCACCTCGTCCTTCACGTAATGACCAATGGGGAAGAGGGCCTTCTTCAGTTGCCAGTCGTAGATCTGCGCGAGGAAGTCCGTCTGGTCCTTCACGGGGTCAGGACTCGTACAGAGCCACTTGCGACCCTCGTCGTCGATCTCCGTCTGCGCATAGTGGCCTGTGGCAATCAGGTCGTAGTCATGACCGCGCTTCTCGTCGAAGGCACCAAACTTGATGAGACGGTTGCACATCACGTCAGGATTGGGGGTATAGCCCGCTCGTACCTTATCCATGGTGTATTTAGTCACCTGATCCCAGTACTCCTGATGGCAGTCGATAACCTCTAACTTACAGCCGTACTTATGCGCCACAGCCGTCGCCATCTCCAGATCCTCCTCACTGGAGCAGTCCCATTCCTCCGTTTCCTCTGGTCCTATCTTGATATAGAAGCAGTCGGGATGCAGGCCAAGTCTGGCGAATTCATACACCACGACACTGCTATCGACACCCCCCGACAACAGCACGGCAATCCTTTTGTTTTCTATCTCTTTGATGTTCACGGCTGCAAAGATACGATTAAGTGACAACAAATGAAGAAGAACAATTTATAAATCTTGTTAAATATTTGAGAGAATCCATTGCCGAATGGAAAATAGTTCATATCTTTGCGATATCAAAATGATATCACTTTCATCAACCAATTAAAATAAATAAGGTATGGAAACAAAAGAGTATGCTTTCAAAGGAATGGTGATGAACGGCTTCCTGATGCTGTTCGTCAACATCGCAGTGGCTATTTTGTCAATCGTAGGAATCGTGTATAGTATCATCCTGCTCGACGGCAGCAACGGCGCCTGTGGCGGTTGGCTGTTGGGCGGCAGTTTCCTGTTGCTCATCATCAACATCATCATGTGGTGCGGACTGATGATGCTGGAGCCCAACGAGGCCAAGGTGACCACCTGGTTTGGTAAGTACAGCGGCACCTTCTCGCAGACAGGTTTCTTCTGGATCAATCCTTTCTACGGCACCAAGAAGGTCAGTCTGCGCGCCCGCAACCTCGACGCCGAACCCATCAAGGTGAACGACAAGACGGGTAACCCCGTGATGATCGGTCTGGTGCTGGTGTGGAAACTGAAGGACACCTACAAGGCCCTCTTTGAGGTCGATTCCCAGACGATGGCCTCCCAGCCTAATGCCGTGGGCAGTGACACGAAGGGACTGATGAACGCCTTGGAGAACTTCGTCCGTGTACAGAGTGACGCCGCTTTAAGACAGGTGGCAGGACAGTATGCCTACGATGATGAGGACACGAAGGCAGGAGAGCCCACCCTGCGCTCGAGTGCTGACGAGATCAACGAGCAACTGGAACAGAAACTCGACGAACGACTCGCCCTCGCTGGTATCGAGGTGGTAGAGGCCCGTATCAACTATCTGGCCTACGCCCCGGAGATTGCCGCCGTGATGCTGCGCCGCCAGCAGGCGTCAGCCATCATCACCGCCCGTGAGAAGATCGTGGAGGGTGCCGTGTCGATGGTGAAGATGGCCCTCGACAAACTCTCCAATGAGAACATCGTGGATCTCGACGACGACAAGAAGGCCGCCATGGTGTCGAACCTGCTCGTGGTGCTCTGTGGTGACGAATCCGCTCAGCCCGTTGTGAACACTGGTACGCTGAACCACTAAAAAGTAAATAGGTAAAAGAGTAAAAAGGTAAAACGATGGCCGAGAAGAGTACCAAGAGTTTTATCCTCCGCGTTGATGCTGAGACGATGAACGCTATAGAGGCTTGGGCTGCGGACGAGTTCCGCAGCACCAACGGCCAACTGCAGTGGATCATCACCGAAGCCCTGCGCAAAGCCAAGCGGCTGCCCAAAAAGAAGAAAGACAATGGAACAGAACAACTTTGATATAAAGAAGATTAAGGTGTATCGCACCACAGAGGCTACCGTCTTTGAGGTAGCGTTCGCCATCGTAGCCATCATCGCATGGGCTCTGATCATCTGGCTCGTGCATCGTGCCCCCGACATTGTACCCACCCATTTCGATGCCTCAGGAAAGCCCAATGCCTACGGCACACCAGCAGGAGTCACCATCCCTTGTGTCATCCTCACGATAGCGGCTATTGTCATGATGGTGTTGGCCTACTTCCCGCGGCATATCAACATGCCCTTCAAGATTACGAATATCCGTCAGGTAGAACTCACCATCCGTCAATTACGAATAGCGGGCATCACCTTCCTGTTCTTGCCCTTGGCAGTAGCCTATATGATGTTAGGCATGAAGACGCCCTCAGCGACACCCTTGTTGGTGGTGGTTGGACTGATCCTCCTGGAATTTATCGTCACGTCGATCCTGATCTATCGGGCGAAGTAGGGATATCACATCTTGTCAAACTGGTCCTTCAGCCAGTCCATGCGGATATTGAGCCACTCCTTGAGATTCTCCACCTCATTCATATAGGATCCCCAGATATCCCTGTTCCGCCAGGTGTGGTTGTATAACACCTGCCACTTGTTGTCGTTTTCCTGAACAGACAACTTCAGATAGTTGGCATCGGCATTGATCTCTGCCATGATGGCGGACTTCTTGGAATAGAAATACTGATAGCGCTCCTTCACCAGTTGTACGAAATACGGATCCCTGAAGAGTTGTGATATCCACGGCTGGTTCTTGATCTGGAACCCTTGCGGACGACTGTCACAACCATCACCACCGCTTTCAGAGTTACCAAAGGCGATATCGTAATCCCACAGGGGACCCATACAGATCTTCTCACCAGGCACCCATGTCATAAAGGTGCTTGACCATCGGATGGCATCCCAGGTCTTGGCGATCTCGTTGATGATATACCATTCTACCATCGACTCCTCATCGAAGTACTTGCGCCAACCAGTCTCTTCGTCTTTGAAGTTGCTACCATAGAGTGCTGTTTCTGCTTCGTAAATCTGACTCTTGGCCTGATTGAATTTCTGGTCGTACATCTTTACCGCCGGTGCCTTGATATTAATGGGTTGTGCCAAGTATTTCGTACGGAAATATCTGGCATCAGCCTCTCCAGGGGCATAGGCGTCTATCTCCATGATAAACCCGTCTTCACCGATGTCCACCCTGTGTTTCGATACATTGACCTTCTCTGCAATCTGGTATGTACCCTGGTACCTGCCATTCAGGAACACCTCAGCAAACCGCGTCCTGGGCGTCCAAGAGAGTCTGCTGATGCTGCCTAAATAGTATGCCAGTCTGTTACGGAGCATCGACTTATCGGCATAGTTAGCCAAGAAGGCCCACATCCTACCGGAAGGCATGCCAAGGAAACTCTCCTTATTGTCGAACTGCACCTTATAGGGCTTCTTGGGGAGGTCCCATGTGGAGTTGCCCCTGCCCCTGATCTGCATATCTGCCTCAAACACATCGCCTGGGGAACGCGTGACCACGTCCTCCTGAATCTTAATATGTCCTTTCTTGAAGTTGAGTTTTGTATAAATATCCTTACCGTCATCTGTGTCTATCCAACACACGGGCAGACCAGTGAAAGCATGGATCTGCACCTGATAGGTCTTGGAGTTTGACTCCCCATCCACCCTTAACTCGATGGGGCGGCTGAAATCGACGACGGTGACATCGCTCTCTACAGGACTGTTATTGATACTGACATTTCCAACACTCGTGAAGTGCGGTATGAAATGTTTGTCACTGGCAATATGGGGGATCCAACCCTCTATGAGACTATCATCGATAATCTCACAATAGACGTTGCTGATCAGGTTCGAGGCATTTTGAGATTCCAGCAACTGGAACTCCAAGATACGAGGTTCGGTATCCTCCTGGATAACGGTGACAGTATCAGTTACATACACCGTATCACACTCAAGTACCGTATCACGGACGATCACCGTATCAGGTTTTGTCTTTGATGGAACATCCGTCTGTTCGGGTTTCTTGGATTCAGCGGTATCTTCTTTGGTGCAAGAGAACACCATACTTAGCACGATCAGGACAAAAGCGAGACCAAAAGTTTTTCCTTTCATATATCCTCCAACTTTAATATCTTCTCAACAATTGGCGCCATGTCATAGTACTTATACTCTGCCAGGCGTCCTCCAAAAAGCACATGGTCTTCATGGGCTGCCAACTGGTGGTATTTTGCTGCCATCGCGTTATTTCGCTCATCGTTGACAGTATAGTAAGGTTCCATGCCTTCTTGATACTCCGTAGAATATTCGCGGCTGATCACCGTCTTCGGACAGTTATAGACCGCGTCGCCAAACATCTCGAAATGCTTATGCTCGATAATACGGGTGTAAGGGACTTCCCGTTCCGTGTAGTTCATCACCGCATTCCCCTGGTAGTTGGGCATATCCAGAACTTCTTCTTCGAACCTCACGGTGCGCCAGTCCAGTCTCCCAAACTGATAGTCATAATAGGCATCAATGGCTCCTGTATAGACGATCTTCTCGGCCATGTCCTGCCAATGAGAGCGGTTCTCAAGGAAATCCGTATTCACTCGTGTTTCCACGCCCTCTAAAAGTCCGTCGATCAGTTGGTTGTATCCTCCAATGGGAATACCCTGATACCTGTCGTTGAAGTAGTTGTTATCATAGACAAAGCGTACGGGAAGGCGCTTGATGATAAACGCTGGAAGATCGGTGCACTTACGTCCCCATTGTTTCTCCGTATAGCCTTTGATCAGTGCCTCGTAGATATCCCTTCCTATCAGCATCAGAGCCTGTTCCTCTAAGTTACGTGGCTCGGAGACGCCTGCTGCCTGCATAGCAGCCACCGCATCGGCCTTCTGCTCCTCAATCTTCTTTCTGGCCTCTTCAGGTGTGGTAACACCCCACATCTGATAGAACGTATTCATATTGAAGGGCAGGTTATAGCGTTTTCCCTTGTAGTTGGCTATCGGTGAGTTCGTATAACGGTTGAAGGGTACAATGGCGTTTACGAAATCCCAGACCGTCTTATTATCCGTATGGAAGATGTGGGCCCCATACTTATGCACATGGATCCCCTCTACCTCCTCACAATAGATATTCCCGCCTAAGTGAGGACGCTTGTCGATGACCAGACATCGCTTACCCTTCTGTCTGGCAAGATGGGCAAACGTGCAACCATACAACCCTGCACCTACTATCAGATAATCATACGTCTTTCTCATCGTCATTTACGTTTATAGAAATACAACAGACGGCCTGCCCCTTCGCCCGTGACAGCCTGCAGGGCATAGTCGTGCGTTACCTTGATACTATCTAAAGACAAGGACACCTTCTCCTGGAACGGCTCTGCGGCAATGATCCAGACAGGGTTTATCCTGTCAAAACTCTCCTTCTCGGATTTCAGCAGTCTTTCCGAGATCGGCAACTGGAAATGGAGCATCACCCTGTTAGCCTGTGTCAGACCATGTCTGTTCAACACGGCCAGACCGTCGAAACTGGCACTGTTCCAGATACTGTTCCTTTCCTCCTGCGGTATCTCCCGAATGGCTTTGTCTGCATCCTCGTAAAACAGTTGATCCTCGCAAAGACCTGTATTGGCATGCAAGAACTTGAGGGGTATTAACAAGAAGAACAACAGGAAGACCAGTGCCTTCTGCCATCCGTTTATCGCATCATACAGATAGGCCGTCGCCATGACAGTCACAGGTGCAAGGATAATGAAATAATTACCCCAGCCCTTGTTTCCCAAGGCAACAAAAGAGCCAACATAGCATAGGGCAATCAGGACATTGAGTGTCGTCACTCTTTTCTTCAGGAACAACAGTAACAGGATCACCAGTGTCGTCAGTCCATAGAACAGATAGACACGTCTTCTGTCAGTTGCCACAGCCGTAGGGGCGGACATATATTCAAAGTTGAATGTAAAGGTGCCATAGATCATCTCTTCGATGCCCTGACTACCATACAACCCCCAGATGACCAGACAACAGACGGTGATAAGACTGACCCAGCCGAGGAATATCACGATAAGCGACTTCATCAGTTCAGTTGGCGTAACCGTTGTTTTCCTGGACAGATGATAGACCGTATAGACTAAGATGGCACAACATGGGGCTGCCATATTATTGATTCTCAGGAAGGTGACGATCCCAAGCGATACACCCATCAGGAAAAACGCCTTAGAGGAGATCGCCCTACCCTCTACGAAATGACGGACAAAGACATACAGGCAATAACTGATGGGTAGCAGACTCCACTCCTCAGTGAGGTTTCCGTCGGAAAGAACCAGGATATAGGAGAACAGACCGATAACCACCGGCCATATTGTGCTACGTGACTTGACGAACAGAGAGGCTATCAGCCACCAGATATAGGTTACCACCGCAATATTGACACAGAAGAAGAGGAACAGGCCCCATCTTCCCGGGATCAGCCACTGGCAGAATGCATTGATGAAATAGACGACTGGTCCTTTATGGTCAAACAGGTCCAGATACGGCACCTTCCCCTGAAGCATGGCCAGTCCCATCTGCTTGAAGACCACTGAATCACAGCCTTCATATACCCCGAGAGGGGTGATGGAAAAGGCCAGAATCAACTGATAACTCATGGTGACCAAGAGTATCAGGAGGAACACGCCCCATCTGCCTTTCACTGAAATACTGTTCATCACCGATTGTTCTTAAGATTCCTGTTGATAGTCCTGAAGTCACCCAGTGCCTTCCAACCGATCTTCACGATGCGCTTCATATTGATGGAGTTGACACCACCCTGTCGCGGCTTGAAGGTAATAGGATACCAACCGATACTGTAATTCCACTTCTTGGCGATGGCAGAGATGGCCACATTACACAGGAAATAGTCATGGGGGATCACGTCCATGATGCGCTGCAACTTCTCAGCACGCATGAGACGGAATGGTGTGTTGGCATCCGTCACCCATTCGTGGAACATCAGCCAGACTATCAGACGTAGCGTCTTGCTGACAAAGACCCTGTTGGCACCGTCCTGACGACCTTTCCTGACCCCTATCTGAAAGTCATAACGGTCGCGGTTCTCCCACATCTGCCAGAACTCATCAGGATTGGTCTGTCCATCACTGTCCGTCTGGAACACATAGTTGGCCCCCTTGGTTATGGCATATCGATACAGATAGAGCACAGTGGCACCATGGCCGCTGTTAGGCTTATCCAAAGGCTCCAGCAACGGATAGCGCTCCTTCAGCCCCTGCATGATGGCATAGGTATCGTCTTTACTGCCATCGTTGGCAATCACCAACCTTGCCTCGCCCTCTGCCGATAGTTTCACGACAACGGGGTACCACTGTCTGATGGTCTCCTCAATGTTCTTTGCCTCATTATAGGCTGGCATCACCAGATACACTTTCTCCATGCTCATTCGGTTTAAAAGTGAAATACTTGTTCACAAGGAACTGGAAGAAGACCACCAGCACAATCGACAGCAGCTTCGACACGATCTTGTTCAATGCAAACGTATTGATACAGGTATAAAGGATCAGGTTACTCAGAAAGAGTCCTGTGAAGCCGACACAAAGGAAGATACCGAAACGTCGCCCTGTCTTATCCTTCACCTTGAAATTGTAATTGCGGTTCAGTATGAAACTGGTCGAAATACCAGCCACGACACTGATACAGTTGGCCACGATATAATGTACCCCAAGCACCTGTACCAATACCGTATAGATGGCAAAGTCAAGTCCCGAGGAAAACGAGCCTATGATGCCATAGAGGATCAAATGGTGAAACTTCTGGTATAGTGTCTTTATGAGATCCTTCATATCATATTACAGGTTATTACAACTTATCATTCTGCAAAGATACGGCATTTTCCTGAATTAACGTTAAAAAAACATAGAAATTTGTGATCTAACAGGAAATCTCTTTAATTTTGCGATATTAGAATGCTGAAATTATCAAAAATAAGATAAAACTATGGTAGAACTACGAAATGACCAACTCTCCATCCTCGTGTCGGAGAAAGGAGCCGAACTCCAAAGCATCAAAGATGCTGACGGCAAGGAATATCTTTGGCAGGCTGACCCCAAGTACTGGGCACGCCACTCCCCCATCCTCTTTCCGTTGGTGTGCAGTGTCAACGATGAAACCTATCGTGTCGATGGTCGCGAGTACCACCTGCCACGCCATGGTTTCGCTCGCGATGCTGAGTTTAAACTGATTGCCCACAGTGAGCGTAAAGTCACCCTTGCCCTCGAGTCTTCCGAGGAAACAAAAAAGGTCTATCCCTACGATTTCACCCTCAGCGTCAGTTACGTGCTCGACGATAACAAGATCGGCGTTATCTGGCATGTCCACAACACCGACATTCGAGAGATCCACTTCCAGATTGGCGGTCACCCGGCATTCAACATACCAGACATGAAGGCTGGTGAAAACCAATACGGACGTATCCGTCTCGATAACGAGGAACCCATGGATGCCCTTCACAGCTATGGCGACGGTTCCCACGACATGGACGAAGTTCCCTTCGTCGAGGCTGAAGATGGTATGATGGAGTTCTCCAACAATACCTGGCGCAACGACTCCATCAAGATTCACAAGTGCCAACTCCACCGCGCCGAATTGCTCAACAAAGCAGGCGAACCCGAGGTGACCGTCACTTTCCGCACACCCGTCGTCGCTTTCTGGAGTCCCTATGGCAAGGAAGCGCCCTTTGTCTGTATCGAACCTTGGTACGGCATCGGCGATCCTCGCGGTTTCAAGGGCGAGTTCAAGGACAAACCCCTGATGAACCACCTCCAGCCTGGAGCCAGTTTCATGAGCAGATATGAAATAACGATCGGATAGTGGGTATCCCACAGGATAGGCTCATCCAAAACCGGGATTTAATATGCTTCGCGGTATTTGGAGTCGTCTTTATCGTCGAGCATGGAAAGATAACTCTGATAACGGCTCTGTGCGATATAATGGTCTTCGAGAGCCTTAAGCACAGCGCATCCAGGCTCATGGGTGTGGGTACAGTTGGAGAAACGGCAGTCCTTTGAGAAACGGAATATCTCACGGAAATAACTCGTCAGTTCTTCGCGCTCCATATCGAAGGTGCCAAAGCCTTTGATACCCGGAGTGTCAATCAGCCAGCCCTTCGACAAATTCAGAGACCGCTGAGAGGATAGAGGGATCATCTCGGAAAAAGTAGTGGTGTGCTGACCTGTATTGTGGGCATCCGAGATCTCTGCCGTACGAAGGTTCACGCCAGGCACCAAACGGTTGATCAATGTGGATTTCCCCACGCCACTGTTACCACTGAGCAGGGTAATCTTACCATCGAGCATGGGGCGCAATGCCTCTATACCCTCACCCGTCGCTGCAGAGACGGCACGACACTCATAGCCTATCGTCTCGTAGAGGGAGATCATCATCTGCTGATAACGCAGCATCTCCTCGTCGAACAAATCCGACTTATTAAATACCAATACGACGGGCACACGATAGGCCTCAGCAGAAGCGAGGAAACGGTCGATAAAGGTGGTTGAGGTCTGGGGGTGATCCACCGTCACAATCAGGAACGCCTGATCCACGTTGGCAGCGATAATATGGCTCTGTTTGGAGAGGTTTTGCGACTTACGGATGATGTAGTTGCGACGATCCTCAATGTCAGAAATAAAGGCAGTACCTTCTGCATTCGTCACCAACTCCACACGATCGCCCACCGCCACAGGGTTAGTGCTACGGATACCCTTCAGGCGAAAGTTTCCCTTCACCTTAGAATCAATCAGCTGGCCATCGTCCGTAAGGACGGTGTACCAGCTGCCTGTATTCTTAATAACAAGTCCTTTCAAATTAGACTGTCATGATTTCTTTGTTCTTAGCGGCAATCAGTTCGTCGATCTTCTTGATGTACTTGTCATGGATCTTCTGAAGTTCCAGTTCGGCATCCTTCTCGTTGTCTTCGCTCAGTCCGTCCTTGATGGCCTTCTTCAGTTTCTCCTTAATGTCAGCACGAACATTGCGCACCTCGACCTTAGCCTTCTCGGCAATCTTATTACACTGCTTAGTGAGATCACGACGACGCTCCTCCGTGGGCTGTGGGATATTCAGTCGAATCACCTCACCATTATTCTCTGGGGTAATACCTACATCAGAGTCCATAATGGCCTTCTCAATGTTTTTGATTTCCTTGCGATCCCAAGGCTTGATGGCAATGGTACGGGCATCAGGCACTGACAGGTTTGCCACCTGATTCAGGGGAACCTTACTGCCGTATGATTCCACCCGCACGCCATCGAGGATGGCGATATTGGCACGGCCAGCACGGATGCGGTTCAACTCATCCTCCAAGAACATGGCGGCCATCTCCATGCGCTCCTCACTTTTCTTTAATGTCTCTTTTACGTCTAACATAATCTTACAGTTTTAGTCTTTCTGTTGACAAAAGTAGCGTTTTTCCTTGAAATGACCAAATGTTTTACAGTTTTTTGCATCATTTCCCCCAATAATATAATAGGTGTAAGAGGCAAAATTGCAGAAATACCATATTTGTGGTATGCAGAATAACCCGTATATGCTATTCTCGGTCTCAGGATTTCGCCGTACCTTTGCACCCAGAAAGAACAAAGAACAAGTTAAACTTTTAAAACATCAGAATTATGGCAAAGATTGCAAAACAGTTGACCGACCTGATTGGCAACACTCCATTACTGGAACTCAGTAAGTTCTCAAAGGCAAAAGGTCTTGAGACCCCGATTATCGCAAAGGTGGAATTCTTCAACCCTGGCGGCAGTGTAAAGGACCGTATCGCATTGGCGATGATAGAAGATGCAGAGAAAAAAGGACTGCTGAAGCCTGGTGCCACGATCATCGAGCCCACCAGTGGTAACACAGGTGTAGGACTGGCCCTGGTATCAGCCGTGAAGGGTTATAAGCTTATCCTGACGATGCCAGAGACGATGAGTATCGAGCGCCGTAATCTGGTGAAGGCCTATGGTGCAGAGGTGCGTCTGACCAGTGGCAAGGACGGCATGCCTGGTGCCATCAAGGCTGCTGAAGCCCTGCGCGACAGCATCCCCGGCAGCATCATCCTGCAGCAGTTTGAGAATGGTGCCAACCCCGCCAAGCACTATGCCACCACAGGTCCTGAGATCTGGGAACAGACAGAGGGAAAGATTGATATCTTCGTAGCAGGTGTAGGTACTGGTGGTACTGTATCAGGCGTAGCCAAATACCTGAAGGAGAAGAATCCCAACGTGAAGGTGATCGCTGTAGAACCTAAGTCTTCGCCCGTACTGAATGGCGGACAGAGCGGTCCTCATAAGATCCAGGGTATTGGTGCAGGCTTCGTGCCCAAAACTTATAATGGCACACTTATCGACGAGGTGTTCGACGTGGAGAATGACGATGCCATCCGTGCAGGACGCGAACTGGCCAAGTCCGACGGTCTGCTGGTAGGTATCTCCTCTGGTGCCGCTGCCTATGCTGCCTCGGAGATTGCCAAACGTCCTGAGAACAAAGGCAAGACTATCGTGGCCCTGTTGCCCGATACTGGTGAGCGTTACCTTTCCACCGTGCTTTACGCCTTCGAGGAATATCCACTTTAAATTGAGTAACAGGTACATTTTTCTGCGCAAATGGCTCCAAAATGGGAGCTATTTGCGCTTTTTTCTTTGAAATATTTGGTTATTTGAGGAGAAACCATTATCTTTGCACGACATTACTACAGACTGAAAACCCGTATGAGCATACGACAATACCAACTCAGGATCTATCTGCTCTGCATCCTGATGGCAGGAACCCTGGCCGCACATGCCCAGAAAGAGAACATGGAGACTCTTTTCGACATCCATCATCTGCTGGCATATCTGGTGGCGGCATTCCTGATTATGGTATTCGTGATGCTGTTCTATAACCGCGTATTTTACTATCAGGAAAGAGACGCCAGAAGAGAGTCGAACAGACTAAACGCGCAACTCTCCATGATCCTGGACTCCAATAAAACACAGACATGGACCTTCGACGTGGATAACGAGCTGTTTATTGTTGTCTCCGAAATGTCGGAGAAGAAATACTCCTTCTTTGACTTCTCGCAATTCTATGATCGTGACAGTTTCCAGGAGTTGAGGAAAACCATTATTCGTGTTAGCAAGGGCCAAGAACAGTCGGAATCCGTTTTAGTCAAGGGGGGACACTTCTATCAAGAAGGAAATGCGCAACAGACCTACGAGATCAACGTTTCCATACTCCGTCAAGATAAGAAGAATCGTCCTACCATGCTGCTGGGTATCCAACAGAACATCACCGAGGAAAAGGAGAAGATAGAAAAGGCCGACAAACTGGCGCTGCGCTATCACACCGTATTCGACTCCTCACTGGTGGATATGGTGTATTACGATGCCGACGGTTATATGGCAGACATCAACGACAAAGCCTGTGAAACCTTCCATATCACAGACCGTGAGGCACTGCTTAGCAAGAAGATACATATCAACGACACCCCCACTCTGGCAGATCTGGACATTAACAAGGGGGATGAGTTCCAGTTCTCCTCCATCTCTGATGTGAATCAGGTCAAGGAAGCCATCGGAGAATCTGGGGTGCAAAACCACAAGAAGTTGTACTACGAGATGAATGTCAGTGCCATTCGGGATGACCAAGGACAGTTGCAAGGTGTGGTGACTGCAGGCCGCGACATCACCGAGATGGTGGAAAGCAATCACCATCGGGGGGAAGCAGCCAGACTGATAGATAAAACCACCAAGGACATCAAGCGCTATATCGACAACATCAACTACTCGCTGAAGGTGAGTGATGTGCGACTGATGAGTTATCACCCTGAGACCCATGAACTGGAGATCTCGAGCGACCTGAATAAGACGCAGTATAAGATGACTCCACTGCGGGCTATTTCCCTGCTAAAGGAAAAGGAGCGCCGAAGGGCGAAGGGACTGTTCCGCAGGATGGATAAACTACAGAAAGAGGTGTTCAGCGACACTTTCTGCACCATCATGCGTGATGGCAAGGGCAGGGATATCTATCTGAACTTCCACGTGATGCCCATCTTCGACAAGGATGGCAAAATCATCCACTACTTCGGCATGTGCCGCAACGAAACGGAGATGATCTACACAGAAAGGAAGTTACAGGAAGAGACGGCTAAGGCTCAGGAAACAGAGCAGTTGAAGAGTTCCTTCCTCCTGAACATGAGCTATGAGTTACGCACGCCACTGAATGCCGTCGTCGGTTTCGCAGAACTCTACAACGGCGAGCACAGTCCAGAGGATGAGCCTATCTTCGCCGAGGAGATCAAGACCAACACCAACATACTGCTCGCACTAATCAATGACATCCTTTTTATGTCACGTCTGGATGCCCGGATGATCGAGTTCAACTATCAGCCCTGTGACTTCGCCACCCTCTTCGACGGCTGGTGCTATATGGGATGGAGTACCCTGGGACCTCATGTAAAGGCTGTAGTGGAGAACCCCTATACAAAACTCGATGTAAAGATAGACCAGCAGAATCTCGGTATGGTAATTGAGAAACTCTGCGTCCACTCAGCCTACGGCATCCAGGAAGGTATGGTACGCGCCAAGTACGAATACCGCCACGGTGAACTCATGATCACCATTGAGGACACAGGACATGGTCTTTCGCCAGAGGCCAGGGCCAAGGTTTTCGACAGATTCTCGCGCGACGCTGGCGAAGAGAAGCAGGGAACAGGACTTGACCTGCCTATTGTAAAGGAATTGCTGGAGCAGATGGGCGGCAGCATTGAACTGCAGTCGGAACTGGGTAAAGGTACTGTCTTCTATGTCAGTATCCCCTGCGAGATGATCAGCCTTGAGAAGAAATCAGAAATTGTAGCATAACACCCCGAAGAAGATGAACATATTACTCACAGACATCGTCAACAACAACCAGGCAGATGTGCAAAGCATCTCAATGCTCATGGTGCTGGTGGTGCTCATCATCTTCATCATTAGTTGGGTGTTCAATCGTATCAGTATTCTGCGTATTCGCAAAAACACCGATCGTATCAAAGACCTCTCTACCGTACTACAACATACCCTGAAAGTCAGTAACAACTACGTGGTGAAACTCTCAATGCAAGAGAGAATGGGTTATAACCTGTATGGTGACTTCTTACCGAAAGAAGGCATGAGTTACGAAGAAAGCCTGGATTATATCCACCCCAAAGACAGGGATATCTATACGAATTTCCTGAAGGAACTTATTAATGGAGCCAGCACTTCGGAATGCACCTATCGCTGGGATATCAGCGGCAAGGAGCACCTTGGACATTGGCGCTATATCCACGACACAGGTATCGCTGAGTTCAGGAACAAGAACCTGAAAACGTCAGCCACGATCTATTGTACGCTGAAAGACCAGACGGAACAGATAGAGCAGGAACTGTCACAGAACCAACTGACAGACAGATACCGCCGCGTGTTTGAACAGAGCATCGCAGGACTGGCTTTCTACGATAAGGACGGAAAACTGATTACCGCCAATAAGAAAATGCAGGAAATCCTGAGGTTTCAGTCGGAGGAAGATCCTTTCTACTATGACAGAACGATCTACGACATGCCTTCATTCCGCGAGATTCTGGAAAACCAACGAATTGAGGAGCTGTTCTTCTGTCGGAAAAGTGTGATTCTGGAACGCGGTGTGAATTGTTATGTGGAAATGCGCATTCACCCCATCTACGACGAGACGGGATCGCTTATCTATATCACATTCGCCATCCGCGACATCACCCAGGAGCGTCAGCTCTATCTCCAGAACAAGAAGAACGATGAGAGTATCCGTCGCGCGAATGAAGAGATGCAGCAGTATGAGACGGAACTGCAATACGTGATGGAGAAGTGTGAGATGCGCTTCTTCCGCATCTCGTTCGCAGACCGCACTTGTACTTTCTATAAGAGTATGAACAAGCCGGAGAGGCAGATTACCTTCGACGATCTGATAGAGCACTATATAAATAGTCCGTTCAGTAAGGAACAGGAAAGTTTGGAGGAATACTTCAAGAAGCCTCGAACAGACCTTACCAAGATGCATCCCCTCTTCCACGAAGGCGAGGAACTGCAATGGAACTTCATTGACAGTG
>Ga0129306_1000399_pt1 | contig 69375 bp, 59 predicted proteins | sample P827metagenome_FD_94438 | JGI IMG/M metagenome (GOLD analysis project Ga0129306, IMG submission 94438) | Capybara group fecal microbial communities from Wisconsin, USA - P827 metagenome | ecosystem: Host-associated > Mammals > Digestive system > Large intestine > Fecal | place: USA: Wisconsin... | reverse complement strand
TTCGTAACTGTGTGAGTAGCTTGTTATCCATGGTTAATACCTCCATGGATATATTATAACGCTACTTGGAGTTGTACATTTTTATATTCCATAAATTGTACATTTTTATAATATCATTTACAGCGTTGTGGTCCGTTTTTCCAATTCCTTCATTTTCGGACCACAACTTGCTTTTTCCCTGTGGTCCGTTTTTCCAATCACTTCATTTCCGGACCACAACTTGCTTTTTCTCTGTGGTCCGTTTTTCCAATTCCTTCTTTTTCGGACCACAACTTGCTTTTTTTCTTTGGTCCGTTTTTCCAATTCCTTCATTTCCGGACCACAACTTGCTTTTTCCTTGTGGTCCGATTTTCCAATCACTTCATTTCCGGACCACAACTTGTTTTTTCCCTTTGGTCCGTTTTTCCAATCACTTCATTTTCGGACCACTCTTAATTCAAAACCTGTGGTCGGAAATAAAAGAAACAAGAAAATCAGACCACGCCTCAACTTCCCAAGCCTCGAACTCAGCTGATACTTTTATAAGTACTGTAAGTTTGATAATAACTTGCATAGCTTTAGGCTACGCTTTAGCACAAAAAAACCCCTTGACAAAGTTGGTTTATAGTTGTAAACTGAAATTAAGTTTACAAGTGTAGACCAACTTTTGCAATTACTATTACTAAAAGCATGCGTAGCGATGGTGTTGCATTCGGCCGAAAAAAATGATGGAGAAAAAAGATGGAAGAATTGTTATTATGTGAAAGCGAATACAAATTAATGAATATAATATGGGATGAGGCTCCTATTGAATCAGGTAAGCTGGTTAAAGTAAGTGAGCAAAACCTTGATTGGAAAAAATCAACAACCTATACAATACTGAGAAAACTTTGTTCAAAGGGTATGGTTACAAATGAGGATTCCGTAGTTAAGGTTCTTGTTCCAAGAGAAAAAGTTCAGAAGGTTGAAAGCGAACACTTGATTGAAAGAAGTTTTGGTGGTTCCCTACCTGCTTTTGTAAGTGCTTTCCTTGGAGGAAGTAAAATCAGTGAAGCTGAAGCTCAAGAACTTATTGAACTAATTGAAAATCATAAAAACTAAGACACGTAACCGTGAAAACTTATAAAAAGTAAATTAGTATCACGTAACCGTGAAAACTTATGATAAGTAAACTAATATCACGAAACCGTGAAAACTTATGAAAAGTAAACTAATATCACGAAACCGTGAAAAAATTTATGGAGAGTAAAATGAACGAATTTGTAAATACAATTATACAAATGAATATTTATGCCAGTATAGCCATATTGTCGGTGATAATCTTCAGAAGCTTTTTTAAGAATATTCCTAAAAAATACATTTGCCTTTTGTGGCTTATAGTTGCAGTCAGGTTGGTTTGTCCGGTTTCTTACGAGTCAAAGTATAGCGTATTTAACTTAAAACCGGTTTCAAATATTACTAATAGTATTATTGAGGATAAAGATAAGGTCGGTACAGAGTTAGCTCTTACAGATAAGAATACAGGTAGTAATTTATCAACTGAAACTTTAACAAGTACAGATGGCGATACAAATATTAAAAATGCTTACACTGAAGGAAAAACTGTCAGTGGGCTTGCAGGTGAAAAGATTAGTGAAAATAATAATGGTACCCAAATAGGTGAAAACGCCAGAGGTTTAAGCAACATCTCAGCTGGTAACTTAATGTTAAACCTTAAGAGCGTGGGCCTTTATGTGCTTAATCATTTTGCAATAATCTGGTTATCAGGTGTGGTACTTTTAACAACAATTCTTCTTGTAACCTATGTTAGGTTGATTTCAAAAATCAAAAAATCAAATATTGTTAAGCGTGATGGTTTCTACGAATCAGATCGTTTAAGTACTCCTTGTGTAGTCGGATTTATAAATCCTTCAGTATATTTGCCGATAGGAATAAGTGATGATGAAAAGGACTACATTTTATTACATGAAAAAATACACATAAAGAATAAGGATAATATCATCAGACATTTGAGTTTAATCTTACTCTGTGTAAACTGGTTTAATCCATTGGTACATATAGCATACAGATTGTTAAATAGCGATTTGGAAATGCGTTGCGATGAAGAAGTGGTTGAAAGCATGAATAAGGAAATAAAAGGTGATTATTGCAAGTCAATAGTGATGCATGCTTTAGAATCCAGAGAAAACTATAAAGCAGTTAGAGTTTCATTTGCTCAAAAGAGTTTTGGTGGAATGGAGGTTAAAATGCGAATTAATAATATTTTTACAAAAAAGGTTTCAAAACAGATAGCAGCTCTTGCAATTATTGGAGCCGTAGGCGTTACAACAGTTATTTCTGCTCAGGCAAAGAATGTTGATAAAAAAACTGATACAAAAAAGGAAACTGTAGTTACTAAAGAAGATGCAGCAACTAATGATGTTGTTAGCGAAGAATATGTGAATGTGAATATGACAGATGCAGTTATTAAGGGACTTAAGGATGAAGTATTAAAGTCATATGCAAAAGACTATGCTAATCAGGGATACTACATTGATGATTATGTAGCACCATTCTTCGAAGAAGGTGAAGGATTTAGCTGCTTTGATTCATTAGGTGGTGATAATAATGAAGCTATTTGTATTTATAAGGCTAAGGAAGATATTGACTCAGTAGATGATTTCTTAAAATATGAGAACAAGGAATCACAGAATTTAGCAAGCAATGTTTATGGTGGAGATAATGTTGGTTTAACTACTTCAGTTGCTGATACCGAGGATGAATACATTGTAGAAACATATGATAACAATAATATCTTAATTAATGTCACAAGATATATAAAGGCTGATAAAGTTATCATCAATAAAAACTGCAACTTAAATAATCCAAACATGTTAGGATAGATAATAAAGATTTCAAGCCAAACATTACTTAATCAGTTTGTAAACTACTCATAGGTAGACCGCTTATGAGTAGTTTTTTATTTGGTGGAAGTTTGAAAAACAATTACATATTTATATTTCGATTTTCCGAAAAATTAGGTAGATTTTTTTTTGTAGTGATAGTATAATAGCAAATGGCTGCGAAAAAGCAGTCAGGACATAATGTCTAATATTCTTTTAGGAGGAAGAAATGGTTAAAGCAATAGTCGGTGCCAATTGGGGCGACGAAGGAAAAGGAAAGATTACAGATATGCTTTCAGAGGAGTCTGATATTATCATTAGATTCCAGGGTGGAGCAAATGCAGGTCATACTATTATAAATGATTATGGTAAATTTGCCCTTCATACATTACCATCAGGTGTTTTTTATGATCATACCACAAGCATTATTGGTAATGGTGTTGCGTTAGATATTCCAAAGCTTTTTAATGAGATTAAAAGTATTGTTGACAAGGGTGTACCAATGCCTAAGATTTTAGTGTCTGACAGAGCACAGATGGTTATGCCATATCATGTACTTTTTGATGTATACGAAGAAGAGAGACTAAAAGGAGCATCTTTCGGCTCAACAAAGTCAGGTATTGCACCATTTTATTCAGATAAATATGCAAAGATTGGTTTCCAGGTTTCAGAACTTTTTGACGATGAGAAATCCATAAAGGAGAAAATCGAAAGAGTTATTTTACAGAAAAATGTATTACTTGAACACCTTTATCATAAGCCACTTTTAGAAGTAGATGATATTTATAATACTCTTATGGAATATAAGGAAATGGTAAAACCTTATGTATGTGATGTTTCAGCATTTCTTTATGATGCACTTAAGAACGGAAAGAAGGTTCTTCTTGAGGGTCAGTTAGGTTCCTTAAAAGATCCAGATCATGGTATATATCCAATGGTTACTTCATCATCAACTCTTGCAGGATATGGTGCAATAGGAGCAGGACTTCCACCATATGCCATTGAGAGTGTTGTTACAGTAGTAAAGGCATATTCATCTGCTGTAGGTGCTGGTGAATTCGTAAGTGAAATATTTGGTGATGAGGCAGATGAACTTAGACGTCGTGGTGGTGATGGCGGAGAGTTCGGTGCTACAACAGGAAGACCAAGAAGAATGGGATGGTTTGACTGTGTTGCCAGCCGTTATGGATGTAGAGTTCAGGGTACTACAGAAGTAGCACTTACTGTTCTTGATGTATTAGGATATCTTGATGAAATTCCTATTTGTGTAGGTTATGAAATTGATGGTGAGGTTGTAAGAGACTTCCCTACAACATATAAGCTTAAAAAGGCAAAACCAGTATATGAAGTTATGCCTGGCTGGAAGGAAGACATTAGAGGAATTACAGAATATGATAAACTTCCTGAAAACTGCAGAAAGTACATTGAAAGAATTGAGAAGGAACTTGAAGTTCCAATTACACTTGTATCCAATGGACCTAGCAGACACGAGATTATTAAGAAAGCTTAATTAACGGAAGGGGAGAAACATGCTTATCAATGACAGATTAGAAGAGTTAGGTATGACCAAATACAGACTTAGCAGATTAAGTGGAGTTGCACATACTACCATTAATGATATTTGCCATGAAAGAGTATCAGTGGATAAATGTGCAGCAGGAACTCTTTACAAAATTGCTCGGGTTATTGGTGTAACTGTTGAGGATATTCTATTATCAACTCATAAAGATGGAGAGGATTATAGAGCGGTAATCATAAAAAACACAGGTAAGAACTATGCAACTTGTGAGTTCATGATTGAGTTAAATAAAAAATCCCGATAAGGTTATAAGGAGAATTGGCCACGCGTTTATGGCGCGTGGCCAATTCTCCTTATATACTTTATCTCGCCTAACCTGTGGCTAGTAGTCGAGTTATTGGCTAGTGGTCGAGTTATTGGCTAGTGGTAAAGTTATTGGCCAGTGGTCGAGTTATTGGCTAGTGGTCGAGTTATTGGCTAGTAGTAAAGTTATTGTTGGAAGAATTGCACTCAAAGCGGTAATAATAGCAAATTGGGTGTATTGAATAAGTGAATGTTTATTAATGACTTATACCCAAGTGTTTTATTTGAAAGCATTGGATGTATTTTTTATAAATTTAAACAAGTTATTTATGAGACAAAAATTAATATAGACACATATTGATACACTCAAAGAAGATGTATTTTCATTTTGAGTGTGAGTGATTAATAAAATGGCACAAAAAACGTACACCCATTATGATATGTTTTCTATATTGGGTGTACGTCATTTTAAAGCTTAATTATTTATTTATACCCAAACTATTTTATTATTGTTTTTGAGTACATTTAACAATCATAAATTAAGATAAAAACTAGAGATGTATACTACTTAATGTAGGTTACATCCAGTGCATAACGTATTGGTGAACTATAAGTCTTGCCACCAGATTTCTTATTAGCAATTACATAGAAGTAATATCTCTTTCCCGATGAGAGATTCTTTCCAGATACTTTCTTTATATTCTTTTTATTGCCCTTTAGAGTTGCAATCTTTTTAAAATCCTTTGAACTTTTGGTAGAAGCATATATGGTGTAATTCTTTGCACCCTTTATCTTGTCCCATTTTAGAGAGATGCAGTAATTTAAACCAACGCTTTCTCCTGAAAGATTAACTTGGTTTGTAATGTAGCGTGTTTCCCAAGTGCCATATTTTTTCTTTCCATTAAAGTTTATGTAAGATCTGATTTTTACTTTATAAAACTTTTTGTTGTCCACACCTGTAATTGTCTGATAAATGACTTTAGTGGTGGATTTTTTGTATTTAACAGTTTTCTTCTTAAGAGTTTTTTTGCCCTGTTTGATTACCTTGTATTGTACACCGTCAGCGTAGGGAGCTCTGTTAGCAGACATTGTAACATCACCAAGTGTTGGAAATGCTTCTGAAACAGTTACCTTATCAGGGGCTACTGGTATAAGTTTCAAGGAATCAGCAGGTATTGAATAACAACTACCTTCATCTAATGATGAGATGTCAAATTCAGTAATGTCTTCAGTTATTGGATAAACCTTAATGTCATCAGTAATTAGCGAACCTTTAGCTGCTTTAAAAGATAGGGAAATGGTTTCGTTGTTTTCAGAATTAGAGATAAAGGTTTCATTATTTCCAAAAGTAGCATAATAGTTTTCAATACCCTCCAACGCATCAAAGGAAACGCTGATCTTATTTTTATAAATACCGTTTAGCTTAATATTGTTAAGGGTGTTAACGCTAGTTTCTTCCATGGAATTATCAGATGTTTCATTAATAGCATTTTTACTTATTTCTTCGGCAAATGTCTTCACATCAATACCATCTACATTTAATACCGATAATGAAAGGGCAAAGAGTAAACTTACTGAAAGATTAGTTATCTTTTTCAAATTATATTTAAACATTGTTCTGACCTCACAGGTTAAATTTCTTCGAAAGTAGTGTCAGCTGCTGTGTTTTCTTCTTCATCATCCCAGGTTAAAACACCGTCTTTAATTGTAATGGAACCCTCACCATTGCTGTAATCATTATTTGATGTATATTCTGTTTCTGATGTGTAAATGGTAATGTCTTTTTTGCAGTCATCGTATTTTAAAGTACCATTCTCATCAAATGTTCCTGTAAAAGTCCATGTATTTACTTCAAAAACACTGCTTGCCCAACTGATTTCAACAGTTGAAACACCACCCGTAGTTTCAATGCTTATGGTACCACGTCCTACAGAAGACTCTATATATGTACCATCATATTCAGAACCCTTTTCATTAGTATCTTCTGTTTCTGTCTCAGTTTCAGTTTCAGTTTCTGATTCTGATTCGGTTTCAGTTACTTTTTCAGTTTCACTTTCAGTTTCTGTAGGTGTAACTGTTTCCTTTGTTGTATCTTCAGATGTTTCATTTAAATCACTTGTTTCCACCGTGGTTGCTTCTTTATTTGTTTCCTTAGAAGAATCTTTTTTTCCACAGGCCACCATTGATATGGTTAATGCCGAAATCATTAATACGGCAAATGCTTTCTTTTTCATATTTTGTCCCTCCTTAAATGATTAATAATTCTTATTAAATATTAATATTTCCTGTGATATATTATCACAAAAATACACATTATTACAAGCATATGGAAAATAAATTATCTTGAAAATTTATAAAAAATATAATAAACTATAGAAGAAAACTAATCCTAAATGGGAAAACAATTTTATATATAAAATAAATAATAAATAAAACAACTATATGGAGGAAGATATGAGCGAAACTGTTAGTCAGATGCAAAAAGACAGAATCCTTGAATTGTTAAGAGAGCAGGGATGTCGCATAACAAAGCAAAGACTGGTATTAATAGATATTATTCTAGAGGGGAATTATTCCTGTAGTAAGGAAATATATTATGCTGCTTCAAAGAAGGATCCCAATATCGGTGCTGCAACAGTTTATCGTATGATTAATACATTGGAAGAAATTGGAGCCATTAACAGAAAAAACATGTATAAGGTAACATGTTGTGATGAATGCAATATGGCAGATGGTTCATGTGGCGTTAATATTCCAATGAATTGTACCGGAAGACTTATGCCAAATACTTGTGAAATAACATATGCCAATGGACAGAAAATCAACTTAAGTGCTGGTGATTGGTATAGGGTTGTTAAAGAAGGACTAAAGGCCATAGGTGAGGATAACAGAGAAATAATTACAGGAATAAATATTATTCCATCTGAAAAATAAACAAGGAAGAATAAAGATATGACTTTAGCACAATTAAAATACATAATTACAGTGGCTGAATCAAGTTCCATGAATCAGGCTGCAAGAAAATTATATATTTCTCAGCCATCACTTTCTGTTGCAATTAAAGAACTTGAAAAGGAAATAGGAACGGAAATTTTTAAAAGAAGTAATAAGGGTGCAATACTTACTCCTGAAGGAGAGGACTTTTTAAGTTATGCAAAGCAGATAGTTGAGCAATATTCTCTTATGGAAGCAAAGTTTATAAATAAGGGAGATTATAAAAGAAAATTCTCTGTTTCCATGCAACATTATACATTTGCCGTTAATGCTTTTATGGAAACTGTTAAGCAGTTTGGCATGGACGAATTTGAGTTTTCGGTTTATGAGACTACAACAGCAAATGTTATCGCAGATGTAAGGGATTATAAGAGTGAAATAGGTATTCTCTATATTAATGATTATAATAGAAAAGTGTTTGAAAAGATATTTAGAGAAGACAAACTAGAATTCCATGAAATAATGGATTGTAGTATTTATGTCTATATGGCAAAGAGTAATCCATTGGCAAAGAAAAAAATTATTACCCTGGAGGAATTACAGGATTATCCAAGACTTATTTTTGATCAGGGTAGTGAAAATTCTTTTTATTTTGCCGAGGAAGTTCTTAGTACATATGAGTATAAAAAAGAGATAAAGGTAAATGACAGAGCTACAATTCTAAACTTTATGGTGGGCATGGATGGATACACACTATGTTCTGGTATTATATGTGAAGATCTCAATGGAACTAATTTCTGCGCCGTTAAACTTGATACAGATGAAAAGATGACCATAGGATATGTGGTTAAAAAGGGATTCCCTCTATCAACCATTGGAGAAAAATACGTGGAAGAAATATCGAAATATAAAGATAAAGTTCTGGAATAAAAAAGAATAATAAGTAAACACTGTATTTATTAAAGGCTGGTTTGTACCAGCCTTTTTTAAATTATTTTTTAAAAGTAACTTAGTTGTAACTTTACAAATGTATAATGTGTGATGTAAAGAGGTTAATATAGACAAATCGGAAGGAGTAGACATGGAAATTTTAAGAGTAGAAGATCTTACAAAAGTTTATGGTAAAGATGAGGCAAAAGTTGTTGCACTTGATAAGGTATCCTTTTCAGTGAATAAGGGAGAATTTGTTGCAATAGTTGGTGCATCAGGAAGCGGTAAGTCCACATTATTACATTTGCTGGGCGGGGTTGACAGACCATCAAGCGGTAAAGTTTTTATTGATGGTAAGGACATATTTGATTTTAACGATGATAAGTTATCAATATTTAGAAGAAGACAGGTTGGACTTATTTATCAGTTCTATAATTTGATTCCAATTCTAAATGTTGAGGAGAATATCACACTTCCTCTATCTCTGGATGGAAGGGATGTTAATAATGAAAAGCTTGAAGAGATGTTAAAGACCTTAGGACTTAGCGAAAGAAGAAATCATCTTCCAAATGAGTTGTCAGGTGGACAGCAGCAGCGTACAAGTATTGGAAGAGCATTAATCACAAATCCAGCGATTATACTTGCAGATGAGCCAACGGGTAATCTAGATACAAAAGCAAGTGATGAAATTGTTGCATTACTTAGAAAAACCAATAAGGATTTAAAACAGACCATTATCATGATTACTCATGACATGGAAATTGCAAAGGCAGCAGACAGAGTAATTAAAATAGCTGACGGACGCATAGTAAGCGATAGTGGAAACAATAATGAAGCAGATAGTAAGGAAGTATTTACTGCATAAGGTGGGGCCCATGGAAATATTGAAAAAATTAACAAAGAGAAATTTAAAGTTAAATAAAAAGAGAACGATAGTTACGATTATAGGTATTATGCTTTCTGTTGCACTTATTACAGCTGTTTCAGGAGTATATGCCAGTGGTATTGCATCCTTAAGGGAAATGGAAATTGCTGAATTTGGTAATTATCATTATATGTTTAAAAATGTGGAAAAAGATGATGTAAGTACCTTTAAGCTTAATCAAAAGGTGGCAAATACATATATGATTCATTCCTTAGGATTTGCCAAGTGTGATGCTTCAAAAAATACATATAAGCCATATTATTTTATGGCGGGACTTAATGAAGATACTTTTGAAATGCTACACACTAAAATTACAGAGGGAAGATTCCCAAAGGATAGTAGTGAAGTGATTGTGCCAGAACACTTAATAAAAAATGGTAAGGTAGATGTTCAGGTAGGGGATAAATTAAAGCTTACTTTTGGAAAACGTGTAAATGAAAAGATGTATCCAGGGGAAGACATTACTCAGGATGTTCCGTATGATGAAAATGAAACATTTGAAGAATGTGAGGAAACTTCGGTTACTGTTGTAGGTATTATGAAACGACCTTGCGATAATGTTGAACCTTATGAAGCACCAGGATATACAATTTATACATATATGTCTGATGAAGAAATTCTTGCAGATACAAAGAATACCAATGACGTATTTATCAGATTTTCAAAAGCCGGTTTAAAGAGCAGATTTGATACACTTTCAAATATATTGGGAGTTGATGGAAAAGCCATGGAAATGGTGGAGATTTCAAAGTTTTCATCAGAAGAAGAGATGGATTGGGCATATAACGAAGTTGAAAATAGTAAATTTTTATATGGTTCAAATGCTTATCTTGTGATGCTTGATACAAATCCATTACAGGTTTCCGGTATGAGTGGAATAGCAGTTGTTGCTTTAGTTGTATGTCTTATTATTGTGGGTGCATCTGTATTCTGTATTACAAATAGTTTTGACATTTCAATTACAGAGAAAATCAAACAGTATGGAATGATGAGAAGTGTTGGAGCAACCAAAAAGCAAATAAGACAAAATGTATTTTATGAAGCAAAAATACTTGGAACCATAGGTATTCCTTTAGGACTATTACTTGGTAATCTGGCAACATTTATCTTAATGTTAATTAGTAATGTAATTATCAAACAGGTTTTAGAAGGCGAAGATGTAATGTTGATTTACAAGTTTTCTCCTATTGCCATGGTATTTGCTGTAGTACTTGGTATAATTACAATTTTCTTATCATCATTAAAGAGTGCTTATAAGGCTGGAAAAACTTCTCCATTGGTACTCATTAGAAATAGCGGTGATATTAAGATAAAAGCAAAGAAACTCAAGGTACCAAAGATTGTAAAGAAAGTATTTGGTATGGGTGGTGAAATCTCTTATAAGAATTTAAAGAGAAATAAGAAGAAATATAGAACCACAGTTATAGCAATTATAGTATCTGTTACCATTTTTATAGTATTAAATTCAGTCGTGGGAATGCTTTACAAAAGTGCTGAATTGGATATCATAAGCAGAAATTATAACTTGACGGCAGAAATTTCATATACCAATGCAGAAGAGTATAAAAAAGCTCTTAAGATTACTGATTTTGAAAATGCCGGAAGACATTCTGAAAGAATAAGTGATTATATCAACTTTACAGAGAATGTTAAACTAACTGATGAATATAAGGATTATTATCAAGTAACTTCCGAGGATGAGAAGGAGATATATTGTGGTATCGATGTGTCATGTATAGGAGATTCTTCTTATCGTGAGTATATAAAGGAACTGGGACTTAACTATGAGGATGTTAAGGATAAGGGCATTTTGATTAATGGTTTTGATTGTTATCATTATAATTTTGATGAACAAAAGAGTGAAAAAAAATATATACCTCAGTATCAGATAGAAAATGGCGATGTTATATCCGGACAAATATTTAAGTATGATGAAGAAATAAATAAGCAGATGGAAAATGCCGAAACCATGGAAGAGGAGGATGAATTATATAATCAGCAATATGTGGATTATGATATTGAAATAGCATTAGTTACAAAAGAACTTCCTTTTGGTATTGATGAGAATAATTGCATGGATGCTATTCTTATAATTAGTAATGAAAAATATGAAAAGGATTTTAGAGGTGAATATGATGGATATTTGGAATTAACATTTGATTCACCAAATCCAGATAAACTTGAAAAGAACATACTTGATTATTATGGAATTAAAGATACATCCGATTCTGAAAACTTATCAATCAGAAATTATGCTGAGAGTGAAAGACAGATGAAGAGTCTCTTATTATTAGTATCCATCTTCCTTTATGGATTTATAATAGTAATTGCTCTTATTGGACTTACTAATATCTTTAATACAATTACAACAAATGTAAGTTTACGTGCTCCGGAATTTGCCATGCTTAAATCTGTGGGTATGACAAGGAAAGAATTTATGCGCATGGTTAGACTTGAAAGTATTTTTATGGGAGCAAAATCCTTATTCTATGGAATAATACTTGGAACGATTGGATCATTTGTTTTGTATAAATTATTAGAAGCAGATGAGGAACTTGGTAAGTTTAGTATTCCATTTTCCGGAATTGGAATTAGCACAGTAGTTGTAATAATTGTTATTTGGTCAATAATGGCTTACTCAGTTTCAAAGATAAATAAGCAGAATATAATAGAGACCATTAGAAATGAGAATATATAATTGTTGTTGGAGTTTGACGACACACATAATTATGTTAAGGAACCGCTGCAGGCATATGCTTGTGGCGGTTTCTTTTATTGCCAGCAGTTTTTTTATGAAACATTATAATTTGAAAATGATTTTCAAATTCCTTGACAAAATGGGAAGAGTGGTATAAAATTGATAAGCGTTATCAAATTAGAGTTGGGTGGTAATATGGATACAAAGATTAAATATAAAACAAAACAAAGAAAAGTTTTACAGGAATATCTTGAAACTGTACCTGGAAAACATATCACAGTTTCGGAGATTTGTGACTATTTTAAAGAGATTAAAAACCCAATAGGACAGGCTACAGTATATAGAAATTTAGAAGCAATGGTGGATGAGGGCCTGGTTAATAAGTATATTATTGATGCTAATTCTCCTGCGTGCTTTGAATTTATAGAAAAGGCTTCAGAACATAGTGATGAAATATGTTTTCACTGTAAATGTGAAAAGTGCGGAAAACTGATTCACTTGCATTGTGATGAGTTATTGGCAATCAAGGAGCATTTTAAGAATGATCATGGATTTATATTAGATCCTTATCGCACTGTTTTTTATGGACTTTGCGAGAAGTGTGCAATTGGACATTGAAAGGAAGTAGTATAATTATGAAAGAATTAAAAAGCAAAGTAACAAGAACAGTAAGTTTTGTATTGATGTTAAGCATGATTTTAAGTCTTACATTAATGTCAACAGGATGTTCAAAGAAGGCATCAGTTAACAAAAAACTTCAGATAGTAACAACCATCTTTCCTGAGTATGATTGGGTTATGAACATACTTGGTGATAATCCGGCAAATGCTGAAGTTACATTATTACTTGATAATGGTGTTGATTTACATAGTTATCAGCCATCAACAGAGGATATTTTGAAAATTTCCACATGCGACATGTTTATTTATGTGGGAGGGGAATCTGATGAATGGGTTTCAAATGCTCTTGAAAATGCAACAAATAAAGATATGGTGGTAATTAATCTTTTAGATGTATTAGGTGATTCAGTTAGAGAAGAAGAAATAATAGAAGGCATGGAAGCTGAGGAAGAGGAAGAAGAGGGTGAAGAAGAAATTGAATATGATGAACATGTTTGGTTATCTTTAAGAAATGCTAAAACCATTTGTGAAAAGATTGAAGAAGGTATTTCTAAAATAGATAAAGATAATAAAAATGTTTATAAGGAAAACTTAGATAAGTATACAAATGAATTAAGTAAACTTGATAAGGAATATGAGGAAAATGTAAGTGCTGCTAGCAAGGATACAGTGGTATTTGGTGACAGATTCCCATTTGTATACATGATTAAAGACTATGATTTAAATTATTATGCTGCATTTGTGGGATGTTCTGCTGAAACAGAGGCAAGTTTTGAAACAGTGGTATTTCTTTCAGAGAAGATTGACGAGTTAGGTCTTGGCTATGTTCTTACAATTGAAAACAGTGATAAGAAAATAGCGGAAACCATAGTGGACACCTGCAAGAGTGAAGATGTTAAGATTCAAACGCTAGATTCAATGCAGGCAACGACCCTTGATGATTATAAGAATGGAACTAATTACCTTTCTGTTATGAAGGATAATTTAAGTGTATTAAGTGAGTGTTTAAATTAAAAAATTTGAATTGACATTGTGTTATAAAGATGTTTTGAAAGAGAGTAATTATGGCATTTATTGATGTTAAAAATGTTTCTCTTGGATATGAAACAGGGATAATAGTTACGGATTTAAGTTTTGTTGTAAATTCTGGTGATTATCTTTGTATTGTAGGAGAAAATGGTTCGGGAAAAACTACATTAATGAAAACTCTTTTGGGATTAAAGAATCCTGTCTGCGGTGAGATAGAGATAGGTGATGGTTTAAAAAAGGGTGAAATCGGATACCTTCCGCAACAGACAATTGTGCAGAAGGATTTTCCTGCGTCAGTAAAAGAGATTGTATTATCAGGTTGCCAGGGCAGGTTGGGACTTCGACCTTTTTATAACAGGGAAGAAAAGCAGCTTGCTGTAGAAAATATGAAAAAACTGGATATTTATGATTTAAGAAATCGATGCTATAGGGAATTATCAGGTGGACAGCAACAGCGAGTGCTTCTTGCAAGAGCTCTATGTGCAACAAAAAAGATACTTCTTCTTGATGAACCCACATCAGGACTTGATCCAAAGGTAACCATGGAAATGTACTCTCTTATTGAAGAATTGAATAAAGAGGGTATTACCATAATTATGATTAGCCATGATATTTCTATGGCAGTTAGATACGCTAGTCATATATTACACATTGGAAAAGATAATTTTTATGGTACTACCGAAGAATATTTAAATAGCGATTTTGGACGCCTATTTGTTGAGTATTCGACAAAATTCATGAATTATGAAAGTATGGATACAGAAAATGGAGGTAAAGAAGATGATAGATAAGATTATTTTTTACTTTCAGTTTTCATTTGTCTGGTATGCATTAATAGTTGGTGTTTTGGTTGCCCTATGTGCAGCACTTCTTGGAGTGACATTGGTATTAAAGCGATTCTCATTTATTGGAGATGGACTTTCGCATGTGGCTTTTGGTGCAATTGCAATAGCAAGTGTATTAAAGATTACCAATACAACGATAATCATACTTCCTGTTACCATAATAGCAGCAGTGGTACTTTTAAAAAATGGACAGAATACAAAGATTAAAGGTGATGCTGCCATAGCAATGATATCAGTTTCTGCTCTTGCCTTTGGTTATTTATTGATGAATATTTTTTCAACATCCACTAATCTGGCAGGAGATGTGTGCTCTACACTTTTTGGTTCCACCTCTCTTATTACACTAAAACTTAATGATGTAATAATTTGTTTGATACTATCAGTAATAGTTGTTACAGTATTTGTATTGTTATATAACAAAATATTTGCTGTAACTTTTGATGAAAGTTTTGCTGATGTGGCAGGTGTATCATCGGAAAAATATAACTTAATAATTGCCATTATGATTGCAGTAATTATTGTTATGGCCATGAATCTTGTGGGATCATTATTAATTTCGGCTCTTATTATTTTTCCGGCACTTTCTGCCATGAGACTGTTTAAAAGTTTTAAAAGTGTTACATACTTTTCAGCTATTATTTCAGTAATTTGTGCAGTACTTGGAATTATTGTTTCTGTAGTTGCCGGAACCCCTACAGGTGCAACGATTGTGGCTGTTGATGTTGTGGCATTTATAGGATGCAGTTTGATTGGAAGTGTAAGACAGTTATAGAAGTGTAATTATATAATAAGTATAGTTGAATTCTAAGAAATATAAGACCGCTGTAAAGAATAGTTTATAGCGGTTTTATATTTATGGAAACTTGAAAAAGTGGCTGAAATCATCTATAATTATAAACTTGAAAACTTATAAAAGGTTATAAAAGATTATAAAAGTTATAAAAGGTTATAAAACTCGTTAGTTAATAAGGAGGTAGATATGAAAAAGGGACTAATACTTGAGGGTGGCGCCATGAGAGGGCTCTTCACTGCAGGGGTACTGGATATATTTATGGAACATGGAATTAAATTTGATGGTATGGTTGGAGTTTCGGCCGGAGCATGTTTTGGAAGTAACTTTAAATCACTGCAGGTGGGACGAGGAATAAGATATAATGTAAGATTTGCCAAGGAACCATTGTATTGCAGTTACAGATCATTAATTGCTACGGGCAATATGTTTAATAAAGGATTTTGCTATTATAGAATACCTTTTAAACTTGATAAAATAGATAAAAAGGCATTTAAGAATAATCCCATGGAATTTTGGGTTACTGTAACAGATGTTGAAACTGGCGAACCTTTTTATAAAAGGCTGGATGTTGTAAATAAGGAGAGTATGGAGTGGATTAGAGCTTCTTCTTCTCTTCCAATTGTATCAAAGATAGTTGAGATAGATGGAAAAGGATATCTTGATGGTGGTATTTCTGATTCAATTCCTCTTAAGTTTTTTGAAGAGCAGGGATATGATAGAAATGTGGTTATTACAACCCAGCCAATTGACTATAGAAAACCACCTATGAAGAAGAAAAAGGCCATAAAGGTTGCTTTGAAGAAATGGCCTAAGGTATATGAGAAACTTGAAAACAGACATAATATGTACAATGAACAAGTGGAATACATATTAAAGAAAGAAGAAGCGGGAGAGGTATTTGTTATAAGACCTACTTGTGCACTTCCAATTGGAAGAGTTTCCCATGATCCGGACGAGATGACACTTGTATATAATATTGGCCGCGAAGTGGGTGAAAAAAACCTTGAGGCATTATTGGGATTTTTAAGTAAATAGCTAAATTTGGGGGTGAAAAATACTGGGAGACTTACGGAGGATTAAATGGAAAAAGCGATAAAAGAACCAGAGCAGAACAAGATGGGCATTATGCCTGTAAAAAAACTAATAATATCTATGTCAGTACCTATGATGATTTCCATGATGGTACAGGCACTTTATAATATAGTTGATAGTATATTTGTTGCAAAATTATCGGAAGATGCCCTATCAGCACTTACAGCTGCGTATCCCTTGCAAATGTTTATGATATCAGTGGGTTCTGGTACAGGTGTTGGTATGAATGCCATATTGTCAAAGGCTCTTGGAGCAAAGAATACCAAGAGGGTAAATGAAGCGGCAAATATGGGGGTATTCTTAACTATTCTTAGTTATTTTGCATTTGTGATTGTAGGCATATTTGCCTCAAGACCTTTTATTATGAGTCAGGTATATGACAAGGCCACAAAAACCTATAATTTGGCCATAGCTGATTTAGGAACAACATATATTAAAATTTGTTGTGTTCTTTCATTTGGTATTTTCTTCCAGATGATTTTTGAAAGATTACTACAGTCAACAGGTCAGACCATATATAGCATGGTTAGTCAGATGACAGGTGCCATTGTAAATATTATTTTTGATCCGATTTTAATTTTTGGACTTTTAGGCGCTCCTAAAATGGGAGTTGCAGGAGCAGCATATGCCACAGTATTAGGTCAGGTTGTGGCTGCATGTGTTGGACTTGCTTTAAATATTAAAGTTAACAAAGAGGTTACTCTTTCAATTAAAGAGATATTTGCTCCTAAAATAAAAATAATTGGTAAGATATATGCAATTGGAATTCCATCCATAGTCATGATGTCCATAGGTTCAATTATGACATATCTTATGAATAGAATTCTTATTACATTTTCATCAACTGCCATGGCAGTATTTGGTGCATATTTTAAACTTCAAAGTATTATTTTTATGCCTATATTTGGACTTAATAATGGTGTTATTCCAGTACTTGCATTTAATTTCGGTGCAAGGGAAAAGAAGAGAATAAATGAAGCTATATTCTTTGCCATGAAAATGGCCTTTGGAATTATGGTTTTTGGTTTTACTATTTTTCAAGTATTTCCAAAACAGTTGTTACAATTATTCAGTGCTACGGATGAAATGCTAAGAATAGGAACACCTGCACTTAGAATAATATCCATACATTTTCCAATAGCGGCAATTTGTATCATATTGGGAAGTACTTTTCAGGCATTTGCCAAAAGTAATTATTCCCTGACTGTTTCTGTTATGAGACAGTTGGTTGTTTTGATTCCTGCGGCATGGCTTTTGGCACAGACAGGAAAAGTGGAGTTGGTATGGTTTGCATTTCCTATAGCAGAGATCGCATCACTTACAACATCCCTGTTATTCTATAGGAGAATTAAAAGAAAGATTATAGATAATCTGTAAGGAGTTTAATATGAAATTAGTATCGTGGAATGTTAATGGTATAAGGGCTTGCCTTGATAAAGGTTTTATGGATTTTTTTAATAGTGTGGATGCTGATATATTTGCCCTTCAGGAAACAAAAGTTTCAAAAGGAGTCATTGATTTAAAAATGGATGGATACCATGACTACTGGAATTATGCCGATAAAAAGGGGTATTCAGGAACTGCTGTTTTTTCAAAAAAGGAACCATTAAATGTAACATATGGTATTGGAATTGACGAGCATGATCATGAGGGAAGAGTAATTACATTAGAGTTTGATAATTTTTATTTTGTTTGTGTTTATACTCCAAATTCAAAAAGAGAATTGCTAAGACTTGATTACAGAATGATTTGGGAGGATGCCTTTAGAGAATATCTTCTTAAACTTAATGAGAGTAAGCCTGTTATTGTAACCGGGGACATGAATGTTGCCCATAAGGAGATAGATCTTAAGAATCCTAAAACAAATAGAAGGAACGCAGGATTTACTGATGAAGAACGTGAGAAAATGACTATTCTTTTGGATTCTGGTTTTGTTGATACATTTAGAAAATTCTATCCGGATAAAACAGATATTTATTCATGGTGGTCATATATGTTTAAGGCTCGTGAGAAAAACGCAGGGTGGAGAATTGATTACTTTTTGGCGTCAAAGGATATTGAGGATAAGTTAGTTGATGCAAGTATTTACACTGATGTGTTTGGTTCAGATCATTGTCCAGTGGGACTAACGGTGGAATTAAAATAGATTAATATTATAAAAATAGAAGCAGCTAGGCATTTAAACTTATGTAATATAAATCATGTGACATTTGTCATATAAAAATCCCGAAAGTGGTGACAAAATACACTTTTGGGATTTTTTTATTGTGATAAACTTATGGTGTAAGGTAAGAGACTAAAAAGCGAATCGGAATAAAAAAGAGCCGTTTAAGCTTATTGGTATCATAATAAAAAAATAGTGAGGATTTAGTTATGAGTGAAACAGTTGTAAGAATTAACAATCTGGTAAAAAGGTATAAGGAATTAATTGCAGTTGATAATTTTAGTCTTGATATAAAGAAGGGAGAAGTTTTTGGATTACTTGGACCTAATGGTTCGGGTAAAACAACAACCATTAACTGCCTGCTTTCAATCTTAAAATATGATAAGGGTGAGATTGAAATATTTGGTGAGAAGATGGGACCTGAGCGAAGGGATATTAAAAGAAGAATAGGTGTGGTTAGTCAGAATGTGGCAGTTTTTGATGAACTTACTGTTTATGAAAATGTAGATTATTTCTGTGGCCTATACATAAAGGATAAAGCAAAAAGAAAACAATATGTTGAAGAAGCTATTAACTTTGTTGATATATCTGACTTTAAAAAGTTTTATCCAAAGAAATTATCGGGTGGTCTTCTTAGAAGATTAAATATTGCTTGTGGCATTGCCCATAAACCGGATTTGATTATTTTAGATGAACCTACAGTTGCGGTAGATCCTCAGTCTAGAAATAAGATTCTTGAAGGAATTGTTGAACTTAATCAGAAGGGGGCAACCATTATTTATACTTCTCATTACATGGAAGAGGTTGAACAGATTTGTAACAGGATTGTGATAATGGATAAAGGCAAGGAAATTGCTACTGGAACAAAGGATGAACTTAAGAGCATGATTAAGAATACTGAAACTGTTCATGTTGAGATTAAAAACATACCAGAGGAATGTATTAAGGATATTGCAAAACTTAATCATGTATATGATGTTAAATTTGAAAACAAGGTATTAATAATTAAGTGTAGCGGTGGTAAGCATAATATTACACATATTATTGATTACCTCTCAGATAGGAATTTGGATTATGAGAGAATATATTCAGAGATTCCAACATTAAATGATGTTTTCCTGGAAATAACAGGTAAGGAATTAAGAGATAAGGAATAGGAAGGTAGAAATATGTTTTTTAGAATATACTTATATCAATTGAAACAAGGTTTTAGAGATAAAAATTATATCTTATGGTGTATGTTATTTCCCTTTATGCTTGGAACATTGTTTTTTGTTGCATTTAATTCCATATATGAAAATGAGAGCAAAACTCAGATACCTATTGCCATAGTCGAAGATGGAGAAGAAGGAAAAGTTGTGGCAGGTGTGATGGAAGATGTATTAAAAGATATTGAGTATGATGATGGAAGCAAAGTGTTTGATATCACAGTTGCCAAAGCTGACAAAGCGCAAAAACTATTAAAGGATGAAAAAGCTGATGGGATAATTGAAGTGGAGTCCTTTGAAGATATTAAATTAAAGATTAGAAAAAACGGTGTAAATGAAAGTATTATTACTAGTGTACTTACTGCTTTTAAAAATAAATTAGACATACATAACTATGTAGAAACCAAAGGACTTCTTGCAGGAAATAAGGATCCATATATTCAATACATTTATAATTTGATTGCTATGGTTTGTATGCTTTCAAGTACTCCAGCATTAATTGCTGTTACTGAAACAAGATCTAATATGAACAAAGTGGGAGTAAGAATAGATATTTCTCCAGTTAATAAGACTGTATTGACTCTTGCTAAGGTGGCTGCCACATTTACGATTCAATGTGGAATAATGGTAGCTTCCCTAATTTATTACATTAATATTTTAGGAATGAATTTTGGGGCAGATGTAAAGTACATTTATCTTACCGGTGTTCTTGCAACTTTATTAGGAACCTCTTTGGGATTTTTGGTAGGAAGCATTGGAAATGCAAAGGAGAGCGTAAAAAATGCAATTCTTTTATTGATCACTTTGGTTGGTGGATTTATGTCAGGACTTATGGTGGGAAACATGAAAATATTTTTTGAAGAAAAGGCTCCTATCATAAATAGAATAAATCCTTCAGCAGTTATTACAGATGCCTTTTATTCCCTTAACATGTATGGTGTGGGAGACAGATATTTTAGAAGCGTTGTATACATGGTGGGATTAAGCCTGGTATTTATTGTAATTGGTATAGTTATGTCGAAAAGGAGTAGTTATGCAAGTATTTAAGGCATTTTTCAAGATTGTAAAATATAATAGATCATATATGATAATGAGCCTTGTCATAACATTGGTTATAACTGTTATGATGAGTTCAAGCGCAAAGGATGATGATAAAACTGAGGTTGTAAAGGATTCTTATAATCTGGTGGTTGTAGATTCTGATAACTCTGAAATGTCAAAGGCTCTTTATAAATACATTGATAAGAATCACAACATTAAGAAGGAAACATATTCTGATGACATGATTACAGACCTTTTATACTATCAGCAAATATCTGAATATATTGTTATTCCTAAGGGATTCGGTGATGAATTTGTAAAGACTGGTAAAAGTACCATTAGCGGCAAATATGATGAGGCAGTACCAAGCGCCATATTTGTAAACAATCAGATAAATGAATTCTTAACCATGATGAAGAATAAGATTGATGAAGGAAATAGCATTGATAGCGCATATGAAACATCTGTTAAGGCGTTGGATACATCAGAGTTTGTTTCAATTGAAAAAAAGGAAAACTCAAATCTTGACATAATGCAGATCTGTTTTACATTCCTTCCATATTCCATGATGTTAATTATCTTCAGTGGATGCCTTAAACCTATCATTACATTTAATGAAACTGAAAGAAAAAACAGAACTGATATTTCAGCATTAAAAACCAGAGATAGAAGTTTCCAGTTGGCTCTTGCCAGTGCAACTCTTTCAGCTGTATTCTTTGTAATCGTTGTGGCTTTCGTAAGTTTTTATGGAGCGAAGGAAATGGTATTTACAAAACAATGGGTATGGGCTGTATGTAATCTATTAATATATACAGTTGCCATTAGCTGCCTTATGTTTGCTATTTCAACATTTATCAAGAAAGATGGCTCACACACAAATATGATTAGTAATGTATTTACATTATCATTTGCCTTCTTAGGCGGCTCATTTGTACCTCTTGAATTATTGGGTGATAATGTTAAAGCCATTGGAAGATTTGTTCCAAACTTCTGGTATTCAACAGCTCTTGAAAATATATGTAAAAGCGCTGATTATAAGAGCATACTTAATTGCTTTGCTTTGGAAATTGTGTTTGGTGTATGCGCACTTGCAGTTGGATTATGTTCCAATAAAATTAGAACTGCAAGAGTTAGTTAGACAAGTACCATTAGATGTGTTAAAATTAAAAACAGAGAAATTTGTTTTTATATTTTTACAGAGTAGTGGGGAACTGTAATGGAAAAAATAATAGATAGAATCATAATCTATATACTGTCAATAATTGCTATGTATAATCTAATACATGGCAATTATTTGATTGTTACAATTTATTCTTCTATGGCATTTTCTGCAATCAATTTGTATCTGTTAGATGTAAGAAAAAGAGATCTGATTGAAACACCTAAGGGATACAAAGAACTAATAGCATTTGTTTTACAGATTGTTGCATTGTTATTAGTTATTATGAATCCAAGGTTTTGTGGCTTGCTTCCAATAGTTTTATATGACGTTTATAGCAGCAGAAATGTATTTGCTTATGTGATATATTTGCCCACAATAATAAGTGTCATTATGATGATTTTTGAAGACGAAAATCTGGTAAATAAATCTACAATCATTAGTGTGATATATACTTTTATTCTTTGTGTTTTATCCATTTATATGGTTATTAAAACAGAAAAGAATGAGAGATTAAATACTGCCTATAAAAGTATAAGGGACAATTTCATAATTAATGAGGAAGAATTGATTAAAAAGAACAGGGAATTGATTAATGCCAAGGATTCTGAAGTTTATGCGGCACAGTTATCTGAGCGAAATCGTATAGCACGGGAGATTCATGATAATGTGGGACATATGTTATCAAGGGCCATTTTGCAGATGGGTGCCATGCTTTCAATTTACAAGGAGGATCCACTTAATTCGCAACTTGAGGATATTAGAAAAACTTTAGATGGCGCCATGAATAGCATTAGGAGCAGTGTTCATGATCTTCATAATGAGTCCTTAAATCTTGACTTGCAAATTAGAAATATGGTTAAGGATTTAGAGGGCAAATACAAAGTATCCTTAGAAATTGATGTGGAAGATGACATGCCAAGAAACTTAAAGTATGTAATTATTGGTGTTGTTAAGGAAGGCGTTTCGAATATTATTAAACACTCGGATAATACCAATGTTGATATTCGGTTGGTATCCCATCCAGTTTTGTACCAGTTGGTAATTCATGATTACGACGTTAATGAGTTAAATGATAAAAGCATAAATATAAATGCTAATACATCAAAAGATAATAATAGTGATAAAAAAAATATGGAAGAATATAATAACAATAAGGACATAGGAATGGGACTTTATAATATCAGAAGTCGAGTTGAATCTGTGGGCGGTATTGTAAATATAACAAATAATGATGGGTTTAGAATATTTATTACAATTCCGAAATCTAAAAAGGAAAACTAAGGATGGATACCTGAATATATGATATGTAGAATATAGCATTTTGATGAGTTGATTTAAGGTTAAAGAAGGGATTTAGTATGAAGGTTTTAGTAGTTGATGATGATAAATTAGTTGCGACTTCATTAAAAATGATTATTGAAAGTGATAGTGAAATTGAAGTTGTTGCAATTGGAAATTCCGGTGAGGAAGCAGTGAGCTTATATGATGAATATTTGCCGGATGTTCTTTTAATGGATATAAGGATGGAAGGAATGTCGGGGCTTGAAGCTGGAGAAATAATATTAAAAAGACATAAGGATGGAAAGGTTTTATATCTTACCACTTTTAATGATGATGAATACATAAGCAAGGCTTTGTCCATTGGGGCAAAGGGTTATATTATTAAGCAGGACTTTGAGGGGATTGTGCCAGCGCTAAAGGCTGTCTTTGGAGGAAATGTGGTATTTGGCCGTGAAGTTACAGAAAAAATAATGGTAAATGTAAGTGCTTCAAATGGCAAAACAGAAAATGAAATTCCTAAAGATTTCGAGTGTTTAACGGATCTTGAACTTGATATTGTAAAACTTGTTGCCAAGGGACAAAGCAATAAGGAAATTGCAGAAAACCTGTGTCTGTCAGAGGGAACGGTAAGAAATTATCTGAGTAATATTCTAAGCAAATTGGATATTAGGGATAGAACAAATCTGGCGATTAAGTTCTTAGAAGGTTAATGAGTTTTTAGTATTTTTGAATTGAAGATTTATTTTCTTTACGTATATTATTTTGTATATTATTATGTATGAAAAGGATTTGGAAATTTACATGAAGGGGGTAATACTATGTATGAAAGAATATTGAGACTAAGTGATAACAACGAAGTTTATCTTGTAAAGGATACGGGAAGCGGTAAGGAATACGTTTCCCGTATTTTGGATGATTATGTGTATGATGTCTATGTTAGACTTAAGCAGGAAAATGTATGTAATATTCCTAGGATTTATGAAGTTAATAAACTTGATGGAAGAAAGATAGAAGTAGTTAGTGAATATATAGAGGGAATAAGTTTACTGGATTACGTGGAAAGAAAAGGCAGACTTGACGAAGCTGAGATAGTAGACATTGGGATTAGAGTATGTGATATTTTAACGAGGATACATAGTTTAAATCCACCTTTAATACATAGGGACATAAAGGCAAGTAATGTTTTATTAAGAGAAGACGGTGAGGTGTTCCTTGTTGATTTTGGCGCGGCAAGGGAAGTTAAATTTGATGATACCTATAAAGAATCCGATACCATTCGCATGGGTACTAAGGAATATGCAGCACCGGAACAATATGGATTTGGAACCTCAGATAAACAAACGGATTATTACGCATTTGGTATACTTTTAAATTTCATGGCTAAGGGAAAGATAAGTAAAACTCCTATAGAAAATAATCCATTAACTCCAATAATCTATAAGTGCATTAGGATGGAGAAAAAGCAGAGATATGTTTCATCGGAACTGATTAAGGAAGAACTTGAAGGGTGCATAGAAAATTACAGAGTATACAAGGGTGAGACAATAGATAGTAAAGAAGAGAGTAGAGTTTATATTGATGATTATAATGATATAAATCTTGAGCGTGGTAATGTCAAATATTGCGAGAGCGAAGGCATTTATGAGAGTGTTTTAGGTGGCGTTACTGTGGAAGAGTATTTTTGCACTAATTGCGGAGCAATACTTGATGAACAGATAGGTTTTTCTCCTGATAATAAAACATGGGTTTGTACCGAGTGTGGAGCGCTTATGACTAATGGAGAAGCGTCACCTAATTCTGAAAAATACCCGGATGTACATTGGTACTGTGATAATTGCAATTCTTATCTAAATATCCAAAAAGGATTCGTTGATACCAAGGGCTTTTGGAAATGTACAAAGTGTGGGTATGAAAATGTGATTGGGGAGGGAGAGATTGGATAAAATATTTGCCTATAAAAGCTATGTGTGATAAAATATCCCCATGTGAATTTACGGAATTATTAGGAGGTTATTATGAGCGAGATTCCATATAAGATTTATTTAGAAGAAAACGAAATGCCAAAGCAGTGGTACAATGTAAGAGCGGACATGAAGAAAAAACCTGCTCCAATTTTAAATCCGGGCACATTAGAACCTGTAACAATTGAAGAACTTTCAGGTATTTTTTGTGAAGAACTTGCAAAGCAGGAGTTGGATGATACAACAGCTTATTTTGATATTCCTGAAGAAATCAGAAATTTCTATAAGATGTATAGACCATCACCACTTGTAAGAGCGTATTGTTTGGAGAAAAAGTTGGGAACACCTGCACATATTTATTACAAGTTCGAGGGTAATAATACATCAGGTAGTCATAAGCTTAATTCAGCAATTGCACAGGCTTATTATGCTAAGAAGCAGGGCCTTAAGGGTGTTACAACTGAGACGGGTGCAGGTCAGTGGGGTACAGCCCTTTCAATGGCTTGTTCATACTTTGACTTGGATTGTCAGGTATACATGGTTAAGGTTTCATACGAGCAGAAGCCTTTCCGTCGTGAAGTTATGAGAACATATGGTGCACAGGTTACTCCTTCACCATCAATGAATACAGAAGTTGGTAGAAAAATAAATGCAGAATATCCTGGAACAACAGGAAGTCTTGGATGTGCCATTTCAGAAGCTGTTGAAGCAGCAGTTACACAGGAAGGCTATCGTTATGTTTTGGGTTCTGTATTATCACAGGTACTTCTTCATCAGTCAGTGATTGGTCTTGAAACAAAGGCTGCTCTTGATAAGTATGGTATTAAGGCAGATACAATCATAGGTTGTGCAGGTGGTGGATCAAACCTTGGTGGTCTTATTTCTCCATTTGCCGGTGAAATGCTTAGAGGTGAGGCTGACTATGAAATCATCGCAGTCGAACCTGCATCCTGTCCATCACTTACACGTGGTAAGTATGCATATGACTTCTGTGATACAGGTAAGGTTTGTCCTTTAGCTAAGATGTATACACTTGGTAGTGGATTTATTCCTTCAGCTAACCATGCTGGCGGACTTAGATATCATGGTATGAGTAGTGTTGTTTCTGAACTTTATGATCAGGGATTACTTACAGCAAGAAGTGTTGAGCAGACAAGCGTATTTGAAGCAGCGCAGGAGTTTGCAAGAGTTGAAGGTATTCTTCCTGCTCCAGAAAGTTCACATGCAATTAGAGTTGCAATTGATGAAGCTCTTAAGTGCAAGGAAACAGGCGAGGCTAAGAATATTGTATTTGGTCTTACAGGAACAGGTTATTTCGACATGGTTGCTTACCAGAAGTTTAACGATGGTGAGATGACAGATTACATTCCTACTGATGATGAACTTGCAAAGTGGGCTGAAACACTTCCAAAAGTAGATAAATAAACCCATAGGTTATATTGTGGGATTTTAGTGGCTAGATGTTGGCAGGGCGGATTTATGATATGTTAGAAGTTACGTATCATAAATCCGTCCTGCTATTTAAGTATTCACCAAAATCCTACAACATAACTTGGAAGTTGCTTTTAGTTGTTGATGTACCTATAAATTAAGGATAGTTGAAACTATAGGTGCGTAAGGAAGTTGCCTTTAGTTGTTGATATACCTATAAATTAAGGATAGTTGAAACTATTGGTGCATAAGGAAGTTGCTTTTAGTTGTTGATGTACCTATAGTTTAAGGATAGTTGAAACTATAGGTGCGTAAGGAAGTTGCTTTTAGTCGTTGATGTACCTATAAATTAAGGATAGTTGAAACTATAGGTGCGTAAGGAAGTTGCTTTTAATTGTTGATGTACCTATAATCCAGAGATAGTTAATATTATAGGCATATAATCAAGGATATGATTTACATAATTCAACCTATAATCTAGAGATAGTTAATATTATAGGTATATAATCAAGAATGTAGCTTACATAATTCAACCTATAATCCAGAGATAGTTAATATTATAGGCATATAATCAAGAATATGGTTTACATAACTCAACCTATAAACTAGAGAAACCTAATTTTATAGGTACGAAAGCAAGTCAAGGTTACATAACTCGACTTATATAAATCAGAAAATTAAACTTCTAGGTACATAAGCAAGGATTCAACAAGATACCATCAAGGATTCAACAAGATACCATCAAGGATTCAACAAGATTCCATCAAGGATTCAACAAGATTTCATCAAAAACTCAATATGACTTAAGGGGAACCGCTTGATAAGATATTTATAGGAAGTTTTATTATATTTATAACTTACTAATTGTTATTTTTGGCAATATTTACACTGATAATAAATACTTAAATATGTTATTATTGTGTTGGACTTAATTATAATGAAGCAAAAAGAAAACCAAAAGCAAAAAGCAAAAAGAAAACCAAAAGCATAAAACAAAAAGAAAACCAAAAGCAAAAACAAAAAAGAAAAAAGAGTATACAACAAGGAGGGGCTAATATGGCAAGAGAAGATTATATACAGGCCTATAAATTAGGACAGAAAGTACATAGAGAAAAGATTATTAAGGGAGAGTTTCCATATCTTCCGGTTTTAGATTGGATTTTATCCCATGTTGAAGTAGAGGATGATATTCCACTTGGTATTATGGATATTCCTCTTTGCGATGTTGTGGGAACATTGGCAGAGGGAAGAACACAAGCCTTTGCGCCAAACTTTATGCCAATTTTAGAGTATGGTAGCGAATTTTCGGCAAAGTGGTCATCCCTTTATGATTATCAGGTTGAAGAGGGTATTGGTGATGCCATTAAAGTATACGAATATATGCAGAAGTATTATGTGGTGGAAGGACATAAGAGAGTAAGTGTTTTAAAATACTTAGGTGCTCCAACCATCTCTGCTGAAGTTATTCGTAAGATGCCTAAGAAAACAGATGACTTAGAGTGTATTTTATACTATGAATATGTTGATTTCTTTGAAAAGAATAAAATGAATTATCTTCATTTTTCAAAACCGGGAAGTTATAAAAAACTTATGGAGGTTTTGAAGAAGGATGAGGATCATGTTTTCACTGATGATGAAAAACTTGATCTTGCATTTTTTCATGCCCATTTTGAAAAAGCATATAATACATTAAAGGATAAAACCACAGAGGATATTACCTGTGATGATGCAATGATTTTCTATTTGTCCCTGTATCCATTTGAGGAAAATAAGGATTTATTGGAAAATGAAATTAAACAAAAACTTTTAGGTATCTGGTCGGAAATCAGTACACTTTCCCGTGATGATAATGTGGAAATACTAACTGATGCCACTCCAAAGAAAAATCTTATGACAAGCATGTTAAATTCCATTATGCCAAGCAAATATAAGGTTGCATTTGTGTATGATAAAGAACCTGAAAAATCAGCCTGGACATATTCACATGAATTGGGAAGATTACAGATAGTAGAAGATATGCCGGATAATGTTGAAAGCAAATATTTTGTTATTTCTGATAGTGATGAAAAGGCAGATGAAAAAATAGGTAAACTTTGTGAGGATGGTTATAATGTTATATTTATAGTAACTCCTAATCTTATTAATGAAAGTATTAAGGTTGCAGCAAAGTATCCAAATGTATATATGTTTAATTGCCAGCTTGGTTCTTCACATAATAAAGTAAGATCTTATTATACAAGATTGTATGAAGCAAAATTTCTTACGGGTATGATAGCAGGTGCTCTTTGTGAAAATGGAAAAGTTGGATATATTGCAGATTATCCAATTAAAGGTGTGGTGGCAAATATTAATGCATTTGCCCTTGGTGCTAAAATGGTTAATCCTAATGTGAAAATATATTTATCCTGGTCAAGTTCTAAGGAAGACGATAATGATAAGTTATTTTGGGAAGAAGGTATTAACCTGATTTCTGCTCAGGATATGATTACACCTGAGGATGATGCAAGAAAGTTTGGTTTATATCGTGTTGAAGATGATGTAAAAACAGGTATTGCCATGAGCGCTTATCATTGGGGGAATTTCTATAAGAAACTTATAGACAGTGTTGATGATGGTACTATTAAGAATACCGATAGTAAGGATAATAAAGCTATTAATTACTGGTGGGGCTTTTCTGCTGATGTAATAGATCTTATTTGTTCTGCTAAAATACCTGATGAAACTCAGAGACTTGTTAAAACACTTAAATCAGCAATTAAGCATGATATTTTTAGGCCATTTGAGGGTGTGATTAAAAACCAGGCGGGCGAAGTGGTTGTTGAGAAGGGAGTATCCCTTACACCTGAAGAAATAATGGTTATGGATTATCTTGTTGATAACGTGGTGGGAAGTATTCCTGAACTTGAAGAGATAGAGGATTCAGGCAAAAAAGTTGTTGAACTTTTGGGAGTAAAAGAAAGTTAAAGAGTAAAAGAGATTTGGAAAATATAAAGAGAACTAGAGAATAGGTAGATAAGTAACAGTAATGAAGGTATTAGTTTTAGCAGATGTGGAATCCAAGTATTATTGGGATTTCTTTTCAAAAGATAAATTTGAAGACATTGATTTGATTATATCCTGTGGTGATTTAAATGCGGATTATCTTATGTTTTTGGTTACCTTAACAAACATACCGGTTTTGTATGTAAGAGGAAATCATGATTATGGATATGATCAGAAACCGCCGGAAGGGTGCGTATGCATTGAAGAAACCATCTTTGAGTACAAGGGTGTAAGGTTTTTGGGACTTCCAGGTTCTATGCAGTATGACTGTAGGGGAATACAGTTTACTGAAAAACAAATGCGTGAAAAGGTTAGAAAACTTAAGTTTAAACTATGGAAATCAAAGGGATTTGATGTATTGGTAACCCATGCTCCTGCCTTTGAATTAAATGATGGAGAGGATATGCCTCATAGAGGGTTTAAGGTATTTAGAGATTTGCTTGACAAATATAGTCCCAAGTACTTTATTCATGGACATGTGCACTTGAACTATGGACTTAAGTATCCAAGAGAGGATATGTATAAGGATACCAAGGTTATAAATGCATATGAAAGGTATATTATTGAGATTTAGATATGTGTAAGTATTGTGTTTTACGAGAACTTGATGGTAGAGTGATGATACACCCAGGTTGCTTAATTAAGCAACTTGGGTTTATGTTAAATTGAAGGTTTGGTTGGTATGATACACGCAAGTTGCTTTATTAATTCTGTTGGGTGTAAGTTGAATTGAAGGCTTGTTTGGCATGATACACGCAAGTTGCTTAATTAAGCAACCTGGGTGTATGTTAAATTTAAAGCATGGTTGGCATGATACACGCAAGTTGCTTTATTAATACTGTTGGGTGTAAGTAAAATTGAAGGTATGTTTGGCATGATACACGCAAGTTGCTTTATTAATCCTGTTGGGTGTATGTTAGATTTAAAGCATGTTTGGCATGATACACGCAAGTTGCTTAATTAAGCAACTTGGGTGTAAGTTAAATTGAAGGCATGTTTGGCATGATACACGCAAGTTGCTTTATTAATCCTGTTGGGTGTAAGTTAAATTGAAGGCATGTTTGGCATGATACACGCAAGTTGCTTTGTTAATCCTGTTGGGTGTATGTTAAATTTAAAGCATGTTTGGCATGATACACGCAAATGGTTGTTATATGTGAAGATTTGGGTAAAACATAACCGAATGTAAGATGAATTAAAGGTAAGGGGTGATTAAAAAAAGTCGTTTGATTTTATGTAACCGATTAAGTTGTATGAAAATGTGAAAATACTGAGAAAAGTGGCTGTTTTCCTTGACATCACATATAAAAATAAGTAAAATCACTTTACATAATATAAAGCGATAATCAAACGTTATAAAGTGCGTGTAATTTGGAGTGGGTATGAAGTATAAGGATGTAAAGAAATTCAGTAAATTGGAATTATTACAATTGGTATATGCCCTTAGAAGTGAACTTGATAAAAAAGAAGCGGAGAATAAGCGACTTAAGAGAAACCTTGATAATAATAAGGATCAATTGGACGAATTAATATACAATAGCAGAATTATGGCAAGACAATTATCAAAGCTTACAGGAGATAAGTATAAGTCCTTTGATGAAGAAAAAGCTCAGATTAAATATAATATAGAATCGGAAGCATAAGAGGAGATTCAATGAAAGAAAGAGTCAAAAATGAGTCTCGGTCGGGTAAAAATAAAGATAATATAATAAATGATTCTACAGACAAGGTAATTCAGGTAGATAGAATACCTACGGCAGAAGAACTTGAAAAAGAAATAAACAGACAAAAGAGTACATCGGATTACATTAAGGTAATTATTAGTACGGTTTCAGGTCTTGTTGTTGTGGCTGCGATCGCGGTTTTGATTGCAACATTTGTACTTCCGGTTTTAAGAGTTACGGGTAATAGCATGACACCAACCCTTGAAAATGGTACGGTGGTTGTATGTAAAAAAACAACTAAACTTGAAAGGGGAGATGTAATTGCGTTTTATTATAATAACAAGTTGTTATTAAAGAGAATAATAGGGCTTCCCGGTGATGTTATTGACATGAAAGCAGATGGTACGGTTTATCTTAATGGTGAATTGCTAGAAGAAGACTATATAGATAGTCCATCATATGGAGAAAATGATTTAACATATCCTTACCAGGTTCCGGAGGACAGATATTTTGTTATGGGAGACCATAGGGCGACAAGTGTGGATAGCAGATCTAAAACCATTGGTTGCGTGTCAGAAGAGGTGATACTTGGTAAAGTTAAAGTATCTGTATGGCCTATAAAAAAAATAAAATGGCTTGATAAATAAATTAAAGCGAGAAATAAACTAAAGTGACAAATAAACTAAAGTGACAAATAAACTAAAGCGACTAATAAATTAAATGTATAGTAAATTGGTTTGATGGGTTTGGTTTTTAAAAAAGAGAAAGAATTATGAGAAATACAGACAGAATTGCACAAAATTATATAAGGGAAAATATTAAGAAAAGAGGCATAAGGCGGATTCTGGCCATTATGTCCCTTTTTGTTGTGCTTTTTGTGGGCATAATGCTTATGATTCCAGCATATAGTTTAACTAAGGAGGATGTTACTAATGGAGACACACCACCAAGTGCAGGTGATTTGTCAGGACTTCCTGCTTTTGAACTTCAGGATTCTCAGATAACTAATCTGACATTTGAGAGGAACAGTAATAATGGGGAGGTTCAAGATGTATCATTTACCATTTCCTACTCCTTAAGTGCAGGAGATGTAAGTGTTGATAATCCTTATGTAATGTATACTATAAATGATGCTAATCTGACAATTACAAGTGATTTGCCAGGAGAAAATATATGGGGTTATGTATATGATGGAACCAGACAGTCAGGTGTATATCATGTATACCACAACGATGATGGAACCGGCATAGTTTTAATCGAGTTTTATGAAGATTATCTTAACGACTTTAGTGGTTCTCCAATTAGTGGTACCGTTTTGTTTGATGCAGAAGTAACAAGAGATGAAAATAATAACGGAACAACTGAAGATGTAACAATAGGTGGCATTACCGTTACCATTGATGAGTTTACGGCACATGAAATGGGAGTCGCAAAAACCGGTAGTGTTGATGCAGATGGTAACATTACATGGAATGTAACAATTAGTAATCCTGATATGGTGGATATGGGAGGAAGCGTGATTTCCGACCTTTATCTTACAGAAACAACTAATGTAACGGTAAATCCTCAGGGAGCGGTTTACTTCGATACAGGTTTAAATACATATGTAATAGCTGATGGAGTTACTGATAAAACAATTACCCTTACCTATGAGCATGAATTATCAGATGAGTATTTATACCAGCATCGTGGGGATAATGTTAATAATACAGTAACCATGACTTACGATAATACTCCATACGACGCAACTGCATTTGTATGGGTGCCAAATGGTTATGGTGAAGGCAAGAGCGGCAGAGTTGAGGGAGATTATTTTGTATGGACCATAAAACTCTATAACAATTATGGCAGAACCCTTAATGGCTTTTCAGTGGATGATCCGATGTTTGAGCAGGCAGTAGGCAACATAGAAGTTTCGGGTAATACATCAGGTGATTTGTCGGCGGGAACTTCCTTTAGTTTATCTGGGGAGACATTAACATTTGCTGGAGATATAACTGATAAGGAAATTACCATTACATACAAGACTCCTATCAGTGACATGTCAGAAGATGAGGAGGCGCAAAACACAGCTACATTTAAAACGCCAGAAGATGAGACTATTACATCTGCTAATGGATACGCAAAGTACTATGCTCCTTCTGTTAGCAAGTCAGCAAATGTTAGCAATGACTTGGAAACAATCAAATATACAGTCGAGGTTGTTGCTTCGGATGGATATATTACAGAAGGCTACTATGTGACAGACCTTTATCTGGAAGGCATAAAGGAAAACTCACTGGTGGTTCATGGTGGATTTTGGGGCCAGAAAACTGAAGGCGTGGATTATGAGTTTATAGATACTGATGATGATAATGTTTGTGATACCATTAGAATTCTTACAGACTTGGCAGATGGAAGTGGTAATCCTACTAACAGATTTAAGGTTGAATATGAAGTATCAGTTTCCAATGAAGATCTTCCAGGAAGAACTGTGAATGGAGATAGTATTACTTTTGAAAATACAGCTACCATGGGAGACGGAATGGGACCTATTGGAAGTGTTACCAATACCACAACTGTGGAACCTACCTATAGCATGGATAAGTCAGTTGATGGTACCAATGTGGAAAAAACAGATAATGGAGACGGCACAGATACCTATGTAATACCTTGGAATGTAACCCTTTCATCAACTAAAGGTGATTATGCAGGTAAAACATATATAGATACAACCTATTATGATGATGAAACATCTACAGGCAGTACATCTGAAAGTAAGCATTATTATAATGGAGACATTAATATTAAGTATGGTGTAAAAGACCAGTGGGGATCATTTACTTACTATGATTTGGATAGTTCTTACTATACAGTTACCCCAGCAAATGATGGTGGTTTTACAGTTTACTTTAAAACAGAAGATGAAGCCTCTGGCACACCGGTTGAAAACTGTGAGAGCATTAAACTTTCATATACAACCACAGCGGTGTCAGCATCAGACAGGTCAGTATATGTTAAGAATAAAGGTGAAAGCAACGGTAATAATGATGAAGATTCCTATCTTTTAGAATATGCGAACCTTTCTGATACTCCTTATGAAAAAAGCGGACCAAAGTCCTTAAAAGTAGGAGATTTGGAAGTTGTAGAGCAGGGAGGAATTAATTATTACAAGATTCCATATGTAATAACATATGATAGTACATTAAGAGCAGGTCTTTCAAATCCAACCATATATATTAAGGATACATTACCTGAAGGAAGTGTGCTTTATAAAATTACTGAAGCCTGGGGACGTAACATATATGCCCTGTGGTATAAGGATAGTAATGAAGAGTGGATGTCCGATGATAATACTTCTTATTTTGTATGGGATGATAATCCAGATACTAATTCGGTGACTGTTAATTATACTGAAGGCGATGCTACAGCAACCTTTAGAATTAATGGTTCTGCATCCACTACGGAAAATGTATATATTAAGTACTATGTATTGGTACCAAAAACAACAGTTGATGAGACTATAGCATCAGAAGAAAAATACACCTGTGCTAATACAATTGTTGATAGTGAAGAAATTTACGAAGAATCAACAGTTAATACCACAATAAAAGATGGTACGGCTGCAGATGATTCAAATATTAGTAAAACCGGTAGTCAGGGTGTAACTGATGGATATGCGGATTATAGTATAGACATAAATCCTGAAGGAAAGAACATATCAACTGATGGTTATATTGAGGTTTCTGATAATCTTTACTTAGAAGCTATGACGGATGAAGAGTTAAGGGCTTTATATAATACAGATAATATAGCAAATGTTGATAGAAACATAAATTTTGATGATGTTAAGTTTACACTAGATAGTATTAATGTATATGAAGTGGGAAGTGATTCTTCACTTACAAAACTATCCAGTGATACATATACAGTAGACGTAAATACAATTAAGAATCAAACATTGGTTGAAAAGCTTACAGGAAGTCTTACAAATAGTTATGGCTATCATTGGAATACGAATAGTTTAGCATTTAATGCAGGAGATGTAATTACATTTACGCTTCACGGCACTCCTGGAGCTACAAGTTCATCAAAGGATAATTCACATTTTAGAGTAATATATGATTATTATAAAAGTGATATTGTATTTGATGAAAATGGCATATTTACATTTAGCGTGGTTGCACCGTCTAACGGCAATAATTTGGAGTTTGAATATTGGACAGATAATTTAGGTGTGACTTCAGTGGATGTAGCCATATCAGAAGACAAGAGTAGTTTTTCAAATATTACCCTTACTCTTCCTGATGGTAAGCATTTAAGAGTTGTTTATACATATAAAATTGAATATGCAACGGACAGCAAACGAGCGGCTATTAAGATTAAGAACACAGCATCGTTAACCGGTGCGGGTGGAACTGAAAGCAGTGATAATACGTCTAATATTTCAATAAAGGATAGTACTTCTGCAACATCATTTACAGCGGTACCTGTTAAATTAAATAAGGTAAATCTAAATAATATTAATATTAATGTATCTGCCGGATTTAATCTGTATAAGTATGATGAGGCGGATGGATGTTGGAAAGTTGCAACACAGATTTCACCATCTACGGTACAGATTGGTAGCAACATGATTGATACCCATGTGGTAGATACATGGGAAGATGCAGATGCCAATGGTATAGCCAATGCTGAAAAGATAGTTACGCAAGATTATGCTATTACCCTTGATAAGGAAACACTTTACATGATTGTGGAGGTGGAAGCACCTAATCCGTACATTCTGTTAAACAAACCGAAATTCTTTGTTTATACAGAAGCACCAAGTAGCAGTGTTATTGAGGATGCGAGAGCTGCGCTTTCAAGTGTAAATACGGATTATGAGATGGATTCTTATGATACCATCACTAATGGTACCGATGCTACTGCAACCTATACCATAAAGAATAGAAATTACATTGATACATCTGTTACAAAGAATTGGACAGTGTCTTCGGATACAGACATTTCTGAAATGAAGATAGTGGTGGGACTGTATAGAACCAAGAAATCTGGAAGAGTTAGTTCTCTCCCAACGGACCACGATGAACTTATGGCACTTCTTGCAACCTGGGAAAAGGTTGATGAAAGGGAATTAAGCGAAGCTAATAACTGGTCCTATAATTGGTATGGAGACCCAGGTGATGATAATTACAATGGAGTAACCTTAGAAAGTGGTACTGAGGATGATGAAGTCTGGTACTACTATGTAGCAGAAACAGGAGTATATCATACCCCTGATGGTGGTACTTCCTGGGATGATGTAACAGATGACTACAATCAGACATCCACTGCCAAGTGGCAGATAGTAGGAAGCAGTAATTTTGATGGTGACCATACATTGGGAACTGTTAATATATATAATACCGATGGTATTTCAGTTAAAAAAATCTGGCAGGATGAGAACAGAAATCCATTAAATGAGGAAGAAATTGATGCATTAGGAGTTGATTCCATAGAACTTGAGGTGTATTGCTCGACGGTGGCACCGGGGGTTGATGGTGAAGACTATGATGAGCGAGGTATTCCTGATGGAGCTACTCTTCTTACGGCAGATGATTTATCCGGAATAAGTGGTATTACATTAAATGGAAACAGGGTAGTACTTAACAAATCCAATAATTATAGTCAGGTATTAAAGGATTTGCCGATTGATGATGGAAGTAATAATAAGTATTACTATTACGTAGTTGAAACAACCGATATGGAAGAACTTGATACGGTAGAAAGCGCAAGTGTAGTATACACGGGAAATGGTTCAAACTACGGAGAAATATTTGTCTATAACATTGTGGAAAGGACACAGAATAATTCTGTAATATTGCCACATACAGGTGGCGATGGAAACAGGGCACTTATTGCCTTAGGTATGATATTATTGTTTATTTCTTTCATGATGCTAACCGTAAGAATAAGAGGTAAGAAATATGAAAGTTAATAATAGAGACAAAAGGAGGATAGTTATTAAAACTACAAAAATAACCAAAACATTATTAAGCTTATGCTTAGTATTTGCACTTATCATTACAATGACAGGTGTAAACAAAACAAGAGTACTGGCAGATGATTATACAATCACCATTACAGATAGTTCCAATGATGCAGGAACACACACTTATGAAGCCTATAAGATATTTGATATTACAGTGAATGGAACAGAAGTTACAGTTGACGACTGGGCAGAAGGTGTTAATGGAGCTGCGCTTTTGGATTCTCTTAAGAATGATGCTACAATAGGCACTCTCTTTACTGATTGTATAGATGCATCCGATGTGGCACAGGTTTTATCAGATGCTACTAATTTCCCATCTGACACAGCAGCAGATGTAGATGCAGATTCTAATATTAAAGCATTAACTGCTATTATTGCAGCTAATTTATCTACAGTAGCAGGAACATCAACTGTATCAGGAAATGACGATGTTATTACAGTTGGTTCACAGGGTTATTACTTTATTCAGGATGCAAATGCACCAACACTTGCGGGTGGAACTAACTCAGGTGCATATACAAGATTTATTTTGCAGGTTGTTTCTGATGTACAAACAGAGGTTGCAGCTAAGACAGATGCACCATCAGTAGTTAAGAAAGTATATGAGAATAACTGCACATATGATACATATGGTGCTGGATTTAATGATGTAGCAGATTACGAGACAGGGGAAGATGTTTCATTTAAGATTATAGTTACTCTTCCAACAAATGTTTCTGCTTATGATACTTATAAGCTTGTATTTGAAGATGAATTAGATGATCATTTTGGAGAACCTGAAAATATTGCTTTATCTGTTGATGGAACAGCGGTAACAACAGGATTTACTTCTAGTGGCAGACTTACAGTAACAGTTAATGATATATTTGCCGCAGCAGGTGCAACTACTGATGATGCAAAGGCAGCTTTAAATGACAAGGAAGTTGTTCTTACATATACTGCACAGTTACTTACTACTGCAGAAGTAGGAACAGGATACGAAAACAGTGTTAGTATTTTATACTCAAATAATCCAAATGATTCAGGTGAAGGAAATAACAACACAGGAGAAACACCTGAAGATAAAGTTATTGTATTTACATATGGTGGTGATTTTACAAAGGTTGATGCAGGAAATGCAGCTAAAAAACTTGGAGGTGCAGAGTTTGTTTTAACAGATAGCACTAAGGCAAAATATGCTGTTATTGAAGATGGAAAAGTATCCTCATGGACAACAGATAAGGATTCAGCTTCATTAATAGTATCAGGAAATGATGGAACATTTGCTGTTGCAGGTCTTGACAGTGAAACAATATATTATTTAGAAGAAATAGAAGCTCCTGAAGGATATAAGGTTCCAGATGCCCCTTATGTAGCTGTTAATTTTGATCAGATAATTAATATTACTCAGAACTGGGATGGCACACAAGCGGGTGCTATTGAAAATGGAAGTGATGCTACTGACTTTACAGCACCTAATGCAAATATCACTAATACAAAACTTTCTGCTACACTTCCTACAACAGGTGGCATTGGTACAACAGTTTTCTATGTATGTGGTATTATCCTTATGTTAGGAGCAGCAGTATTACTTATTGCAAGAAAGAGAACTAATAAAGAATAATTTATTATTAATAAAACTGCGAGAATGCGCATAGTGTTTATAATGAATTAAAACACATGGATATTTGTTGATAAGCATTATGCGCATAATAACCGCAGGTTAAAATTAGATTAAAGGCGTGAGGGTTACATGAAGAAAAAAGATGGCTTTATAACAATGCTGCTTATTACAATGATGATTATAGGCGCAGCCATATTGTTTTATCCAATGGTAAGTGATTATTTAAATACAATTACTCAGATGAGAGCTATAAGAACTTATCAGGAAAAAGCAAGTAACCTAAGCGATGATGAAATAGAAGAAAAAATAAATAAAGCAATAGAGTATAATAATTTATTATACGCACTTGATAATCCTTTTTCTGACTATGAACAATTAGAGGATTATTATGAAATACTTGATATTTCCGGTACAGGAGTAATGGGAATTGTAAATATTCCTGCCATTGATGTCGAACTCCCTGTATATCATGGAACAAATAGTGAAGTTTTAAATGTTGCCATAGGACATTTAGAAGGTTCGTCCCTTCCTGTTGGTGGAAGTAATACTCATACGGTACTTTCTGCCCATAGGGGATTACCTTCTGCAAAATTATTTAGCGACCTTGATGATTTGAGAGAAGGCGACCGCTTTACAATCACAGTTATTAATAGAACTGTCACATATGAAGTTGATCAGATAAGTATAGTGGAACCTGATGATGTTACTAAACTACAAATTGAAAAAGACGGCGATTATGCCACACTTCTAACCTGTACACCTTATGGAATAAATACCCATAGATTGCTTGTAAGGGGACATAGGGTTGAAAACAGGGAAGAAGCAAGTAAGACGAATATTACTGCAGATGCAGTTGTTATAGATAAAATATCAGTTATTCCTTTTATAGCCATACCATTATTTATAATATTGATTATTTATTGGATTTGGAGCGATAAAAAAAGGAAGGAAAAGTTGAAAAGAAAGGAGCGTATTAATAATGGGAAAATTTAATAGGTTAACAGTAAAGATTATTGCGCACTTTGTCCTTTTGACTTTAGTATTAGGAATTGGTTTTATGCCTTGTTTTGAGGTTGAAACTAAAGCGGCAAATAATGAAGGAAGTATTACCATTAATTGTAAATGTGATGGTAAGGATGTTTCGGATATAATTTTTAATGCATATCTTTTGGCAACTTATGATAATCATGGTGACATTGTTTTTACTGATAAATGGAATTCTTATGGATATACTTTATCCGAAGAAATGTCAGAAGAGGAAGTAGCCGCACTTGCTTCAACACTTGGTAATATTGCAAAAAGTGATAGTATTGAAAGTGAAAAAACAGCCACATCCGTTGATGGAGCAGTTGTTTTTACCGGATTAAAAAGTGGAGTATACTTAATAAGTGGCGACAATTTTTCAATCGACAATAATACATATAGTGTTACACCAATGATTGTGGAACTTATATATGATGAGAAAGATGAATTAAAACTTACTGTTAGTGCAAAATTTGCCTATAATTCAACAGAATATGAAATTGAAAAGCTGTGGAAAAATGACGGCAAGGATAGTCACAAAGCAATTGAAGTTGAAATATACAAAGATGGTGTTTTAAAAGAAACAGTTACTTTGGATGAAAGTAATAACTGGAAGTATGCATTTTCGTCTACAGATAAGGATGCTACATTTTCAGTAAAAGAAATAAATGTTCCTGAGAATTATGAGGTTTCTTATAGAAATGAAGGGGCTGATTTTGTTGTGGTAAATACATATAATCCGCCGGAAGAAACAACCACTGAAACAGAGTCTGAAACTGAAGTAACAACTGATGAAGATGATACCGAGGAAGAATCAGAAGAAGAAGCCACAAAGAAGAAAAAGCATAAGGATGAGACTGAAAGTGATGAAGAAAATGGTGGTAATGAAAGAGATACTGACAGTAATACATCAGGAGATAACAGCGAAAAACTTCCGCAGACAGGACTTATGTGGTGGCCTTCAATTGTACTTTTTGTTTTAGGTGTTATTCTGGTATTTACAGGAATTGGCTTAAAGTCAGCGAAAGAAGATGAAGAGTAAAAAATATGAAATATGTTTCAAAGATGCTGATTATAATTGGAAGTCTGATGATTGTTGCATCCCTTTTAATTGTTGCTTTTAATATGCATCTTCAGTCAGAGGGCGAAAAGACGAGAAAGGCCGTACTGAAAGAATTAAAAGAAAAGATGGAAGATGAATCATTAATAAAGCCTGTTGAAAGCGTAGTTTCCGATGAAGAACGAAACAGCAATGATGTAATAATTATAGATGGAGTGGCATACATAGGTTATATTACAATTCCTTCTTTGGATATAGAACTTCCTATTTCAAAGGATTGGGATGGGGAACTCCTTAATATGGGTGCCTGTAGATACGATGGCAGTACTTACCAAAACGACCTGGTTATATGCGCACATAATTATTATACTTATTTTGCAAAGATATATAAATTATCAGCAGGTGATGAGGTAATCTTTACTGATATTTATAATAATAACGTTGATTATATTGTTTCCTATCAGGAAGTGATTGATGGCAAGGATATAGATGCAATATTAAAGGAAGACGATGCTTGGGATTTAACTCTATTTACATGTACATTGTCCGGTATGACGAGACAGACGGTTAGATGTGTTAGAAAGCAAGATTGAGAAGTTGGTTGTTATTATTAGTGATGTTTTTTGAGAATATATTACACCCAAGTTGCTAAAATAATAGAACTGGGTGTAAATATGTTTTATGGATGATTAGAATGGTACACCCAAAGTTGAAATTGTATAAGGTGGGTGTAAAAAAATATAAGTTGCGTAAAGGTAAGATACACCCAAATGGTAATTAAGAACTGCTTGGGTGTATTGTTTTAAAGACATAATATTTATTGGCGTAATAAAATCAACTTTTTTGAAGAAAAAAATACACCAAAATTACTTGATGGTGTCCAATGGGTGTATGGTTAAAATTTTGGTTCAAAGAAAAATACACCCATATTACCTAAGTAGGCCATATGCGTGTAAGGTAAAAATCGAAATAATAAAGAAACCTTGTATAAATACCTGGTTGTGTTATAATTAACCTACCTGAACAATTGCATAAATAATACGATAGTATTTTTGAACAAGCAATTGTAAAGAAGGTAGTGAAAAAAACGGCAGTGCCAAAAAGAAAGGATAAAGAAATGATTAATAAGTTAGTTTCAAAGATTAAAAAGACAGGAGCACCGGTGGTTGTGGGACTTGATCCTATGTTGTCTTATGTTCCTGAACATATAGTAAAAAAGGCATTTGATGAATATGGTGAGACTCTTGAAGGAGCTGCTGAAGCTATATGGCAGTTTAATAAGGGTATTGTGGATGCAACTTATGATCTGATTCCTGCAGTTAAACCTCAGATAGCAATGTATGAGCAGTTTGGTGTACCGGGACTTTACGCATTTAAAAAGACTGTTGATTACTGTAAGGAAAAAGATCTTGTGGTAATTGGTGATATTAAAAGAGGTGACATTGGCTCTACTTCAAGCGCATATGCAGTAGGACATGTTGGTAAGGTTTCTGTTGGAAGTAAGGAATACGTTCCATTTGATGAAGACTTTGTTACTGTTAATCCTTATCTTGGAACAGATGGTGTTAAGCCTTTTATAGATGTTTGTAAGGAAACTAAGAAGGGTATCTTCGTGTTAGTTAAGACTTCAAATCCATCAAGTGGTGAATTCCAGGATAGAGAAGTTGATGGTAAGCCACTTTATGAAATCGTTGGTGAGATGGTTGACAAATGGGGAAAAGATCACATGGGAGATGATTACAGTTATGTGGGTGCAGTTGTTGGTGCCACATATCCAGAGATGGGTAAGGTTCTTCGTGATATCATGCCAAAGACATATATTCTTGTACCAGGCTATGGTGCACAGGGTGGTAAGGCAAGTGACCTTAAGCCATACTTTAATGAAGATGGACTTGGAGCAATTGTTAATTCTTCAAGAGGAATTATCTGTGCATATAAGCAGGATAAATATGCTAAGTTTGGTAGCGAAGGTTTCGCAGAAGCATCAAGAGCAGCAGTTGTTGACATGATTGAAGATATTGGAAGTATTTTCTAAGCAAATATATGCAGAATCATTTGGTTTTATAAACTTAAGTTGAATCATTTGATACTTTAAAAATCAAGTAGAATCCTCTACTTGATTTTTACTTTAATTAATGAGATTTGGGGTTATATAAGTGTATTTAAGAATTGCAATAGATATGTAATTATGTTAAAATCAATTGATGTAAAAATTATAATAAATAGGCAGAATTTGGCTATAATAAAGGAGATTTGATATGGAAAATTATAAGCAGGAATTTATAGAATTTATGGTGGATTGTAATGTACTTAAGTTTGGTGATTTTACATTAAAGAGTGGTAGAAAGTCACCTTTCTTTATGAATGCCGGAGCTTATGTAACAGGTAGCCAGCTTATGAAGCTCGGTGAGTATTATGCAAAGGCAATCCATGAAAATTATGGTGATGATTTTGATGTATTATTTGGACCAGCTTATAAGGGCATTCCACTTTCAGTGGCAACAGTAATTGCATTTTCAAAGCTCTATGGTAAGGAAATCAGATACTGTTCAAATCGTAAGGAAGTAAAGGATCATGGTGATACAGGCATCCTTTTAGGAAGCAAGATTAAGGATGGAGATAAAGTTGTTATTATAGAGGATGTTACCACATCAGGTAAGTCCATTGAAGAGACATTCCCAATTTTAATGGCTCAGGGAAATATTGAAATTAAAGGTCTTATGGTTAGTCTTAACAGACTTGAAAAGGGCAAGGGCGAAATCACAGCTCTTGATGAGATTAAGGAAAAATATGGATTCCCTACAGGTGCAATTGTCAACATGGCTGAAGTTATCGAATATCTTTACAATAAAGAGATTGATGGCAAGGTTGTTATCGATGATGAAATTAAGGGAAGAATCGATGCATACTATGAAGAATATGGTGTAAAATAGGATGAATTCGAAAAAGAAGAAAGCTTACAGGACATTTGCCAGGATAATGTTTGTATTATATCTGGTTTTAATTGTGTACGTAATGTTTGTTTCTGAAGAACTGGGAAGAGATGTTCAGAGAGATGAATTCAGATATAATTTAGTTCTTTTTGATGAGATTAAAAGGTTTTGGTATTACAGGGAAAGCCTGGGAATCAAAAGCGTTTTGGTTAATATCCTGGGGAATGTGGTTACATTTATGCCTTTTGGCTTTATATTGCCAATGCTTACTAAGAAGAAAATCTTTAAGAACATTATTACAGTTACGTTTTTTACATTTATATTCAGTTTACTTATAGAGAGTACACAACTTTATTTAAGAATAGGTGCTTTTGATGTGGATGACCTATTTTTAAATACTTTAGGAGGATTTACGGGCTGTCTTATCTATCATATTTTTAATACAATAAGAGTATGCATGAGTAGAAGCAAAAAGGGTAAAAGAAAATGAGATTTTTTAAGTTTAAAAGAAAATCTAAAAATAAGATTAAAAAAAGAATTGCACTAAAGAATTACACATTAGGTGGTAGGATTTCAACAATTCTTTCTGCTATTTCCCTGGTGCTTTTATTATGGGCAGTGTTACTTTCTTATTCTAAAAACGGACATGGCGGAAGTGTTGTTGGTTTAATTGCATTCTTCTCCATGGGTACATCCCTTGTTGGATTTATATTTGGGGTAAGAAGTTTCTATGAAAAAGGTGCTAAGTTTTTAAAGTTTACATGGATTGGAACCATTACATCCATGGTGTTGGTGGTATTCTATGCAGGGATGCTTCTTGCATATGTGTAAGGTTTGGCGTTGTATACATGAGAGTTGAACATGGATGACAGATTAAAAAAACAATTGGATTTCATATTAGAGGCTGATAAGGAAAAAGAAATAATAAGGCAGACATATTTAAGCGACGGCTCAAGAAAGGAAACTGATGCTGAACATGCATGGCATATGGCACTTATGGTTATGTTTCTAAATGAATATGCAAATGAAGAGGTGGACAAATATAAATCAATATGTATGGCTTTGGTTCATGACATTATTGAGATATATGCGGGAGATACCTATGCATATGATGAAAAGGGCAATGAAACAAAAGCCGAAAGAGAGCAGGAGGCCTGCAAAAAGTTATGTGCTCTTTTACCTGAGGATCAGGGTGAGATTCTAAAAAGTCTTTGGGAAGAGTTTGAGGCCATGGAAACTCCGGAGGCAAAATTTGTAAATACTTTGGACAAGGTTCAGCCACTTCTTCTTAATGATGCTTCAGGTGGAAAATCCTGGGCTGAGCATGGAATAAAAATAGACCAGGTTTTAAACAGAAATAAGAAAACTCACGAAGGATCAGAAAAGTTATGGTCTGTTGCAAAAAACATAATTGAGGATAATAAAACTAAAGGAAATTTAAAATAATAAATGCCGGGTTTTAACCCGGCTTTTATAAAAATTTATAATTATATAAAATGATTAAAGGCTTTGATTAGAGGAAAAATATGAATTATAAGGAATTATTTGCCGAAGATAATAAAAATGTTTTGGAAAGATATAAGTTAGTTAAGGAAAGAATCAGTGAGATAAAAGAAGAAAAAACAGTAGATGATAAATACAGGGATTATTTTAATTTTGTTTCTGAATTTATTATGGACATTTGCAATCTATATGAAGATATTGATACAAATGATGATTTTATTTTGGGTAAATCTTTTGATGAATTAAGGGATTTAAATGAAAAAATCTATGGGGATGTTTCAGGGGAAAAATATGATGTTAGCTTTGCAAATCCTAAGTATATGACAGCATGTTTGAAAAATGCCGGAGGAGAGTACGAATTTCTTGGAGGGTTCCTTTCTTTTCTTTACACTGAAATAAGGGGCATGATTAATTATGCTTATGAATCAAGACTTGTGGACATGACTTTAAATATGGAGTTCTTTACGCAGGTATATGTTATCTTTGAAGATGCAAATAGCTCAAGGAAAGATGATGAAAGTTTAATTAAGGAATTAAAGGAAGCAGCATATTATTATGTTAGCGATAATTGCGACATAACACTTGAGTATAGAGTAAGGGAAAATGTGGATCCTATTCTTGATTTTTCTGCTGACATAATTATGAATAGTGATCTTAGTGACTTGAGATATTTATATAAATATGGCTTAAATATTACTGATACGGAAATTAAAATAGCTAAGTTTCTTAATACACTTTCAGAGGAAGATATTAAAAAGATGGCAAAAACCTATACTGAAGGGTACAGGCTTGGTTTTGTTAACGCAGGAAAGCCTCTTGATAAAAAGGGTTGTGTATCCATATATTATTTTGTGGGATTTGAAAGAGTCATAAGGGAAGCTATTTATAATTTTAGGGAAATGGGACTTAAACCTGTTATTTGGAAAGCTCCTGTAAATGTTATTAATAGAAAAGCATTTATAAATGGTGTGGTTTCAACAGCGCCTAATAATCAGTATATTTATGATCATAGATTTGACATTGGATTGGTTTTAGATAAGGCATTAAATGAAAGAAGACTTTCAGTTTTGGAAAATGCTTATGAAAAGTATAAAGATATTGCGGCTCTTATGGCAGGACCTGCTGTTATTGAAATATGGGGTGAGAAGCCATGGGCACCTATTGTATATGATGAGATAATTAGTCTTGATAAAAAGCAGCAAAAATTAAATACAGTATTTGCTGCAAAATCAGGAGACATTATTAAGAGATATATTAAGGGCGAGGAGAGAAGTTTTACAATTATTTCATACCCAATCCCTGATATAGGAGATAATTTTGAGGAAATCTTTAAGGAAACTGTAAAGATAAATACGCTTGATCAGGAACTTTATAAGGACATACAGCAAAAATTAATTGATGCTCTTGATAAGGCGGAATTTATAAGGGTTGTTGGTAGAGGCGATAATGAAACATACATTAATGTGGCCATGAATAAGATTGATAATCCTGATAATGAAACTAATTTTGAAAACTGTCTTGCAGATGTTAATATTCCTCTTGGAGAAGTGTTTACTTCACCAAAACTTGAAGGCACAAATGGTTTATTAATGGTAAGTGAAGTTTATCTAAATGGACTTAAGTTTAAAAATTTACGAATTAATTTTGAGGAAGGATGCATTAGCTCATACAGCTGCACTAATTTTGATAAAGAAGAGGATAATAAAAAATACATAGAGGATAACATTCTATTTAATCACGAAACTTTGCCAATAGGTGAATTTGCCATTGGAACAAATACAACTGCTTATAAAATGGCAAAGAAGTTTGACATAGGTGGACTTATGCCAATTCTTATCATGGAAAAAACAGGACCTCATTTTGCTGTGGGTGACACATGTTTTTCATGGGAAGAAGAAGTGATTACTAAGAATCCAGATGGTAAAATTATGGTCGCAAAGGAAAATTCCTTTTCGGCAAAAAGAAAGGATGACATAGAACACGCCTACTTTAACTGCCATACAGACATTACAATTCCTTATGATGAATTAAAGGAAATAGTTGCTGTTTCCTCTGATGGCAGTGAAATCATGATTATAGAGGATGGAAGATTTGTTCTTCCTGGCGTGGCTGAATTAAACAAAGTGTTGGACGAAGAATAAGAAATATTTGAAAGGAAAGATTATGGAAACAAGAGTGGCTGTAATGTCAATTATAATTTCAGATATGGAATCAACTATTAAACTTAATGAAATATTACATACAGGTGCAGAATATATTATTGGGCGCATGGGTATACCGTATAAGGAAAAAAACATTAGTATCATAAGTGTAGCAATTGATGCACCTCAGGATAAGATAAGTGAGATAAGTGGTAAGATTGGAAAATTACCTGGAGTATCCATTAAAACTGCTTACTCAAATGTTAGTAAATAAAATAAGAGTCTGCTTATTATTGATGGATGTAATTTGATTGAGGAAAGTATATGTTAAAAAGAGTTGGCGGGAGCGAAGAAAAGAAAAATAGCATAATTGATATTAAGGATGCAGTTTATCCTAATATTTTTAATATTGGACTTGAGTTTAATGCTCCTGTCCATGGGACTTGGAATATTGTACATATTGGCCTTTTAATGCCTGAAAGTCATCAGATTTATGTATGTGCTGATAACTGTATGCGAGGTGTTGTCATGACTGCAATGGAGATGGATTACACTGATAATTTTCACAGTGTTATTCTTTATGAACAGGATATTTTAAAGGGCAGCCTTGAGGAGGAAACCATAGAAGGGGTATCCGATGTTATTGAAAAATTGGGATACCATCCACCAGTAATACAAATCTTTACAGTATGCCTTCATGAGTTTTTGGGAAGCGATAAGGACTATATTTACAGAGAATTGGAAAAGAGATATCCTGACATAGTATTTTTAAGATGTTTTATGGATCCAATTAATCAAAGAACTTCTTACACTCCGGAACAAAAATTAAGAAGAGCAATGCTTGAATGCATTAAGCCCCTTGATATAAAAAACAATATTTATGTTCTAGGATGTGACATGCCCTTAAATAAGGATTCTTACATACATAAACTTGCAAAGTATTATGGCTTTAATGTTAAGGAAATATTTGATATGAAAACATTTGCCGAATACATGGAGATTGGTGATGGTGCTCTTTTTATAACAAATTACCCCACAGGAGTTTTAGGGGTATCAGAGCTTGCTGATAGACTTGGCCGTAAGTTTTTGTACCTTCCATTTTCAAATGATACGAGAGTAATAGATGAGCAAATGGAAACCCTTGAATATACTCTGAGAAATCTTTCGGGTACTGGTAATGAGGGTAAATGGGATTGTTGTGCTACTGATGAGGAACTTCATTATAAAACCATAGTTGAGGTAGGACGAAATAAACTTGAGAATACCTTAATGAAGGTTAAGGAAAATTTTAAGAATACGGAAATTGCTGTTGATTACATGGCTCATCCAAGACCATATGAACTTGTAGAGTTTCTACTTGATAATGGATTAAATGTAACCTCAATTTGGGCAGATACGGTATCTGAAGAAGATAAGGATGCATTTTTAAGGCTTAAAGAAAAGACCCTTAAGGGTGAGTATAAAAACATTAAAATTTACTCCACCATAAGAACAGAGGGAAGAGTTTTAAAGAGTGAATTTGTAAATGAAAACAAGGTGGTTGCAATTGGTCAGAAAGCAGCTTGGTTTAATGAAACTGAGTACTTTGTAAATCAAGTTGAAAGTGGTGGCTTAATTGGATATGAGGGCATGTGCCTTTTACTTGAAAAGATGATAGAGGCAATTAATAACAAGAAGGATTTGCACGACATTGTTCCAAGAAAAGCAATTGGTCATTGCAGCAATTGTGCCATTGTATAAGTATAATTTTCTTATATTGATAATTATTGTGTTAGTGTAACTAGTAATTTAAAGGATAAATCAATGAAAAGAGCATATAAAGTTTTGCCGGTTTATGCGGGTGATGTATCAGGGTGCTGTAGCGCTCTTTATGAACTTGGGGGCATGGTGATTATTCATGACCCGTCCGGTTGTAATTCAACCTATAATACTCATGATGAGGTAAGATGGGATAAGTTAGAAAGTTTGATTTTTATTTCCGGACTTACAGATGTTGATGCCATAACCGGCGATGATAAAAAGTTAATAGATGAGATCGTTGATGCGGCAATGATTCATAAACCAAAATTTATAGCCATAGCCAACTCCCCAATACCATATGTTAATGGTACGGATTTTGATTATATTTCAAAAGAGGTGAATAGGCAGACTGGCATAAAAACATTTGCCGTAAAGACCAATGCTTTTCATGATTATGTTAAGGGTGCTTCCAAGGCTTTTTTTGCGGTGGCAGAAAACCTGGTTGGTGGTGATGAGCAAAAAGATGACAGGGATAATATAAAAACCTGCAATAAGATAAATGAAAAAAACTGTGAAGTGGAAAAAATAAAGATAAATATTATCGGTACCACACCTTTGGATTTTACTGAGAATGAGGTAAAATATATACGTGACTTTTTCACGGACAAAGGATTTGAAATTATATCCAACTGGTCCTATGGAAGTTCTTTAGAGGATATAGCAAAGTCGGCAAATGCTGATGTTAATGTGGTGGTTTCATCCACCGGCCTTTTGGCTGCAAAGAGTCTTTATGAGAAGTATAACATTCCTTATGTGGTGGGACTTCCCATTGGCATAATGGGTGATATAATGGTTAGTTACATAAGGGAAGCCATTAATGATAATAAACCAAGAATATCTTATCTTGATGGTATGGAGAGTAATAAAAAGATAAATAATAATAAAGGAAAATCTTTTGATGATATAATTGTGGGTGAAGCTGTATTTGCCGGAAGTTTGTCTGCAGCTTTAGGTTGCAATGATGGCAAAAAAATATCAGTGTGTGTATCCACTGAAAGTGATGTAGAATTAGTTAGAGAAGGTGACTTTTGTATTCAAAGTGAAGAAGAAATTGAAACTTTATTATCCAAGGCTAAAAAAATCTGGGGAGATCCGGTGTTTAAACATATAGCACCTAGGGAAGCAGAGTTTGTAGGTATTTCACACTTTGGATTATCAGGAAGGTTATATACTAATACACATAAATCGATATTTGATATGGGGGATTAGGATGAAGTATAGCAGAACATATATTGTTATAGGATTATATGCATTATTATGTATTTGGATAGCATATACATTTATTTCAACATCCGGTGTTTACCTGGGATTTGATTCAGGGGATGTTTCGTTTGATGGTAGTGATTTTAAGCCATTAACAACACTTTTTGGAATAGTGGTTAATGGTGTTATTGGAACAGTTGTTGGTATTTTTACAATTGTATTTACAAGTATTATTTCATGTGCTCTTTCTTTGGTTGTCAGATTCTTTATTTTCAAGGAAGATGAAACAAGAAAAGAAGCGGCAAAGATTGGGAAATTAATTACCATAGCATGTGTAACATTGGCTCTTATCTGTATAATAATAGATTTGTTTAAGATGTTTTTTGCTACATTAATTAGTTTTGCATTGGTGGCGGGATTCTATTGGTTAATTGTGTGTCCACCTGTAAAACATGACAAATAGCTTAATAGGTAGAGAGGAGAATATATATGAGTTTAAATAGTGTACCGTCGGGTGAAAGAATACAAATAGGATTTTTTGGAAGAAGAAATGCGGGTAAGTCAAGTCTTGTTAATGCTGTTACAGGACAGGAAATGGCTGTGGTTGATGCAACACTTGGAACAACCACGGATCCTGTAATTAAGGCCATGGAGATTTTACCCTTGGGACCTGTTGTAATAATTGATACTCCGGGTTTTGATGATGAGGGAAGACTTGGAAGTTTAAGAGTTAAAAAGACTAAGCAAATATTAACCAGGGTTGATGTGGCGATTTTGGTTGTTGATGTTACCATAGGTATTTCAGAATGCGATAAGGAACTTATAGATATTTTTAATGAGAGAAAAATTCCTTATATTATTGCCTGGAATAAAACAGATATATTGGAAAGTATTTATTTAAATAATCAAAATAAAAAACCTGAAAATGATGGTATGTATAGTGAGATAGGCAAGGAAGATGGACATAAGGAAATTAGACTAAGTAGTGTTACCCACCAGGGCATTGATGAATTAAAGGAATTAATAGGAACATTATTTAAGTTTAAAGAGGATACCCCATTACTTTCTGATTTAATTGAAGAGGGTGATGTGATAATTTTGGTTATTCCAATTGATGCTTCTGCTCCTAAGGGACGAGTTATTTTACCTCAGCAGCAGGTGTTAAGGGAAATCCTTGATTGTAATGCCATGGCTTTTTGTGTACAGCCTAAGGAATTACCAGATGCCCTTTTGAAAATGAATAATAAAGTGAAAATGGTTATTACAGATAGTCAGGCATTTGTTACTGTTAAGGATATGGTGCCTGAAAACATATATTTAACATCATTTTCAATTCTTATGGCTAGACACAAGGGCATACTTAAAGGAGCTTACAGAGCTGTTAAGGCAATTGATAACTTAAAAGATGGAGACAGAGTTTTAATATCTGAAGGTTGTACTCATCATAGACAATGTGAGGATATTGGAACTGTTAAGTTACCAAAACTATTACGTTCATACACAGGAAAGAAGTTGGTATTTGAATATACATCTGGTAATACATTTGCCGATGATATTGAAGGATACGATTTGGTTATTCATTGTGGTGGATGCATGCTTGGTGATACGGAGGTTAGAAGCCGTCTTCATATTAGTGAAGGGGCAGGAATTCCTATGACTAACTACGGACTCGCCATAAGTTACATGAGAGGTATTTTGGAGAGAAGTATTTCTGTAATACCGGAGGATGAATTATAATAAAAGAAAGATGAAAAGACCATGGAAAATAAGGCAAGAATAGATTTACTACGAAAAGAAAAAGTTTTATCAGAAGAAGATTTAAAGATACTACTTACCACATTAAATGAAGAAGAGGAAGAGTATCTTTACAAAAATGCCAGAGAAGTAGCAGATTCAATATACGGAAAAAGTGTATTTCTTAGAGGCTTGATTGAGTTTTCCAATTACTGTAAAAATGATTGCTTATATTGCGGTATCAGAAGAAGTAATAAAAACATAGAAAGATACAGAATTGGAATTGATGAGATTGTATCCTGTGCAGATAAGGGATATGAACTTGGATTTAGAACCATTGTTTTACAAAGTGGTGAAGATTTAAGTTATTCTGATAAGGATATTTGCACCATGGTTTCAAAGATTAAGGAAAATCATGAGGATGTGGCAGTTACACTTTCCCTTGGTGAAAAAAGTAAGGAAAGCTATAAAGCTTATAGGGACGCAGGAGCGGACAGATACCTTTTAAGACATGAAAGTGGAATAAAAGAGCATTATGAAAAGTTACATCCAAAGGAAATGTCCTTTGATAACAGAATTAGATGTCTTTACGATTTAAAGGATTTGGGATTCCAGGTGGGTTGTGGAATTATGGTGGGAACACCTTACCAGACTTATGATTACATAGCAAAAGATCTTTTATTCATGAAAGAATTTGATCCGCAAATGATAGGAATAGGTCCTTTTATTCCCCATAAGGACACACCGTTTAAGGATGAAAAAATGGGTGGATTTAAGGATACATTGCATTTACTGTCAATAATAAGATTAATGATGCCTAATGTATTGCTTCCTGCAACAACAGCCCTTGGAACCATTAATCCCTTGGGAAGGGAAATGGGAATTAAGGCAGGAGCCAATGTTGTAATGCCAAATCTTTCTCCAACAGCATATAGGGATAAATACATGCTTTATGATGGAAAGATTTGTACAGGAGATGAAGCAGCAGAATGCAGGCGATGTATGGAAAGACGCATAGAATATATAGGATATAAGGTTGAGATTTCAAGAGGAGATTACCGTGGAAATGGATAAGAAAATTAAAAATCAAATTAACGACATAGCAAATGATATTATAAAGGATTATCAAAGTGGAAGAAACATAGATCATGTGGAAGTATTTGCCCAACCTGATTCTGATATTGTTGTGGATATTATTAAGAAGCTTCTTAAGATTGTTTATCCTGGTTTTTTTAGGGATAAGACATTTAAGTTTTATAATGTCAACAGTCGTGTAACGGTTCTTATAGAAGATGTTATGTATAATTTAAACAAGCAGGTGGAAATTGCTTTAAGACAATCTGAAGACTGCGCTAATAAGGACGACAAGGAAATTGAGGAAATGGCAGAAAGCATTTCCATAGAATTCTTTAAGAGAATTCCAAAAATCAGAGAGTATGTTGAAACTGATGTGGAAGCTTTTTATGATGGAGACCCTGCGGCATATAACAAGAATGAAATTATTCTTTCCTATCCGGGTTTATTTGCCATTACAGTTAACAGACTTGCTCATGAATTGTTCCTTTTAGGGGTTCCTCTTATTCCTCGTATGATGACGGAACATGCCCATAGTAAGACGGGTATTGACATTCATCCGGGAGCAACCATTGGCAAATATTTCTTTATCGATCATGGTACCGGAATCGTTGTGGGTGAAACCACAATCATAGGAGAGAATGTTAAGGTTTATCAGGGCGTTACCATAGGTGCTCTTTCAACCCGCGGCGGTCAAAAATTAAAGGGAATAAAGAGACATCCTACCATTGAAGATGATGTAACCATTTATGCAGGTGCATCAATTCTTGGTGGCGAAACAGTCATTGGAAAGGGATGCGTTATCGGAAGTAATGCATTTATTACCAAGTCCCTTGATCCGGGGATGAAGGTTAGTGTTAAGAACCAGGATCTTAACATTAAGGGTGATAATGACAGATACGTGGATCTTGGACAGGATGAAAACTGGTTCTATATTATATAAAATAGTTATTTAATTAGTATTATAGTTTATATAAAAAGTGAGGCTACTATGAAGGATTTGATTTCGGGTTTAATATTGTATAGTGATTTTGGAAAAGATAGTATTTTGGAAAACATGGCCGGCATTTGCAAGGATGTGGGAAGTGTTCCAAAGGATGAGTTAAAAACTCGTCTTTATACACAGATTAAAAGACTTATGGAACTTGGAACAAGATATGCTTTTGACAAGAATCTGTGGCAGAATTATCTTACATATGAACTAATTACCAATGAAAACCCATTTTCCCTTACCTGTGAAAAGGTGGGAGCAAAGGATGGAAGTGTTAACAGCATCGCTAAAAATGATTTTAAAGTATTCATAAAACTTTTTGGATATGATTTTACCGGCCTTGAAGAGTATCTAAAAACAGATGTGTTGTCGTTGATTACTTCATATAAGGCTATTGAAAAACCATCTCTTATGTATAATGGAAATGTAAGTGAAAAGGTTAGGGCATTAAGTGAAAAACTATCAAAGGCTACTAATGAGGATGAGTTTTTCGATTATGTTACATCCTTCTATAAGGATTACGGTGTTGGTATGTTTGGTCTTAATAAAGCCTTTAGAATCAAAGGATATGATGATGATAAGGTGGACTTTAAACCAATAAACAATATGGATGCTGTTGTTTTAAGTGATTTGGTTGGATATGAGATTCAAAAGAAAAAACTTGTTGACAACACTAAGGCATTTGTGGAAGGTAAGAAAGCTAACAATGTGCTTTTATTTGGTGATAGTGGTACCGGCAAATCTACAAGCATCAAGGCAATTGTAAATGAGTTTTATGATAGTGGACTTAGAATGATTGAAATATATAAGCATCAGTTTAAATATTTGTCCACGGTAATTGCAGACATAAAAAACAGAAATTATAAATTTGTTATTTACATGGATGACTTATCATTTGAGGATTTTGAAGTGGAATACAAGTTTTTAAAAGCTGTCATAGAGGGTGGTGTGGAAACGAAACCTGATAACATTCTTATTTATGCCACATCAAACAGAAGACATCTTATTAAGGAAAACTGGTCAGACCGCAATGATGTGGAAGCATCAGATGGCATGCACAGATCCGATACCATAGAAGAAAAATTATCTCTTGCAAACAGATTTGGTGTAAGAATCTGCTATTCAAAACCAACACCAAAGGAATATATTAATATTGTATTATCCCTTGCTAAAAAGAGTGGTGTTACCATGGATGAAGAAGAGATTAAGAAAGAAGCAAATAAGTGGGAATTATCCCATGGCGGTTTATCCGGAAGAACTGCAAAGCAGTTTGTTGATTATTTGCTGGGAATTCAGTAAATGATAAATAAATAAAACAAATTAAAGAAATTATAAAAACTTGAAAATAAATGACTGAAGAAAAGAAGATAAAGAAATGAAAGAAGAGAAAAAGAAAAACAGAAACAATATATATAGTTTTAATGTTAAACTGGATATTCTTTTATTAAACTTAATAATCATTGCATTAGAGCTAATGGGAATGAAAAGAGCATTTAAATATAGTTTCAGAACTCTTAGATTTTACACAACTGATAGTAATATAATGATTCTAATAGCATCTATAATAATGGCTCTTTGCGCCATATTTTGCATAATTACGAAAAGAGATATTCCTAAGGTAATATTGCTTATTAAGTATTATGCAGTGTGCTGTATTACTATGACTTTTGTAATTGTTATGGCAGTGCTTCTTCCTGGAAAACTTTCAAAGGGTTATGGACTTCATATTTTATATAGAGGTGCCCAGATTTATCATCATACATTATGCCCTGTAATTTCAATTATTACTTATGTATTCTTTGAGAAGAAGATGAGCTTTGAGTTTAAATGGGTTAAGTTTGCAATAATACCAACAATCATATATGGAATTGTAATTGTAATACTTAATTTAAAAGATGTGGTTTACGGCCCATATCCATTTCTTCATATTAAGGAACAATCCGTTGCTGTAAGCATATTATGGGGGTTGTTCTTATTTGCCGTGGCTAATTCAATTAACATATTAATGTATCGATTAAAATATCCATTAAAACATCACATAAAAGTTGAAAGTTATATTTATAAGGATATTCCAATTATAAATAAGGATAAAGAAATAAGTTGATGATTTGTGTTTTAAGCGAGGAACTCATAAGTTATGTTAACCTATGATTTTGACAAAAGAGCCGGGAAAACTCTTTATGAATATCTATATGAAAGAATAAAGGATGATATTATAAAGGGGAGATTAAAGCCGGAGGAAAAACTGCCATCTAAAAGGGAAATGGCAGTTAATAATGGAATAAGTGTTATTACCGTGGAAAATGCCTATGAGCAACTTTTAGTTGAAGGGTATATAAACAGTATTCCTAAAAAAGGTTTCTATGTTTGTGATATTGATTTTGCAAATGTGGATGTTGTACATGAAAAGATAAGTGAAACCGTAAAACAAGAGGAGAAAGCATTTTTTGATTTTACTGTGGATGCGATTGTTATGGACGGTTTCCCTTTTTCAATATGGTCAAAATTAATGAGAAGAACACTTCTTGATAATGAAACCAACTTTTTATTGAAACCGGAGAGCATTGGAATCAAAAGTTTAAGAGATGCAATAGCAGGTCACTTGAAAAGCTACAGAGGATTAAATGTAAATCCAGATAATGTTATAGTGGGAGCGGGAATGGAATATTTGTATTCCCTTGTGGTTGCTCTTTTGGGAAGAAATGGAATGACTGCATTTGAGGATCCGGGATATATTAATGCAGCAAAGGTATTTGAAAACTGTGGAAGCAAAGTGTGTTTTATTCCTCTTGATGAGGAGGGCATAAGTATAAGTGGGCTAAGGAGGACAAAGGCAAATCTTGTTCATGTAACTCCTTCTCACCATTTTCCTTTAGGAATTGTAACATCTGCCGCAAGAAGACATAGTATCATAAAATGGGCGGTGGATAATAATGCTTATATTTTAGAAGATGATTATGACAGCGAATTCAGGTTTAAGGGTAAACCAATACCGGCAATGGCCAGCATAAATCCTGAAAGAGTAATATACATGAATACTTTTTCAAAAACATTGGCTCCTTCAATCAGAATTGCATATATGGTTTTGCCGGATAATCTTATGGAGGAGTATAGAAGAAAACTTGGTTTTTACTCAGGCACAGTAACGGGATTTGAACAGTATACTCTGGCCAATTTCATAAATGAAGGATATTTGGAAAGACATATTAACCGTATGAGAAATTCTTATAGGAAATATAGGGAGAAAATGTTAGGGGTTATAAGTCAGGAAAAGTATAAAGATACTTGTTATGTCAGCGAGGATGGTATTGGACTTCATTTTATTTTAGGAATTAATACGAAAAAAGAAGATGATGTTATTAAGAATGAATTGAGAAAAAAGGGATATCTTGTAAGGACAGTTAGTGACTTTTGCGTCTGCAATAAGGAAAAATTTAAGCATCAATTTATTATTAATTATTCCGATATAACCATAAGCAAAATTGACGATTTTTTAACAGAGATTGAAACAATTCGGTAATAAGATTTTGAATTGGTTTACATATTACAAAAAAGTCGAGAAAATGTCGATTTTAAGCCAAAAAATAGACAAAATACCTTGACAAAACAGTCTAAAAATAGTATAAACATTAAAGGGTAATTGAAAACGGTTACTTATTTATTTTTTATATTTTTGAGGAGGAATAAAAATGAACAAATCAGAATTTGTTGCAGCAATCGCAGAAGAAGCTGGTTTAACAAAGAAAGATGCTGAAGCAGCAGTAAAGGCTTTTGCAGAAGTAGTAACAGCTGAACTTAAAAAGGGTGAAAAAATTCAGTTAACAGGTTTCGGTACATTTGATGTATCAGAAAGATCAGCAAGAACAGCTAGAAATCCTAGAACAGGTGAAACAATGAAGGTTAAAGCTTCAAAGGCTCCTAAATTCAAAGCTGGTAAGGCTTTAAAGGATGCTGTTAATGCTCCTAAAAAGGGTAAAAAGAAATAATTAAAGATTATGTGGCCCTGCCTGTATAGGCAGGGCTTTTTTGAAAGATTTTTTGAGGTAATTATAATGAGACTTGATAAATATTTAAAGGTATCCAGATTGATAAAAAGAAGAACAGTTGCAACTGATGCATGTAATGCAGGAAGGGTTACTGTTAATGGAAAAGTTGCAAAGGCATCAACAGCGGTTAAGGTTGGAGATGAAGTAGAAATTAGTTTTGGAAATAAACCGCTTAAGGTTAGAATAGATAGCATTGTGGAAACTGTAAAAAAGGATGATGCAAAGGAAATGTATACTCCCTTGTAAATAGGGGTTGAAAATTATATGTAAACCTATTAAAATATGTGTTAGTATTTGTTTTGGATTAATGGGAGAATGATATGGCAGAAAGATCAGGTAGATATGGCTCTAGTGATAGAAATAGTGCTATTAGAAGAGCCAGTGCTAAAAACCGCAGAAGAAGAAAAAGAAGAGCTCTGGGTAATCTGATAGGACTTTTGGCTATTGTTATTATTGTTGGAAGTCCCCTTGTATATGGCATATTAAAATCAAGAAGTGAGCTTTCACAGTTAAAGGCCAAGGAAGCTAAACTTATGGAAGAAAAGGAAGAACAGTTAACTTTAAAGCAGGAGCTTGAAGAGAGAGCTGTATATGTAAATACAAAGGCTTATGTAGAGGACATGGCTAAAAAATTAGGCCTTGTTTATCCTAATGAAGTGGTATTTAAGCCTGAAGAATAACATAAATAACCCCGGGGTGTTTGCGCCGGGGCTTTATTTTTAGAAATAGTAAATTATTTAGGAGCAATGGTGAATAGTTATTTTTTTGAGCAAAGAATCAATAATTTCATAGAAGAGCATCAAATGCTTGAAAATGTGAGAACCGTCGTCGTGGGTGTATCCGGGGGCTCTGATTCAGTGTGCCTTTTACATGTTTTAAATAAGTACAGGGATATGTATAAGATTAATATAAAAGCTGTTCATGTTAATCATAATATTAGAGGTGACGAGGCGGACAGGGATGAAACTTTTGTTAAGTCTTTTTGTGATAAACTAAATATTCCTCTTATGGTAGTGTCAGTTAAGGCTTTGGATTATTCTAAGGAAATCGGCATTTCCACAGAGGAAGCCGGAAGGATTCTTAGATACAAAGCATTTGCCGATACTTGTGATAAGTATAAGAAAAATGGTGATGAAATGGTAGTTACTGCAGTTGCTCATAATAGTAATGATAATGTGGAAACCATTCTTTTTAATGTGCTTAGGGGAAGCGGCATTAAAGGCATTGCTGGCATAATGCCTAAAAGAGACAATATTATAAGACCTCTTTTGACGGTAAGTAAGGAAGAAATAGAGGATTACTTAAAAGAAGAAGGGGTGGATTTTGTTGTTGACAGCACAAATCTTGGCAGTGATTATACAAGAAATGTAATTAGAAATGATTTGCTTCCATTAGTTAGAAGAAAGATAAATGAAGGTGTTGACAAGACTTTGTTAAGGCTTTCAGACATTGCAAATGATACTCGCATATTTGTGGATGAAAGTAGTAGGGAGGCTTATGATAAATATTGCAAAGATGGAGAAATAGATAAAGGAATCTGTGATTTGCCCCGTATAATAAGAACCGAAACTTATAGAAAAGCCTTTAAGGAGTGTTGTGGAAAATTAAAGGATGTTACCAGAGAGCACATGCTTTCAATTGACGAATTATGGGGTTTGAATACCGGAGCAAGGATAAGTCTTCCGTATTCAGTAAATGCAGTAAAGAGTTATGGGAAAATAAAACTCATAAGAACAGATTTGCCGGATAAAATAGATAAGGATGATATTCCTTGTGATAAAGAATCCAATAATTATGAATACACTTATGAAATCATAGAAAATAAAGATTTGATTTCCAGGATTAAAATTTTAGGAATTTACGAAAAAACTGAGGAAATTGAAGAAAACAATAAAATTAAGTATACTAAATATCTTGATTATGATAAAATAAACGATAGTGTTGCTCTTAGAACCAGGGAATCTGGCGATTACATGGTTATTAATAAAGATGGCAACAAAAAGAAAATCAATAGCATTCTTACTGATGAAAAGATACCAAAGGAAGAAAGAGATGATATTCTTCTTCTTTGTCAAGGAAATCGAGTACTTTGGATAGTGGGAATGAGAGGATCTGTTGATACTAATATTGATGAAAAAACAAAAAAGATAATGAAAATTGAAGTTTGCATAAAGAAGGAGGCGAAAATTGAAAAAAGGACTTAAGGATTTGTTTATTTACCTGGTTACCATATGCATAATCTTAGGTATTGTTTATTATGTGGCAATATCAGGTACAGTAAATGAAAAATACACATATAGTGTATTTTTAGGACAATTAGATGAAGGTAGCATAGAGAAGGTTGTAATAAAACAGAATAAGGAAATTCCTACAGGTAAGCTTATTATTACTCTTGAGGACGGAAGCGTAGAACAGTTATATGTTCCTGATGTTAATAAGGTTGTGGAAGACATGAATGGAATAGGAAGTGTCGAACCCCTTATTAAGGACGTATCTAGGGATAATATATTTTTAACGGATATATTACCACTTTTGATTATTGTTGGCGCAGGTATGCTTTTCTTCTTTATGATTAATGGTAATATGGCCGGAGGTGGCGGTAAACTCGCCAACTTTGGAAAGAGTAGAGCAAGACTTGTTGAGGATGCAAAGAATATTAAATTTGATAATGTTGCAGGTCTTCAGGAAGAAAAGGGAGATTTGGAGGAAATAGTGGATTTCCTTAAAAATCCCGGCAAATACATTGAAATCGGAGCAAGAATTCCTAAGGGTGTTATTTTAACAGGCCCTCCGGGAACAGGTAAAACACTTCTTGGAAAGGCTGTAGCCGGTGAGGCAGGAGTCCCTTTCTATAGTATATCCGGTTCAGACTTTGTTGAAATGTTTGTAGGTGTTGGTGCATCAAGAGTAAGAGATCTTTTTGAGGAAGCTAAAAAGAGCGCACCAGCCATAGTATTTATAGATGAAATTGATGCAGTTGCAAGACGTCGTGGTACCGGTATGGGTGGTGGCCATGATGAAAGAGAGCAGACATTAAATCAGCTTCTTGTTGAAATGGATGGTTTTAGCGTAAATGAAGGGATTATTGTAATGGCTGCAACTAACAGAATTGACATACTTGATCCTGCCATTTTAAGACCGGGACGTTTTGATCGTAAGGTTTCTGTGGGAAGACCTGATGTAAAGGGAAGAGAAGACATATTAAAGGTTCATTCCAAAAACAAACCATTGGCAGAAGATGTTAATTTAAATGAGGTCGCAAGAATTACTTCTGGATTTACTGGAGCAGATCTTGAAAATCTTTTGAATGAAGCAGCAATTATAGCAGCTAAATCCGATAGAAAGTTTATTGTTCAGAAGGATATAAATCAGGCCATGATTAAGGTTGGCATTGGTACTGAAAAGAAGAGTAAGATTGTATCGGAAAAGGAAAAGAAGATTACAGCTTATCATGAGATGGGTCATGCAATTCTATTCCATGTACTTCCTAATGTGGGACCTGTACATACTGTATCCATTATTCCTACGGGAATGGGTGCAGCGGGTTATACAATGCCGCTTCCAGAGGAAGATGAAATGTTCTTAACCAAGGGTAAAATGCTTGACGAAGTCAAGGTTGACTTGGGTGGAAGAATTGCTGAAGAAATAATATTTGATGATATTACAACTGGTGCTTCCCAGGATATTAAGCAGGCTACAAGTCTGGTTAAGTCCATGGTTACCAAGTATGGAATGTCTGAGAGACTTGGACTTATTAATTATAATGATGATTCTGATGACGTATTCATCGGAAGGGATTTGGCTCATTCAAGGGGTTATGGTGAAAATACTGCAACAGCCATTGATGAGGAAATTAGAGGTATAGTTGATAAGTGTTACAAAGAGGCAAAGGCCATTATAAACGAACATATTGATGTTCTTCACGCGGGAGCTAAGCTGCTGCTTGAAAAAGAGAAGATAAATCAGGAAGAATTTGAAGCATTATTTGTCTAAAATGACAGTTTCTAATGAAAGTGTAGTAAAAATGCACAAAAACTAATGCTACTTTTTGTAAACTTTGTGCAGACTTTAAGTTTACAAGGGGGTATAATGATAATCGTAAAAACCCCCAATACATTATATAGTTTTTTTTGCTACACCCCATAAGAAAAAAACGAAAATACCTTCTCCTAAAAGCACAGCAGTAGCAGCTGTGCTTTTTATTTATTTTCATCAAAGCATCGCTTTGATGAAGACGCGACACCTATTTTGCGAAGCAAAATTTATAATAGGTGGCGCACCTTAAACGGGGGATAATAAGGGAATATTACGAAGGGAGCAGCCTAAGGCTGTAGTATTTATGTCATTGGATTTAAATTGTTTAAAAGATAGTTTGTTTCATGATGGAACTAAGGAGTATCGTTCTCCTTTGGTACCGGATGTGGGCGAAAAGGTTTTATTTACACTTCGTATGCCTTTAGAGTATAAAGATAAGGTTACCATATTAATTGATGGTAACCCTTTTCCTATGACTAAAAGTAAAAGGAAAAGTAAAAATAATAGATTTGCTTATTATACATATAGCCATAAGGCAAGAAAAGGAACCATTCATTATTATTTTAGAATAAATTTTGAGGGGACAACTTATTTTTATGATTGTCTTGGCATGTCCACAGGGTACAATCCTGATTTTGAGTTTAAGGTAACAACAGGTTTCCATACTCCTGATTGGGCTAAAGGTGTTGTTATGTATCAGATATTTGTGGACAGATTCTTCAGTGGTAATGATGATAATGATGTTACAGATGGTGAATATTTCTATGTTGGAAATCTTGTTAAACACGCAAAGTGGGATAGCGACATAGAGCATGTGGACATTGGAAGATTTTATGGTGGGGATCTTCAAGGTGTTATCAAGAAACTTGATTATCTTAGTAAACTTGGTGTAGAAGCTTTATATTTAAATCCTATTTTTGTTTCACCTTCTAACCATAAATATGACATACAGGATTATGATCATATAGATCCTCATTATGGAAAGATAGTAAATGACGGTGGAAATCCACTTCATTATTGGGATAACAATAATTCCCATGCCAGCAAATACATTAAGAGAGTGACGGATAAGGAAAACCTTGAGGCGTCTAATGAAGTATTTGCCGAATTGGTAGAAGAGGCACATAAAAGAGGAATTAAAGTAATTATAGATGGTGTATTTAATCATTGTGGTTCCTTTAATAAGTGGATGGACAGAGAACTTATATACAGAGATGCTGAAGGTTTTGAAAAGGGAGCTTATGTAAGTGCAAACAGTCCTTACAGAGATTTCTTTAAATTTGAAGAGGATTATGATTATTGTTCTAAATATGAGGGATGGTGGGGATATGATACCCTTCCTAAACTTAATTATGAAGGATCCAAGGAACTATATGATTATATAATGAGAATTGCAGAAAAATGGGTTTCACCACCTTTTAATGCAGATGGATGGAGACTTGATGTGGCTGCGGATCTTGGTCATAGCAGAGAGTTTAATCATAAGTTCTGGAAGGATTTTAGAAAAGTGGTTAAGGAAGCCAATCCTAACGCCATTATTTTAGCAGAGCATTATGGAGATCCTACGGAATGGGTATCCGGTGGAGAATGGGATTCCATTATGAACTATGATGCTTTTATGGAACCAGTTTCATGGTTCTTAACAGGTGTTGATAAGCATAGCGATAATGTTAAACCGGAACTTAAAGGGGATGGAGAATGCTTTATTAAATCCATGGCATTTAATATGGCAAAACTTCAAAGTCAGTCAATTTTGGTATCCATGAATCAGTTATCAAATCATGATCATTCAAGATTTTTAACAAGGACCAATGGAAAGGCTGGAAGACTTACCAAGGATGGAAAAAGGGGAGCAGAGGAAGGCATTAGTATGGCAATCATGAAGGAAGCCATAGTAATGCAAATGACATGGCCAGGTGCGCCTACTTTATACTATGGAGATGAAGCAGGGGTATGTGGTTGGACTGATCCTGATAATAGAAGAGTATATCCATGGGGTTCGGAGAATTTTGATTTGCTGGAATTCTATAGATATGCAATACATATTCACAGACATAATGAGGCTTTAAGAGATGGTGCTCTTATTGCATTAATTGCAAGGGATAATCTGGTGTGTTATTCAAGATTTTCTGAGAATAGTAAGGTTATTACTTTGATTAACACATCCCTTACTAATATGGAAATAGATATTCCTGTATGGAAAGTGGATATTAGTGATGGAGATACTATTGAAAGAATACTTTATTCCCATGGAGATAAATACAATATGGGAAAGGTGGATTACATCGTAGAAAATGGTATGCTCCATGTTAATATATCAGGTGAGGGAGCAATGATTTTTAGAGCAAAAAAGATTGTAAGACCAGTTGAATAAAAGAAGGAAGTTAAATGACGGAAGAGATAAAGAAAGAAGAAATTGAAGAAATTGAAGAAGCTGAAGAAGCAGAAAAAGTAGAAGAAGTAGCCAAAACAGAAGAAGAAAAAATAGCTGAAACAGAAGAAGAAAAAGACGAACCGAAACCACTGGTTTTAAAGATTCTTAATGTGGTTCTTCAATTAATGGGATTTTTTGGTATTCCATTTATGTTGTTTTATCTTACAAATTCATATTTATTTGATCCTGCTGAGTTTTTAAACAGGGATAAAACAATTGTAAATTATTTGTTTTTTGCATTTATACTATGGATTGTATTCCTGCTAGTAGGACGATTTAGAATTGCATCCATAATTACAACAGTATTTTTCATGGTATTTGGTCTTTGTGATTATTATGTATATAATTTTAGAGGTAACCCAATACTTCCATGGGATTTTAATTCCATAGGCGTGGCAGCTTCGGTTGCCGATAATTATGACTATACTCTTGAAAAAAGAATATGGCGTATAATCATAGGATTTTTGGTATTAATACTAATAGAATTATTCATTGAGATTAAATTAAAGTTTAATATCAAACATGTAGCAGGAAGAATTGTTGGTGTGATTGTTCTTTGCTTATGCATAAGAGGTCTGGTATTGTGGTTAGGTGTTCCTGCGAATATGACCAAATTAGAATGTTATCCATTTTTGTTTCAGCAGGATGTCATGACCAAGAGAAATGGTTTGATGTTAACCTTTATGTATGATTTTAATTTTATTAAAGTTGATAAGCCTAAGGGTTATAGTGAAAAGAAAGCCCAAAAGATTCTTGAAGATTATGAATACAATGACAATTACATTAAATGCAATGATAATGGAAAGACCATTACTTCCTTAGACAGAGAAAGCAATGATTATGCAGCTAAGGGGACACCGGATGTTATTGTAATCATGAATGAATCATTTTCTGATTTATCCGTTCTAGGGGATTTTGAGACTAATGAGGATTACATGCCATTTATTCATGAGTTGATGGCTGGATATGATGATACTGTAAGCGGTTATCTTGATGTATCAATAATAGGTGGTAATACACCAAATAGTGAGTATGAATTCTTGACGGGTAATACCCTTAAATTCCTCCCAATAGGAAGTATCCCTTTCCAGCAGTATATGTTTGATGAAAAGGAAAGTCTGGTTTCACAGCTTAATAATCTTGGTTATGAAACCACTGCCATGCATCCATACTATGCCAAGGGATGGAATAGATATAATGTATATGATTACTTTGGATTTGATGATGTATACTTTAATGACAGAGTAACCGGTACCAAAGTTAGAAACTATTTTAGTGATGATTCTTTGGTTGACTGGATTATTAATAAGAGTGAAGAAGCAGGAGATGATCCAATACTTACATATACAGTTACAATGCAGAATCATTCATCATTTTCTGAAGTATATGATAATTTGCCACAGAACATAAAGGTAAAGGGGCTTGAAAATAATAATAGCGTAAGTAATTACTTCTCCCTTATGAAACTTAGTGATGATGCGGTTAAGAAACTTATAAATTATTATAAGACCTTTGATAGGGATACAGTAATTGTTTTCTTTGGAGATCATCAGCCTAATACTACGGTTTCTTATCCGATTTTGAGGATGAATGGAATGGATCCAGATAATCTTACTGCAGAGGAAAATGCTTTAAGATATAAAGTTCCGTACTTTATTTGGGCAAATTTTGATATTGAAGAGGAAACGGATAAGGAAATATCTGCCAATTATCTTTCTGAATTAATGGTTGATAAAGTGGGTATTGAAAAGACACCTTATCAGAATTTCCTTAAGGAATTGCAGAAGGATTATCCAGTAATTTCTGCAGCAGGAGTTTGGGATTATACGTACGCTCCTGTGGGCAAATATGAAAGTAAAGATCTTATAAAAAAATATAACATTATTCAGTATTATAAGATGTTTGATGAATAAAGAATATGGAGGATAAAATGTTTAAGAAGGCTATTAAAAAAACAATGGCAGTAATGCTTACTGCAAGCATGTTATTATCAGTACCGGTTTTAGGAGATGGTGAAATTGCAGGAGGAACGGAAAGACCGTTATTTGATAATTTCACAACAGTGGAAAGTGTTGATAAAACATTATTCATAGTTAATGAGGATGGTATTGTTACTGCTGTGGAGGATTCCTTAAAGGAATCTGGAATAATTGTAATTCCAAATGAGGTAACAATTGATGATACAGTGGTTAAGGTAACAGGAATTGATACTAATTTATTTAAGGGATTTACAAATCTTGAAGAAATAATACTTCCAAATGATATTACATATTTTGGAGAATGGGCATTTGCCGAATGTAGTGAACTTAAGGAAATGGTTACATATACTGATGAGCAGGTTAGTGAAGATGGAACTAAAATTGGGTTTGACTATGCAGAACCTGTACCTGATTTCGTCAATGATGGAATGAAGGTATTATTTCAAAAGAATGATGGGCTTGAAAATGCAATTGTACTTCCAGATGGTCTTGTAACAGTTTATGGTAATACATTCTCTGGTTGCGATAAGATTTCAAAATATTATGTAAGAAGTTCAAATGCAAACTATACTGCAGTTTCAGGCTACTGTTCAAATCAGTATTTAAATGAAACTGTGTATGATGAGTCTTTAAGTACTTATAAAACAACACTTGATAGACTTGCAGAAATTGATGCATATAATGCAGATCCTGAAAATACAGATAAAATAGTAGAGTATTTTAGTGGTGAACTTTTAATCTCAAGGGATGGAAAATCTTTGGTATCCTTGGCTTCTGGATTTCCAAATGGATATAATTACTGCATTCCTGAAGGCATAGAAACTATTGGATACTTCGCATGTTTCAATGATAGAAATGGTGTAAACATTAATGGAGGTTTCCTGGTTCCTTCAACAGTTGTAACAATTGAAGATTATGCTTTTTATGCACAACAGAATCAGAATAGTTTTACATTTGCCGAAAATAGTAAAGTAGAAAGTATTGGTGCATGGGCATTTGGCTATACAGTTAATCTAAATATTACACTTCCTGAAAGTGTAAAGGTAATAGGTGAACATTGTTTTGATAATGCAAATAATGCTGTAATTGATATTTCAAAGACACAAATTGAAAACATTCCTGAATATGCATTTGCCAACCAGCCTACATTACATGAGTTAACAACTCCTGCAACACTAAAGACTATTGAATCATATGCGTTTTCAAATAGCACAAATCTTGATACTGTAAACTTCTTGGGTGAAACACTTAACAGTATTGGTGTGGGGGCATTTGAAGGATGTAGAACACTTCACACAATTGCAATCCCTGAAGGTGTAACAGCAATTGAGGCAGATACATTTAGCGGATATACTAACCTTGGAACAGTTATCTTACCTGATAGTCTTGAGACAATTGGAGAAAATGCTTTTAAGGATTGTGTAACAATTCATGAAATGGTTATTCCAGAAGGTGTAAAATATATTGATGGTTCTGCATTTGATGGGGCAAATACTGATGGAATTGATACTTCAAAGAATGCAGTTGCAGCTAAGGCTTTAGGCAGAGATGTTGAAAAGACTGATGAAGAAAAGGCAGCGGAACTTAAAGGTAAAACAGTACTTGTAGGTGGATATAAGTATAAGATTACAAAATCAACTGCTAAGGGAGGAGAGGCTACTCTTCTTGGAAGCACAAAGAAAAATTTAAAGAAAGTAAACGTAAAGGGAAGCTTTAAGTATAAGTATGACAAGACAACCTTTACATATAAGGTTACAGCAATTAAAGCTAAAGCATTTAATAAGTACAAGAAACTTAAAAATGTTGTAATTGGTAAGAATGTTAAAACCATAGGAAAGAAAGCATTTTTTGGATGCAAAAAGCTTAAGAAAGTAACTGTAAAATCTAAAGTATTAAAGAAGATTGGTAAGAAAGCTTTTACAAGAAAAGGTGGAAAGAAAGTAACTTTTAAGGTTCCAAAGAAGTATAAAAAGAAGTATAAGAAGTTGCTTAAGAAGGCAAAGACTAATAAATTTAAAGTAAAATAATTAAATAATATTAAAAATGCCAAAGTGGAAACTTTGGCATTTTTTTTCAAAATAAAGCATATCTTGTGGTTTTAAAGACGAGACACACAATTTGTTGTGAAATTGGCTTAAAATCGTGCAAAAATGGGTATAAATCATACTAAAAAAAACGGTTGGTTGTACTATAAATTGCAACAAGTAGTTTAATACTATTTGTTGCAATTTTTGTTTTATAATGCACCAATTTTAGTGCATATGATTGGAGAGTTACTCAAGTGGTGAAGAGGTTAGTTT
>Ga0129306_1000397_pt1 | contig 69636 bp, 57 predicted proteins | sample P827metagenome_FD_94438 | JGI IMG/M metagenome (GOLD analysis project Ga0129306, IMG submission 94438) | Capybara group fecal microbial communities from Wisconsin, USA - P827 metagenome | ecosystem: Host-associated > Mammals > Digestive system > Large intestine > Fecal | place: USA: Wisconsin... | reverse complement strand
TTCTCGCGGGGCTGGTCCAGCAGGTGCAGCGCCAGGCGCAGGGCGGTCCGGCGACCGACCCCGGGCAGCGTGGCGAGCTGGTCCACGGCCTCTTCGAGCAATGCGGAGGAGTAATTCCGGCGGAACATCGGCGGAAAGGGCGCTTATTTGCGCTTGTCAGGGTTCTGTGCAAAATACGTATCAACTGCGCTGCGGACGGAGCCATAGCGCAGCAGCATGGCCTTGGCTTCGCCGTAATCCTCGATCCCGGTCTCGTCCATGATCATCTTGGTGCCGCGGTCCACCAGTTTCTTGTTGGTGAGCTGCATGTCGACCATCTTGTTGCCTTTCACGTGTCCCATGCGGATCATCGTGGACGTGGAGATCATGTTGAGGATGAGTTTCTGGGCGGTACCCGACTTCATGCGGGTGCTGCCGGTCACGAACTCGGGACCGACGACGGCCACGATGGGAATCTCAGCGGCGGCGGCCACGGGGGCGTCGGGGTTGCAGGTGATGCAACCGGTGAGCAGGCCGCGCTTGCGGGCCTCCTCAATGGCGCCGATCACATAAGGTGTGGTGCCGGAAGCGGCGATGCCGATAACGATGTCTTCTTTCGTCGGGCGGTACGGCTCGATGTCCTTCCAGCCCTGTTCCTTATTGTCTTCCGCACCTTCGGCGGCCCGGCGGATGGCGCTGTCGCCACCAGCCATCAGGCCGATGAACAGATCGTACGGTGCGCCGTACGTCGGCGGAATCTCCGAAGCGTCGAGGATGCCGAGGCGGCCACTCGTGCCGGCGCCCAGATAGAAGACGCGGCCATTGCAGCGCATGCGCTCCACGATGCCGTCGACGAGTTTCTCGATCTGCGGGATACATTCAGCGACGACCTCCGGGACGTGGCGGTCTTCGCGGTTCATGTTCTCGAGCAGCTCCCGCGTGCTCATCTGGTCGAGGTTCGAATAGTTTGAACTCTGTTCGGTTACTTTCATGGCTGTCATTCTGAGCGAAGCGAAGAATCTATTTCACATTCTTATGATATTCGACGAGGCCGTCGATGGGCCCCTTGAGTACGATGCCCATGCGCATGCCGGCGGCGTTCACGGCCTTCTCCAGAATATCCTTGTAGTAGAAGGCGATGGAGCCGACGAAGTTGACGGGATACTTCCTGTAGTCGTAATGGACAATGTTCCGGTGCAGGAATTCCTCGAAGCTGCTCTTCAGGAGATTGGCCATGTGGGGATGGTTCTTGAACTCGCTGATGAACGGCGAGAAGGAAGCGAGGAAGCGGCTCGGCATCGGTTCGCGGTAGACTTTCTGGACGATGGCCATGTAATCGAGGCCATAGCGTTTCGTGAACTCGTTCTCAATGGCCGGCGGAAGCAGGCCCTTGATGAAGTCGGAGATCAGGCGTTTGCCCAGATAAGCGCCGCTGGCCTCGTCGCCGAGGATGAAGCCGCCGGCACGCACGTTCTGCGCAATCCCCTCCCCGTCGTAGAAACAACTGTTCGAACCCGTGCCGAGGATGCACGCGATGCCCGGCTTGTGGCCGCAGAGCGCGCGGGCAGCCGCCAGCACATCGGATGCGGCTTCACAGGTCGATCCGGGGAACACCTTGCCGAAGCAACGTTCCAGCTTGGCGGAGATCTCACCGCCCACCATACCGGCACCGTAGAAGTAGATCCGGTCGACCTTCGTGCCGATCTCCGGCACCAGATTCTCGTTCAGGATCTTTTCGATTTCGGCATCTTCCATGAAAACCGGATTGATGCCCACGGTCTCGACGGTCTTCACAGACCCGTCTTCCGCAATGGCCCGCCACGATACCTTGGTGGACCCGCTGTCAGCGATCAGTTGCATATCTGTATCAAAATAATAAATCAATCTACAAAAGTAATAAAAAAGGGCATATGCCCGACAAAAAAAGCCCGCAAAGCGGGCCGTCGCTGAGCGACGCGGGGTTCGGGGCAGCGCCCCGAGACACAAGTGCAACGTCAGTGGCTCAAAAAGAAAAGGAGGCCGATGCCTCCTTTTCTTTTTCTTTTTGAGCCACTTGGCAGACTTGAACTGCCGACCTGCGCGTTACGAATGCGCTGCTCTACCGACTGAGCTAAAGTGGCTGATCGTTGTTCCCGCGTTGAACTTGGGACTGCAAAAATAGTCAAAAGTCCGGGAAACGAAAAATTTTTTTCAATTATTTCAGCCGGATAACCCGCAGGCCGTTGTGCGACTTGTGGCCGTTGATGTACGGTACCAGCGGCGTCTTGTTGATCACGACTTTCTTGTCCGTGTAAGAGGCGTGGATGAAGGTCAGGGTGTCGCCTTCCCAGTAGGCATAGGCCACGTGGGCGATGTCGAGGCCGGGTGTGGCGCTGTTGAAGCCGATGATGTCGCCGGTCTTGATGTTCCGGATGCACGCCGGCAAATCTGCCTTGGGAATGTACCAGTAGTCCCAGCTGTCCAGATTCTGCTCGACGGCCTTGATTTTTTCAACATTCACCGGGTTGTCCTTAAGCTGCTTGTAGGAGGCCGGATGCGTGGACATGAAGAAAAAACGCTGGGCGAGGGGAGCGCCGCCGCATTCACGGCTGACGTCGCTGAAGATGCCCAGCAGCGATCCCTGGATAATCCACTCGGAACTGTAGTGGATACGGGAAGTGTAGCCGTCCACCACACCGTCGCGGTAGCGCAGCTGACGCAGCTTGTCCAGATACTTGTCGAACGAGGGATTCTCTTCTTTCGCCGTCAGTGACATCGCCAGGCACATCTCCACAAAGAGGATGCAGTCGGTCTCGCGCGTGTTGACCGTCAGGCGCTCAGGCTCCTGTTCCAGTGTGCCGGCCACGTAGGGCGTGCCGAGGAAGTGCTTGGCTACCTTGATCACCAGCTCGCTCACCGGACGCTCGCGGTCCGGGGCCAGCAGGGTCATGACTTCATAGAAATTGTCCACGTCTTTCTGTGTGAAGCGCGCGTCCTTCTTGTCGAAGGCGGCGGCGCTGAAGACGAGCCCGAAAACGGCGGTGAATAGTATGATGGTGCGTTTCATAGTCAAAAATAAGGCAAGCCGATAAGCCGAATTCTGTACCCTTGCGGGCTTCTGTCATTTATCTGATGCAGCCTACCCCTCGGCTCAGGCGAGCAGCCCTCAGACGCCGATATATTTGGCCTTGCAGCCCTCCGGTGCGTACCCCGCGTACGTCGCCGCACGCGGTCGTGGGCTCTTGCCCCACGTTTTCACCCTTGCCGGCCCCGGAACAAGTCCGGGCCAAACCGGCGGTTGTTTTCTGTTACGCGATCCATAAACTTTCGCCCATCTGTGCTTTCCACAGGGAGGTGCTCTATGCTGTCCGGACTTTCCTCACCGCTCATCGCGGCGCGACAGAATGGCTTGCCCTTGCTATCGCCTGATGGCGATTTTTATGCAAAGTTAGTCTTTTTCATTATATCTCGCAGTTTTTTTGTAGCTTTGTGACCCGTTAATACATCTAACGGGACTATGAAAATCGGCTTCGACAACGACAAATACCTGAAGATCCAGTCGGATCATATCAAGGAACGCATTGCATTATTCGGGGATAAGCTTTACATGGAATTCGGTGGCAAACTGTTCGACGATTTCCACGCCAGCCGCGTCCTTCCCGGCTTTGAGCCTGATTCCAAACTCAAGATGCTGATGCAACTGCGGGACGTCGCGGAGATTATTATCGTTGTGTCAGCCGTCGATATCGAGAAGAACAAGATCCGCAACGATCTGGGCATTACCTACGATGTGGACGTGCTGCGTCTGCGAGAAGAGTTTGAAAGCCGCAACCTGAGCGTCAACTCGGTGGTCATCACCCACTACAACGGCCAGGCCAGCGCCAGTGCCTTCCGCACCCGGCTCGAAAAGATGGGCATCAAGGCCTACTACCACTATATCATCGAAGGCTATCCGACCAACGTGGACCTTATCGCTTCGGACGAGGGCTTCGGCAAGAACGATTATGTGGAGACCACCCGTCCCCTCGTCGTGGTGACGGCCCCCGGTCCGGGCAGCGGCAAGATGGCCGTTTGCCTGAGCCAGCTCTACAACGAGCGCAAGCGCGGCGTCAAGGCCGGTTATGCGAAATTCGAGACTTTCCCGATCTGGAACCTGCCGTTGAAACACCCCGTGAACATCGCCTACGAGGCGGCCACCGCCGACCTGGACGATGTCAACATGATCGACCCGTTCCACGTCGAGGCCTACGGCAGGATTGCCGTCAACTACAACCGGGACATCGAAATCTTCCCCGTGCTGGACGCCCTGTTCACCCAGATCTACGGGAGCAATCCCTATAAGTCACCCACCGACATGGGCGTCAATATGGTGGGCTTCTGCATCAGCGACGACGACGTCTGCCGCGAGGCCGCCAACAACGAAATCATCCGGCGCTATTATACCGGCCTCTGCAACCTGGCCGAAGGTGACGAAAACGAAGATGAAGTCAACAAGCTCACGCTGCTCCTCAAGCAGGCGAACCTGGCCGCCGAATACCGCCGCGTCACCGTAGCAGCCAAGCAGAAACAGGAGAGCGCGGGCGAGTACGCCGCCGCCATTGAACTGCCCGACGGAACCGTGATCACAGCCAAGCAGAGCTCGCTCCTGGGCCCGAGTGCGGCACTGATTTTGAACGCACTCAAGCACTTGGCCGGCATTCCGCATCCGGTCAAGCTTATCCCGGCTGAAATGATCGAACCGATCCAGAAGACCAAGGTGTCGTATCTCCACGGGCACAATCCGCGCCTGCACACCGATGAAGTGCTGGTGGCCATTTCCATGCTCAGCCTGACCGACGAGAACTGCCGCAAGGCCATCGACTGCCTGCCCCAGCTGGAAGGCTGCCAGGTACACTGCACCGTGATGCTGACGGAAGTGGACCGGAAGGTCTTCAAGAAGCTCGGCGTCGGCCTGACCTGCGAACCGGTCAAGAAGACCAGCAGCAGCTACCGCAAATATTCCATGCAGTAAATGAAAGCGTTCCTACGATATCTCCTCCTTCTCTGTTTCCTCATGACGCTGCCGGCCTGCCAGGCCAGGGGCCAGCAGGTCAAGACCTATGGCTACAAGGTGGACGAAGTGCTGCCGCACGATGCTGGTTCATATACCCAGGGACTCTTTTTTGAAAACGGCATCCTCTACGAGTCGGCGGGGCAGTACGGCCAGTCCAGCTTCCGCCAGGTGGACCTCAAGTCCGGCCGCGTGGCGCGGCGCATGGATTTTGACCGCCGTTATTTCGCCGAGGGCTCCTGCGTGCTGAACGGGCGGCTCTATGTGCTGACCTGGCAGGAACACGAGTGCCTCGTCTATGATTTCACTACCTGGAAGAAACTGGGCACGCACCGCTACCAGGGAGAAGGCTGGGGCCTGACGACCGATGGCAAGCAGCTCATCATGAGCAATGGTACTTCCGAAATCACCTTCCGGGATCCCGGGACCTTTCAGGTCCAGCGTAGTATCACCGTGACGCTTCGCGGACAGAAAGTGCGCTATCTCAACGAGCTGGAATATGTCAAGGGGGAAATCTGGGCCAATGTCTACGGCAACGACCAGATCGTCCGCATTGACCCGGCCACGGGCGAGGTGCGTGGCGTCATCAACCTGCGGGGTATTCTTCCCGCCCAGCTGCGTTCCGGCACCGACGTGCTCAACGGCATTGCCTACGAACCGCGCAGCGGTGCCATTTACGTCACGGGCAAATACTGGCCGAAAATGTATCGCATATCCTTAGTTGAAAAGAAATAGTACCATGAGCAAAGAGAGTCTGATCGCCAGTCTGCGGACTGTTGCCGATTACCCCAAGCCCGGCATCAAATTCTGGGATGTTACCACGCTCTTCAAGAATCCCGTCGCCTTCAAGGAAGTCGAAGACATTCTCTATGAAGTCTACAAGGACAAGGGCATCACGAAGGTGGCCGGCATCGAGAGCCGCGGCTTCGTGATGGGCGCAGCCCTGGCCTCCCGCCTGAACGCCGGCTTCGTACTGATCCGCAAGCCGGGCAAGCTGCCCTACGAGACAGTGGCCCTCGAATATGAACTGGAATACGGCCGCGACAAGATCGAGATCCATACCGACGCCATTACTCCCGACGACGTAGTGCTGGTGCACGATGACCTCCTGGCCACCGGCGGCACCGCCAACGCCGCGGTAAAGCTGGTCCGCTTTTTTCATCCGAAGCAGGTCTACGCCAGCTTCATCATCTATCTGCAGGATTTCGGTTCCATCGAGCGCTTCCCCAAGGACGTGCCGGTGACCACGGTACTTAATCTCCGCGGGGCCTAGGACATGGACGGAATCAGCGCTTATTTCGCCGGCCTGGACGTCTGGGGCTGGCTTGAGATTTTCGCCATGATGGCGGGCATCTACTATGTCTTTCTGCAGATACGAAAGAGCCGGAAGCTCTGGTATGTATGCATCCTGACATCCGTGCTCAACATTTTCGTGTACTGGCACAACAACTATGTCTCGATGACGGTCATCCAGTTCTATTACATCGTGATGGCCTTCTACGGCATCCACGCCTTCCGGGAGATCAAGGAGGAAGCGATTGAAGAATACGGGGAGGAGCGCAACCCCACCGGCCGGAAGGTGGCCATCCGCCGTTTCGACTGGAAGACCGGTGCGTGGACCCTCGGCATCGCCATCCCGGTTTATTTCGCCCTGGTACACATCATCCGGGTGTATGCCGTCACGCACGGCGGCCTGCTCTTTCCGAGCCAGCCCTGGTGGGATGCCTTCATTGCGGTGGGCAGCATGGTCGGCACCTTCTTCCTGAGCAAATCTTACATGTGCCAGTGGTATATCTGGCTTGTGCTCAATACCATTTCGGTCGGCGTTTTCGTCTATAGCGGCATGTACTGGATTGCCCTCATGTACGTGGTCTACATCGTCCTGGGCCTTATCGGCCTCCGCAACTGGCGGATCAACGGGGTCTACGTTGACTGACAAAAAAACGGCCGGCGGAATGATCCGTCGGCCGTTTTCAAACATTACCTACTTTATTATTTCTTGAAGTAGTCGGCTACTTCGTCGGTAGGAACGAGTTCCTCTTGGAACGCGTAGGCACCCGTGCGCTCAGATTTGACCATCTTGATGCACTTCACCACATTTTTCAGCTGGGATTTGTCGCCGGAGAACGTTGCGACCGCTTTCTTTGCCATGGTATAATAAAGTTAGATGTTACTTGATCTCTTTGTGAACGGTGTAGCGCTTGAGGTACGGATTGTACTTCTTGAGCTCCAGACGCTCGTTCGTGTTCTTCTTGTTCTTGGTCGTGATATACCGGGAGATGCCGGGAACACCGCTTTCTCTCTGTTCGGTGCATTCGAGGATGACCTGAACTCTGTTACCTTTCTTTGCCATTTCAGTAAAAAATTAAACGATGTTGATCAAACCTTTCTCACGGGATTCCTTCAGGGTTTCAGCCAGACCGTTCTTGTAGATGGTCTTCATACCCTTGCAGGACACTTTCAGGGTCACGAAACGCTGCTCCTCTTCGAGCCAGAAACGTTTGGTCTTGAGGTTCGGGGCGAATTCGCGTTTAGTACGTCTCTTGGAGTGGGAAACGTTGTTTCCGATCACTCTCTTCTTTCCGGTAACTTGACAAACTCGTGCCATTGTCTTATATTTTTTATTTTCTATTTTTCAAAGGGGCTGCAAATATCTTGAATTTTCTGCAAAAATCCAAATAAAATTACTCATTTACAAAAACTTCAGCAAACGCCGCCAGCGGATGTTCCGGGGGAACTTCTGGTTCGCGTCGGTCGACATCCAGATCACCCGGGGCTTACCCACGATGTGGTCTTCGGGGACGAAACCCCAGTAACGCGAGTCGAGCGAATTGTGGCGGTTGTCGCCCATCATGAAGTAGTAGTCCATCCGGAAGGTGTAGCGGTCGGTCTCTTCGCCGTTGATGGCGTAGCGGCCTTCACCCAGTTCTTCAAAACGGTTGCCTTCATAGACTTCGATGATGCGGCGGTAGAGCGGCAGATTGTCGGCGGTCAGCACCACGGACTCCCCCTTTGCCGGAATCCACAGCGGACCGTAGTTGTCGCGCGTCCAACCCGTAGCCACGAAGGGGAACAGCATCTCCTGCGAGTCGGGGTAGTCGGGCGGATAGATATCGACATTCTGTTCAACGCTCACGACGTTGGCCAAAGTCTGGATCTTCTCTTTTCTTTCGTCGGTCAGCGGCAGGGCCGGATAACCGGGCAGCGTCTGGCTGAACCAGATCTCGCCCAGGTTGAAGCCCATGTCACGCAGCAGGACCGGATTGACCGGCGTGCCGTCCGTCACCACCTGATAGGTGTTCTGGATGCCCGGCCAGCTTTCCTGTGCCTGTCCGTTGACATATACCTGCCCGTTGATGACACGCAGGGTGTCGCCGGCCACCGCCACGCAACGCTTCACATAATGATCCTTCTTGTCCACCGGACGAACCCGGATGGGGCCGTAGGTCTTGATGGCGTAGTCGCGCGAAGTCAGCCGCACATGGGTGTAGTAGTCTTCGGCGGGCGCCTTCGACAGCACCGTATCGCCGTGCGGGAACGAGAACACGACATAGTCGTCGCGCTCGACATGGCCGAGGCCCTTGATCCGCCGATACTTGAACTGCAGGGCGGTCGAGTAGCTCTCTTTCCCGGAGAAAGGCATGGTGTTGTGGACAAAAGGCACGGAAAGCGGTGTCTGGGGCAGCTTCGGGCCGTAGGCCGTCTTGCTGACGAAGAGATAGTCACCTGTCAGCAGGGAACTCTCCATGGAAGAGGAAGGAATCTTGAACGCCTGGAAGAAGAAGATGTTGATGAAAGTGACCACGACCACGGCGAAAATGATGGCATCCAGCCATCCTGTCGCCACCTTGACGGCGTGGCTCTTTGCAGACATCCGGTCAATCCAGGCCTTAAGCCGGCGGCTCACGCAGAACTCGAAAATCACGGGCAGCCCGAAGAGCCACCACCAGTTTCCGTGCCACGCGATCCACGCGACATAAAGTGCGGTCCAAAGGACGAACCGCACCCAGGATTTCCTATCAGTTCCCTTGACAGTCAATGCACGAAACTATTTTACCGAATTGACGATAGCTTCGAAAGCCTTCGGATTGTTCATCGCCAGGTCGGCGAGAACCTTGCGGTTCAGACCCACGTTCTGCTGTGCGAGCTTGCCCATGAACTGGGAGTAGTTCATCCCGTGCTGACGGGCGGCTGCATTGATGCGGGTGATCCAAAGGGAGCGGAAATTGCGCTTCTTGGTCTTGCGGTCGCGGTACGCGTAGGTGAGACCCTTCTCATAGGTATTCTTCGCTACGGTCCAGACATTTTTCCGGGCGAGGAAGTTACCGCGGGTTTCCTTCAGGACTTTCTTACGGCGTGCCCTTGATGCGACACTGTTTACACTTCTAGGCATAATCTTTGGGTTTTTTGGAAGTCAGCGCCCTGTCTCGCAGGGTCTTTTCGGCTGATCATCCGGTTCAACAATAATAAAACTACTTGACTAACAAAGCTTTTACGCGACCGACGTCGGCCTTGTCGATCAAGGACACGTGGGCGAGGTTTCTCTTCTGCTTCTTCGTCTTCTTGGTGAGGATGTGGCTGTGATAAGCGTGTTTCCTCTTGATCTTACCCGAGCCGGTGAGCGTGAAACGCTTCTTTGAACCGGTGTTCGTTTTCAATTTAGGCATAATACTGTGTTTATAAAAAGTTGTGTAGTTTACTTCTTCTTGTTCGGGGCGAGCATCATGATCATCCGCTTGCCTTCCAGTTTCGGCATCTGCTCGGCTTTTCCGTATTCCTCCAACTCGAGGGCAAAGCGCAGCAACAGTTTCTCGCCCTGCTCGGAGAAGAGGATGGAACGGCCGCGGAAGAACACGTAGGCTTTCACCTTGGAACCTTCCTGGAGGAAGCTCTTCGCATGGTTGAGCTTGAACTGGAAGTCGTGTTCATCGGTCTGCGGACCGAAGCGGATCTCCTTGATGACCACCTTCGAAGCGTTCGACTTCTGCTCTTTCGCCTTCTTCTTCTGTTGATAGACGTACTTCTGGTAGTCGAGGATCTTGCACACGGGAGGATCGGACGAAGGAGCGATCTCCACCAGATCCAATTCCCGTTCTTCCGCCATCCGCAATGCTTCCGAGAGCGAATAGATTCCCTGCTCGGGCACATTGTCACCTACCACGCGGACGCGCGGTGCGGTGATGGCATCGTTGATTCTGAGTCCGTCCTCCTTGTCATGCCGGTTCTGCGGCAGTCGCTGATCCGGTTTGCGGGGGCCTTGCGGTCTCGGTTTCGGGGGTCTGTAGTTCGTTGCTATGGTCTGGTCCTCCTGTTATTAAAAGGTTCGTATGCGTTATATCGTTATTTCAATTCGTCGGCGATATCTTCCTTGATCATCGCCACAAAATCGCTGACCGTCATCACGCCTTTGTCCTCCCCACCCTGCTTGCGCACTGATACTGTGTCAGTTGCCTGCTCTTTTTCACCAACAATCAGCAAGAAAGGCATCCGTTTGAGCTCATTCTCGCGGATCTTCTTGCCAATCGTGACGTTACGATCGTCGATTGAGGCGCGAATATCGGAATTATTCAACAAATCGCAAACTTTTTTTGCAAAATCGTTAAATTTTTCACTGACAGGCAGTATCGACACCTGGTCGGGGGCGAGCCAGAGCGGAAGCTTTCCGCCCGTGTGCTCGAGCAGCACGGCCACGAAGCGCTCCATCGAGCCGAAGGGGGCACGGTGGATCATCACCGGACGGTGACGCTTGTCGTCGGCGCCCACATATTCAAGTTCGAAGCGCTCGGGCAGGTTGTAGTCCACCTGGATGGTACCCAGCTGCCAGCTGCGGCCGATGGCGTCCTTCACCATGAAGTCGAGCTTCGGGCCGTAGAAGGCGGCCTCGCCGTATTCGACCACGGTGGGCAGGCCCTTCTCGGCAGCGGCCTCGATGATGGCGGCCTCCGCCTTCTCCCAGTTCTCGTCGGTACCGATATACTTGCTGCGGTCCACCTTGTCGCGCAGGGACACCTGGGCGGTGAACTTGTCGAACTTCAGCGTGCGGAAGATGTAGAGCACGATGTCGATGACCTTGCAGAATTCCTCTTTCAGCTGGTCGGGACGGCAGAAGAGGTGGGCGTCGTCCTGCGTGAAACCGCGGACACGGGTCAGACCGTGAAGCTCACCGCTCTGCTCGTAGCGGTATACCGTGCCGAACTCGGCGAAACGCAGCGGCAGGTCGCGGTACGAACGGGGCTTGGACTTGTAGATCTCGCAGTGGTGCGGGCAGTTCATCGGCTTGAGCAGGTACTCCTCCCCTTCCTGCGGCGTGGTGATGGGACGGAACGAATCCTTGCCGTACTTGGCCCAGTGGCCGGAAGTGATGTAGAGTTCCTTGTTGCCGATGTGCGGCGTGATCACCTGCTGGTAGCCGTACTCTTTCTGGACCTTGCGCAGGAACTGTTCCAGGCGTTCGCGCAGCGCGGCGCCCTTGGGCAGCCAGAGCGGCAGGCCCATGCCCACCTTGGGCGAGAAGGTGAAGAGTTCCATCTCCTTGCCGAGTTTGCGGTGGTCGCGTTTCTTGGCTTCCTCGAGCAGCACGAGGTATTCGTCGAGCATGCTCTTCTTGGGGAAGGTGATGCCGTAGATGCGGGTCAGCTGCTTGTTGTGCTCGTCGCCGCGCCAGTAGGCGCCCGCGATGTTGAGCAGTTTGACCGCCTTGATGACGGACGTGTCGCGCAGGTGCGGTCCGCGGCACAGGTCGGTGAAGGCGCCGTTCTGGTAGAAGGTGATGGTGCCGTCCTGCAGGTCGCTGATCAGTTCGCACTTGTACTGGTCGCCTTTTTCCGTATATTTTTTGAGTGCATCGGCCTTCGAGACGTCGGTGCGGACAAAATGCTCGCCGCTGCGGGCCAGTTCGAGCATCTTGTCTTCAATTTTCTTGAGGTCAGCTTCCACGAGCTGCCGGTCGCCCAGGTCCACGTCATAATAAAAGCCGTTCTCGATGGAAGGGCCGATGCCGAACTTGACGCCGGGATACAGCGCTTCGAGCGCTTCGGCCATCAGGTGGCTGGAAGAATGCCAGAACGTGGCTTTCGCCTCGCGGTCTTCCCATTTGTGGAGTTTGAGCGTCGCGTCTTCAAGGATGGGGCGTTCGAGATCGTAGACTTGATCGCCGACCGATGCACACAATACATCGTTGGCGAGCCGGGGGCTGATGCTCGACGCGATCTGGTAAGCCGTCGTCCCCTTCTCGAACTCTTTGACGTTGCCGTCAGGAAATGTGATCTTAATCATTACAAATTGATTTATGGATTGTTCTGTTTTATTGCCAGTAGCCAGGTGGCCGGGGCGTCAGCGCACGCGGAGCCGCTGCCCGATCCGGAGGACTTTCTTCGGCGTGATGCCGTTGAGCCGGCAGATGGCGTTAACGGTGGTGCCGTATTTCTTCGCAATCTTGCCCAGCGTGTCGCCCTTCTTCACTTTATAATATACCGCGTCGGTCACGGCCTTCGATTGGGCGTCGGTCATGCCATAGTGGGAACCCACGTTGAAATAGTGGCGCTTGAGGGTAAGCAGCGTGTCGCGGAGCGTGCCGTTGTCGAAATTGATGACGCGTTCCGGATCGAAAGGCTTGCCCATGTAGCGGGTTTCCATGTGGAGGTGCGGGCCGGTGCTGCGGCCGGTGCTGCCGCCCAGTCCGATCGGGTCGCCGGCCGCCACCAGGTCATTCTCCACCACCAGCCGCTGGGACAGGTGGCCGTAGTAGGTTTCCAGGCCGTTGGAGTGCCGGATCACCACCAGGTTGCCGTAACCGCCCGTGGCCTTGCCGCCGCCCACATAGCGCACCACCCCGTCGAAGGGGCTGCGGATGGTGTCGCCGACGCGTAGCGGGATGTCGATGCCGTTGTGCGGGCGGCCCTTGCGGAACTTGAAGGTGGAGCTGCGACGGCCCACGTAGGGCGCGGCGAAATGATGGATGGAGTCGACCAGCAGGAGGTCCACTTCTTCCGGCAGGTCGGAGATCTTCACATCGCGATAGGCGTGGACCGACTCGATGTTCCAGTCTTCGAACAGGCCGGTCGTGTCGATGTCCGGACGTTCCAGCTCGATATAGTCCCAGGTATGGTCGTCGAAGAGGATGATCTTCACGTATTTGTCGGGCGTGGCCAGCGTGTCGATCGCCTTGGCCAGCATCATCGTCGAGTCGCTCTCATCGTGGACTTCATTCATTTCAGGATGCGAGAAATAGGATGTGTCAGGTTCCTGTGCCGAGAGACTGAAAGTGCTCAGCAACAGAGCGAAAAGGATGAGGAGGCAATGCTTGGCCATACGATGTTGATATATTTTGGCAAAAGTAACAAAAATGTTTCAAAGAATGATTATATTTGCTAAATATTTATTTGTCATGCGACGTTTCCTGCTTCTGCTTTCGCTGTTCGTCTCCCTGGCCGCCCCCTGCCAGAATAAAAAAGACAGCTTCTGGAGGGACCTCAACGATTTCCTCAATATGCGCGAAGACAAGAACTACGCAAAACTCGATTCCAACTATATAGGCCGCTACCCCTACCACTGGGACGCCCGCCTCTTTTACAATTCCACGAGCCTGCGCATCAGAGTCGACGGCCTCAACGACGTCGACCTGGCGACGGGCATGAACCACCGGGCAGGCATCGGCCTGAGTTACAGAGGCCTCGGCCTGAGCTACTCCCGCGCCATCGGCAAAAAGCTCAACTTCAACTTTTCCCTCGACAGTTACGGCAAGAATTTCGGCTTCGAATACGCGCTGCGCTTCACCACAGCCCTGAAAGGCACGGTCAAGACGCCTTCGTCGGAAAGCCCGATGGAGAATCTGGTCCTGGGAGAATCACGCCTGAACCTGTTCTACAGTTTCAATTCCCGTTTCTCGTATGCGGCCGCCATGAAGCAGTCGAAGATCCAGCGCCGCAGCGCGGGCAGTTTCATCGCTTCCGCATCCTGGTCCGTATGGGACGTTGTCTCCCTCGACGGCTTCGGGACCGTGAGAGAACCGGAAGAGGTGGAATCCATCTTTGACCAGCTGCAGTCCAACCTGCTGTACAACCGCGTATCCATCGGTGCAGGCTACGGCTACAACTGGGTGTTCGGCAACCGGCACTGGCTGATACACGGTTCCCTGGTTCCGATGTGGACAGTATACGAAGCCACGACCGACTGGGAAAAGGGGAAGCGGAGCCATCACCCCTATCCTTACGGATGGGTCACTTTCTGCGCCACGGGAAGGGCGGCTGTTTCCTATCAATGGGGCGAACGCTGGTCCCTGGGGCTGAACGGCGTGATCAACCAGATGGTTTCCCGCAACACCAAGAAGGGTGATGACTTTCATCGCTTCGGTGCGCAGGACTGGCAGATCCGCTTGTCGCTGAGTTTCCGTTTCGGCTCGCGCTAATCACCGTAAGAAGCTGGCCGAAAGGCCTGTCATGTCAAATACCTCCTGGACCGTGTCGGTCACTTTCGTGATCGAGAAAGAGCCTCCATTCCTCGTGACAGCCTGCTGGAAGGCCACGAGGATGCGCAGGGCCTTGGAAGACATGTAATCCAGTTTCGAAAGGTCCATTTCGACTTTCGTATCCTTGCGCTCCATCAAAGGCTCGATGTCACGCTGGAACTGTGCGCTCGTGTCCGTATCCAGTTCACCCTGGACAGATACGATCACTACCCCGTTTTTTTCTTCGATGATCGTTTTCATACTATTTTGATATAAATAATTGCAATATCGTCATTCTGCAAGGCGTTGCCGCGGAAGGCCGCCAGCGTATCCAGCAGGGATTGGCAGGCCGCCTCGCTGGAGATGGCGGGATCCAGCCCGTTCATCCATTCCTGCAGCCGCTTCTCCCCGAAGAAGGAGCGGTCCGCTCCGCGCGCCTCGGTCACGCCGTCTGTATACAGCAGCACACGGTCTCCGTGGTGCAATTGCACGGTCTGCGTATGATAGGGATAATCCCGGTCCAGGCCGGCGAGCTGCTGCGAATCCTGGTCAAGAAAGTCCCCGTTGACCAGCGTCCGCGTATGCCCGGCATTGCAGTATTCCATTTTCAGCGTTTCCGCATCGATGTGTCCCAGGAACAGCGTACAGAGCATCTCGTACTCCGAATTGTCACAGATCAGGCAGTTCAGTTCCTTCATCAGTTCACAGACAGGAACCTCGCCGCGGGTACGGGAATGAATAAAGGAACTGATCGTAAACATCAGCAGCGCGGCTGTCGTGCCCTTGTCCGACACATCGCCGATTACGTACTGGAACTTGCCGTCCTGCATCCCGAAACGATAGATGTCGCCGCCCACCTCGCGGGCCGGCCGGAGCACTGCATGCGAATCGAAAAAGGAATTCTTGGGAAAGACCGTCGTCACTGCTTTCTGCTGCAGATCGCGTGCCTCGTTGAGCTCGTTTTCAGCCAGGCGCTTGCGTTCAAGGACACGTTCCACGACAGGAATGATCCAGAACCACGAGACAGCCAGCAGCAGCAGGAAAAGGAAGACCAGCACCATGATAAAGTCTTTCGCGGTCTCCTCGCGATCACCGAAAATATAATCATAGTCGTAGACGCCGATCAATTCCAGGGGACGTGTCGGGAAGGGATGGATGATGATGAAGCAGCGGTCGCCCCAGACGTCCGCCAGCCAGCAGGTGCCCGTTTTGTCAAGTTGCTTGACCTTCTTCATCTTCAAGGTACGCCCCGCGGCAAAAGAAGGCGCGATGACTTCACCTTCCTTGTCCCTCACCACATAGGAATACTCTCTCTCTTCGTGCTGCACGCTTGAAACCAGTTCCAGGTAGGCGAAGCAGTCCTTGTCTCCCTGGTTCATCCGTAACTCGAGATACGGAGCAATGGTCTTCAGATCGTCCTCCAGATCTTCGTAATTCAGCCTGTAGGAGTGTTCCAGCGAGTCATGCAGCACCCACAGGGTAACACCCGTCGTCAACAAGCCATAAAGGGCCAGCAACAAGATAATCAGCAGGCGTGGAGATTCAGATATCCGCTTTTTCATTTCCGAAATTTACGAATTAATCGTAATCCGAGCAAATTTTTATTGTCTTTTATATACATCCGTTGGCCTGATTCCGTTTCATATGCTCATAAATATTGGGCAATCCGCGGCAAGCACAAGTCTTTTTTTGTTATATTTGAAAGTTAAAATCCTCAGGAGTATGAGTTATCCCCTATCCCAATCTCAACTAAGCATCTTCCTGGCTTGCCAGGGACTGAATGAGAACGACGGCAACTATCAGCAGGCATCGTTGTACCGCCTTCCCGACAGCGTTGACATCAAACGGCTCGCTACAGCCCTCGAAGCTGTGATCCAGGCACATCCCTATGTCCTTTCCCGCATCGTTCAGGAAGAAGGAATGCCGCGGATAGAAGATCATTCTACCGACGAGTGGCATCCGCTCGTGAAGGAAATCACCTCCATTGACGAGGTTCGCCCGACTTTCTGCCGGACGATGAACCTCCTCAAGGATCCGCTGCTCCGCATCGAGATCTACAAAACCCAAAAAGGAAATTATCTCTATTGTGATTTACACCATATTATTTTCGACGGTGCCTCCACCCTCTTGCTGACAGACCACCTGACGCGTGCGTATGCGGGGGAAGAACTGCCTCCGGAGCCCCTCAACGGCTTTGACATTGCTGCCCGGGAAGAGGCGCAGCGACAGGGAGAGACCTACGAAGAAGCGAAAAAGTGGTATGCCGGGACCTTCGGGGAAGGCGCCCAGCTCGACTCGAACATCCGGCCCGACGTGTACGACACCCAGCCGCAGCCCTATCGCGAACTGCTCATCGACCTGCCGGTCAAGGGTTCTGTCGTCAAGGCACTCCTGGCCAAATACCGCTGCGCCGACAGCGTGCTTTTCACAGCCGCCTTCGGCGTGACCCTCGCCGCCTGGAGCGCCGAGCCGAAAGCCGCTTTCAGCACCATCTGGAACGGCCGGAAAGGCCCTTCGATGAACGCCCTCACCATGAGCGTCCACACCATGCCCGTCCTGGTGAACGCAGACCCCTCCCAGACGGTGACCGGCCTGCTCGAAGAGCTCCGCCAGCAGATCAGCGGATCGCGCAGCCGCGCCTTCTACTCTTTCGCCGACTGCGTCCGTGATTTCGACTTCAATCCACCCATCAATTTCGGTTATCAGGGCAAATTCGCCGCCGCCACCGTGACCATCCGGCTGGAAGGAGTAGACATTCCCGCCGAAGACCTGCGTACCAACCCGCCGGGTCTCGGCCTTACGGTCGAACTCTTCGGACACGACGACGGCAGCCAGTTGCTCCGTTTCTGGCACCGGCCCGACCAATACTCGGAAAAGATCCTCCGCCAGTTCGCAGAAAGCTTCTCCGCCGTGCTCATTTCCATGGAAAAGGCCGAAACGCTGGCTGACCTGCAATATGTTACGGCGAAACAGCGAAAACAGCTGGACCGTTTCCAGCCCGCTGAAGCGGCCATCGATACCGGGAAGACGGTCCTGGACTACTTCAGGGAATGTGCGTCCAGGACGCCCGAAAAAACAGCGGTGGTCTACGGCGACAAACGGCTCACCTACGCGGAGCTGGACCGGCTCTCCGACAACCTGGCCGCTGAAATCAACAAGACCGTGAAGCCCGGCGGCGTGGTGTCGATCATCCTGGGGCGCAATGAGCACATGGTCACCACGCCCGTGGCAGCCACCAAGGCCGGCTGCACCTACCAGCCCCTCGACCCCACCTATCCCTCCGAACGCCTGGGCTATATGGTGCAGGACGCGAAAGCGGGCCTGCTGATCGCCGACCCGGGGCTTGAGCAACTCGTGGAAGGCTACAAGGGCCCCGTCCTCCTCACCGACAAGATAGCCGGACTGCCGAAAGGCAAGGGCAAGGGTGCGCCCAGGGCGGATGACTGCATCATCCTGCTCTATACCAGCGGCACCACGGGAAAACCCAAGGGCTGCATGCTCTCCCACACAAACCTCCTGACCTTCTGCCTCCGGTCCAACAAGCAGTTTGAACTCGGGCCGGACTCCGCCATGACGGGCTATGCCAGTTTCGGCTTCGACGCCTTCATGGGCGATATGTGGCGGACCCTGTGCGCCGGCGCCACACTTCACATCATTCCCGAAGACATCCGGCTCGACCTGGTGGCCCTGAACGAATACTTTGAGAAGAACGGTGTCACCCACGCCTTCATGACCACCCAGGTGGCCACCCAGTTCGCCCTCACGTTCCCGCGCTGCAAGGGTCTCAAAGTCCTGTCAACCGGGGGCGAGAAGCTGGCCAGCATCACGCCCCCGGGCTTCAGGTTCTACAACTGCTACGGCCCGACCGAATGCTGCTGCTACGTGGTGAGCAAACTCGTTGAGAAAAAGGAAACCGACATCCCCATCGGACGTCCCTCGGAGGGCATACACGTCCATATCGCCACAAAGAGCGGGCAGCTGCTGCCGGCCGGCGCGGCCGGCGAACTGCTGGTCGCCGGACGGCAAGTGGGCATGGGCTACCTGGGCCTGCCTGACAAGACCGGCGAGGTTTTCATTCCCAACCCCTATGAAAAGGAGGCTGCTTACAGCCGTATCTACCGTACAGGCGACATCGTGCGCTGGCGCGAGGACGGGGACATCGAATTCATCGGCCGCAAGGACTCCCAGGTGAAGATCCGCGGCTTCCGCATCGAGCTCAAGGAAATTGAAACCGTAATCCTGGCGTATCCGGGCATCACCGACGTCACCGTGCAGGCCTTCGACGAAGAGGGTGGCGGGAAGTATCTGGTCGCTTATGTCGTGTCGGAACAGCCGGTCGACGTCGAAAAGCTGAACGCCTTCATCCTGGAGCAGAAACCGCCGTACATGGTACCGGCCGTTACGATGCAGATCGACAAGATTCCGCTCAACGTCAACCAGAAGGTGGACCGCAAGGCCCTGCCCAAGCCCCAGCCGCAACAGCCGGAGCACAAAGCCGTCGACGCTCCTTTCAACATCCTCGAACAGGAGATCGCCGACCTGATCCGCGACACGGTCCATATCGAGGGCTTCTCGCTCACCGAACCGCTGCTCTACTACGGCCTGAGTTCCCTCTCCGCCCTGCGCCTGGCCACGGAACTCTACAAGAAATACGGCGTCCAGATGAACATGGACTCCTTCGTCAAGACCGCGTCGCTGCAGACCATCGAGAATGAGGTGATCAAAGCGCTGATCGCGGGCCGCGGTGCAGCCGCGCAGAGCGCGATGCAGCAGGCCGACACGCCGCAGCCGCTGACCTTCCAGCAGACCGGCGTCTATTTCGACTGCATGAAGGCCCCGCAGGAGACCATGTATAACATTCCCATGCTGTGGACCTTCCCCGGGGAAGTGACGGCCCAGGCCCTGAAGAAAGCCGTCGAAAAGGTGCTCGCCGCCCATCCTGCCCTGCAGTCTCACTTTGAGCAGAAAGACGGGCAGATCTGCCAGGTGCCTTCCGACGTGCCCATCCCGGTGAGCATCAACGAAACGGACATCCAGTCCCGCAGAGAGAATTTCATCCTTCCCTTCAACCTGGGCAAGGGCCCGCTGGGCAAGGTGGAAATCGTGCCCGGAAAGGACAAGACCTACCTGCTGAGCGACTTCCACCACCTGGTGTTCGACGGCCGCAGCTACGACATCTTCATCGAGGAAGTCTGCGCAGCGCTGGAAGGCAGAGAGATCGCCCCTGAAAACTACAACTACTTCCAGTATGCCGCCTGGCAGAAGGAATCCGAAGGCAGCGAGGCCTTTGCCCAGGCCCAGGACTTCTTTGCCTGGCAGATGGGCGGGCTGGAAAGTCCTTCGACCGTCATTCCCGACCTCGAACACGGCGACCATCCCGGCCGCGAGGTATTCCTGAGAAAGTTTGTCGAAGCCGACATCCATCCGCGCTGCAAAGAACTGGGTATCTCGGCCGCCAGCTTCTACCTGGGCGCCGCCTACCTCACCCTCAGCGCCTACAACGCCAACAAGAAAGTATACATCTGCACCGTCAGCAACGGTCGCGGCAACCTGAAGACAGCCGACAGCTTCGGCATGTTCGTCAATACCCTGGCCCTCGCCGGAGACTGTTCCATCGAGCACACCGCAGACTTCCTCAAACAGTGCGACCAGGACTTCCAGGCCACCCTGCAGCACCAGGACTACCCCTTCGCCAGGATTGCCGCCGATTTCGGCTTCCAGCCGCAGGTGATGCTGGCCTATCAGGTGGGCGTCCTGGCAGACTACCGCGTGAACGGACAGCCCGTCACTGGCGAGAACCTGGACGCCGGCGCGCCCAAGTTCCCGCTGAGCATCTATATCGACGGCAGCGAGGGCAAGGAAGCCATCGTGCTGGGCTACGACAACAGCAAATACAGCGAAGCCCTCATGCAGGCCTTCGCCGACGCCATGGAATGCGTGGTAAGGGGGCTGCTGCAGCATGAGAAGCTCTCCGAGGTGCCGTACGTGGACGGCGAACGCCTGAAAGAGCTGGATGGTTTCAACCACCACAGCCAGCAGGTGGATGCCACCCAGACCATCGTCAGCCTCTTCCGGGAGCAGGCCCGCAGGACACCCGACGCGCCCGCCGTGTGCTACGAAGACTATCGCTGCACCTATGCGGAGGCCGATGCCCTCACCGACCGCATCGCCGCCGCCATTGCCGCCAGGGGCCTGAAGAACGAAGACGTGGTCTCGGTGCTCATCGGCCGCAGCCAATGGATGCCGCTGGCCTCGCTGGGTATCCTCAAGGCCTGCTGCGCCTACCAGCCGTTGGATCCGTCCTACCCGGAGGAGCGCCTCAACTTCATGGTGACCGACGCATCAGCCCGCCTTGTCATCGCAGAGAAGGAACTCCTGCCCGTGCTGAAAGACTACAAGGGACCCGTGCTTACCACCGATGAACTGGAGTCCCTGCCAGAAGGTCCGGTTCCGGAAGGTCCCAAACCGGAAAACCTCTTTATCCTGCTGTACACCTCCGGCTCCACGGGCGTGCCCAAGGGCGTGATGCTGGAGCACCACAACCTGGTGAACTTCTGTGCCTGGTACCGGAAGTACTTCGACCTGAACGAGCACAGCCGGGCATCGGCTTATGCTAGCTATGGCTTCGACTGCTGCCAGATGGACATGTATCCGACCCTCACCACGGGCGCCTGCCTGTACATCATCCCCGAAGAGACCCGCCACGACATGAGCCTGCTGAACAGTTTCCTCGTCAACAACGGTATCACCCACAGCTTCATGACCACCCAGGTGGGCGTGATGTACGCCAGGAACTACCCGGACAACCCGACCCTGCAGCACCTCACGGTGGCCGGCGAAAAGCTGGTTTCCATGGACCCGCCTTCCTACGGCTTCCACAACGGCTACGGCCCCACGGAATGCACCATCCTCTGCACCATCTTCGACGTGAAGAAACGGGAGGCCAACATCCCCATCGGCCATGCGCTGGACAACACATATATGTATGTGGTGGACAAAGACTTGCGCCGTGTACCCGTGGGCGCGGACGGCGAGTTGCTCATTACCGGCGACGCCTGCGTGGGCCGCGGCTACCTGAACCGTCCCGAAAAAACGGCCGAGGTGTTCATTGAGAATCCCTTCCGGAAAGGCATGCGGGCCTATCGCAGCGGTGACATCGTCCGCTGGCGCACCGACGGCAACATCGAGTATGTAGGCCGCAACGACGGCCAGGTGAAAATCCGCGGCTTCCGCGTCGAGACCAAGGAGGTGGAGGCTGTCATCCGGGAATTCCCCGGCGTGAAAGACGTGACCGTCCAGGCCTTCGACGCATCCTCCGGCGGCAAATTCATCGCCGCCTACGTGGTAAGCGAGGGCAATCTCGACACGAAAGCCCTGAGCGCATTCATCCTCGAGCGCAAGCCGCCCTACATGGTGCCCGCTTCCATCAACGCCATCGACAGCATCCCGCTCAATGTCAACCAGAAAGTGGACCGAAAGGCGCTGCCCGCCCCCGTGCTTTCCGCTTCCGACGACTATGTGGAGCCGGCTACCGATACGGAGCGCACGCTCTGCGAGGTGTTTGCACACGTGCTCGATGTGGAGAAGGTGGGGGCGCTCGACAACTTCTTCGATATGGGCGGTTCCTCGCTCATGGTGACCAATGTCATGGTGGAAGCCGAGAAGCGCGGCCTCAAGTTCAGCTACGCCGAAGTCTTCATCTTCCCTACCGCGCGTGCCCTTGCCGCTCACATCACGGGAGAGAAGGTCCCCGACGCAGCGGGAGCTGAAGCCAGCGCTCCGGCGGAAGACGTGGCGCATTACGACTACACGGCCATCGACCAGCTGCTGGCCGCCAATACGCTGGAATCCCTCGCAGCCGGCAAGATGCAGAAGCTGGGCAGGAACATCCTGCTGACAGGCGCCACCGGCTTCCTTGGGATCCACCTGTTGCGGACACTCATCGACTGTACGCCCAAGAGCACGGTGATCTGGTGTCTGCTGCGCGGCAAGGGAGCGAACTTGACGGCCGAGCAGCGCCTCGCCGGGATGCTCATCTACTATTTTGAGCAGAAATACCGCAAGCTCATCGGCACGCGCATCCGGGTGATCGAGGGCGACATCACCAGGCCCGCCTCGTTCGAAGCCCTCCAGGCCACCGGCACCTCCTTCGACCTGGTCATCAACTGCGCCGCCAACGTGAAGCATTTCTCCAAGGGCAACGACATCGAGGAGATCAACTACACTGGCGTGAAGAATCTCGTGGATTTCTGCGAGAAGGCCGGAGCCCGGTTCATCCAGGTCTCCACCGAGAGCATCTGCGGCATGACCGGGGACGGCCAGCCCAAATTGTTCACCGAACAGCAGCTCTGGATCGGCCAGAACACCGACAACCAGTATATCCACTCCAAGTTCCTGGCCGAACGCCATGTGCTGGAGCACGTGGCGGCAGGTACGCTGCGGGCCAAGATCATGCGCGCCGGCAACCTGTCTCCCCGTGCGGAAGACGGTGAGTTCCAGGCCAATTTCAATGCCAACACCACGATGGGACGCCTCAAGGCATACCGGATGCTGGGAGCCTTCCCGTATCCGCTGCTCGACATGAAGATGGAATTCTCCCCCATCGACGAGACGGCGCTCGCCATCGCGCTGTTGGCAACTACGCCAGACGCGAACTGCGTGTTCCACATATCGAACGACCACCTGCTGCCGATGGACGACATTCTCTCGCGCATCCACCGGAGCGACGGTTCACCGATTGCGTATGTGGAACTCCCCGACTTCGCCGCCCGCATGGAAGCGGCCAAGGCAGACCCGGAGAAGGCCAAGGTGCTTTCGAGCATCATTGCCTACGCCAGCGCCCCCGACGGCCCCCATATGATGCCCAACGTAGCGTCCACCGCCTACACGATGCAAGTGCTGCACCGGCTCGGCTTCCGCTGGAATGCCACGGCCAGCGACTACGTGGACATGATCTTCGAGATGCTGGCTTCCCTCAGATATTTTGACATTTGACATATTACGATCCCGCTATGAAGAAAATTCTCACCCTCACGCTGCTGCTGGCCCTGCTGCCTTTCCTGGCCGGTGCCCAGGAAGGCGTCAAGAAAGTCTATGACGGAACGCTCAACCAGATGGATCAAATCGACAAGGCCGTCCGGCAGGCCAAGGCGGACAGCAAGTTCGTGGTCTGCCAGGTGGGCGGCAACTGGTGCCCCTGGTGCCTCCGCTTCGCCGACTTCATCACCAAGGACGCCGATATCCGCCAACTGGTCAGCGACCATTTCGTTTACATCCACGTGGACTATTCGCCCAAGGAATTCAAGAACGACCCCGCCCGGAAGGAGCGCTCCGAGAAGATGATGAAACGCCTGGGCAATCCGGGACGATTCGGCTATCCCGTGTTCGTGGTCCTCGACGAGAAGGGCAAGGTCATCCACACCCAGGACTCCAGTTTTCTGGAGGAGGGCAAGGGTTACGACAAAGCCAAGGTCGTCCGTTTCTTCAAGAACTGGACGCCTGAATCGGTCCGTCAACCGTAAGTAAGGTTATTCCCCGGTTTCGCTACGCTTCGTCAACGAGTTCCTGCAGGTGCTCGTTGACGCGTACGATGTCGGCCAGCAGGTTGTAAAGGCCGTCCTCCGAGAGGACGCCGCGTTTGAGGTCGCCCGGTACCAGCCCGGCTTCATCGGCCTCGAAATCTTCGCGCCAAGCGCCGCTTTCCAGATAGTCCGTCAGACGGTCTATGTCAACCTTTACGGTTTCATAGGTATCCAGGGCTGCTTCCAGCATCTGTACCGCCAGTGCGGTCCGGTCGAACGCCGCCTCCATGGCGACGATGCGCTGGATGGTATATTCGTTGAGTGCCATGCTCATGCATTTTCTTCCGTTACAAAAATACAGATTTATTTGTTATATTTGTATGGTAGAAACCCATAATGGCAACCCCGACCATGAGATTGTCTTCCCTCCCCGGCTCATTCCGCAGTCTTCTGCTGCTGAGTGTCCTGACGGTTGCCTGCTCATCGCAGGGCCCTTCCACGAACTTCGCATTGCGGCACCGCGCCTATCACTCCAGTGCCATCGACTTCAACGCCACGGCCCAGCTGGCCGTGGACGGCATCATCGAGACCGACATGCCCTACTGGATCGAAGTGTGGAAGAATGAGGACGAAATGCTGTCGAAAATCGAGCACGACGTGCCTTTCGACCCGCGGCCGTGGAGCACGGTGACCGCAGAAGGGCCGCACGCTGAATTGTCTGTGCGCACCTTCGGCTTCCGGGAGCCGGTCGACCGGATTACCATGACCTTTTCGGCAGGTCTGCGGGACGGGGTGCAACAGTGTCCGTTTACAGCCAGCCTGATGAGCCAGGACGGCAGCGGACAATGGAAAGTGGAGAAACGCTTCCAGGGCGTCTACGCCGGAAAGGCCCTCACCCTGCCCTGGGATGCCCCGCGCAGGATGGCGCCCGAGCGCTGGAAATTCATCGTGGACATGCCGGAAGCCGAGACGGTCGTCTGGCAGGAATGGCTCTTTTTCCGGGACGGCAAACGGCTGACGATGCTCGCCTCGGAGCATTTCAGCAGTGTCTGGGCATCCGCCACCGGCGACCGGGAATGGCTGTCGGTCGATCTGGGCCAACCGCGCAGTTTCCGGGAGATCCGCCTGCACTGGCTCAACGCACCGAAGCACGGCTCGCTGCAGGTCGGAACGGATTCCTCCAGCTGGCACACCGTGGCGGAGCTGGGAGGCAGCGGCGCGGTGCGGTGCGACACGCTGCGCATAAGCGGTCGCGGCCGCTGGATACGGATCCTGCTCGACGCTTCGACCAACGGGATGCCCTACATGCTCAGTGAATTAGAAGTGCTGGGACGCGGAAGGCAGAAAGCGCTGGTTACGCCCGAAGGCTGGCCCGTGGACGCCTCAGTCCATCACGACCTCGACCATCGCATCGACCTCGACCGGAACTGGCTCATCGCCCGTCAGCCGGAGGCCAACGATCCTAGGAGCTGGATTCCCGCCTCGGTACCCGGCACGGTCCTGTCGAGCTACCTGGACGGCGGCATGCTCCCGAATCCGAATTTTGGTGACAATCAGCAGTATATCAGCGAATCCTACTTCCTGTCGCCCTTCATCTACCGCACCCGCTTCGCCCTCCCCCGCAGCTACCGCTCCGGCGTTGAAGACGAACGCATGCTGCTGCATTTCGACGGTATCAACTGGAAAGCCATCGTCTTCCTGAACGGATCGTCTGTCGGTATCATTGAGGGCGCTTTTACCGATGCCACCTTCGACATCACGCCCCTGCTGACGGCGGACAACCGGCTGGAAGTAATTGTCATGCCGCCGGGCCATCCGGGCATGACCAAGGCGAACACCCTGGAGCGCTGCGCCCCCAACGGCGGGGTGCTGGGTGCCGACAACCCCACTTTCCACGCCTCCATCGGCTGGGACTGGATTCCGACCATCCGCGGCCGCAACATGGGCATCTGGAACGACGTGTGGCTCGAACGCATCGGTCCCGTGCAACTCACGGAGCCCACCGCAACGCCCCTCTTCGCGGCGCTGGAGACCCTTCCGCCCATCCTCGACACCAGCCAGGTGCGGATCCGCCTGGGCGCCACGCTGGTCAACCGCGCAGAATATGCCGTGGAAGCCCTGTGGGAAGGCAGCTACGGTGATGTCCCCTTCAGCCAGTCCGTCTGGCTGCCGGCGGGCGGATCCCAGCGCGTCACGACCGAAATCACCCTCAAGAACCCGCGGCTCTGGTGGCCCAACGGCTACGGCGAACCGCATCTCTACACGGTCGACATGCGTATTCGCGGCAGCGATGCGCTCCGATTCCAGTCCGGTGTCCGTCGCTTCGACTACGACACTTCCGACGGTACGCTACGCATCTGGATCAACGGCCGTCGGCTGGTGGGGCGCGGCGGCAACTGGGGTTTCAGCGAAAGCAACCTGCGCTACCGGGCAGAAGATTATGAGCGGGCGATGCAGCTGCACCGCCACGAGAACTTCAATCTGGTCCGCAACTGGGTGGGCATGACCGGCGACGAAGAATTCTATGAGGCCGCCGACCGCAACGGCATCCTCGTATGGCAGGATTTCTGGCTGGCCAATCCCGCCGACGGTCCGGACCCCGCCGACGAGGCTCTGTTCATGGCCAATGCCGAAAACCTGCTGAAACGCATCCGCAACCACCCGAGCCTCCTGCTCTGGTGCGGACGCAACGAGGGCTATCCGCCCGTCTCGCTCGACACGGCGCTGCACGCGCTCGTGGCCCGCGAAGATCCACAGCGCTATTACATCTCCTCCTCGGCCGACGAGGTGGTGTCGGGCCGGGGACCCTATTACCGCCTCCCGGCCAAAGACTACTGGCAACTCGACCAGCGCCCCGGGTACCGCAACGAGAGCCGCATGTTCCACAGCGAACGCGGCATGCCCAACTTCCCGAACTACGAGAGCCTGATCGAAATGATGCCGGCTTCCCAGGCCTGGCCGCCGACCCGCCTCTGGGGCGTCCATGACTTTGCGCTGCAGAGCGCCCAGCGGGGACAGACCTTCATCGATGCCGTCAACGCCTACTTCGGACCTTCCCCCGACGGCGAGACCTTTGCCCAACGGGCCCAATGGGTCAACTACGACGGATACCGGGCCATGTTTGAGAGCCGCAGCCGCGAACGGCGCGGACTCCTGCTCTGGATGAGCCACCCGGCCTGGCCTTCCATGGCCTTCTGCACCTACGACTGGTTCCTCGACGGCACAGCCGCTTACTACGCCTGCCGCAAAGCCTGCGAGCCCCTGCACATCCAGTGGAACCCGGCCAGCCGGCTGGTGGAGGTCGTGAACTACAGTGCGGGCGACCAGCACGGGCTGCGTGCCGTGGCCACGCTCTACACGGAAGACGGCCAGGCAGCCAGCCGCCGCGACACGACGCTGGTCCTGCGGGAAGATACGACCATGGAACTCTTCTCCCTGGATTTCCAACGCGCCGGTCTCAACGGCAATCCGCGCTGGGGCCACCAGGTCTGCTTCCTCCGCCTCCAGTTGTTCAACGGGGCCGAAGTGGTGTCGCACAACGACTACGCCATCGCGGCGGAAGAAGACAACTACCGGCAGCTCAACGGTCTGCCCAACGCCCATGTCAAACTGTCCCGCAAGCGCGCCCGCAACGGACAGCAGGCCGCCGTCACGGTGACCAACACCTCCGACGTTCCGGCCCTGATGCTTCACTTCGTAGCCCGCCGCGGCGACGGCACCCGCCTGCTTCCCGCCCTCTGGTCGGACAACTACATCCACCTGATGCCCGGCGAAGAACGCGTGCTGCACTTCGAAACCCCGGGAGACAACGCACATGCACTCGTCGAGGTCCGCGGTTTCAATGTCCCGGTCAACGAGATACTCGTACGCTAAATTTACTATCTTTGCGGCTTTGGAAATCATCAATTCAAAAACATGAAAAAAATGTTGTTTTTCCTGGCCGCTGCCGGGCTCATTGCAGCCTCCTGCGGCACCAAGCCTGCCAGGACGGCCGGGCTCAACTACGACTACATGGACACCACCGCCCGTCCGGGCGACGATTTTGCGAAGTACGCCACCGGCCACTGGGGCGACTTCAACCCGCAGCCGCCGGAGTATCCTTCCTGGGGCGCTTTCACCAAGCTCGCTGAAGAGAACACCAAGACCCTGGCCAGCCTGATCCAGGGAATCGCAGCCCAGGACAATGAGAAAGGCAGCATCGCCCAGAAGATCGGCGACCTCTACAACATGGCCATGGACTCGGCACGCCTGAATGCCGAAGGCGCCGCGCCGCTGAAGGCCCACCTCGCCGAGATTGACGCCCTCGACAGCCGCGAAGCGCTCCTGCAATACTGCGCCAGGGAGCACGACAACCTCCTCTTCGGCATGTATGTCGACGCCGACGAAAAGGATTCCGACAACAACATCGTCGCCATCGTCCAGGGCGGTCTGACCCTCCGCAACAAGGAGTACTACTCCTCCAAGGACCCGCAGAACGTGATGGTCCGCGAAGCCACGAAAGAGCATATGCAGAAGCTCTTCGAACTGGCCGGCTACCCGGAGAAAGAAGCGGCCGCCAAGGTTGCCCGCATCTGGGCACTGGAGACCGAACTCGCCGCTGCGCACTATTCCATGGAAGAGCAGCGCATCCCTGAAAAGAACTACCACAAGATGAGCGTGGACGAACTGATGGCTGCCTGCGCTCCCTTCGACTGGAAAGACTATCTCAAGAATTATCGTTACGACAAGACGACGGAGGTCGATCTCGGCCAGCCCGAGCCGGTGGCCAAGGCCTGCCGTATGCTCATGAGCACGCCGCTCGAAACCCTCAAGGATGTCTATCGCTGGAAGCTCATCAACAGCGCCTCCTCCCTGCTGTCCGATGATTTTGCACAGGAGGATTTCGAATACAGCCGCAAGATTTATGGCACCCAGGAGATCACGCCGCGTTGGAAACGTGCCGTCAATCTGGTGGACGGCCTGATGTCAGACGCTGTCGGTCAGCTGTATGTTGAGAAGTTCTTCCCGCCGGAGGCCAAGACCGAGATGGTCGAACTGGTCGGCAAACTCCAGAAATCGCTGGGTGAGCGCATCCAGGCGCAGGATTGGATGACCGAAGAGACCAAGGCCAAAGCCCTCGAGAAACTTGCCGCCTTCCACGTGAAAGTGGGCTATCCCGACAAGTGGGACGACCTGACGCCGCTGGTCATCGACCCGGAGAAGTCGCTCTATGAGAACGCGCGTGCCGCTTCCGAGTTTTACTGGAACCTGAACTACGACAAGCGCTACAACAAGCCGGTCGACAAGGACGAATGGCTGATGCCCGCCCAGATGGTCAATGCCTACTACAACCCGACCAGCAACGAAATCTGCTTCCCTGCCGGCATCCTGCAGCCGCCGTTCTTCGACCTGCAGGCTGACGCCGCCGCCAACTATGGCGCCATCGGCGTGGTCATCGGCCACGAGATGACCCATGGCTTCGACGACCAGGGCCGTCTCTACACGAAGGAAGGCAATCTCCAGAATTGGTGGACCGATGCCGACGCAGAGGCCTTCAAGAAACCCTGCGACGCCATGACAGACTACTTCGACAGCCTCTGGGTCATCCCGAACGAACTCCACGCCAACGGCAAGCTCACCCTGGGTGAGAACCTGGCGGACCACGGCGGCCTCAACATCGCCTACAACGCCTTCCAGATGTGGCAGAAAGAGCATGGCCGCCTCGGCGACGACCACGGTTTCACGCCCGAACAGCGCTTCTTCCTCGCCTATGCCAACGTGTGGGCCGGCAGCACCTCCGAAGAGATGCTCCGCTACCAGACCATGATGGACGTGCACTCCGTGCATTACCTCCGCATCAACGGCGCCCTCGCCCAGTGCGACTACTGGTATGACGCCTTCGGCATCCAGCCCGGCGACGCCTACTATGTGGCACCCGAGAACCGCGTGAAAGTCTGGTAACGACGCCCGTCCCGTGGCGCTTCGCTATCTGACGATCCGTCGTTTAAACAAAACCGCTTGCGTACAATTACGCAAGCGGTTTTTGTTAATTCGCTGATACACAAGTACCCTTCTGCCACGCATCAATCGCGTTCAGGGCGTGTTTCGCGGGCGAAGCGGAAAAGTTCGAGCGGGAGATGGCAATAGCCGTCCGGATTCTTGTTCAGGTAGTCCTGATGGTAGTCTTCGGCGCGGTAAAAGTTCTGCAGCGGCCCGACCTCGACGGCGAGGGGCGCAACGAACGCACGCTGCACTTCGTCAAAGATCGCGCGGATCTTCGGAAGGTCGTTCGAATCGGCGTAGTAAATTCCTGTCCGATAGCGGGTTCCTTCATCTTCGCCCTGCTTGTTCAGCGAGGTCGGGTCAATGGCTTTGAAGAACATGCGCAGCAGGAACTTCAGGCCGACACGCTCCGGGTCATAGCGGACATGCACCGTTTCGGCATATCCGGTGGTATCGGTGTAGACTTCCTTGTAGCTGGGGTCGGGCGTGTGCCCGTTGGCGAAGCCAACCTCTGTCATGACAACGCCTTCGATCTGCTGAAAAAAATGCTCGGCGCCCCAGAAGCAGCCGCCGGCCAGATAAATGTCTTTATGCATGATGATCCATTATTTCGATATAAAAACTGAACGGTCGGAAACCGTCGTTGCAACTGATCATGGCGCTCATGGGGTTCTGCATCCACCCGTCGAAGAAGTTCCCTTCGCCGCGGGCCAGTGATTCGACAAAGGGCCGCATCACCTCCCAGGCCGACGGGCACAGCCCTTCCGGCCGCTGTCCGTCCACGGAAATCCACTGCTGACCCGGACGGACCTCGCAGGCATGCTCGATCGGGTTTTCATATAGCGCCATCAAATCGGGATACACCGTCTGGCGGACAGCCGTGATCCGGACTGCGTTCATAGTCTAGACGAGTGAGACGGGTTCCACATGGTGAAGGAAGGCTTCGGCGAAAGCGCAGCGGCATTCGAGACCACGGAAGCGTTCCATCGGGTCGTGCCACTCCTTCATGAGCTCTTCCAGCTGCTGGCTCTCGTGACAGAAACAGGCCTTGTACTTGCGGTCGCGGGTCGCGCTGATGTCCACCCAGTCAGACGGATGGAACATCTGTGTCTGCGTACCGCTCATCACCTCGAAATAGTATAGTTCGAAGCGGCGGTCAAGCCGGCGCCAGGCATCCAGCACCAGAATGCCGCAGACGGCGTGGTCGCGGTGCCCGTCGATGGGCCAGTGTGTGATGACGACATCCGGCTTCTCGCGGTCGAGCAACTCCCGCATTTCACGATAACGCTCGAGGTTCACCTCCGTGCTGCCGTCAATCTGGTCCATGAACAACGGCCGGGCACCCGTGGCTGCACAAGCGGCTTCCGCCTCTTTTTTCCGGATGGCCGCAGCCTCGGCGTGGCTCTTGCCGGCAATCCCCGCCTCCCCTTTCGTGAGATAGACGCACACCACTTCGTGCCCCGCATCGGTGAGCAGGCAGATGGTTCCGCCCGCCGCGGTTTCAGGATCATCGGGGTGCGCCCCGATCACGAGAATCTTCTTGCGGTCCTTGCGTTTGCCCGCCGGCGTCATGCCGGCCGCTGCAGCATCCAGCGGAATGCCGCCGAGGATGGTCAGCGCGGCGGCCCCGCCTGCTGCCTTCAACATTGATCTTCGGTTCACGTCGTCAAAGTTAGAAAAAAAACAAATCTGTTCCAGCCCGGTCAGCGCATGTGCCGGGTGAGGAAATCAAGCACGTAACTGTAATACAGTTTGCGGTGCTCCGGTTTCCAAAAGCCGTGGCCGGCGCCGAATATCAGGTGAAGTTCGCAGTGGTCATAGACATTGGAGGCCAGCGCAGCATACTCGGGCTTGACCAGGCTGTCCTCGGTCCCATGGATGATGAGCACGTCGCCCTGATAGCCGGCAATTTCCTGATAGATGTCAAAATCGTCGTAAAACGGCTCATAAAAGACCCGGCCGAGACGCATTCCCATGATCGTGACGGTGTCAGGGACGTTCTCGCGCGTCGGGAAAAGCGCAAATCCGTCGTCCGGAATGCACAAGGCAGGGTATACGAGCACGATGGAATTGATCTTGCCGGCGGCATAAGGGGCGGCCAGGGCCGAGACACATCCGCCCTGGCTTTCGCCCAGCAGGAAGACATGCTCCGTATCCACGCAGTCCCAGCTGCGGACCATGTCGAGGATATCCAAGAGATTCTGGCGTTCCGTGAAGAGCGTCATCTCTTCCGTGCGGCCTTCGCTGCGGCTGTGGACAGAGCCACCGGCAAAATCATAGCAACAGCACACGTACCCCAGTTTGGCCAGCGTGTCGACCATTGCATAAAAGCCCATGTGCGTGCCGTTGTAGCCATGCGAGAGGATCACGGCCGGATGCTTCCCGGGAGAACGCGGGATGAAAGCCTCGCCATAGAGGCGGTTCCCGCCGCTTGTGCACGAGATTTCACGCATTTCATAAGAGGGATCACTGGGTGCCTGCCACTGCCGGGCCGGCATCTGGGCAAAGGTCGTCAGCGAGCACAACGCCGCCGCCAGGACACAGAAGAATTGTCGGTATGCCTTCATGATGGTTCGGTTTTGCATTGGGATTTCAAAGTTAGGCAATTTTCTTCAGGAAACCGCATCCCGGTTCTAAAAGAACCGTGTGTCGCTTTTTTTCGTATCTTTGAGACTTATTGGATTACTGTGCACCTATAAAAAAGTGCAGCAAAACGAACAAAAATTTGATTATGAAAAGATTACATAACTTACTCGCAGCCGTACTGCTGCTAACCCTCACAATCCCTGCATCGGCGGGCATCAGTTTCAGACGGTCCCCGCATTACAACCAGGACACCGTCACCAACAGCCGCTACTACCTGGTCTGCATCACCGATCCGGGCAACCTCGCCGCCATCAACGGCGAACAGGTCAAGGTCTACAAGACCGGCACATTCGGCCGCCAGTTGCGCCTTGTGGAAGGAGACAACCGCATCGAAGTGACCCTCTTCAAGGGCCAGGAGGTCGAGACCCGGGAAGTTCACATCTACTACCGCCCCGGGACCGGCCTCGTCAGCCGTCCCGCTGCTGAACCCCAGCTGGAAGACCGTCTTTTCTACGTCACCACGAAAGAAGGCGCCTACCTCCAGTACGGCTCCGGCAGCGACCGCCTCGGCGGTTCGAAGATGGGCTACCTGGATCCCGGCATTGTTTTGAAAGTCACGGGCGCCGTCGGCGACCTTTACAAAGTGCAACTCGCCACCAACCGCTTCGCCTACATCCACCAGGAAGATGTGGAGTTCTGCCCGAAGAGCAGCCGCATCGTCAATACCAACAGCATGAACCTCAACAACGTCGGAGGATGCGACCGCATCCGGCTTTCCCTTCCGGAGAAACTCCCCTACGCCGCCTGGACCTCCCTCGACCCGACAACCATCAACGTGGATGTGTTCGGCGCCATGAACAACAGCAACTGGATCACGCAGTACAATGAACTGGGCATGGTGGATTACCTCGACGTGCAGCAGGTCGACAGCGACGTGCTGCGGCTCGTGATCAGGCTGAAAGACAAATACTGCTGGGGATACAGCGTGCATTACGACGGCAACGTGCTGCAGATTGAAGTCAAGCACACACCGAAGAACCTGACGCTCAAAGGGATGACCATCGGCGTCGATGCCGGACACGGCGGCAGCGCCTCCGGCGCGGTGAGCAACACGGGGTTGAAAGAGAGCGACGTCAATCTGAGCATCGTTCGCGAAGTCGAGAAGATCTTGCAGAAAAAAGGCGCCAACGTCGTGCTCAGCCGCAAGGACGACCGCGACATGACCATGACCGAGCGCAAGAAGATCTTCCTCGACGCCAACATCGACCTGATGGTCTCGGTCCACAACAACGCCGGCGGCTCTCCGCTCTCCGCCATGGGCACCAGCACCTACTACAAGCACATCACGAACCGCGATCTGGCCGCCACGCTGCTCAGGCACATGCTAGAACTGAATGTTCCCTCCTACGGCATGACCGGCAACTTCAACTTCTCGCTCAACGCCCCGACGGAATATCCGAACGCCCTCGTCGAATGTCTCTTCATGAGCAGCCTTCCCGACGAAGAGATCCTGGCCGATCCCGCCAACCACCGGAAAATCGCCGAAAAAATCGTCTCCGGCCTCGAAGACTATCTTGAACAAGTATCAATAGCAACTGGAAGAACAACGGCAAAAAACAAGAAAGGAAAGAAATGACTGGCTATTGTGCTTTAGCGCTCTGGGTGTTGCTCCAGAACCGTCTCGCTCCGCTCGACCCCTCCCATGCTGCGCATGGGCCCCTCCCTCTTACAGTGCCGAGGGTGGCATGGGTTCTGGAGCAAGCACCCACCCGCGCTTGGCGCACAATAGCTCAAGGCTTGTTTATTGCGCGGGTGTGATATTGCTTTGAGGACCCTAAGCACCCGCGCTTGATAGCGGGAGGGGCCCGCCGCGAAGCGGTGGGAGGGATGAGCGAAGCGAAGGTCCGAAAAGCAATTCACAGAGCGCAAAACAAGCCGCAGAATGGATATGAATTTTGAGTTGACAGCACCCTATCAGCCGACCGGGGACCAGCCGGAGGCCATCAAGCAGATCGTAGCGTCGATCCGCGAGGGGAATGCTGCGACCACACTCATGGGCGTCACCGGTTCCGGCAAGACCTTCACCATGGCCAACGTCATCGCGACGCTCAACCGCCCCACCCTCATCCTCAGCCACAACAAGACCCTCGCCGCCCAACTTTACAGCGAATTCAAAGCCTTCTTCCCCAAGAACCTCGTCGAATACTTCGTTTCCTACTACGACTACTACCAGCCCGAAGCCTATCTCCCCACCACCGATACGTATATCGAGAAAGACCTGAGCATCAACGACGAGATCGAGAAACTCCGGCTCAGCACGTCCTCCGCCCTGCTCTCCGGCCGCCGCGACGTCGTCGTCGTATCGTCCGTATCCTGCCTTTACGGCATCGGCAACCCGGACGACTTCCATGAGACCACCGTACACGTGGAATGCGGCCAGAAACTCAGCCGGCAGAAGTTCCTCTACAGCCTCGTCGACGCCCTGTATTCCCGCAACGAAAGCGAATTCAAGCGCGGCACTTTCCGCGTGAAGGGCGACAGCGTCGATATCTTCCTGGCCTACGGCGACTACGGCTGCCGCGTCGTATTTTTCGGCGACGAGATCGAAACCATCGAAACCATCGATCCCGTCAGCGGAGCCACCCTCGAGTTCCTAAACGAGATTTCGATCTACCCCGCCAATAACTTCGTCACCACGAAGGAACGCACCCGCAGCGCCATCGCCACCATCCAGGATGACATGATGGCCCAGTGCGCCTACTTCGAGGAGATCGGCAAGCATCTGGAAGCCAAACGCCTCAAGACCCGCGTGGAATATGATCTGGAGATGATCAAGGAGGTCGGCTACTGCCCCGGCATCGAAAACTACTCGCGTTACTTCGACGGACGCAGCGCCGGCATGCGGCCCTTCTGCCTGCTGGACTACTTCCCCGACGACTTCCTGACCTTCATTGACGAGAGCCACGTGACCATTCCCCAGATCCGGGCCATGTCGGGCGGCGACCGCAGCCGCAAACAGACCCTGATCGAATATGGCTTCCGCCTCCCCGCCGCCGCAGACAACCGCCCGCTGCGCTTCGATGAATTCCAGGCCCTCGTGGGCCAGCGCCTCTACGTGAGCGCGACCCCGGGCGACTACGAACTGGAAGAGACCGGCGGCGAAGTCGTGGAGCAGGTGGTGCGTCCCACCGGCCTGCTGGACCCGCCCATCGAAGTGCGGCCCATCGAAGGACAGATCGACGATCTGCTGGAAGAGATTCAGCTCCGAGCCGAAAAAGACGAACGCGTGCTGGTGACCACACTGACCAAGCGCATGGCCGAAGAACTCGAGAAATACCTGACCCGCCTCGACATCCGCACCCGCTACATCCACTCCGATGTGGACACGCTGGAGCGCGTGGAGATCCTGGACGATTTCAAGGCCGGCCGCTTCGACGTACTGGTGGGCGTCAACCTGCTGCGCGAAGGCCTGGACCTGCCCTCCGTGTCGCTCGTGGCCATCCTCGACGCCGACAAGGAAGGCTTCCTGCGCTCCGACCGGAGCTTGACCCAGACCGCGGGCCGCGCCGCCCGCAACGTCAACGGACGCGTGATCATGTACGCCGACAAGATCACCGAATCGATGCAGGCCACCATCGACGGCACCAACCGCCGCCGCGCCAAGCAGATGGCCTACAACCAGGAACACGGCATCACGCCGACCCAGGTGGGCGTCACCGCCCACAATGCCGTACAGGGCCGGAAGACCTACGCCGACGCTCCGGACGACAGGGCCCGCTTCCTCGAGGAAGACCCCGTGATCGCCCGCATGAGCCAAGCAGAACTGAAAACCGCCATCGACGCCGCCCGCCGGCAGATGGAAGCCGCTGCCGCACAGCTGGATTTCACCGCCGCTGCGCGCTGGCGCGATGAGATGCGGGCATTGGAAACCCTAGCCGGAAAGAGATGATGTTACCCAAGAAACTGCAAGAGATCCTGAGCGACTTCTCCGAGCGCGAGAAAAAGATGGTGCTTTCGGCCTATGAAGCCGCTGCCGAAGCCCTGCAGGGCAAGATGCGCAGCAACAGCAGCCCGTTCATCGAGCACCCGCTCGGCGTGGCCCACATCGTGTGCAAGGAAATCGGCCTGCGCGCCGACGCCGTCACCGCCACCCTCCTTCACGAAGCCAACCGCTTCCAGGCCCACCACGTGTCCGAACTCAACAAGACCCCGCTGCTGGAATCGTTCCGCGCCGAGTATCCACACGACATCATTGAGATCGTGGAGGGCCTCAACAACATCTCCAACGTGCAACTGCAGGAAACGAACCTCGACGAGGAACGCTACCGCAAACTCATCATCTCCTACTCCACCGACCCGCGCGTGATTCTCATCAAGCTCGCCGACCGGCTCGAAGTGATGCGCACCATCAGCATCCTGCCGCCCGCCAAGCGGACGAAGAAACTCATGGAGACGATGATGCTCTACATCCCCCTCGCCCACCAGCTGGGCCTGTACCGCATCAAGAGCGAACTGGAAGACATCTTCCTCAAATATACCGAGCCCGAGCGCTACAAGGAGATTGTCCGCCGGATCAAGGAAACCGAGCCCCAGCGGGAAGCCCTCTTGGAGCGATTCATCAATCCGCTGCGGGAGAAACTCGACAAGGAAGGCATCCGCTACATTCTCAAGGCCCGTACCAAGAGTCCGTATTCCATCTGGAAGAAGATGCAGACCCAGCAGATCACCTTCGACAAGGTATATGATCTCTTCGCCATGCGCTTTATCATCGATTGCGAACCGGACCACGCCAAGGAGGAAGCCCTCTGCTGGAAGGTATACTCCCTGGTGACCGAAGAATATACCCCGGACACCCGCCGCCTGCGCGACTGGATTTCCAAGCCGCGCGACAACGGCTACGAGTCGCTCCACACCACCGTGCAGACCAAGGAAGGCCTGCCCGTGGAAGTGCAGATCCGTACCAGACGCATGGACGAGATCGCCGAAAAGGGCCAGGCCGCCCACTGGTCGTACAAAGGCATCAAGGGCGGTGGCGGCGACCGCCTCACCGACTGGCTCAACCAGGTCCGCGAACTGATGCAGAGCGACGACGAGGAGAAATACGAACACGCCGCCCTGTCCCTCGACGAACTGCTGGTCTATACGCCCACCGGCGATTTGCGACAGCTCCACGCCGGCAGCTGCGTGCTCGACTTCGCTTTCGAGATCCACAGCAACCTGGGCCTGCGCTGCACCGGCGCCCGCATCAACGGCAAGATGTGCTCGATCCGGGAAAAGCTCCACACCGGCGACGTGGTGGAGATCATCAGCAGCAAGAACCAGAAACCGACCGCCGACTGGCTGAACTTCGTGGTCTCCTCGAAGGCCCGCAGCAAGATCAAGCAAAAGCTCAAGGAAGAAGAGAACGCCCGTGCGGCTATCGGCAAGGAACTGCTGGCGCGCCGGCTCAAGAACTGGAAGCTCGTGATCTCCGATGCCGAGCTCTTCCGGCTGGCCCGGAAAAACAAATTCAACACCCTGAACGAGTTTTTCGGCGCCATCGGCAACGGGCAGCTCGACGTGTCCATCGTCAAGGATTTCCTGACCCGCCAGCTGGAGACCGAGACGGCTGCCGAAACCAAGACCGAAAACGTCCAGGCCGGGAGGGCCAGTACCGCCAGCGGCGATTTCATGATCGACCGCAAGCTCAAGGGCGTTGAACTCAAACCAGCCAAATGCTGCACGCCGGCCTATGGCGATCCGATCTTCGGATTCCTGACCATCCGCGACGGCATCAAGATACACCGGGAGAACTGCCCGAATGCGACGCGCCTGCGCGAGAACTATCCCTACCGCGTGATTGAAGTCAGCTGGGCCCCCAGACAGAAAGATGGAGACAAAGGAGATACACATAAGAGGCGCCAGGGTTAACAACCTGCAGAATATCGACCTGGACATTCCGCTCGGGAAGCTGGTGGTGATTACCGGCATCTCGGGCAGCGGCAAGAGTTCGCTTGCCTTCGACACGCTGTTTGCCGAAGGCCAGCGCCGTTTTGCCGAAAGCCTGTCTTCCTTCGCCCGCCAGTTCCTGGGCCGCATGAGCAAGCCCGACGTAGACCTGATTTCCGGCATTCCGCCGGCCATCGCCATCGAGCAGAAGGTCAACACCCGCAATCCCCGCTCCACCGTGGGAACCAATACGGAAATCTACGACCACCTGCGCCTGCTCTTCGCCCGCATCGGCAAGACGTATTCGCCCGTCTCCGGCCGGGAAGTCCGCTGCGACACCGCCCGCAACGTCGTGGATTACCTCACCGCGCTGCCGGAAGGTTCCACGGCCCTGCTGCTGGCCGACATCCGCTGGCAGGAAGGCAGCAGGACAGAAAAGATCCTGAGCCTCAAGGAAGAAGGCTATTCGCGCCTGGCCACATGCGACGGTCGCATCGCCAAGATGGACGAAGCCCTGCAACACATGGAGGACTTTCAGGACGAATGGATGTTGCTGGTGGACCGCCTCACCGTGGCCCGCGATGAAGATACCGTGAGCCGGGCCCTCGACTCCGCACAGACCGCCTTCGCCCAGGGCGGCGGCTACCTCTGCGTCTGGAACGAACAGGCCGGCGTCCGCCGCTTTTCCAATCTCTTCGAAGCCGACGGCATGCGCTTTGAAGAGCCCAGCGAGCATCTGTTCAGCTACAACAGCCCGCTGGGCGCCTGCCCCGTATGCGGCGGCTACGGCAAGACCATCGGCATCGACGAGGCGCTCGTGGTCCCCGACCCCACTCTGAGCGTCTATCAGGGCGCTATCGCCTGCTGGCGGGGCGAGATGATGAAGCAGCTCAACGACGAGCTGGTGATGAACGCCTACAAGTTCGATTTCCCCATCCACAAACCGTACATCGAACTCACGCCCGAACAGAAAGAGACCCTGTGGCGCGGCAACGAATTCTTCACCGGCATCGACCCCTTCTTCAAGTGGGTCGAGAGCCAGCGCTACAAGATCCAGTACAAATACATGCTCAGCCGCTACTCGGGCAAGACCACCTGCCATGCCTGCGGCGGCTCGCGCCTGCGCCCCGAAGCCCTCTACGTGAAGGTTGGCGGCAGGAACATCCACGAACTGATGACCATGCCCATCAGCGAGCTGGTGCGGTTCTTCGACCAGCTGGAACTGGACGCGTATGACCGCACGATCGCCGAAAGGCCCCTGCGCGAGATCCGCTCCCGTCTGGGCTATATCGAATCGGTGGGGCTGGGCTACCTCACGCTGAGCCGTCCGTCGAACACCCTGAGCGGCGGCGAAAGCCAGCGCATCAACCTGGTCAGCTCGCTGGGCAACAACCTGGTGGGTTCCATGTATATCCTCGACGAGCCCAGCATCGGCCTGCACGAGCGCGACACGCAGCGCCTGATCGGGGTCCTGCAGCGTCTGCGCGACCTGGGCAACACCGTCATCGTGGTCGAACACGACCGTCACATCATCGACGCGGCCGACCAGCTCATCGACATCGGCCCCTATGCCGGTTCGAACGGGGGCCGGGTGGTCTTCCAGGGAACCATCGCCGAAGGCATCGCGAGCGGCGCACGCTCGCTGACGCTCGACTATCTCTCGGGCCGGCGCAGCATCCCCGTCCCTGCCCGGAAACGCAGTTGGAAGTATGCCATTGAAGTGGCGGGCGCCCGGGAAAACAACCTCAAGAACATTGACGTGAAGTTCCCGCTGCGCTGCCTGACCGTGGTCACCGGCGTGAGCGGCAGCGGCAAGAGTTCGCTCGTGGGCGACATCCTCTACCCCGCCGTCTACCGCCAGCTCAACCAGATCGGCAGCAAACCCGGCATCTACCGGGAACTCAGGGGCGACCTCAACAAAATCGCCTCCATCGAATACATCGACCAGAACCCCATCGGCAAGAGCACCCGCTCCAATCCTGTCACCTACCTGAAGGTTTACGACGACATCCGCAAGCTCTTCGCCGACCAGCCCTATGCCCGGATGAACGGCTACGGACATTCGCATTTCTCGTTCAACATCGACGGCGGCCGCTGTCCCGAATGCCTGGGCGAAGGCGTGATCCACATCCCCATGCAGTTCATGGCCGACGTGGAAATGGTGTGCGAGGCCTGCGGCGGCCGGCGTTTCCAGAGCGACATCCTGGAGGTGAAATACCAGGGCAAGAACATCAGCGACGTGCTCGACATGCGCGTGGAGGAAGCCATCGCGTTTTTCCGCGCCCAGCCCGAGCCACTGGCGCGCCGCATCGCCGAACGGCTGCAGCCGCTGGTGGACGTGGGCCTCTCCTACCTGCAACTGGGCCAGAACAGCAGTTCGCTCAGCGGCGGCGAGAGCCAGCGTATCAAGCTGGCCTCTTTCCTGGGAAAGGATTTTGAAGCCAAGGGCTCCATTCTTTTCATCTTCGACGAGCCCACCACGGGCCTGCACTTCCACGACATCGAGAAGTTGCTGGCCGCGTTTGCGGCGTTGGTCGACCGGGGACACTCCATCGTGGTGGTGGAGCACAACCTCGACGTGATCCGTGCCGCCGACTGGGTGATCGACCTGGGGCCGGATGCGGGTGAAGCAGGCGGGCAAGTGGTGTTCGAAGGAACGCCCGAAGAATTGGCGCAAGCCGGCACGTTTACCGGTGCGGCCTTGCGCGAAGACATGAAAAAAGAAAGATAAACATAAACTATGAGAGTAACGATCCAAGAAGTAACGACGAAAAAACAACGCAGACAGTTCGTTCATTTCCCGAACGAGATGTACAAGGGCAATTCCTACTACGTCCCAACGCTCGAAAAAGGCGATCTCGATGCGCTTGACCAACAGAAGAACCACGCGTTCGAATTCTGCGAGGGGAAATACTGGCTCGCGCTCGATGAAGGAGGGCGCATCGTGGGCCGCATCGCCGGCATCATCAACCGCCAGTACAACGAGAAGACGGGCACGGACTACGCCCGCTTCGGGTTCATGGATTTCGTCGACGACAACGATGTGGTGGACGCGCTCTTCGATACCGTGGAGGCATGGGCGCGCGAGAAAGGCATGAAGAAAATGAACGGTCCGCTGGGCTTCCTCGAATTCGACACCTCGGGCGTGCTGGTGATGGGCTTCGACGAGCTGCCCACCGCCTACGGCAAATACAATTTCCCTTATTACGAACCCCAACTGCTGCGACGCGGTTACACAAAGGACACAGACTGGGTGGAATACAGCGTGAAGATGCCTGACGACATTGAAGCGTGGTTCAGCCGTCCGGCCGCTCTGGTCGCCCAGCGTTACCATTTGCATCAGGCTACGATCGACACCAAGAAACAGATGGTCGACTATTTCCCGCAGTGCATTCCGGTGCTCAACGAAACCTACCGCAATCTCCACGGTTTTTCCGAACTGACGAAGGAGCAGGTAGACGACCTTATTGACCAGTTCGTACCGACTCTCAACACGGATTTCGTTTCGATTATCCTCAACGAGAAAGACGAAGTCGTGGCTTTCGGCATCGCCATGCCTTCCCTGTCGAAAGCCTTGCAGAAATGCCGCGGCAAACTCTACCCCTTTGGCTGGTGCCACATCCTCCACGCCATCCGGCACAACGACACGCTCGACCTGCTGCTGATCGGCATCAAGGAGGAGTACCAGGGAAAGGGACTCAATGCGATGATTTTCGACAAAGTCGCCCCTGCCATCACCCGCTACGGCATCAAATACCTGGAAACGACGCGCGAACTGGAAGAAAACAACAGCGTCCAGAACATGTGGAACCGATTTGAAACGCGTCTTCACAAGCGGGCAAGATGTTATATCAAAGAATTATGAAAAGGTTGATTGTCCTGCTGGTCGTCCTGCTGGCACAGACGCCGTCGGGAGCGCAGGAACTGCGGCATAACGCGCAATATCCCGACGATCCGGCGTTCGCGCCCGTTCCCGATTCGCTCAAGGGCCTGATTCTCGAAGGCGAATGGACCGACTCGAAGATCTACCCCGGGACCCGCCGCGAATGGAAAGTCTACGTTCCCGTCCAGTACGACGGCACCACGCCCGCCTGTCTGCTTGTCGGCCTCGACGGCATCCTGTTCAACGCCACCACCGTGCTCGACAATCTCATCGCCGCCGGGCAGATGCCCGTCACCATCGCTGTCTTCGTCCAGCCGGGCGTATCGTACGATGCGGAAGGCAACGTGCTGCGCTACAATCGCAGCAACGAGTTCGACCGTACCGACGACACCTTCGCCCGATTTCTTGAAACCGAGATCCTGCCCATGACCGAGGGGCTCGTCACCCCGGACGGACGCCGTATCCGCCTGTCGCACAATCCTGACGACCGGGCCATCACCGGCGCCAGCAGCAGCGGCATCTGTGCCTTCACGGCAGCTTGGGAGCGCCCCGACCTCTTCCACCGCGTCTACAGTTCCGTGGGCACCTACGTGGCCATGCGGGGCGGCAACGACTACCCCGCGTATATCCGCAAGTGCGAGCCCAAGCCGCTGCGCATCTTCCTGCAGGACGGCCTGAAAGACGCGTGGAATCCGCTTTTCGGGGAATGGTGGGAGCAGAACCTGCTCATGGAATCGGCGCTGGATTTCGCAGGCTACGAAGTGATGGCGCACTGGGACCGCGGCGGACACAGCATCTGGCACGGCACGAAAATGTTCCCCGACGCCATGCGCTGGCTCTGGAAAGGCTGGCCGGCGCCCGTGCAGGCCGGCGAATCGCGCAACGACATGCTGCAGTCTCTTCTTGGCAAGGGTGCTGAACGCGAAGCATCCTGGCGGGAAATCGCGCCCCGGGATTTGCCGAAGGAGGTGCGCAGGCGTCTCGAGCATCCCGTCACTACGCTGCGCTATCCTTCCGGCAAGCTGGAAGTCGCGGCGGAGCCCAACTCGAACTGGCTGCTGTGCGCCCTGGTGGGTCCGGACGGCAAGTGCTCGGCCCGCGAGCAGTTCTATTGGCTGCACAACCCGGACAATCACACGTTGACCGGTGCCATCGCCAAGGACCTGGCGTTCGACACCCTGGGCAATCTCTTTGTAGCCACGCCCTTCGGGGTACAGGTCTGTGACCAGAACGGCCGCGTACGCGCCATCCTCACCCTCCCTTCCCGCCGCGTTGATGCACTCTGTTTCACTGGCCAAACGCTGTATGTTCGCAGCGGAGACCGTTATTTCGTCCGCATGCTGAAACATACAGCCTGGAATCCGGGATACGGCTTCATTACACCACCCTCGCAAGGACAAGGATAACCGGCTTGTACCCGGGGCCTGCGATTATTGAGTATATTTGTACAGTTGAACCTACATCTTGCACCTATGCGTCATCTTTCCATCCCCATCATAGCCCTCTCGCTGGCCGCTATCCTTCTCGCTTCCTGCGCCAGCCGCCAGACTGCCGCAACCCTCAACGATGTAGAGACCTACATCCAGGAACGGCCGGACAGCGCACTGGCCACCATCCGCGCCATAGATACAACCACGCTGACTACCCGCAGCCTTCGCGCTCACTATGCCCTGCTGCACGCAATGGCGCTCGACAAGAACTGGATTGATACGACCGATGAAAATGTCGTGATGCCGGCGGTGGAGTATTATGCCAAGCACGGAACGGCTGACCAGAAGATGAAGGCGTACTATTATCTCGGACGAATCTATGAAAATCAGAGTGATAATAATGAGGCAATTCTATCTTACACTTTGGCTGACGAAGTCTCGACAGGGGCGAAAGATTTGCGCCTCAAAGGGTTGCTTAAAATGAGCTTATCCCGCATTTATTCTATCGCTCATCAGACAGATAAGGCTCTTGATTATGCATTGCTTGGAATTAGTTTGTTTCAATCAGACGGAGATACGCTTCATTATAATAGCGCCATTGGGCGATTGGCGATGCTTTATCAAGAGAAAAAAGAGTGGCTTACAGCTGACTCTTTATACACAATAGCCGTTCGGCTAGCAGAAAAGGATACAGTTTCTATGTCTCTTTATCTTTCACACTACGCTTCCATGAAAGTCGTGCAACCAAGTGCTGATCCTCAAGCGGCTATTGCATTATTAAGACGTAAAATAGTTGAATACAAAAGAAACTTGTCACTTAAGGATTATGGCGTATATGCATTTGCTTCCGCAATGCAGGGCGATGACAAAACGTGTGATGATATTCTTGCTATGATACAAAAACAATCGGCAGAACGTCGAAAAGAGACTTCTTTCTTGGAATACAGGATTGCAAGGTTCCGGGGAGATTATCCGCTTGCAATCGAGCTATTCAATGCATCCTTCAACGACCAAAATGAGATGGTAGACCAGTTGTTGAATCGGTCTGTCAATCAAACCCTGGAGGAGTATTACGAGAATCAGGCCATTAGAACAAAGCATCAATCCCAGATACAACAATTGGTTTGGACAGTGGTTCTACTGTCAGTCATTATGGCAGGTGGCATCGTATTGTTTATCATAAAGCGAAAGCATGAGCATGAAAAAGAGGAAGCAGAACGACTGATTCAATTATCAGAAGAGAGTAATCTGCTTCTCAAAAACATGACTGCCGACTTGGAGACAAAGGTGGCCTTATTAGAATCCACCAGCAACACATTGACTTCTGAAATGCAGGCTAAGATTGAATCTCTACAGCAATTGTACGGACAGTTGTTTAAAGGTCAGTTCTCTACTATCGCTGACCTTTGCAAGACGTACCTTAGAACCAAAAGAAATGGAGAAAACTTCAGCAAAGACCAGATTTATAGAAAGGTCAAAGATATGCTTGAGTATATCAGTGACGACAAGAATCTTCATGCTCAATTTGAAGCACAGATCGATAAAAAGCTAGACAATATTATCTCTCACCTGAAGGCCGATCTGGGTGAAATGAGTCAGTTGGACGAACGTTTTCTTTGTTATACAATAGTTGGATTTGATTCTCGCACGATTGCTACACTTTTGGGGCTTTCACTGGCCAATGTTTATACAAAAAAATCTCGGCTAAAAGACCGTATCTATGAACTCGACTCTCCTTACAAAGAGTTTTATGTTCGTGTAATATGATATAATGTGCCCACTTTCAGAAGCTTGAAGGTGTTATGAAAATGTCCTTACACTTGAAGACCATACTCTTTAAACATTAATCCTTGTAAGTATCTGAAAATCAGAATATTGTAACACACCCCCTGCTAGACGAAAACACCCGTGTAAGAATCGGATTCTTACACGGGTGTTTTCGTCTTTGTTAACGATTGATATTCAGTATTTTGCGAGAATCGGCTTCTCGGAGTTTTGTAAGGACAATTTGCTTTTGACGCCCAAAAATGCGCAAAATTCACTCTTACTTTGCAGTGAACATTAAAACTCAAAACAAAATAAAAAAAATTATCTGCTCTTTACTCGCTGTTTTTACAGCATTCACGTTAAGTTTTGCCGCTATTCCCATGATGGATGATGAACCTGAAGAAGCAATTCCTCTTCAATATAATGAGCCTGGAGAAGGAGAGGAAAACGCAAATCTGCGAGGGAACAGCTTTATTCCCATTATTGCGACATATAGCCAGTCGCTTTCACGTATAAATGTCATCTTCATGTATAATTATGGAGAAATTGATATTCGACTGTCTAATCTTACGACCGGGGGAATCTCTACTATTCAGACTAGTTCTGACTTTGGAAGTGTTTATGTCCCTGTTGTCAGTGGTAATGGTTACTACTGTATTGAATTCATTTGTGACGGATTGACGGTGTGCTATGGCTATTTCAATGTGCAATAACTATTAATCGTTTCTAAGCGCTATTATAATGTTGGTATTCCCCTCCCTGACCCAACTTGACGCGATGGACTGCGGCCCCACCTGTCTTCGTATGGTGGCCAAGTTCTACGGTCGCAGCTATTCGTTGCAGTATCTGCGCGAGCGCTGTATAATCAGATCAAAATGAAACATTTTTTATCAATTGAACAAATGCGGAAAATCCGGGGTGGCGAGGACCACGATCTTAGTAACTGGCTCTGCTTCGTCGTAGATGAAGTAATCGAGGATGAAAATGGCGAAACACACCTCGTTGGCACTGAACATACAATCAGGGCCCAAGATGCCATCAGTGCTGCAGATATAGCTCACGAAACTTACGGAGGCATTCAAGTCAATTGCACTGCTGCGTAATGCGAAGCCCGAAGTTTTATATCATTGTTGCTTTATTATTAACGTCTGTCCCCATGTCTGTGTGGGGACAGACATACCGGCATTATACTATCACCGAAATGGAAGCTCGAGGTTATTCTGTCTATCCGGGCGTATACAGGGCGCCATATCCAATGTATTACGGCTGGTGGAACGAAGGCGGACGGCGGACAATCCTGGACCGGTCCGAATTGAAAGTTGTCTATAAAGCCGAACTGGTAATTGATACACTGTCAGGGACGAAAGGTAAAGACTATGCGGCATGTTTGGTATCCCAAAGATACTATCAGACTTTCGGATATTCCATGTACCGGCGTGGTCATACTGTAGATGCTGATATTTCGGATCACTACCCATTTCTGGGAAACTGTCAAGAACTGATCAATTGGAATATTACTAGGGACAATGCAAAACATACAATAACGGATCGGCATCAACTTCCCATGGCGGGTTCGACAATCGAAATGGAGGAAAGATCCACGTGCCTCAATTGGGAAATGACTGAAGAAACGACAGAGATAATCGGATATATCTGCCAGAAAGCGGAAACTGATTATTGCGGTCGCCATTGGGTTGTCTGGTATTCTAGGGAAATCCCTGTTGACGGGGGCTTTTGGAAGTTTTCAGGTCTTCCTGGAATGGTGTTGAAGGCAAGCGACTCAGATCATTATTTCGATTTTACGGCGATTGGCATCGAGAAGACACAGGAGCCAATTTTCGATTTTCCTAAAAAGAGAAAACGATTGAGTCGTGAGCAGTTTAGGGAAACTGAGATGAAGGTATTCGCTTCCCCTTTGTCTTATATGCGAGGAGGCATGCGAGATCAGGGATTTATGGCCGGAGACGATATGTTGGTAGGGAGTTCCGCTTTTGAACAGACTAAGAAAAACTTGTTTACTCCAGAGAACTATATCCATATTTGGTTACCGTTGGAAAAAGAATAATCCATTATCCTTTGTATATGAATTCCTTTGGGACGAAAATGATTTTGGCGATAAGCCTGTTAGGATTTCTGCTGCCGATTGAGGTATCTGCGCAACGTACTGTGAGTATTTTTGGTCATGTATATGATGTCGATACCGGGAAAGCGCTGGAGGGGGTCAGTGTTATTGCATCGAAAACAGGGTACGGCAACGTATTGGCTTTCGTGCTTACGGAACCGGACGGATCATATATGCTTACATTCAATACAATTTCAGATACGCTAGTAATTACTGTATCGGGATTCAATGTTGAGAGCAAGAGTGCTCAGGTTACGGAAAGTTGCGATACTCTTGATTTCCATGTCAAGACTTCTCAACTTGCCATTCGGGAAGTCAAAATTCAGGGCCAGCCGATTGAAAGGAAGAAAGATACTGTGGTATATTATGTTGAACAATTTCGCGATCAGACAGACAGGAGTATAGGCGAAGTTCTGCGCAAGATGCCGGGTATCGACGTTTCCGAATCTGGCGGGATCACTTATAATGGAATTTCAATCAATAGATTCTATATCGAGGGTCTGGATATGCTGGGAGATAATTATGGCGTGGCTACCAATAATGTTCAGGCGAAGGACATTGCATCCGTGGAAGTTCTTGAAAACCATCAGCCGTTGAAAGTTCTTGAGAACTGGGTCCGTTCAGATCAGGCTGCAATCAATCTCAAACTCAAGGAGGGTTCGCGAGGGGTATGGAATGGACTGATTGCGGCCGGGATAGGCTATCGCCCGATTCAGTGGGATTTCAGGGCGACGCCCATGCTTTTCACCAAAAATCTCCAGACGATAATGACGTATAAGACCAACAACATGGGATACGACATGTCACGAGATTTACAACCATTTCAATCCCAAATCCCTGCAGTACTGGGGATGGTGAATCCCCGCACGCCTCCTGTCAGTGATGAATTATGGCTCAACAACAATATTCATGCAGCTTCTGCGAATCTTCTTGTAAAGACAGGAGCTGCCAGTGACTTGACGGCAAAAACCTATTTTATACGTGACAATCAAAAATCATCGGGCGTTTCCGAATCCATTTACTTGATTCCAAATTCCAATCCCGTCGCGATTCATGAAGAAATGGATAACGGCTTGGAAACTCAAAAATTAGGTATCGAACTCCGCTATAAGGTCAATGCCAGCCGGGGATATTTCAATGAAACTTTGCGCCTGTCATCCTCTCGTTCTGACGGGTTGGGCTATGTCAATAGCAATGGGCAAAGACTCGAACAACGACTTGGCCTGCCCCAGATGGATTTTCAAAACAGGTTTAACGGCATCATTCGTCCAAGGAAACAACAATACAGTTTTTCTTCAAATATCATTTATGCCAAACGTGATTCCTGGCTGGAAGTATCCCCCAATCCTTACCCTGAATTTACAGACAATCAGGATAATATGTTGCAGACCATCGCGGCCGACAAGTTTCGGACATCTAATTCCATGTCAACTGCAATAAAAAAAGGACGCTGGGTCTGCGACATTTCTGCGGGGATTGATTATGATTCCGAACATCTTTCGTCAAAATTAGGTCTGCCGGATTCCCTTCAAAACGACTTGCATTGGAAAAGGATTGATTTGCGTACCACCCCTTCCCTCTCGTGGAATGGCAGCATTTTTTCTTTCACCGTCCTCATGCCAGTCAGTTGGGTCAATCTATATTGGGGATATCCCGGGGCCATATCCGACAATGGACAAAAACGATGGCTGTTGTCGCCATCCGCTTCTTTTACTATTAAGCCGGATTATATTTTTTCCATCTCCGGTGGAGCGTCGCTATCCGAGTCATTAGGTGACATATATGGCGTTTACCCGGGGTACATTATGAATAATTATCGCAGTTTCAAGAGTAATTGCGGAATAATTGGATTCAGCAAAGTCAACAGAGAATTTTTAAAATTTACTTATAATGATATAGTCAATGCCCTTTTTGCCAATGTAACGGCTGAGTATCGCAACTTTTATCAAGATTTGATGTATGATACAATGTATTCCGGCATTTTAAACCGCACCGTGGCCCATGATATTCCTCATGACAATACCCAGGTCCTGGTCGATGCCAATATTGAAAAACGTTTTTCTCGTTTATCGGGCTCTGCCAAGTTGCGAGCATCGTGGACGCGCACCTGGGCAGATTACCTGCGGCAGGGGACATTGATATCAACTTTGGGCGACCAGATCGAAGCCGGTTTATCATTGGATGCTCGTTTGTTCGAAACAGCGCTGTTGTCATATCATACAGATTTTGGTTACGTCCGAAGTCTTTCTTCGTCTGTCGGAGGACACTGGAATGTCATCACGTTGCAGCAATTGCTTTCATGCAGCATCCTGCTTGGCGAGCACGTGGTAGTCCGAATTTCCGGGCGGCATTTTCTAAATAATCAGATGGAAGGAGACGGGCGTAATCTTTTCTTTCTGGATGCGTCATTCTCTTACAAGAATCGTCAAATGGAATATGCTGTGGAAGGACGCAATTTGACAAATATGCTGGAGTATCATATGACCGCTTTGACTGGAACTTCCTACTACACGTACACATACCGTTTGCGCCCCCTTTCCGTAGTCTTCGCAGTGCGGTTCAGTTTAAAATAATAATCTTGGAAAAGTGAATACTAATAATAATATTCTTTCCCTATCCCTGAATTCTTTGGGAATTCGCCATTCCCATCAATTCACCAAGCTATTATACGCTGAACATCCTGAACGTGGCAATTTGCTGGGGATAGCCATGATGCTTCATGAATACGGTGTACAAACTCAAGGAGTCCAATTTGAAGCGGCGGATCAACTTATACAACTTCCAACGCCATATATAACTCAATTGGAGGGACATTTCGTAGTCGTTAAAGAAAAGGATAAAAATACTGTAGTTATCCAAAAGGAGGGCTATGGGCATCAACAAAAACTGAGTTTAGGCGCGTTTCTTGCTCGTTGCTCACCCGTTGCTTTGACCATGAAAAAAGATGAAGATTCTGGAGAGAAAGACTTTCGAAATCACCATATCAACGACATTACGGTTATCGGAATGAGGATTCTGTTTTGGGGTCTTGTTTTATTTTTTTTGTTTTTAGGATATTTCAGAAATCATGTTTTGGTCAATCATCCGACAATACTACTTTTTATCTTCTGTGAAAGCTTGGGATTGTGGGTTTGTTGGCAACTTGTTCAACAACAGTTGAATATACGAGGGTCGATAGGCGAAAGATTATGCCGCATAATTAGCAATGTCGGTTGTACGAATGTACTTGATTCAAAAGTGGCTTCTGTATTTGGCATAATAAGTTGGTCAGAGATAGGGCTGGGTTATTTCTGCGCTAATCTACTATTGGCCATGAGTGAGAATTATTTGTCGGTTGTGGTAATCATCAATTATGTCCTTCTCCCTGTCACGTTGGTTAGTATCTGGTACCAAAAATACAAATTGAGGCAATGGTGTGCTCTATGCCTGTCGGTAATGGTCATTCTTTGGATGACTGCAACTGCCTCTGCTTCATTTAATATCGGCAAATTGCCAGTTCGAATTTCTCAATTTGATTTATTTGTTGTAGGATGTGGTTACGCATTATCTGTAATCGTATCGCATTTCTTTGTTCTGACATTAGATAAATCTAAGGAATTGGTTTCAGTCAAACAGGCTTTGAACAGGATTAAGGTCAATCCTGATATATTCAATGTTTTATTGAAATCTCAACCTCGGTATGAAGTCTCAGATAGCGATTCCCATATTGTCATTGGCAATCCTCATGCACCAATATGTTTGACTATTTTTAGTAATCCATATTGTCTCCCTTGTGCCAAAATGCATGATCAAATACAACTAATCATAGCGAAAACCACGAGAATCAAAGTTCGTTTCATCTTTACTGCTTTCAATCAATCTTTACTTCAAACAAACAGATACTTAATAGCCACTTTCTTTAGTGATAGAAAACAAGCGGAAATAATCCTGGATGAATGGTTTAAAACGGGAAGGTTTAATCCGGAACAATTCTGGAAAAGGCATCCGGTCCAATGTGATAATCCTCAGATTGATGAAGAGATGAAGACGCACTTGATGTGTTTTCGACGCAATCGGTTGACAAAGACTCCAGAAGTATTGTTTAATGGATTTCTGATGCCAGATGCATATTCCTTGACAGATCTATTATTGCTTCTTAACTACTCGGAGTAACCGATAATCCGATAAAGAGCATGATTTCATTAATATCATTTGTATGAAAACTATTTCTGCAATATTTGATCATTGTGAACCCGTGCAGGAAATTTTAGGTTCAGTCCCCTCTTGGATTACCAGGTGGGGTGTGACCATCATCTTTGCAGTATTTGCAATGATCATTCTGGGTTGTTGCCTGATTGACTACCCACACATCATATCTGCTCCCATTACAGTTGTCGTTTCTGATGATGGTGAAGTAACAGGCAATATGTTCGTACCCTCGCCCGGATTTGGCAAAGTTCAGATTGGACAAACGGTCAAAGTGAAATTGGACTGTTATCCCTATATAGAGTATGGCGTACTCATGGGGGCGATTTCAAATTTCCAGGCGATTCCGCTGCATTCGCCACAGAATGAACTGGTGTATCCTACATCAGTATCGTTCCCCAGCGGTATCGATATCGGCAGTGCAACAATTCCTTTCGGCCAGATTAAGGAAATGTCAGGAAAGGCCGAAATCATAGTACATAAACGAAAACTCATTGAGCATTTTATCCCTATAAACCGGTTAATCCGATGTCGTTGATCCCAAGCATTTTATGATCCAGATAACCACATTGTTCAAAGTCAATTGATCAGATGAAAGAGTATACAGAATCCTATCGCATATGGTATCACCGCAAAACGTTGCTGTCAAGTGCCGGTGCGGAGTTCCCCTATTCCAGCGAATACCATGAGGGCGAAATCGTCACAACGGACTTCAAGGGGATTACCCTTCGATTTGCATACACAGAGGCGAGTACAGACCGATGCTTTTTCGCCTTGCTGAAAGCAGAAGACTTGAACCGGTATCCCGTTCGACGGTTCTTCTATAAACTGTTTCATCGGGTCCCCAAGCAGACGGTCTTTGATACAGACAACCCCAAAGATTGGAATAAAGCCGTCCGAGCCGCACTCGACAGAATGCCAGCTGTAAAGAAATCTCATTCGTTCATGTGAACACAAATAGCCAGAGCGAAGCGCAGCGTAAAATATTATTGTATATTTGCGGCTGATTATGGACATAGCCGATATTCTGTTGGATGCCCTCCGGGCAGCGGTGCTCATCACCGGCATGGTGGTGATGATGATGATGATGATTGAGAGTTTGAATATTTCGTCGGGCGGCCGCTTTTTCAGCCGGCTCCGCCAGACGAAATTCGGGCAAATCGTCTTATCCGCTTTCCTCGGCTGGATTCCCGGCTGCATCGGCGGCTTCGCCTCCGTGTCGCTCTTCTCGCACGGCATGATCAGTTTCGGCGCGCTGGTGGCGATGCTCATCGCCACTTCGGGCGACGAAGCGTTCGTCATGCTGACGCTCTTCCCGGGCAAGGCGCTCTGGATCTCCGCACTGATCCTGGTTATCGGTATCGTCACGGGTGTATTGATCGATTATGTGGGCCCGAAACTGGGCATGAAACCTTATGCGCTGAAGACCTGTGACGAAATGCAGATCCACGAAGAGGACAAACACGGACACGAGCATAAGCACGAACACGCACACAACCCTGCGGAGAACAGCCGAAAACGGCACTTCTTCAACTGGAAACGCCTTCTTCTCTTCATCGGCACCGCCCTGTACATCGCGTCGCTGGCTACCGGCATGCTTGAGCATGAGCATGAAGGAGGCGCGGGCGACGACCATGGCTTCAATCTCCTGAGCGAAGACTGGATGAACATGCTCTTCGCGGCGATCAGCCTGATCATGGTGGTCGTGGTGGCCTTCGGAACCGACCATTTCGTGGAAGAACACCTCTGGCACCACGTGATTGCGCGCCACGCGCTGAAAATCTTCGCATGGACCTTCGGCGTGCTCGTTCTGCTGGGCATCATCACGGAACTCGTCGATATCAACGACTGGATCGGCAACAATATCCCGCTGATGATCGTGCTCGCCACGCTCATCGGCATCATTCCGGAATCCGGACCGCACTTGATTTTCGTCACGCTCTTCGCAGCCGGCGTCATTCCGGCACCCGTGCTGATCGCCAGCTGTATCTCGCAGGACGGCCATGCCTCCCTCCCCCTGCTGGCCGAATCCAAGGGCGCCTTTATACGAGCGAAGGCCATCAATTGCTTGACGGCCCTCGTCGTAGGCTTTATCGCCTACTGGCTGTTTTAGATCCTTCGTCGGCTCCGCCTCCTCAGGATGACAGGATGACTGTCATTTTGAACACCCTCTGTCATTCTGAGCGAAGCGAAGAATCTAGCGGAGCTTCGTGAAGCCATATTTCGCGCAGTCGCCGAGCTGCTCCTCGATGCGGATCAGCTGGTTGTACTTCGCCATACGGTCGGTACGGCTCAGCGAGCCGGTCTTGATCTGGCCGCTGTTGGTCGCGACGGCGATGTCGGCGATGGTGGTGTCCTCGGTCTCGCCGGAGCGGTGGCTCGTGACGGTGGTATAGCCGTGACGGTGGGCCATCTCGATGGCGTCGAGGGTCTCGGAGAGGGAACCGATCTGGTTGACCTTGATCAGGATGGAGTTGGCGGCACCCATCTTGATGCCCTTCTCCAGGAACTTCACGTTGGTCACGAAGAGGTCGTCGCCCACGAGCTGGCAGCGGTCGCCGATGCGCTCGGTGAGTTTCACCCAGTTGTCCCAGTCGTTCTCGTCCAGGCCGTCTTCGATGGAGTCGATCGGGTATTTGGTGATGAGCTGCTCGAGGTAGTCGATCTGCTCCTTGGCCGAGAGTTTCTTGCCGTTCGGATCTTTCTTCGTTCCGTTCTTCAGCTGGCGATAGTCGTAGAACCATTCTCCGTTCTCCTGTACGGCGAATTCGGAAGCGGCGCAGTCCATGGCGATCTTGATGTCCTTGCCGGGTTCGTAGCCGGCCTTCTTGATGGCCTCGACAATCGTGTCGAGTGCATCTTCGATGCCGTCGAAGTTGGGCGCATAACCACCTTCATCACCCACAGCCGTGCTGAGGCCGCGTGCTTTCAGCAGTTTGGCGAGGTTGTGGAACACTTCGGCACCCATGCGGATGGCTTCTCTTTCGCAGCATGCGCCGACCGGACGGATCATGAATTCCTGGAAGGCGATCGGAGCCGCACTGTGCGCGCCACCGTTCACGATGTTCATCATCGGGACGGGGAGGGTGTAGGCATTGGTGCCGCCGAGGTAACGGTAGAGGGGAATATCGAGGTAGTTGGCGGCTGCGTGTGCGCAGGCAAGCGAGACGCCGAGGATGGCGTTGGCGCCGAGGTTCTGCTTGGTCGGGGTGCCGTCGAGGTCGATCATGGTCTTGTCGATGAGACGCTGGTCGAGGACATTCATGCCTTCCACCACGGGGGCGATCTTCTCGTTGACGTTGGCCACGGCCTTGAGAGTGCCTTTGCCCAGGTAACGGGACTTGTCGCCGTCACGGAGTTCAAGGGCTTCGTTTTCACCGGTGCTGGCGCCGCTGGGAACGGCTGCACGGCCCATGATTCCACTTTCGAGGGTCACATCGACCTCCACGGTCGGGTTGCCACGCGAGTCAAGGATCTCTCTGGCAAATACTTTTTCAATAATCATTGTTTTTGGTCTTTTATATTAAACATTCCTGTTTTCTTTGTTCGGCAATCTTTGGTCGCCGTTTAGTGCTCGGTGGTCGCGGCTTAGCGCTTCGCTGCGCTCTGGTGTCCGTCTTGCTCCCCAAAAAAGGTCGCTGCACCGGGCACCACCCGCTCCGCTACGCTTCCGGCCGGTCGGGGTTCATTCAATCTGCAAATATATTAATAATTACGATACTTGCGACTATTTAACGTGATAGAACAACGACAAGACTTTCACGAACGTGCGGGCAGGAAGTATCCGCTTGAGGGGAATCGACAACTTCTGGATGAAAGTGGCGATCACATAGCGGAATTTCGGATGCTTCCTGCGGACGATCTTCGCGATTTTTGAAGCCAGGTACTCGGGTTTCAAGCCCGTCTGCTCGTCTTTCTCGAAACTGTTCACCGACTGTTTCAGGCTGGGATAGGCGGCCGCCGCTTCTTCGGAAACCTGCTTGATGCGCGCCGCGGTGAAGCCGGTCGAAAAGTCGCCCGGTTCGATGAGGATCACCTGGATGCCGTGGCGGCGCACTTCGATCTGCAGCGCCTCGCAAAATCCCTCGATGGCGAACTTGCTGGCCGAATAAAAGCCCTGGAACGGCAAGCCCATCACGCCGCCGATCGAACTGAAGCACAAGATCTTGCCACTCCCCTGCCGCCGCATCGCGGGCAGCACGGCCTGGGTGAAGCGCACCTGTCCCATGAAGTTCGTATCCATCTGGAGCTCCACATCGTCTTCCGGAGCGAATTCCACCGGGCCGCCGATGCCCATGCCGGCATTGTTGACCAGCACGTCGATACGGCCTTCCGCGGCCAGCACCGCTTCCACGGCGGCCTGCACGGATACCGTGTCACGCACGTCCGCCCGCAGGTAATGCACGCCGGGCAGCTGTTCCACCTCCCGCCGTACCGTTCCATACACTGTATGCCCGTCGGCGCAGAGCCGCTGCGCCATCGCGAGCCCGAAGCCTGAAGAAATGCCTGTAATCAGTATAACCATATTATCTTCATTATTTTATTCCCCAGTCGGACAGGCGGACGGTACCTTCAACCTTCTCTTCGACGGTGTCATCGAGGCCGGGGAAGAGATCCAGGCCGGTCAGCGTCTCCAGTTCGTTAACGCTCAGGGAACAATCTTTCAGATAGTAACGTTCGCGGTCGTTGTCCATGACAAAAGCGATCGCACTGTAGGAACCGTTTTTCTTGCGGACCAGCAACGCCTTGAAGAACGCATCGGGCACAACCACGTCGCGCTCGCCGATGGTACCGTAGCGGTTTTCGCCCACGATGGGGCCGGTCACGACCCAGACACTCCCATAGCGCTTGGCCCACTGCCGCACGCGTTTCTCAAGATACTGCCAGTCGCCGGCGTTCAGGGTTTCATCCTGCGGACAGATGTTGGTGAAATAGAAGGTCTCCCCCATCGCCGTGCTGTTGAACGCGGCGTCCGCGGCGGGCATCAGATGGCCCTTGGTCCAGCCGGAGCCGGCATAATCCTCGCGCATGGCCTGCGGGACGCCCTTCAACTGGGGATCCATGCGGAATTCCTTGCCTTCGCGCGAGCGATCGCCCTCCGTCTCCGCGGCCGTCAGTTCGTAAGCCACCCAGTTGGGAATCAGGGTCTCCGTATTGTAAGAAGACACATACGCGCCATGCTCCACCAGCCGGTCGCCGGAGGTCAGCGCGGGCATCTCCATCAATCCTGTTTCAACGGGAGAAGCGTTCGGTTCGATGGACAGTTCGGGCTTGTCGTAGCCGAACAGCCAATACAGCACACCGGCCAGAATGACGAGCACCGGGGCGATGAGTTTTTTCAGTTTTTTCATTATGTGGCGGATGCGATAATCATACGACCCTTGCCCGCCATCGGGGCTTCGATGCGGAACCCTTTGGCGTGGAGCAGGATTTCCATGCCGGTCGCTCCATAAGGGATATGGCAATACGTGCTTTCCGGCACCAGCACGCGGCCACGCGTGCGGACTTTGCTGAAGAACACGAATATCTGCTCGATGACACTCTCCACATCGGCGAATGTCTCCGGAAGGCTCAGGTCGAGGATGGCATTCTCATAGCTGTCATACGCATGCGCCAACTCCTTGCCCGAAATCACGACGGCACCTTCCACGGAAATGGGCTGATCGCTGAACACCAGCGTGGAGCCATAACACCAGGCGACTTTCATCAAGTCTTCGACCCGATGCCGGACGACCGGCGTTTCAGGTTCCCGGGCTGCAAACTGATTGAACAACAGCTGCGGATAATTCATCTCGAGCCGGTGCAGGAATTCGCAGTCTTTCATCACCACCTGCTCGTCCTCATGCACCAGATAGGCGGTTCCACCGGCCGTTTCAAGATCGCGCGTACGCGGCAGGATGTCATCCCGCCCGATACGGTCGAAACTGGCGCCGTAGAAACTGGGGAGCTGCTGGACCATCTGCAACACCGGAGCCGATTCAAGCTTGACATCGTCCGGCAGGATAAACAGCTTGATCACGCCTTTCTGCAGCGGCCGGTACGGCAGGATGCGGTTGAGGTCGAACTTGGCGGGATTCAGATAGGCATCCAGCGCACAGTCCGTCTCATGCTCGCCAAATACTTTCTCCACGAAGTGGCGTTCCAGACCCGCGCCCATGGGACGGCAGTTCACCTCGATGAGCACAGGGCCTTTTTCATCCACCATATATTCGCCGTGCACCGGACCATACTGCAGGCCGATGGCATCGAGCACGTCGTACGCATAGCGGATCAGTTCCGACTGGCCGATGTCGAGGCGGCTCACGGACTCTGCATAGTTGTAGATGTTGCTGCCGTTCATCTGGATCTTGTCGTAGGCCCATAGCGACACCAGGCGGTGCTTTCCGCCGCAGGACACTGTGTTGACGATGTACTCCTTGCCCATGATGCGTTCCTGCATCAGGATGTCGCCTACGTTTTCATCGCCGGCCGACAGGGTGAGTTCCTGACGGACGGCGTCCATCATCTCGTCGTAGCCTTCGCAGAGATGCACGCCGAACGTGGCGGCGCTGCGGGCCCGCTTGATAACGGTATGCGTCGTGCCGAGTTCCCGGTAGAAGGCATCCGCTTCCGCCTCGCTGCGGACAATACGGCCGCGGATGGCGCGCACGCCGTGCTCGGCCAGGGCCTGGTGCATTTCATCCTTGCGGGTCATCTTGCCGATGATGGACCAGGGATTGCCGGGGAGGCCGAGGTCGGAGCCCAGGCGCGTGGCGAGTTCGACGCCGAATTCACTGCCGGCCACGACGGCTACGGGCGCGTAGGCGCGTACCTGTTCCAATAACGCGGCATAGTTGTCACTGGCATGAATACAGGGCACCCCTGCCGGAAGCAACGCGCGGGCCGTGCGCTGCGCTTCCGTAAACTGTGCCCGTTCTTCTTCCGTGCCGGGATATTCCACCTCGACCACCACGGGCTTGTAGCCGCGGGCCAGGGCATCTCCCACATAATTGAATCCTGTGGAGAGGATTTCTACGATAACGATGTGTTTGTCCATATGACAAAGATACACGATTTTTACTAACTTTGGGTGATAAAGCGATCATTATGAAATCCTACCTTCGTCCCGATTATCTGAAGAAAGGCGATACCGTCGCCGTCGTGGCCCTGGCCTCCTCGCTGAGCGAGGCAAACCGGCAGACGATGTATTGGAAAGACTTGCTCGAGTCCTGGGGCTTGCACGTCAAGCCCGGACGGCACTTGTACGACAGTGCGCCCGGCGAGTTCGCCGGCCGCGACGAAGACCGGGCGGCGGACCTGACGGAGATGTTGCTCGACCCTGCGGTGAAGGCCATCATCTCGTTCCGCGGCGGCTACGGCTCGATGCGCACGGTGCGAAAGATGGACCTGTCGCTCTTCGACAAGCATCCGAAGTGGCTCGTGGGATTCAGCGACATCACGGTTTTCCATGCGGTGCTGCAAAGCCGCGGCATCGAGTCGATCCTCGGGGCGATGCCCAGCACGATTGGACCGGATGCCGGCCCGGATTCGAAGATCAGCGAAGAATCGCTGCGCAAAGCCCTTTTCGGCGAGATCAAAAGCTACCGGACGGCGCCGCACGCCTACAGCGTAGCGGGCAGCACCCGGGGCCGCCTCGTCGGCGGCAACCTGAGCCTGGTGGTCTCGTGCCTGCGCACGCCGTGGGAGAATCACCTTGACGAAGACAGCATCCTCTTCATCGAAGATGTCGACGAACGGATGTACAACCTCGACCGCATGCTGCTTACGCTGCAGCAGGGCGGTTTCTTTGCCCGGCCGAAAGGCATCGTCATCGGCCAGTTCACCGACACCAGCGGCGAAGACGAGTGGCAGCGCAAGGCCCTGGACCTCGTCCACGAATATATGCCTGCCGACAAGCCAGTGCTCTTCGGCTTCGACTGCGGCCACGCGCACCCCAACTACAGCCTCTACCTCGGTCGTGAAGTCACCCTCGACGTCACCTCCGACGGCGGCTGTTTGAAGTTCATTTAATAGACGATAAGGATTGTGCCATCATGGCGCGGGTGGAATGTTGCTTCGAGGACCCTAACCACCCGCGGTTGATAGCGGGAGGGGCCCAAAGCCCTGGCTTTGGGAGGGAGACTCGCTTGCGAGTCGGTCCGAGAAGCAACTTCCAGAGCGCCTGGCACAAGCCGCAGAAGAAGTAAACGAATAACCCAGATGCCCGGTCAAGCCGGGCATGACAAGTGAGATTCCGGAGAAATCCCGGCATGAGGAAGAATAGCCGTCCTCAAATGAGACTAAAAATGAGGATGGCAAATTAAGACAAGTAAAAAAATCACATATTATGCTCAAGGACGGACAACTTTACATCGCGCACAGCGAAAACGGAAACATCAATCTGGTCGGCAAGATGGCCAACCGCCACGGCCTGATCGCAGGAGCGACCGGTACCGGCAAGACGGTCACGCTGCAGGTGCTCGCCGAAACCTTCTCCCAGGCCGGCGTCCCCTGCTTCATGGCCGACATGAAAGGCGACCTCAGCGGCATCAGCCAGCCCGGCAAGCTCAGCGGTTTCATCGAGAAACGCATGCCTGAGTTCGGAATCGAAAACCCCCGGTTTTCAGGCTGCCCCACTCGCTTCTTCGACGTCTTCGGCGAACAGGGATTCCCCATGCGCGCCACGATTTCAGCCATGGGCCCTCAGTTGCTGGCCCGCCTCATGGAACTCACGGAAGTCCAGTCCGGCGTGCTCAACGCCGTCTTCCGCATCGCCGATGACAACAACCTGCTGCTCATCGACCTCAAGGACTTGAAACTGATGCTCGACTTCGTCGGCAAGAACGCAGCCAGGTTCACGACCGAGTACGGCAACATCGCCGCCGCCAGCATCGGCGCCATCCAGCGCGCCGTCCTGCAGATTGAAAGCGAAGGCGGCGACAAGTTCTTCGGCGAACCCGCTTTCGACGTGGAAGACCTTTTCGCCGTGGAGGACGGCCGCGGCGTGATGAACGTCCTGGCCGCCGACCGGCTGATGATGAACCCGAAGCTGTACTCCACCTACCTGCTGTGGCTGATGACCGAGCTGTATGCCAAACTCCCCGAAGTCGGCGATCTCGAGCTGCCCAAATTCGTCTTCTTCTTCGACGAAGCCCACATGCTCTTCGACGGCACCTCCAAGGCCCTCGTCGACAAGATCGAGCAGGTGATCCGCCTCATCCGTTCCAAGGGCGTCGGCATCTATTTCATCACCCAGGTGCCCAGCGACGTGCCCGTCAGTGTCCTGGCCCAGCTCAGCAACCGCGTCCAGCATGCCTTGCGCGCCTATACCCCGCAGGACCAGAAAGCCGTGCGCGCCGCCGCCCAGACCTTCCGTACCAATCCTTCCTTCAAGACCGAAGACGCCATCCTCGACCTCGGAACCGGCGAAGCCCTCGTCTCGTTCGTCGACGAGAAAGGCGCGCCCTGCGTCGTGGAGCGTGCGAAGATCCTCTTCCCGCTCAGCCAGATCGGCGCCATCACACCCGGACAGCGCATGGACATCCAGGCCGCCGCACCCCGCAAACTCAAGGAATACGAAAGTTCCTTCGACCGAGAAAGCGCCTATGAAGTGCTGACCGAGGTCAACCAGAAGCTGGAGGAAGAAAAGGAGAAGGAACGCCAGGCCCTGGAGAAAGAAAAGGAAGCCAAGGCCCGGGAGAAAGAGCAGAAGGCCAAGGAAAAGAGTTCGAAGAAGAGCGGCATCGGCCGTACCATCCTCGGCACGATGATCGCAGCCGCGGCCACGAGCTTCGCCCGCAGTGCCGGCACGCAGATCGCCAAGAGTCTCGGCGGCAAGAGCAGCTCCTCCACCAAGAAGAGCAGCGGCTCCGTCGTAAAGAAAGCCACCCAGACCGCCGTCAACAGCGCCACCCGCAAAGTCACGACGGAAATCCTCAAAAGCATCCTCAAGTAATGCCCTGGGGAGAATGGTATGCGACCCGGGTCTATCCCGGCCTGTCGGCCTTCCTGACCCGGGTGGCCGGGTTCTTCCGCTATTCTCTTACGGAAATCGTGGTGGTGCTCGCCGTCGTGGCCGCCGTGTGGATTCTCGTCCGTGCCATCCGGCGTCGCAAGCAATGGTGGCGCTGTCTGCTGGGGGAAGCCGCTCTGGTGACCGGCCTGATCGCCTGGCTCTATCTCGGCTGGGGCTTCAATTATTTCCGCAGCGACATCTACACCCGCACCGGCACCACACCCATGCCCTACGAAGAAGCTGAATTCCAGGAATTTCTGGAAATCTTCGCGCAAGAGCTCAATGAAAGTTGGTGCGAGGTGGAAAGCATCGATCCGGCCGTCGTGGAACGGGAAGTCAAGGCCTGGTACAGCGCTCTTCCCGCGGAGTGCGGCCTCTGCAAGCCGCGAGACTGGCAGCATCCGAAAAAAATGCTGTTCAACCGGCTCTATTCCGCCGTGGGCGTGCTGGGCTTCATCGGTCCCGCCTTCGACGAGATGCACCTCAACTACGACGTAGAACCGGTCGAATATCCTTTCCTCTTCGCACACGAATATGCCCACGTCCTGGGTGTCAGCAACGAAGCCGAAGCCAATTTCTGGGCTTTCGAGGCCTGCCGCGCATCCGACAACCCCGCCATCCGGTACAGCGCCTGGTTCATGCTGCTCCGGCACACCTGGGGCAACCTTCGCTCCATCCTGGGTCAGGAAGCATTCAAGGCCTGGGCCGACACGCTGATCCCGGAAGTCTATGCGGACTGGGAACTTGCGCAGATTCACTGGGCGGACTTGCGCTGGGACTGGCTTGCGCAGCTCCAGCACCGCTTCTACAACTTTTTCCTGAAACAGAACCGCATCGCGGAAGGCACGGCCAATTACGGACAGGTCCTCCGGCTGGTGCTTACCCTCTCCGATCTGCACGACCATGGCGAGGAAGAGTGATTCCGTATCCAAGACCAATGCGGCCCGGCTGCTCGACGCCGCCGGCATCGCCTATGAACTCGTCCCCTACGAGGTGGATGAGAGCGACCTTGCGGCGCAGCACGTGGCCGGGCAACTGGGCGAAGACATCGAGCAGGTGTTCAAGACCCTGGTGCTGCGCGGCGACCGCAACGGCTTTTTCGTCTGCGTGATCCCCGGCAACTTCGAAGTCGACCTGAAGGTGGCGGCACAGATATCCGGCAACAAGAACTGCGAGATGCTGCACGTCAAGGAACTTCTGCCCACCACAGGCTACATCCGCGGCGGCTGCTCGCCCATCGGCATGAAGAAACCCTTCCCCACTTTTATCCACGAGAGCGCCCTGCTCTACGACTACATCTACGTCAGCGCCGGCATCCGCGGGCTCCAGCTCAAGATCGCCCCGCAGGACCTCATCGATTTCGTCGGAGCGGACATATATCCGCTTTGATAAGGTCCCGTGTTTTGATTTCCCATTGGAATCCCCAAAAAAAATTGCTAACTTTGTAAAATATGGGAAAGGCGCTATATCTGAAACTCAAAGAGGCCCTGACGTCGGTGCTGCCAGTCGGCCTTATTGTCTTTATCCTGTCGCTGACACCGCTCGTTACGCTGACGGGGAAAGAGATGCTGGTCTTCGGACTTTCTGCGCTGGCACTGATCATCGGCATCGGCCTGTTCAATCTGGGCGCCGACCTGGCCATGACCCCGATGGGCCACTTCATCGGTGCCGGCCTCACTAAGAGCCGTAAAGCCGCCATCTTGCTGATAGTCAGCTTCCTGATGGGCGTGATGATTACCATTGCCGAGCCGGATCTCTCCGTCCTCGCCGAACAGGTGAGTTCGCTGATGAACGGCAAAGTGCTGATTGTGACCGTCGGATTCGGCGTGGGCTTTTTCCTGCTGGTGGCCGTGCGCAAGATCATCCGCCGGATAGACCTGACGAGCCTGCTGCTTTTCTTCTACCTCGTGCTCTTCACCATGTCCACCCTGCTTTTCGGCTCTGGCAACGGTAACCTGCTGCCGCTGTCGTTCGATGCGGGCGGCGTCACCACGGGCCCGATCACCGTGCCCTTCATCATGGCGCTGGGCGTGGGTATCGCTCTGACGGTAGGTGGCCGGCGCGCCAATGAAAACAGCTTCGGACTGATTGCGTTGTGCTCCATCGGCCCGATCATCGCCGTCATGCTCCTGTCGATCTTCTCGAAGGGCAGCCTTGATTACCAGGTTCCGGACTATTCCATGACGCGTATCTTGGAAGGGGGCATCTGGGACGAAGTCCTGGAAGTCACGCACGACGTCGGCAGGTCATTGCTGCTCATTGTGCTGTTCTTCGTTGTCCTGCAGTATTCCATCCTGAAACTGCCCGCGAAGAAGCTCATCGCCATCGGCATGGGCATCCTGCTGACCTTCCTGGGGCTGGTCATCTTCCTGACCGCCGTGGCCGTGGGATTCATGCCCATCGGCTATAAGATCGGCATCCATCTGACGGCCTACAACGAGTATGTCCTGATCGCGCTGAGTTTCGTCATCGGCTGCGTAGTGGTGCTGGCCGAGCCGGCCGTACACGTGCTCAACCTGCAGGTGGAGGCGATCACCAACGGCGAAGTCAGCCGCCGGCAGATGATGACCGCCCTGTCCATCGGCGTGGGCCTTTCCATCGGCCTGTCGATCCTGCGCATCATCTACGACTTCTCCCTGCTGTACTACCTCATTCCGGGCTACCTGCTGTCGCTCGGCATGTCCTTCTACGTACCGAAACTCTACACGGCCATCGCCTTCGACTCCGGCGGCGTGGCCAGCGGCCCGTTGACATCGAGCTTTATTCTCCCGATGGCCATCGGCGCCTGCGTCGCCTTCCGTGGCGAAGCTGAAGTACTTTCGCTCGCCTTCGGCATCGTGGCCATGGTGGCCATGACGCCGCTCATCACGATCCAGATGCTCGGCTTCCGGGCGGTCATGAACCAGCGGGCCCGCAGAAAGTCGGCCCTCAAGAAGATCCTGGCCGACAAAGACGAACAAATCATCTATTTCAAGTAACCATGGCAGAATCCGGGAAAAGAATCGCCAAGAACATTGCTCCCGACAAGCTGGAGCTGATCATCGCCATCGTACACAGCGACAAGGTGCGGTTTTACACCAACCTCATCCAGTCGATGGAGGCCAACCTCTATCTGACCGTACCGGCCAGCGGCACTTCGGAAAAGGCCATCATGGACTACCTGGGCCTCAACCAGTCGAACCGGTCGGCCATCATCAGCGTTGTCCGGGAAGACAAGGAGAAAGACCTGCTGGAAGCCCTGGACGATAACTTCACGAACCTCAAGGGCGGCGGCGGCATTGCCTTCACCCTCCCCTTGTCCAGCCTGATCGGCACCCTGGTTTACGGTTTCTTAAGCAACGACAAGCGCACCATCCAATCATGAACAACATCAAATACGAATTGATTACCTGCATCGTCAATGCAGGATTTGCCGTCGAGGCGATGGAAGCGGCCAAAAAGGCCGGTGCCACGGGAGGTACCATCCTCCGAGCACGCGGCACGGCCAACCCGGAGGCGGAGGAATTCTACAGCATTTCCATCCAGCCCGACAAGGAAATACTCTGGGTCATCGTCCCCAAAGACATCAAGGACGACGTGATGCACCGGCTCTACCAGGATGTCGGCCTCAACACGCCGGGAAAGGGCATCGCTTTTTCGATGCCCATCTCGAACGCAGTCGGCCTGCACGAATAAGCCGAAGCAGGCTCAGATCGCTATCTCAACTTCGTGGTATCCAGGCTCGTAAGGGATGAAAACCTTGCCGGGTTTCCCTGTGCAGCGCACGGTAATCTCGTAGTCCGCATCGCGGAAACGACGGTGCACGCGGTAGTTCCCGTATCGTAGCGGGATGCAGGGCTCGATCAGAAGCCCGTCGTACTGGGGTTTCACGCCCAGAATGAATTCACTCACACATTTCCAGGTCCAGGCGGCCGTACCGGTCAGCCAACTGTTCTTCCCTTCCCCGGGACGGGCAGCTTCCGCGCCGGCCACCATCTGGCAGAACACGTAGGGCTCCACCTTGCGCAGGGACTGGTCCTTCGTGAAGGCAGGCGCAATCTTGCAGTAGTGGCGCCAGGCATCCTCGGCCCTTCCCGCCATGGCTTCGGCGATGATGACCCAGGGATTGTTGTGGCAGAAGATACCGCCATTCTCTTTGTAGCCTTCCGGATAGGAGGAAATCTCGCCGTAATCAATGATATAGCGCGAGAAGGCCGGCGCATTGAGGACCAGGCCGTGTTCGCACTCGAGCAGCTTCACGGAAGCATCCAGGGCCTTGTCGCAAAGCCCCTCTTCAGCGCCGATGCGGGCCATGCCGCACCAGCCCTGGCTCTCGATGAATATCTGGCTGCCTTCGCTCTCACGGGAGCCGATCTTCCGGCCATAAAAGTCATAGGCGCGGAGGAACCACTCGCCGTCCCATCCATATTTCCGGACGGCCTCTTCCATGGCGCGCGCAGCGGTGTGCACTTCCTCTGCAGCCGCATCGCCCAGGCGGTCCAGCAACACGGCGAAGTCCTTCCCCTCTGCAACGAAAAGGCCGGCGATCATCAGGGATTCCGCCTGGCTGCCCTCCGTCTTGTTCTCCGTGATCTGGAAGGATTCATCCGGGTTGTCAGAGAAACAGTTCAGGTTGAGGCAGTCGTTCCAGTCGGCCCGGCCGATGAGCGGAAGGCCGTGAGGGCCCAGATTGTCCGTCACATGGCGGAAACTGATTTTCAAGTGCTCCAGCAGGGAGACTTCGCTGCCCGGCTGATTGTCGAAGGGAACGGCTTCCTTCAGAATGGAAAAATCGCCCGTTTCCTTCAGATAGGCCACCGTGCCGAAGATGAGCCAGAGCGGATCGTCGTTGAAACCGCCGCCGATGTCGTTGTTGCCCCGCTTGGTCAGGGGCTGGTACTGGTGGTAGCAACCGCCGTCCGGGAACTGGGTGGCGGCGATATCCAGGATGCGCTGACGGGCGCGCTCCGGAATCAGGTGGCAGATGCCTGCAAGGTCCTGGTTGCTGTCGCGGAAGCCCATGCCCCGGCCGATGCCGCTCTCAAAATAGCTGGCACTGCGGCTGAAGAAGAAGGTGATCATGCACTGGTACTGGTTCCAGATATTGACCGTACGGTCCAGTTCAGGGACTTCCGATTCCACGGTAAAACGGCTGAGAAGTCCGTCCCAGAAGGCCTTGAGCCGGGCAAAAGCGGCATCCACCTGGGCAGGACTGGCAAAAGCTCGCATCATCTCCCGGGCCGGCGCCTTGTTGATGACAGCCGGCGCCGCGAATTTGGCCTCCGGCGGGTTTTCCACATAGCCCAGCACAAAAACGAGTTCCTCCGTGGCACCGGGTTCCAGCGTGAGGTCGAACCGGGGCGCCGCCACAGGACTCCAGCCGTGGGCCATGGACTGGCCCGATGTCCCGGCCAGCACCTGCTGCGGAGCCTCGAAGCCGTTATACAGTCCGAAAAAACTTTCCCGGTCCGTATCGAAGCCGTCGAACGGCCGGTTGGCGCCATAGAATGCATAATGGTCGCGGCGCTCACGGTATTCCGTCTTGTGGTAGATGGCATCCGCTTCCACTTCCACCTCCCCGGTGGAGAAGTTGCGCTGGAAGTTTTCCATGTCGGTGGAGGCATTCCAGAGACACCACTCCAGAAAAGCGTAAAAATGGAAGAACTTGCGGGCGGCCCCGGTGTTGGTCAGCCGGATCCGGTGCACTTCGCATCGGTGACCGATAGGGACGAAAAAGAGTTCGCTGACCCTCAGGCCGTCCTTCTCACCCGTGATGCGGGTGTAACCCATGCCATGGCGGCACTCATAGGAGTCCAGCTGGGTCTTGCAGGGCTTCCAGCCCGGACTCCAGACGCTGTCCCCGTCCTTGATATAGAAATAGCGGCCACCCGCATCCATGGGCACCCCGTTGTAGCGGTAGCGCAGGATACGGCGGAACTTGGCGTCCCTGCAGAAGCAGTAGCCGCCGGCTGTATTGGAAATCAGGGAGAAGAAATCCTCCGTTCCCATATAATTGATCCAGGGCCAGGGAGTATCGGGCCGGGTGATCACATATTCGCGCGAAGCGTCGTCAAAATGTCCGAAATCATTCATGTCGGTAAAGGGCCTTACTTTTCGATAGGATAGAAGCGCAGCAGCAGCAGGATCAGCAATGCAATGGCCGCGGGAAAGAGCGAGAAGATCGACCAGATCATCTTCTGGACAGCCGGTTCATTCGTAATGGTGACGACCGTCTGTCCCGTCGCGGGATCGGTGCCCGAAATGAAGCCGGCCAGACCGAGCAGCAGGGCCACCAGGGCGCCCGAAATGGCCGATCCGAACTTCTGGGCCATGGTTCCCGAAGAGAAGATGAGGCCCGTCGAAGAAGTGCCGTTCTTTTCAGTGGCAAAGTCGGCCACATCGGCATACATCGACCACAACAGCGGCGAATAGAAACCGATGCCGACAGAGGTCAGGATGACCATCGCCACCATCAGCCAGATGTACTTCGGGTCCATCGGGATGAAGAAGAAGGCGATCGAGGTCACGGCGCAGATGACGGCCGACCAGGCGAACGCCTTCCGTTTGGAACCTACCCACTTCGTGAAACGGGGCGAGAGGCCGCCGAAAATCATGCAAGTCACTTCGCCGAAGGTCATGAACACCGTATAGTTGATGATCAGGCCGGAAACGGTGACATCACCGTGCAGGCAGTATTCCAGCATGTAACCCGCCACCGCATAGCGGAATCCGTTGAAGAAATTGGTGCAGATGCCGATGAGCGTCAAGTAGATCCACGGTTTGTTGCGGAACAGGTCGGCGAAGGGCTTGAACGAGAATTTCTCGGCGCGGACGGGTTTCAGCCGCTCCTTCGTCAGCAGGCCGCAGGCCAGGGTACCCAGCGCGGCCACGCCGCCGAGAACGGCGCCCAGCACGGCATACTGGTGCTGTTCGGTACCTCCTACCAGTTTCTGCAGGTACGGGAACGAGAGCAAGGTAACGAAACCCATGGCGTAGGCGCCCACCATGCGGAACGAGGAGAACTGGTTCTTCTCGTTGTCGTCGGGTGTCATCACGCCCAGCAGCGAACCGTACGGCACATTGACGGCGGTATAGACGACCATCATCAGCAGGTACATCGAATAGGCGTAGATGCGTTTGCCCACAGGTCCCAGTTCGGGCGTATACAGCAACAGGGCGAAGACCAGACCCAGGGGAATGGCGCCGAAAATGAGCCAGGGGCGGTAGGTTCCCCAGCGCGACTGCGTACGGTCGGCCAGCGCGCCCATCATCGGGTCGGTGACCACGTCGAAGAGGCGGGCGACCAGCATCAGGGTGGCCGTGTCTGCCACGGTCAGGCCGAAGATATTGGTAAAGAACAGGGGGAATGCGATGGACATGACCTTCCAGGTGATGCCGCCCGCGGCGGCGTCGCCCAACGCGTAACCAATTTTCTCTGATAGTTTTGCCATAATTGTAATTCTTATCGTGTATAATCAAGCGTAGCTAAGCGGGTGGTATTTGCTTCAGAACCCATGCCACCCTCGGCACTGTAAGAGGGAGGGGCCCATGCGCAGCATGGGAGGGGTCGAGCGAAGCGAGACGGTTCTGAAGCAAATACCAGAGCGAAGCGAAGCTTTATTCGAATAGTTTCATTATCTCCAAACACATTCTTGCATTGTGGTAGGGACATTTCCAGAAACCGGCTTTCGGGCTCGCCAGGGCGGGTTTGCCGTCGGACAGGACGGCCCAGTACCACTCCCCTTTCTTCCGGTCCACGAGATGATCGCGGATGTAGTTCCAACAGGCGATGGCGCGGTCCGCCGC